>Ga0209415_10011604_pt1 | contig 14807 bp, 16 predicted proteins | sample PeaSoiSIISIP2007_FD_187696 | JGI IMG/M metagenome (GOLD analysis project Ga0209415, IMG submission 187696) | Peat soil microbial communities from Weissenstadt, Germany - SII-SIP-2007 (SPAdes) (version 2) | ecosystem: Environmental > Terrestrial > Soil > Wetlands > Peat | place: Germany...
AAGACCGGCACGGGCACCCTGACGCTCAGTGGCGCCAACACCTACAGCGGCACCACGACGGTCAGCGCGGGCACGCTAAAGGTCGATGGCAGCACCGCCGCTGGCGCGGTCACCGTCGCGGTGGGCGCCACGCTTCGAGGGTCCGGAACCGTCGGCGGCACGGTCACGGTCTCCGGCACCTTGATCCCGGGGGGCTCTCCAGGCCTGCTCGTGAACGGTGCCCTGACCTTCGTGTCCGGCGCCACCTTCGCGGTCGAGATCGGCGGTACGGTCGTGGGCACGGGATACGACCAGGACCAGGTCGCGAGCGGCGCCGTCACGCTCAACAGCGGCGTGGCCCTTTCGCTTGCCGACCTCAATGGCTTCTCGCCGACGGTCGGGCAGACGTTCGTCATCCTCAACAAGACCGCGGCCGGGGCGATCACCGGAACGTTCACAGGCCTGGCGGAGGGCGCAACGATCGCCAACTTCCTCGGGAGCTCCCTGCACGCCCAGGTCAGCTATGTCGGGGGCGACGGCAACGACGTGGTGCTGACGGTCACGCCCTAGCGAAAGTGAGCTTCAACGGCGGGTAGAGCCCACCGGTGTCCGCTCCGCCGAACGAGGGTGATAAGTAGAAGAGGGGCGTCAGGACCCGCGTCTCGGGTAGACCCAGGAGCAGACAGAACGGGGGAAAGACGAGGCCGATGGCCAGGCCGAAGCCCATCATCCAGATGGCAAGGTCGGTAAAGTATGGGGCGAACGTTCGCCGAGATCCGGTACCTGCGACAGCGTAAGGCGTGAAGCGCACGCCGGCCCCTGGCGCCCGGATCATCCCGCCATGGACGCCTGTTGGCTCGAGGGCCAACCTCGCTCACCCCGGGGTGCTGAGCGGCTGCCCTAGCGGTTTCCGCGCGCGGATGATGGCCGAGGCCATGCCCGCCGTCTCCTCATGGGTCGGCGTGATCGAGACGTCATCGAGACCTACCTGGCGCAGGCCCTCGCGGTACTCGGTGTACGAGAGGGCCCCGGCGATGCACCCGACATAGGAGCCACGTTCGACGCGCTCCGCCGGCGTCAGGGTGTCATCGGCCACGATGTCCGACACGCCCAGGCGACCACCCGGCCGGAGAACGCGGGCGATCTCGCGGAAGACGGCCGGCTTGTCGGCGGCGAGGTTGATGACGCAGTTGCTGATGACGACGTCGACGGACGCGGCGGGCAGGGGGATGGCCTCGATGTGCCCCTTGAGGAACTCGACGTTCGTGGCGCCCGCCGCTTCCGCGTTCCGTCGCGCGAGAGCCAGCATCTCGTCGGTCATGTCGAGACCGAAGGCGCGGCCTGACGGACCGACCCGCTGGGCCGAGAGGAGGACGTCGATGCCACCTCCCGAGCCCAGGTCCAGCACCGTCTCCCCCTCACGCAGCTCGGCGACGGCGATCGGGTTACCGCAGCCCAGGCTGGCGAGACCCGCAGCCTCCGGAAGGCTCGCCAGCTCGTCCGCGGAATAGTTGGTCGGTCCGCAGCAGTCGCCATTCCCGCCACAGCAGGGATCGTCCACCACGTTGAGGGCGATGCGGGCGTAGTGGTCGCGGACGACCTCGTGAATCGGTGCGGTCATGGCGGATCTCCCTGCGCGAAATACGGCCTGTATCGAAACTTGCCTAAGTATACACATGTCGATACAATCCACGCGATGAAGCGTCACACCGATCCTGAGGTGCTCCTCCTGCAGGCGGCCGCCGACCCCACGCGGCTGGCGATCCTGCGCCAGCTGGCCCTGGCCGGCCCGGTCTGCGCATGCGACATCGCCGCTGGCTATGCTGTGACGCAGCCGACCGTCTCGCACCATCTTCGCGTCCTGCGGGAGGCCGGCTGGGTGACGGGCGCGCGGCGGGGCACGTGGATCTGGTACTCGATCCGACCGGAGGCCATGAGCCGCTTCCAGGCGATCGGTGCCGCATTCGATGCGACGGGGTCCGCCCAGACAGCGTCGACCCGCCGCCTGCCGGTGGTGCAGCCCGCGATCTGACGCGCATCGGGCCTTGACCTTCAACCAACTTGAAGGTGTACGGTGCCTGCGTGAGGATCGCCGAGCTGTCCCGTCGCGTTGCTGTCGCGCCGTCGGCGGTGCGGTTCTACGAGGCGGCGGGCGCCTTGCCTCCAGCGCAACGAAGCGCGAACGGGTATCGCGAGTTCACCGAAGCCGACGTCGCGCGGTTGCGCCTCGTCATCTCCCTGCGTCGCCTCGGACTGGCCCCGGTGGAAGCCGGTCGCCTGGCCGCGCTCTGCATGGCCCACGGCGGGATCGACCTTGACCTCGCGCCGCTGATCGCCGAGCAGCGGGCAAGCATCGCCCGCCAGACGGCCGACCTGGCGCGCCTGGATGCCGAGCTGACCGACCTCGAGGACACCATCAACGCCGCCGGCCGGGCGGCCCAGGAGGGATCGATGCCGTCTGATGCGCCCATCCGCGTGCTCTTCGTGTGCACCGGCAACTCTGCTCGCAGCCAGATCGCCGAGGCGCTCCTGAAACAGTACGGCGGTGACGCGTTCGAGGTCTACAGCGCCGGCACCGAGATCCAACCCATCAACCCATACACCATCCGGGTGCTCGCGGAGTCGGGCATCGACTGGTCGAAGGCGCGCAGCAAGTCGGTCGACGAGTTCCTGGGCCAGCGTTTCGACTACGTCATCACCGTCTGCGATCGCGCCCGCCAGGTCTGCCCGGTCTTCCCCGGCTCCTACAACAGCCTCCATTGGGGGCTCGAGGACCCCGCCGAGGCGGAAGGTACGGACGCCGAGAAGCTGGCCGCCTTCCAGGCCGCCGCCATGGCCGTCACGATCCGCCTTCGCCCCTTCATCGAGCTGGCGCTGCGGGCTCGCGGCGAGGTGCCCCGCCAAGCTTTCGCGGGGTGACGAGGCGGTTTGGATCGGCCCTGGCCGCGGAGGCCGTCGGCACCTTCACGCTCGTCTTCGCCGGCTGCGGCGCCATCGCCATCGGCCAGGTCGGGACAGCGGGTGTCGCCGCCGCCTTCGGGCTCGCCGTCATGGTCATGGTCTACGCCCTCGGCCCGATCTCGGGCGCCCACTTCAATCCCGCCGTCACGCTCGCCTTCGCCGTGGGCAGGCACTTCCCGATCGGCCGCGTCCTGCCCTACTGGGGAGCGCAGATCAGCGGGGCGATCGCGGCCGCGGCGTTCTTGCGCGTCTCGCTCGGGCCGAGTGCGTCGCTGGGCGTGACGAAGCCCGCTGGCTCGGACCTGCAGTCCTTCGCCTGGGAGGCCGCCCTGACGTTCATCCTCGTGCTGGTGATCCTGGCGGTGGCCACCGGCCCGAACGCGAGGGGCGAGGCGGCTGCGATCGCCATCGGAAGCGCGGTCGCCCTCGACGCCCTGGTCGGCGGTCCGGTCAGCGGCGCGTCGATGAACCCGGCCCGATCGCTCGGCCCGGCGCTCGTGGCAGGCGACCTGAGTGGACTATGGATCTATCTCACGGCGCCGGTCCTGGGCGCCTTGGCCGCGGTCGTGCTCCAGAGGTTGACTGGGTCAGGTCAAAGGGAAGCGCGGGACCCATAGGCTGTGCCCACCTGGCGCGTTTGCCGCCGCGCTGTCTCCGAACCCTTCGAACCCTTGGCGAGTGGCAGGGAGAAGGTGCCTGGCTGAGGCTTCAGGAGGCGGGGGCGGGTGGTACGAGGCGCATGAGGAGCGCCGGCCCGTCTGGATGATCGGGCCACTCCCGCTCGATCACAAATCCAGCCTTCTCCCAGGCCCGGATCGCACGAGGGTTATCCTGGGCTGGATCGACCGTGATGTCCGCCCACCCGAATGCCAGGCGAAGGTGGGCCACCATCACGCGCGCGGCCCTCGGCCCAAGGCCCCGGTCACGGAACCCGGGCAGCAGCATCATGTCGAGGCCCGCCTGTCCGGGTCCCTCATGGTGATACTGGATGTACCCGATCGGCTGAGCCTCGAACTCGACGATGTAGGACTCGACACGTGGGCATCGACGGCCCGTGTACTTGGCGGCAACCACGTCGCGCGACAGCGGGCGGCCTCCCCACCATCGGAAGACCTCCGGGTCCGCGAACCACTGTGCGAGCCGATCGAGGTCGTCCCCGGCCGACGGCCTCAGCACCAGTCCGTCCTGGCGGAGCACCGGGTGGGAGTGGCTGGCCTCGGACGTCATCGGCCAACCGTATGAAGGCAATCTGACGGCCTCAACGGCCATGCCTCCGCAGGCGGTCATCGGATGAACTGGCAGCCGGCAGGGGCCGCCCAAGGAGGTAGCCCTGCCCGAACTCGATGCCGAGTGCCCGGAGCGTCTCGCGCTCCGCGTCCGTCTCGATCCCCTCGGCGACGATCCGGCAGCCGGCCGATCGGGCGAAGTGACCGATGCCCACCACCATCGCCTGGCGCGCCTCGTCCCTGTCCAGACCCTCCACGAGCCAGCGGTCCAGCTTCAGGAACGCGGGGTGCAGCTCAAGGATGTGGCGCAGGCTCGCGAAGCCGGCTCCCGTGTCGTCCACGGCGAGCTCGAACCGCGGCCCGATCCGGGTGATGGCCTCGCGGAAGGCCTGATAGTCGCTGATGACCTCATGCTCCGTCACCTCCAGCACGACCCGGCGGCCATGGTGACGGCTGAGCACGCCACGCAGCGCCACGCCCTCAAGGACGAACTCAGGCGAGACATTGACGTCGAGCCACGCTCGGGGCGGCAGCGTCGCCGCGGCAGTCAGGGCGGCCTCGAGGGTCGCCGCCTCCAGCCGAAGGCCCAGGCCCACGGTCGCCGCCTCGGCGAAGCGCACCTCGGGGTCGATGCCGTCGGTGAAACGCGTGAGCGCCTCGAAGCCGACGGCAGTGTCGTCGGCCAGCCGGATGATCGGCTGGAAGACCGACTGGAACGACTGCCGTTCGATGATCGTGGCGATGGTCTCGCGCGCGCGTCCCAACTCCGTTCGCTCCATGACACGTCGCCCGATGAGGGCCCCGGCGAGGTCGGCGAACTCGACCAGGGCCGGGAGCTCCTCCACCAGGGCGCCCTCGGCGACGGATCTCGGGGAGTCCGCGATCAGCAACCCGATGAGGCGGTCGCCGTGGCGGATCGGCGCGTACGCCGCCGCCTGCACGCCGAGGGCGTTGAGGAACTGGTTGTACGGATGCCAGGGCCGGTTGACCCACGGCTCGATCCACGGGCCCTCGCTCGCGCGCTCGCGCAGATGCCGACCGCGCTGGCGCGGCAGCGGGCGGACCGGGGGGTGCGAATCACCTGGGACCACGGTGCCGATGGGGGTCGCCCGGCCGTCCAGCTCGAACAGGAAGATCTGCGCCTTGACAAGCTCGGGCAGGTTGATCACCTGCTGACAGATGGCCTGCGCCACCGCCTCGACGGTGTCACCGGCCCGGATCTCGCGGATCGTCCTCGCGATCAGCGCCCGCTGGCGGCTGAGGGCGGCTGAACGGCCTTCAACGGCTCGCGCCTGGGTGACGTCGCGTTTCCCCGCGACGTAGCCCGTGATCTCGCCGTGAGCATCGCGGATCGGCGAGATGACCGCCGCCTCGGTGAGTGTCGAACCATCCTTGCGGCGGTTGAAGAGATCGCCGACCCATGGCCGACCGCTCGTCAGCGTCGCCCACATCGCCTCGTAGAACGCCGGCGACTGAGCGCCACTCTTGAGGATCCGCGGATTGCGGCCGATGACCTCGTCGCGGCCGTAGCCGGTCGCGCGTTCGAAGGCCGGGTTGACGTACGTGATGCGCCCCTCGAGATCGGTGATCTCGATGGACTCCGTCGCCTGCTCGATCGCGGCCGCGAGCCGGTCATGCTGCGCCTCCGCCCGGGCATGCTCCGTCAGATCCAGGCCCACGCCCCCCAGCACGATCGGCCCTGCATCGGTCGGCAAGGGGAACTTCATGAGGACGAAGGTGTGGGGCCCGTCGGCGAACGGCCGGACCAGGGAGAACAGCGGCACCGCGGCACCGCCAAGGGCGAGGGCATCGATCTCGCGCATCCGGGCGGCGTTGTCAGGGGGCCAGATGTCGGTATCGGTCTTGCCGTACCAATCCGCCCCGAAACGGTCGCCGAGGGTCGCCAGGTAGTGGCGGTTGAGGTACAGGTACTGACCCTGCGCGTCCTTGATGGAGGCGTTCCACGGCGCGTCGTCCATCAGCTCGCGGAAGCGCTCGATGGCCGGGCCGATCGGCACCAGCGGGACGCCGGGCGGAGCGACACGCCGGCGCGGGATGCGGTCCCCCCCGCCCCCGGATCGTCTTGCTGTCAATGCCCAACCCGGCCTGTTCCAGATCGGCCCGCCCGGACGGCTGTCACCCCCCAGCGCTCCGCCCACCTTACTCCGTCGGCCGCGGATGCATGCCCGAATGTCGCACGGCGGCTCGCGGGCCGGCGGCCGCGGCCAAAGCGGGAGGCGCCCCTATACTCCTCGTCCTGTGGATAGACGCCAGTGGGGTTGCCTCTTCGAGGTCCTCGAAACCCTCGTCCTCACGATCGTGATCTTCCTGCTCATCCAGAACTTCGTGGCTCAGCCCTACCAGGTCGAGCAGCAGAGCATGGAACACACGCTCGAGCCGGGGCAGTACGTGCTCGTGGACAAGCTGACGCCCCGCTTCAACGACTACCAGCGCGGCGACATCATCGTCTTCAACCCGCCGGGCGCCTCGGCGTCCGACCCGACGCAGGTGCCCTTCATCAAGCGCATCATCGGCCTGCCGGGCGACCGCATCGACTTCCGCAACGGCGACGTCTACGTCAACGGTGTCCAGCTTGACGAGCCGTACGTGTACGACGGTCAGCCCACCCAGGCGGGGGCCGAGGGCTCCACCGTCGTCGTACCGGCCGGCTCGTACTTCTGCCTGGGCGACCACCGCGAGGATTCGACCGATTCACGGGTCTTCGGGTTCGTCCCCCGCAGCGACATCATCGGTCGCGCATGGCTGCGCTACTGGCCCATCACCGACCTGGGCATCCTGAGCACACCCACCTACGCCAACGTGCCGCCCGCCGGCTCGGCCTTCGACCCGGCCGCGGGTCTGGCCCTCGTGAGCTTCGGGGTCGCCGGCGCGGCCATGGCCGGCGCGCGCGGCCTCCGCGCCCGTATCGGCTGACCGGTCGCCCAAGCCCGGTGGTGCCCCTCCTCGCGGCGAGCGTGGCCATGGCCGGGGCCGTGCTGGCCGTCATGGCGACCGACACCCGCCTGACGACGGGTGCCACCTGGGCCGCCCTCCTGGCTGCGCCGTTCGTGGCCGATCCCCTGCCCCAGCCTCTGGGCCTGGGCGTCCGCCTCGTCGGCGCGGCGCTGGCCGGGTACCTCCTGTGGACCTCGATGCGGCAGGCCGCGCCGCTCCTCGGCCCCCTGCCGCTGGGCGGCCGAGGCGAAGCGACGTTCGTGCTGGCCGCCGCGGCGATCGGGTTCCTGGCCGACGCCGTCACCTCCGAGGCGCTCGGGCCGACGGCCGCGCTCGCCGCCGGCGGGGCGCTCCTGGTGGCGGGCCTGGACCTGCTCGCGTTCGCCGATGACGGCCTGCGCCTGGGCAGTGGGGCGTTGCTCGCTCTCACGGGTACCTCCCTTGTCCTCGTGGAGCTGGGCGGTACACCCGGCGCGGGCCTCGAGGCCGGCCTCGCGGTCGCCACCGCGGCGGTCGCGGGCGCCGCGGCGTGGTTGACCGTGACGACGCTGGGCTCTCGCCGCGAGCTGCGGCTGGGTGCCCGGCATGGCGATCTGCGCGACATCGGCTGACACGGCAGCCCCGGACCGCTGGTGACCCTCGTCGCCTTCCTCGCGGTGGCCGGTGCGGGCGCCGCGGCGTGGTGGGTGGCGGGCCGTTGGCCGCGGCTCCGCACGGTCATCGGCGTGCTGGCGCTGGTCGCTTGTGTCGGGCTGGCCGCCGCGGTGCCCCGCACCGGCCTGATCGTCTTCGGGGATGACGCGCTCCAGCCGACGGCCTTCCTGCGCCTCTGGCTGCTGAGCGGTTCGATCTCCGCCCTGCTCCTGACGCTGCTGGCCCAGATCCTGGGACGACCCGCGCGCGTCGCCCCCGCCGCCCTGGTGATGCTCGCGGGGACGGCCGCCGCGCTGTCCCTGACCGATGCGGCCGGCGCGCTGCTCCTGATCGTGGCCAGCGCGACGCTGGTCGGCGTGGTCGCCCTCAGCGACCGGCCAGGCCGGCCCGGGCCGGAGCTTGTCAGCGTCCTGCGGCTGCCCATCGTCGTCGCGGTGCTGGCCCTGCTGGGTATCGGCTGGGCCACGGTGGGTGGGCTTGCCCTGCAGCCGACGACGGTGCTCGTCGCCTTCGCCCTGGTCGGCGCGGCCTTCGTGATCGGCACGGGCACCGTGCCCTTCCACCTGCCCCTCGCGCGACAGGGTGAGGCGGTCGCTCGACCCTTGCTGCCGCTCGTCCTGGGCTGGCTGCCGGCGGCCCTCGCCCTCATCCTCATCGACTGGTCGGGCGCGCGGCTCGTGCCGCTCGACCCGGACCTGGGGCTGGTCCGTGACGCGTTCCTGGGGTTGGCCCTCCTGACGGTCGGGGCCGCTACCGTCGCCATGCTGCTCCAGCAGGACCTGGGCCACGTCGTCGCCTACGCGGGCCTCCAGGGCCTCGCGTTCGGCCTGCTCGGCTATGCCAGCGTCGACCCCGCGGCGCAGGCCGGCGCTCGCGAGGCGCTGCTCCTGCTGCCCCTGTGGCTGGCGGCGCTCGCAGGCGTGCTCCTCGTGCTCGAGACCGTCCGCGGCGACTCCCAGATCACGACGCTGACCGGCTGGGTGCGCCACGCTCCGGTCACGGCCGTCGCGCTGGCGGTCACCGTGGTCGTGGCGATCGGCCTGCCCGGGTCGGCCGCGTTCGAGGCGCGCCGGTCGGTCGCCGACCTTGCCCTGGGGCCGGCGCTCGGGACGCTGGCCCTGCTTGCCGTCGTCGCTTCGGTGGCCGCCTGGCTCCGCCTCGCGTGGGAGGGACTGCGCCCGACCGGGACGGTGTGGGGCGCCGCCGAGCGACCCGACCTGGCGACGACGGGTGACGCCGGCCCCGACCGTGTGCGGCGACTGCTCGGCGCCAACCGCATCCCGCTGGCTGCCGTGCTGGTGCTGGCCCTCGCCGTCCTGCCGCTGGTCATCAGCCTGGGCCTCGGCCACCTCGATGCCGCGGCCGCGGGGCCCGTCCCGGTCGCCAGCGTGCGCCCCGTGCCGGCCACGCCTTCACCGGTGCCGACGATCACGCCCCTGCCAGCGGCCACACCCACCCCCACCCCGCCGAGCGGCTTCCCGCCGACGCCGACACCGCCACCCGGGGGCGCCTCCGAGTCACCCGGGGCGACCGAGACAGCCGCGCCGACCGGGACACCAGTGCCATCGGGCCCGGGGCCGACCTCGTCGATCGGCGATTAGCGGCCCCCCCCTGCGTCGGTCCTGCCTGCGCCGGCCCGGCCAGCGCCCGTCGTCAGCCCTCGTCGGGGGCGTTGACCCAGCGGTCGATATCCCGCTCGTACGGCAGGAGCTCCTCGGGCCCGAACCAGAGGGCCAGCTCCTGCACGGCCGTCTCGGGGCCGTCCGAGGCATGCACCAGGTTCAGCGCCGTCTCGAGCGCGAAGTCACCACGGATCGTGCCGGGCACGGCCTGGCCGGGCCGGGTCGCGCCGTTGATCGTGCGCACGACCGCGATGGCATCGGGTCCCTGGAGCGCGACGGCGACGAGCGGACCGATGGTGATGAACGCGACGAGGCCGGCGAAGAACGGCTTGTCGCGATGGACGGCGTAGTGGGCCTCGGCCAGGGCTCGGTCGATGTGGACGAGCTTGAGGCCGACGATCTTGAGCCCCCGCTCCTCGTACCGCGTGAGCACGCGGCCGATGAGCTGGCGCTGCACGCCGTCGGGCTTGATGAGGACGAGGGTTCGTTCGATCACGTGGTTTCCTCTCGTGGGGCCGCGTCGATGAGCGCACGGCGAGATCCCTGGAACGCGGCCGACGACTCACTGGTCCGGCCAAGGAGCCGAAGGGCATCGCCGCGCACGAGGTGGAGAGCGGCCGCCGGCGGTCCGACGCGCCCCGCCCCGGCCAGGCCGCGTTCGGCGACCGACAGGACCATCGCCGCCAGCGCGGGCTCCTCGCGCAGGACGACGCCCAGGAGGCCGGCCGCGGCGAGCACATCGCCGCGGCCCAGGGCGGTTTCCGCGGCGGCGATGTCGTCGCTCGGGCGGTCGGCGGTCGGGGCGCCACGGACCCGGCCGGCCGCAGCGGATGGGGCCACAGCGGAGATGGCCGCAGCGGGTGCAGGAGCGGCGACAGGCGGGGCGGGCGCCACCCCGGCGCGGGCCGGGGACGCGGCGATCGCAGGCCTGCTGTCGGCCCTTCCCCGGTCGGGCCAGGCGCTGGAGCGAGGGTGGCCGGCGAACACGCGCTCGAGCGTGCCGGGGTCCACGTCCGGCCGCGCCAGCAGACGCTCGGCGAGGCGCCGCGCATCCCGGTGACGGCCCGCGGCGGCGAGCGCCTCGACGACCACCACCTCCGCGACCACCTGGTCCCCGCCCTGGTCCAGGTGGGCCTGGGCGGCCTGGGCGGCGCCGCTCAGATCGCCGCCTCGCCACCGTGCCTCGGCCAGGTCGGCCTGCGCGGCGGCCGTCAGCTCGCCGCGGCCGGCCAGCGTCTCCAGCTCGGCGCGAGCCAGGGCGGGCAGCCCGGTTCGCAGGTGCAGGTGCGCCATCCGCACCGTGACGGCCGCCTCGTTCACGGCAGCCGCAGCGCGGGCTCGAGGTCCGGTGCCTTCGTCCCGTGCGGGGCGACGACGGCGAGGCACAGGCCGGCGTCCTGGAAGAGGCGCCCTGCCAGCGCCTGGATGTCGGCGGCCGAGACCGCCTCAAGCGCGGCCAACGCCTCGTCGAGGGTCAGCACGCGGTCATGCAGGGCCTCCTGCACGCCGAGCCACGAGACCAGGTGGCGATCCTCTTCCAGGCGGAGCTCCAGGTGCCCCGCGGCGAACCGCTTGGCCTTCCACAGCTCCGCCTCGGGGACCGGGTCCTCGCGCATGCGGGCCAGCTCGGCTGCGATCGCGCGGACCGCCTGGCCCAGGTCGTCGGGGTCCACGCCGGCGTAGATCTGGAGCGTGCCGCAGTCGGCGTAGTCGGCCTGGAAGCTGTGCACGTCGTAGGCCAGGCCGGCGTCCTCGCGGAGGTTCAGGAAGAGCCGGCTGCTGGATCCATCGCCCAGGACGGTGTTGAGCACTTCAAGGGTCCACGCGTCGGGGTGGTCGCGCCGCAGCGCCGGCAGGCCCATGACGAGGTGCGCCTGCTGCCCTTCCCGTTCGTCGATCCGCACGCGCGGGCCGACCGGCCCCAAGGGCGCCGGGGCCCAGCCGGGGACGGGACCGTTGCCGCGACCGAAGGCCTCGGCGACGAGGCCGACCGCCTCGTCGTGGGCCATGTCGCCGGCGACGGCCACGATCGTGTTGGCCGGCCGGTAGCTGGAGGCCCAGAAGGAGCGGATCTCGTCGCCGCTCAGGCTGCGCACGCTGGCTTCGTCGCCGGCGATCTCGCGGCCCAGGCTCGAGTCACCGAAGAACTGCTCGTCGAAGACGTTGAAGACGTACTGGCTGGCGTCATCGTGGTACGAGCGGATCTCCTCCACGATGACGTCCCGTTCGCGGTCGATCTCCTGGTCCCGCAGGAGCGGCCGGACGATCAGCTCGCCCAGCATCTGCACGCCGCGCCGCGCCTCGCGCAGGGGCAGGCGCGCCCAGTAGACGGTCGACTCGCGGTCCGTCGCGGCGTTGCTGGTGCCGCCCACGCCCTCGATCGCCTCGGAGACGGCGCGCGTGCTGGGGAAGGCGGCCGTGCCCCGGAACGTGAGGTGCTCCATGAAATGGGCCACGCCGGCCTGGTCCCGTCGCTCCAGGCGCGACCCGGCGAGGACGTACGCGGCCACCGAGAACGCCCGCGAACCCGGCAGGCGCGCCGAGATGACGCGCGGCCCCTGGGGCAACGCGGTCCGTTCATACATCGCCGGGATGGTACAGGAACGGTCCGGCGCCCCATCGCACCGGTTCAGCGCTCCCTCCGCTAGTTCGACCCCCCGGTCGGCGGTCCGCCGTCGGGCCCACTCGGCGCCTCTCCGCCGTCAAGGCCGCTGAGCTCCATCTGGACGAAGCCGTCCGGCTGGAAGCGGAACGTCTGCTGGACCCCGGGCTCGCCTGTCATGGACGGCGCGAACTCGACGACGACCTTCTCGTCGCCCTGCACCAGCGTGTAGACCAGCAGCTGGTCGGGCCGCGTCTCGAACTCGAGGTGCTCGAACGAATCCACGTTGAGACAGATCGAGAGGGGCGTGAAGAAGGTCGAGATCTCGGGGTGGTCCGACACGATGCGTTCGACCCAGCCGGTGCCGTGGGCGACGAGGGCCTGACCGCGGTAGTAGCGGTAGCCCACCGTCTGGCGCAACAGAGGCCGCAGGAGGTTGTGGATGTCCGTCCGACTGGAGACCAGGCCGCTGTTGACGAAGAACTTGGCAGGCTGGTCGAGCGACACGCTACTCCTCAGCGGGCGCGGACACCGGGTCGCGGGGGGACGGCACGATGGTAGCCGAGGGCGGCGGACCGGACAAGGCGTCCGCGTATCATCGAGCCCATGCTCCTCGTAGTCGACGCGGGCAACACGAACCTGACGCTGGCGCTCGCGCCGGAGGCGGATCCCGCCTCGCTCGGGCTCCTGCGCCGGGCCAGCAGCCGGCGCGACGTGACCGCCGACGAACTGGAGGTGTCGCTGGACGCGCTGCTCCGGCTGGACGGTCACGGCCTGACCGACGTGGAGGCCATCGTGGCCGCCTCCGTCGTGCCCGCCTACACCGCCGCGCTGGACGCGATCGCGAGCCGCCGTCGCATCCCCATCCTCCACGCGGGAGCCGCCACGGTGCCGATCGGCCTGCGGCTGGACCGCCCGGAGGACGCCGGTGCCGACCGCCTCGTCAATGCCTACGCCGTCGGTCGGTTGTACGGGCGGCCGGCCATCGTCCTCGACTTCGGGACGGCGACCACGCTGGACGTCGTGGGCCCGGACGGCACCTACCTGGGTGGCTCCATCGCCCCCGGCCTCGAGCTCGGGATGGAGGCCCTCGCCACGCGCACGGCGCGCCTCCCCCGCATCGAGCTGCGGCGCCCCGAGCGCGCCATCGGGCGGGACACGGTCAGCGCCATGCAGGCGGGCACGGTCCTGGGCTACCTGGGCCTGACGCGCGAACTGCTGGCGCGGACCCGGGACGAGCTGGTGGCCGAGTTCGGGGAGCGACCCCTCCACATCGTGATCACCGGCGGGCTGGCCAATGCGCCCTGGGTAGAAGGGCTGGAGAACGTCGAGGCGATCGACCCGGCGCTGACGCTCAAAGGCCTGGTCCTGCTCTTCAGTGAGGTCGGCACCGACCGCCGGCGGACGCCGTGACCGACCGTGACGCGGGCGGCGCCTTGCCCCTGGCGGGTCGCCTGGTCGTCCTCGGGGTGACCGGCTCGATCGCCGCCTACAAGGCGGCCGAGGTGACCCGGGCCCTGCAGGCCGCGGGAGCGGAGGTGCAGGCGCTCATGACGGCCAGCGCCACGCATTTCCTGGGGCCGCTGACGCTGGCTGCCCTGACGCGTCGCCACGTGCTGCTGGACCCGCTCGAGCTGCTGCCCGACGAACGCATCGCCCACATCGTGGCCGCCGACGCGGCCGACGCGGTGCTGGTCGCCCCGGCCACGGCCCACTGGCTGGCGGCCATGGCGAATGGCCTGGCCGACGACGTGATCACCGCCACCTGCCTCGCCACGGCCGCCCCCGTGGTCGTCGCCCCGGCCATGGACGGCGACATGTACCGCCACCCGGCGACGCGCGGCAACGTGGCCACGCTCCAGGGTTTCGGCTACACCGTGGTCGAACCGGAGATAGGCCCGCTCGCGTCGGGCCAGACAGGACAGGGTCGACTGGCCGAGACCGCGCATCTCGTGGCGGCCGTCGTGGCGGCCACGGCCGGCCGGCCGGTGCGGGCCCCGGACGCCGCCTCGCGGCCGCCCCTGGACCCCACCCTCCACGAACGCGACCTCGAGGGACGCCGGGTGCTGGTGACCGCCGGCGGCACGGCTGAGCCGATCGATCCAGTGCGCTTCATCGGCAATCGCTCGACGGGCCGCATGGGCGTCGCGGTGGCCGAGGCAGCCCTCGCCCGTGGGGCGTCGGTGACGCTCATCAAAGGCCACACGAGCGTCGAGCTACCGCGCGACGCGGCGGTCGTGGCGGCCGAGACGACGGCCGCCATGGAAGCGGCCGTCCTGGCGGCGCTGCCCGACGCCGACGTCCTCGTCATGGCCGCCGCGGTAGCCGATTTCCGGCCGCGCACGAACTCGGCCACCAAGCTGACGCGCGAGGCCGGCCTGACGCTGGAGCTGGAGCCGACCGACGACATCCTCGCCGCCGCTTCGGCCCTGGTCCACGAGCGGCCCGGCTCCCGGCCCGTGCTCGTCGGCTTCGCCGCCGAGACCGGCTCGCTCGATCGGGTCGCCGGCAAGGCGGCCCGCAAACGGGTCGACCTGATGGTCGCCAACGACGTCACCGCGGCCGGCTCGGGCTTCGGCACGCCGACCAACCGCGTCACGCTGGTGGCGCCGGGCGAAGCGCCCGAACCATGGCCGCTGCTGAGCAAGCGCGAGGTCGCCGACCGGCTCCTGGACCGGGTCGTGACCCTCCTGGAGGCGCGCGGGCGGCGCTGAGCCGCGCGCCCCAAGGGGCGTCAACCCGCAGCGTCGCCCCGGCGCCAACCCTGCGCGATGTGATCAAACGTGACTCCGGGGCACACTGGACCGA
>Ga0209415_10011605_pt1 | contig 14807 bp, 6 predicted proteins | sample PeaSoiSIISIP2007_FD_187696 | JGI IMG/M metagenome (GOLD analysis project Ga0209415, IMG submission 187696) | Peat soil microbial communities from Weissenstadt, Germany - SII-SIP-2007 (SPAdes) (version 2) | ecosystem: Environmental > Terrestrial > Soil > Wetlands > Peat | place: Germany...
GCCGGGAGGGCCGCTGCGGCTTTGATAGACGAGCTTCCAGTCGCTACGGCCGACGCCCGCAGCCACTGCGGCGCAGGCGCGATTCAGTTCGTCTACATAGGGGCTGGACTGAGTCATGGCGACGGGGATGCTGTGCGCGGTGAAGATCAATTTGGCGTGCGGCACTTCGGCGATGGCGGCGCGGACGCGGTCGGTCATCGCTTCGATAAACGCTGGATGGGCGGAAAACGGGCGGATTCTAGTGATTTCCGGCGCGCCTTTGACCGCGGCGCGGGCGCGGCCGACATCCTCGGCATACTGGCGACAGCCGGAATAGGAGCCGAACGCCGAAGTGACGAACGCGATGGCGTTGCGAATCCCGTCGTCGCGCATCTGGCGGACGGTGTCCGTCAGCATCGGATACCAGTTGCGATTGCCCCAATACACCGGGATCTTCACGACCTCTTTGAGCGCCGCGATGAGCGCGCGGTTTTGGTCGTTGATGGGGCTGCGGCCGTCGAAATGGTAGTAGTGTTCCGCCACTTCGAGCATCCGTTCGCGAGGAACATTGCGCCCGCGCAGCACATTTTCTAAAAACGGAATGACGTCTTCATGTTTTTCCGGGCCTCCGAAGGAAAGCACCAGCAAAGCATCGTATCGGGACACGCCCCTATTGTACGAGTATGATTGAAGAGAAATGTCGCGTAGACGGGTGTGGCTCGCCGTCGCGATTTTAGCGGCCGCGGTCACGATCTTTGGGGGATCCGTACTCTGGCGCGCGCGTAGCGTACTGCGCGAAGCGCGGGAGCACGTGTCCGCGGGCGCATCGTTCCGGTTCTCCGTCCGGCCGCTTGTACCGGTGATTCCCGCTGGCCTGGAATCGATGGGCGCGCCCGCGGTGTTCAACGACGCGGCTGTTTTTGAGCGGCATCTCTACATCGCCGGACCCGCCGGGGTGACGAAATACGACGGAGCGTCGGGCGTGGTCGCGGCGCGTTATCGGGTGGGCGCGGAATTGCCTCCGGCGCCGGTCACATCGCTCGCGACCGGCCTGGCGGGCGATTCGCAGGCGCCCGAGCTCTGGATCGGAACGCTGGGCGAAGGGCTGGCGGCGTTCGATGGGCGCTCGTTCCGGCAGATCCGTCCCGACGATGCCAGGCTGCGGAAAATCACTGCGATTCTGCCGGTCGAGACTGGGCGCATCCTCATCGGGACGGAGAAGGCCGGAGTGCTGGTCTACGACGGCCACGTTCTGGCCCCGTTCCATTCCTCGGTGGCCGGCGTCGCGGTGACCGCGCTTGCCGGCAACGATGCCGACCTTTGGATCGGCACGCTCGATCGCGGCTTGCTGCACTGGAAGGCGGGCGCGGTCGAGACGCTCGACGAGGTTCTGCCCGACAAACAGATCCTCTCGCTGGCGTTAAACGGCGAAACGCTCTACGCAGGCACAGGCGTGGGCATCGCGGAGATTCGCGGCGGGAAACTGGAGCGAGTGCTGGCGCCCGGATACTTCGCGCAGACGCTGCTCGCGTCGAACGACAAGCTTTTTATGGGGACTTTGGAAGAGGGCATGTTCGCCGTGCCTCTCGACGCGCATCCGGGACGGTTCGCGCGGTTGGGCGCGGCGAGAGTTTGCCCCGGATGTTCTATCCGAAAGATTCTATCGATCGACGGCGAGGTGTACGCGCTGGCCGAGGATTCGCTGTGGCACGGCAACGAAGCCGTGATCCGGCGCGAGGACGCTCTGCTGGCAGACCGCAACATCGCGGCGCTGAAAATGGATTCTACCGGCCGGCTGTGGATCGGGTACTTCGACCGCGGCCTCCAAATCCTCAGCGCGAACGGCGAGCGCGGCGAGCATCTGGAAGACGATCATCTGTTCTGCGTGAATCGCATCGCGCATGACGCGGTGCGCGGCGTTTCGGCGGTGGCGACGGCCAATGGCCTGGTGATGTTCGACGCGGCCACGTCGCGGCGGCGCGTGATCGGGCAGGCCGAGGGGCTGATCGCCAATCAGGTTACCGACGTGGTGCTGCGCGCCGATGGCTCCATGATCGCCGCCACGCCCGCGGGCGTGAGTTTTATCGACGCAGGCGGCATCAGCAGCATTTACGCGTTTCAGGGGTTGGTGAACAATCACGTGTATGCGTTGGCGTCGGATGGTGCGCGCACGCTGGCCGGAACGCTGGGCGGATTGTCGATTCTGGACGGCGCGGCGGTGCGCTCGAGTTTCACCACGTCCAATTCGGCGCTGAAACAGAACTGGATTACGGGCATCGTTAAAGTCGATAAAGATTTTTTTGTCGGTACCTACGGCGCCGGTGTTTGTCGCATTACGAATAGAGGAGTCTGGGAAACGTTCGACGACATGCGCGGCACGATCGAGATCAATCCCAACGCCATGGCGGCGACGGCGGGCGCGGTGTACGCGGGAACGCTCGACCGGGGACTGGCGGCTTTTGGCTTGCGTTCGGGGCGGTGGGAATTTTTCAGTGACGGGCTGCCCTCGCGCAACGTGACGGCGGTGGAAGCCCGTGGCGGCGTGTTGTACATAGGAACGGATAACGGTTTGGTAAAAGTGCCGGAGACAACGGTGGTGACTCAATGAAATTCCTGCTTGGCCTGGTGGCGGCTGGTCTGGCCTGGGGCGACGCGGGCGTGCTGATTCCGTCGACGGCGAAGCAGCCCGACCCGAAGGTGCTGACCCTGGACGAAATGTCGATCGCGATCGTCATCGACAACGGGAACGCGAAGGTGAAGGTGCAGCAGATTTTTTCGAATCACACCGGCGCACCGATTGAGGGAAACTACGTGTTCGCGCTTCCCGGCCGAGCGTTGATTTCCGATTTCGCCATCTGGGACGACGTGACGCGCATCCCCGGGGTGATCCTGGAACGCAAGCGCGCCGAGGAAATTTATAACGACATCCGAGCGCAGGCCTTGGATCCGGGTCTATTGCAAATGGGCGAGCGCGATGCCGATGAGGCTCGCCGCAGCGCGATTTTCAGCGCGCGCGTGGTGCCGATTCCGGCGTACGGGTCGAAGCGCCTGGAGATGGAATATCAGGAACGGCTCACTGTGGAGCAGGGGGAATCGATGTTTGCGATTCCTCTGCGGCCCGATGTGTATCGCGCGCAGACGGCCGGGAAGCTGTCGATCACGCTGGAGATAAAATCGGCGCATGCGATGAGCGATTTCCAGTTCGTCGGCAAGGCGTACGCGATGCAAACGGCTGCGCGCGACGCGAAATCGGTGAAGGCGAGCTTCAACGGCAAGGCGGTGGCGCTGACCGAGGATTTCGCGCTGAAGTACGCGTTGGACGCGCGGAAAGACGGCCTGGAAGTGCTCACCTATCGGGACGGAACCGACCCCGGATTTTTCGAAGCGTCGGCGTTGCTCTCCATGCCCTCGGTGAATGCTCCACTCGCGCCGCGTTCGATCGCCGCGCTGTTCGACACGTCGCTTTCGATGCAGTGGGAAAAGCTGGAGAGGGAGTTTCAGGCGCTGGAAGCGCTGCTGCGCTCCTTAAAACCCGCCGACGAATTCAATTTGATCGTCTATAACGATAAGGTCGCGCCCTTCTCTCCGGCGCCGGTCGCGGTGACGCCCGAGGCGGTGGAGAGGGCGCTCGACTTTCTGCGCGCGGCGGCGCTGCGCGGCGGAACGGACCTCGAAGCGGCGCTCGGCGCGGCGCTCGCGCAGCCGCTGACGCATGACCCTTATGTGGTCGTGCTCGGCGACCTGGGAGCGACGCGGGGCATTCTGCAAAACGGCAAGCTGGCTGAGTGGTACGCCGGGAAATGGAAGCAGGTGGCGGAAGCAAAGCGTCCGCGGACTTATGTTTTTGCCGTCGGCGACGACGCGAATCTGCCGCTGGCGCGCATGCTGGCGCGCAATAACGGCGTGCTGGAATCGGTGCGGTCGACCGAGCCAATCGATTTCAAGCTGAAGGCGTTTTTGTCGAAGGTCGGCAGGAAGCCGGTCGACAATCTGCATCTCACTACGTCCACGCCCACGAATTTCGATCTTATTTATCCGCTGGAAGAAACCGTATTTCCCGGCTCGATGCAGACGTGGGTGGGCGAATATAAGAAGCCCGCGGCGCAGGCGACGTTTACTGTTCAGCAGACGCGCGCGACGGTTCCTCTTCCGGCGCAAAATACCGAGCACGAGTTTCTGCCGAGGGCCTGGGCCAAGGCTCGGGTCGATGCGCTGCTTGAAAAGATCGAGCGCGAAGGCGAGGACCAGGCGTCGATCGACGAGATCATCCGGCTGTCGCGAAAATACAAGTTCGTCACGCCGTATACGTCGTTCCTGGCCGCGCCGCGGGCGCTGCTGAGGCCTCGCCTGATTCGTCCGGGCGATCCGGTGCTGCGCGTCAAGACCGACGAATCGATCACCTCGGTGGTGGCGATGTTTCCGTTCGGCACGGTGAAAAGGCTCCGCTACCTGAGCGGCGAAGACACCTGGCAAACGCGATTTCTTGCGCCGAAGGATCTGGCCGACGGCACCTATCGCGTGCGCCTGCTGCTGCGCGACAAGCAGGGGCGGACTTATCGCGAATCGAAAACGTTCGTGATCGCGAGCCAGCCTCCGGTGGTGAAGGTGAAGCTCGACCGCAAGCAATTCCATCGCGGAGAGGCCGTCAATCTGCACGTCAGCGCGTCGGACACCACGCGAACCATCGTCGCGCGAATGCACGGCGCGGCGCCGGTGTATCTGAAATGGAACGCAGAGACGGGATCGAACACGGGCCAGCTGCTGGTGCCCGCGACGTTCGCCGCGGGGCGCTACAAAGTCACCGTAACGGCCGAGGATTTCGCGCACAACATCGGTAGTGGGGAGGTGGAAATTGAAATTCTTCCCTAACGTGAAGACCGCGGCAGTTACGCTTGCACTCGGCGGAGTTTTCGCGGCGCGCGCGGAGCTCACCAAATGGGCCGAGGGCATCAACGCCGGCAATCGCATGGAAGCGGTCTTCTTCCGCAACGTGCTGCTGCCCAGCGGCATCGTCCCGGTTCGCCGTCCGCCGAAGGAGACGCGTCCGGAGCTGACGAAGCTGATCGGAGCGGCGCCGAATGACGCGGAACTCTATTCGCTCCGCGCGCTGGAAGACGAGCAGCAGCTCGATTTCACCGCTGCTGAGGCGGATTGGAAAAAATATGCCGACGTGGCCGCGGACAAAGGCGCGGCGCGGCTGGCGCTGGCCGATTTTTATCACCGGCGCCTGCGATCGCGCGACGAATTCAACGTGCTGATCGCGGCGTCGTTCGAGCCCGCTCCCGCTTCTGAAAAACTATTCCCTCCGCCGGCGCAAAGGCCTTGGAAGACGTTCCAGCGGTCGATCACGCTGGTGGAGGAAGCGAGGCTCGACTCGTTGCTGGGCGTCGGGCAGTACTCGCAGTGGATCGCGCGATACCCCTCGGAAACAGGCCTCTATCGAAACTTCTTCGCATTCACGATGGCGCATGAGCGGTACGAGATCGCGAGCGACGTGATTTCGTCGTACAAAAAGGCCGTTCCGGGCGATGAGGAATTTCCCATCGAAGCGGCCGCCGAAATCGCGGCGAAAACGAGTTCGGCAGCGCGGGCTCTCGAAGTCTACGACCGCAGTTTCCAGCCTCTGTGGCCGGATTCGCTGGTGAAGCAATATTTCGATCTGCTGAAGTGGTCGAATTCGCTGCGCGCCTATCTCGAAAAGGCTCGCGCCGCGGTAGTCGCCAATCCCACGGATCTCTCGAGCGCGGCGCGCATCTTTCATTACTGGAAGCAGCAGAACAACACCGGCGCAGCGGAGCGAGCGCTCGCCGAATTCCAGCAACGCAAGGAGAGCAAGCACTCGGCTTGGACTGCGGAGGAGTTGTCGACGCTGGCGCAGTTGTACGAGTCGTCGCACAACTACGACGAGTCAGCCCGGAATTATTATGCGCTCTATAATGTCGCTCGCAACGACGATAAAACCGCGGCCACGGCGCTGGGAAGCCTGGCGAGGCTGATGCTTTCGGCGCCGGAGCAGGCCATTCGATTCGGGTCGGGAAGTCTGACGCTGTATCGCGATGTCGCGACCATGGATCCTCATCCGGGCTTCCTGAACGGCGCTCTATCGCTGCTGCTGAATACCAGCGAGCCGTCCGGTCAATATAAACAGGAAGAGATGAACGCCGGCCCGTACTTCCGCCGCGCGAAAGCCGCGGAGCTGGTGGCTTTGTTCGAATCGCGGTTTCCGAATTCGCCGGAACGGCCGGATCTGCGCGAGCGCGTCATCGATGGCTACGCGGTCTACGGCGCAAGCGACGCGGTGATTCGAACGGGCGTGAAATTTCTTTCCGATTTTCCGAATGCGTCGAATCGAACCGCGGTGGCGCTGCGCGTCGCCGATGCGTACGCGCGGACGAATAAATCGGCGCAGGAGTTCGCGCTGTACGACACGCTGCTCGTCGAGCTTGCCAAACGCGCCGATGGAGTGCCGCTTGGCGCGCTGCCTCCGCCCAAGCCTGCGCAGGCCGAACCACTGGAGAACAAAGCGCCCGCCCCGCAGTACGATGCGCTGCGCTCGCCCGATTACGCGCGCGTGCTCGATCGTTACGTCGCGCGCCTGGTTTCCCTCCAACGCACGCACGATGCGCTGGTGCTCTACCGCCGGGAAATCGACCGCAATCCCACCGATCCGGGCCTCTACGATACGCTGGCCGCGTTTCTCGAACAGAACGACATGGGCGCGGAGATTGAGGCCGTGTACAAACGGGCCATCGCCCAGTTTCAGGATCATAGCTGGCAGCATAAGCTCGCCCGCTGGTATCTGCGGCAAAAGCGGCAGGCCGATGTAGCGCGGCTGACGCGCGATGTGGTGCGCGTGTTTTCCGGCACCGAGGTGGACGAATATTTTCGCGAAATCGTCAGCCCCGCGCAGCCCATGGGGCCGGCGCTCTATCTGCAATTGAATCTCTTCGCCCACCAGCGCTTCCCGCATTACCTCGCTTTTGCGCGCAATCTGTTGACCGCGTATTCGGCCGGCCCCACCACCGACATGGCGGCCTACGACGCCATCCTGCGCCGCCACTGGTATGACGCCGAGGACCTGCGCATGCGCTTTTTTGAGCGCCTTTCGAGGCTGGGACGTCTGGACGCGGAGCTCTCAGTAGTTCGCACTTCGAACGCTTCGGCGTACGCCGGCAAGTGGGATGACGCGATGAATCAATCTCCGGTCGCCGTTCGATTGCTGGCCGAAGGAGAAGCCTGGCGCGGTCACTATGAAAACGCCGCCCCGCTGTTTCTGGCCATGGAATCGAGCTTCCCGGCCGATCGCGCCATCGGAGCGCGCACCGCCTCCGTCTACCGGTCGCTGGGAACCATCGACCCCAAGCTCACCGACACGGCCATCGGCGTGGAGGAAAAACTGGCGCAGGCCGACCCTCGCGATCGCCGGACGCTGACCTCGATCGGCGAGATGGAGGCGGAGCGCGAGCGTTTCGACAAAGCTCGCGCGGCCTGGGATCGCATTCCCGAAATCCAGCCTGCCAGGCCCGACGGATATCTGGAAGCGGCCACCGTTTTCTGGGATTACTATCGCTACGAGGACGCGCTGCGCTGGATCGAAGAAGGCCGGAAACGTTTGAAACAGGATTCGTTGTTCGCGTATGAAGCGGGAGCCATTCGGGAAAATCAGCGCAGTTACGACCGTGCGATTCGCGAGTACGCCAAAGGCGCCATCGCGCAGCCGGGCTCGAATTCGGAGCAGCGATTGCTGCTGCTGGCGCGCCGTCCCGCGCTGCGCCCGCAAATTGAACAGCTCACCACCAGCCTGGTTTCGGCGCGCAATCCCGAACCGGGCATGTTCCAACTGCGCGTCGCGCTGCTGCGCAATCAGAATCGGCGGGACGACATGGAAAGCTTCCTCTTGAATGTCGCGTCGCGCACGACTTCGCTCGAAGTGCTGGCGCAGATCGAAAATACGGCGCGTGTGGACGGACTGCCGAAAGCGCAGCAGGCCTCCATCGAGAAGCAGATCGCATTGATGACGGATCCGGTCGAAAAGATGCGTCTGCGGCTCGCGCTGGCCCGTTTCGAAGAAGGGCAGGGCCAAGCGACGCAGGGAGCGGCGGTGGTCGACGCGCTGTATCGCGAAAACCCGGCGATCCTCGGCGTGGTGCGCGCCGCGGTCGATTATCACTGGCGCAATAAAAACTCGCAGCGCGCCGTGGACATTCTCGAAGAGGCGTCAGGCCGCTCCTCCGCGGCCTACCGCTCGACATTCCTGGTGGAAGCGGCGCGCAAAGCGACCGATGCCGGCGATTACACGCGCGCCCGCATCATGGTCGGCTATTTACAGGTTTTCGAGCAGCCGTACAAGGCCGAATATATCGCGCTGAAGGCGGACACCTACGCGCGCCAGGGCGACGATCGCGGCCTGCGCACCTTCTACGAGACGACCATCCGCTCCATCGCCGGCGCGACCACGATTCCCGCGCAGCAGCGCACGGATCAGATCGCAGCCATCCGTACCGGGCTGATTCCCGTCCTGACCCGCGTGAAGGATTATTCGGCGGCGGTCGACCAATACATCGAAATCCTCAACCGGTTCCCGGACGACGAATCTCTGACGCGCGAAGCCGCGCTCTACGCGCAGCAAAACGGAGTCGCGAAGAAGCTGCACGATTATTACTCGAAGACCGCCGCCGAAACGCCCAAGGATTTTCACTGGCCGATGGTGCTGGCGCGCCTGGAAACGCAGATGGAAGATTATCCGGCCGCCATCGCATCGTACACGCGCGCCGCCGTGGTGCGCCCGGACCGCGTCGATCTGATCAAGGAACGTCTCAATCTGGAGGAGCGCCTGCTTCGTTTCGAGGAAGCGGCGGCCAGCGCGCAGAAGCTCTACGATCTGACGTATCGCAATCCGATGTGGATGGAGAAGCTCGCCGAGCTGCGGGCCCGCCAGGGACGGACCGCCGACGCCGTCACAGCCTTGAACAAAGCGTGGATCGACGGCCGCTCCGACAGCGCCGCGAATTATTTGACGGTCGCGCAAAAACTGGAAACCTGGGGGATGCTCCTTGAAGCTCGCAAATTCGCCGAAGAAGCCTTGAAGCGCGCGCCGGAGGATTCGGTGAAGATATGGGCGCGCATCCTTGCACGGCAGCAACAATATGAAACGGTTTTCGCGAAGCTCCCGACACTGAAAGCGGCCACTGCGGCTCAGGTGGCGCAGACGGTTGCCGCCATTGCGGTAAATTACTCGCCCGACGACAAGGCAAGATTCGCGGCGTCGATCGAAAAGCAGCCGCTGCGCATCTCGCTGGCGGAAAGCGCCGCGCTCACCGAGCTTGAACTCAAATGGCGGCTTGCCGCGGCGATGGCGAGACCGGGAACCGAAGCGTCCAATCAGTCCATCGAACGCATTGCAGCCGTCGAAAAGAGCCGGCTGCGCTTCGACGAACTGGGCGCGCAGCTCGAAGCCTACGACCGCGTCCTCGCCCAAAACGCCCAGCATCAGCATCACGAAGCGGACGAAGAGGATTGTTACCGCGCGAGCGGCAACACCGCCGCTGAGTTGCGCGTGCTGAAGCGTCTCGCCGACCGTCACGAAGCCGCAGGCCCTCCGCTCGAGCGCTACACCCAGTTGCTGATCGCGCAGCCGCAGCGATTGGCCGCCGCCATCGCCGCCGAATCCGACGCGGCCGCCGTCAATTCGATGCTCAACTACGTGCTGCAGCACGCGAGCAGCGCCGTTTCGCAACAGGCGATCGCGGCGCGCCGACAGAAGAACGGCGCGCTTTGGACCAAGGCGTACACGTCGCTCACAGGTCTTTATTTCGCCAGTTCCGCTGCGCCCGCGAGGACTGCATTCACCGCGATTCTGGGCCCCATGACGGTCGGAGCGCGCATCGGCAAAGCGACGGATCGCGACCAGCAACTGGCCGGCGACGACTGGTTCTATTACGGCGGGCGCTACGGCGAATACCTCGGTGCAATCAAGCAGGCCGGCTCGGAAGACTACCTGCCGGCGATGGTCGAAGCCACGCCCGGACGCTCCGAAGCGTACTTCACTCTGGCCGAATATTCCGGCTCCGTCGCCGATTATCAGCACGCGCTGGAGTTGAATCCCGGGCGCGCCGACGTGCATGACCGGTTGGCCGTCATCGCCGCGAAACAAGGGCGCGACGCCGACGCCGTCCGCGAGTGGAAGCTGGCCCTTGCGGCGTTCTCGCAAATGATGGACCGCTCGCGCGTTCCGCAGAAGTTCTGGCCCAACTTGAGCGATACGCTGCGCCACATCGGCGAAGCGAAGCAGCTCCCCGCGCTCCGCGGCGATATAGAAAAAATCCTGCGCACCTACATCCGCCGCAACGGTTCGTTTCAGATCGAAGGAATTCTGGAAAGCGCGCTCATCGCGTCGGGCGATCCCGCCGCGGGTCTCAACTGGATCGCGGAGCTTTCGCGCGCCGCCGCCGACCCGGTGCAATTCCTCGACGCGATCATCGAACGGCCCTGGGTTCCCGACGCGCACAGAAATATTTTGTACCGGCAGCTTGTCGGCAACGCCGAGGCGCGCGTCTCGCTAACCTTCGGCGAACAGCAGACCAATGCGCAGAACCTGCTCTGGACGATGGAGACGCGCTGGGCGGCGTTCCTGCTCACTCGTCACGACGATCCCAGCGCGTTGCAAACCGCCGCGGGGCTGCTGGCCGAGGCGCGAAAACAGAAAATCCGCGAAGCGGAAATCGTAGAACTGGAAGTCCGCGTGGCCGCGCGTACCGGAACGCTGGCCGCGCAACTGGCGAAATATCAGGAACCTCTCCCGCTCGATCATTTGCGCTTCGCCGCCAACACACTTGCCGAAGAAGGCGACGCCGTCTCTTCCCGCCGCGTCCTGGAATTCGTCTACACCAGTCAAATGAAGGCCGGCAATCTCGATCAGGCAACCTTCCTCGGCCTCGCCGAAGTGAAAATTCAAGACAACGACACCGCCGGCGCGATGGCTCTGCTGCGGCGCATGGTTTTGATCTTGGGTGAGCCGTTCACCGGGCTCGATCCCGCCGCCGCGCTGCTCGAACGGACCCGTCATCCCGCCGAAGCCGCGGAGTTTCTCTCGACGTTGATCAAGGCCGAGCCCTGGAATCGGAGCGCGTCGCGCCGCCTGGCCGAAGCGCAGGGGACCGCGCCAAGAACGGCGAATCCGTGGGACACTCTGCCCGCCGCCGCGCCCGCCAAGGAGAAAACGCTGCTCGCGATCATCGGGGCCGATCCGCGGCCCACCGCGCCGCGCCTGCTGCTGTTCCACGCGGCGATGGAGAACCGCCACTACGCGCTTGCCGTCGCCGTGGCGCGCCAGCTGTTGCCGCAGTTTTTCCGAGAAGACAGCGAATACACGGAGTGGGTCGCTCGAAGTTTTCTGCCCGCTTTCGATAGCGCGGAGCGAGTGTCGGTCGCGCGCGGCATGGCCGATGCGCACCAGCGCCTGGGCGATCCGCGCGCCGCGTTTCTCTACGCAAACATCGCGCAGTTCATCGCGCCGTCGGACGCGGCTCGCCGGTACGTCACCCAACTGCGCGCGCAACTCGACGCCGAAGCCAAGAACGAGGCTCGCCGTCCGATGATCAACGACGGCGTCGATCAGGATCGATTCGTCCGTCCGAAAGTAGGCCTTTAATGAGCAGGAGACTGTTACTCATTTCTTCCGTAGCGGCCGCCGCTGCGGCGATGATGTTCTGGGCTCTGGCGCAACCCGCGCCGCAGACCATGGCAAGCCAGTTCCCGGCCGGCGCGCTGCTCTATCTCGAGGCGAAGGATTTCGGCGCGCTGCTCGCCGATTGGAACGGATCGGCGGAAAAACGCGACTGGCTGGCCAGCGCGAATTACGCAGGATTCTCGCGTTCGGAGCTGTTCCTGAAGTTGGGCGACGCGCAAACGCAGTTCGCCACGGCTGCCGGTGTGCCGCCCGACTACGCTCTGCTCACCTCGGTCGCCGGAGCGAACGCGGGCCTAGCCATGTACGATATCGGCAAGCTGGAATTCCTCTACATCGCGCACATTCCTTCGGCGCGCGCGATGAACACGTCGCTCTGGAAGCTGCGCGGCGCCTATCAGAAACGCCACGCGGGCAACGCGGATTATTTTGTCAAAGAAGATAAAGCCTCCCATCGCGTCGCCGCCTTCGCCTATACCGGCGACACCTTGCTCCTCGCCACAAAAGAAGAGCTGATCGCCGGCTCGTTGCGATTGATGGCGCGCGAGGCTCTGCCTTCGGTTGCGTCGGAGAAATGGTTCACGGATTCGGTGCAGGCGGCTGCTTCGGGGCCGAACGATTTGCGCCTCGTCTACAACATGTCGAGCCTCGCTCGCACCTATCAGTTCCGTTCGCACTGGGTGCAGAGCAACGTGCCGGAGTTGCGTCCGTTCGCTTCCGGTCTCGCGGATCTGGAGCGCGTGCGCGGCGAGATTCGCGAGCGCCGGGTGCTCCTTCGCGCTACGCCCGCCGAAGCCGACGCCAACGAAAATGCGACGGGCCAATTGCTGGCCGCAGTTCCCGACGACGCCGGTCTTTATCGCGCCTGGCTCCATCCCCAGGCCGGACAAGCCGCACAGTGGATCGAAGAGAAGCTGTTTCCGTCAGCCACTTCTTCCGGGCCGCAATCGAAGCGAGCGCCGGGTTTCTCCGAAACCGCCGACGCGGGTAGTGAAGTGGACCTGGAATCGCGCGTCGACGAGCGGCCCATCACGGAAACCCGCGATTCGCTAAAAGCCCTGCGCGACCGATTCGCCGCTGCGCGGATCGACGCCATGCTCGACGTGTCTTCCACAAGAATGGATGCAGATCAGGTTTATGTGCGTCCGCACTCCGTCATCGTGCTGCTGGCCGCCGCGGCCTGGGATGCCGATGCGATTCGTACAGCACTGGGCAGCGCGGCTGAGGGTGTTTGGTCGAATGCCGCGGCTGGAAGCTGGCGCACGGGCGCGGGCGGCGTGCGTGAACTGGAAGGCTTGGTAAGACTGGCCATGGCCGCCGACGGAAAATGGCTGGTCATCGGCGATTCCGCGGAAATGGTCAACGCCGTCTTCGCGCGCCGCACGCGAACCGCGGTCGCGGGAGCAGCCTATGCCGCCGGCTGGCGCCACGCGCGCGAGTTGCCGAATTTCGAGCGCATGACCACGCTGATCGATTTCCCGCAACAGGTTCCCGGGTCCGGCGAGCCGCCGTACTTTTCGGCCAATCTGGCCAGCCTCGGCCGCACGCTGAAGCGCATCGACAGCGCGTCGATTGTCGTCCACGACGCCGGGACGATGCTGCGCGAGTCCGTTGTCTATAAACTGAATCCGTGACAGCTCTGCTCGCGCTTATCCTGGTAGCCGACGTCAACTACATCGTCATCGACGTGCGGTCGCGCCAGGTCGTGAAGCGGGATTGGCCCGATGCCGAAAAACCAATTCCTGTCGGGTCGCTGGTAAAACCCTTCACCGCGCTCGCGGCCAGCGGACCGTTTCCCGAGTTCGTATGCCACGGCGCCATCGATCGTTGCTGGTTTCAAAAAGGCCACGGGCCGGAGCAATTTCGCGACGCTCTGGCGAACTCCTGTAACGCATATTTTCTGGAACTCGCGAAGGATGTCGACGCGCACTCGCTGGCAGTGATCGCAGCGAAATTCGGGATCCCTCCGCCCGCGGCCGAAACGCCCGAAGCCAGAATCGGACTGGGGAAGGACTGGCAAATCTCGCCGCTCGCCCTCACGCGCGCATACTGCGAGCTCACGTCGCGATCTGTCGAGCCACGCGTCGCGGAAATTCTCGCCGGCATGAGGCTGGCTGCCGAAGCGGGCACCGCGAGCGCGATTGGGCGCGGTGCGCTCGCCAAGACGGGCACGGCTCCGTGCGTGGCGAAACGCAAACACAAGGGCGATGGATTCACCATCGTGCTGGAACCCGCCGACGCGCCTCGCATCGCGATTCTGGTCCGCGTGCACGGTGTACCCGGCGCGGAAGCGGCGAAATCCGCCGCGGTTCTGGCGCGGAGTCTGCGGTGATCGTCGCGATCTGCGTGTTCTCCCTCTTTCATCCGGTTGAACTGGAGGTGCAACCCGCGCGATCGAGCGTCGTGGTGGTGGAGCAGAACGGACGCCGGCAGACGCTCGAAGGATCGGGCGCGATGAAGCTACGCGGGCGAGCCACGGCCGCGGGACGCGACGGCGCGGAGGCCACGTTCATTCTCAGCGTCCCTGGAAAAATCCGTCGCGAATTTCGAGGACGGCTCGAAGTGCGCGCCGAAGCCGGCCATCTGCTCGCCATCGTAATAATGGATCGTGAAAATGCGGTGGCCTCGATTGTCGCCGCCGAAAGTCCTCCCGCCGCGCCTCTCGAAGCACGAAAAGCACAGGCGGTCGTCGCACGGTCGTTCCTGATCGCCGCGCGCGCACGGCATGAAGGCTTCGACTTTTGCGACACCACGCATTGCCAGTTCCTGCGCGAGGCTCCGGCTCCTGGAAGCCTCGCGGCAAAGGCTGCGGAGGAGACGCGCGACCTGGTGGTCGCCTATCAGGGCCGCGCGATCCCCGCGCTCTATTCGGCGAACTGCGGCGGCAAGACGCGAACGTTGGAAGACGCCGGATGGACCGCCGAAGCGTATCCATATTTCTCGGTGGAGTGCCCGGTGCGAGGCGCGATCGCGGGACATCGCATCGGCATGTGCCAAGAAGGCGCGGCGCAGATGGCTCGGAATGGAAAAAACTTCCGCGAAATTCTCTCGGTCTATTTTCCCGCCACCACAATTATGTTGGCCGCTGATGAACGCCGATAAACGCGGACCAAGAAGCGTCTTATTTGCGTTCCTCCGTGTT
>Ga0209415_10011606_pt1 | contig 14807 bp, 7 predicted proteins | sample PeaSoiSIISIP2007_FD_187696 | JGI IMG/M metagenome (GOLD analysis project Ga0209415, IMG submission 187696) | Peat soil microbial communities from Weissenstadt, Germany - SII-SIP-2007 (SPAdes) (version 2) | ecosystem: Environmental > Terrestrial > Soil > Wetlands > Peat | place: Germany...
CTGCGCTCGCTGATCCAGGAAAAGAAGAAGTTTCCTCCGGAAGAGGCGGTCGAGCTCATGCAACAGGTCTGCCGCGCTCTGGAAGCCGCTCATACCCTTGGAATTATCCACCGCGACCTGAAGCCGCAAAACATCATGCGCGATCAAACCGGCCGGATCCTGGTGATGGATTTTGGCTTGGCCCGCATGGTCGAAGGCGAAGGCATGACCCAGACTGGAGCCCTGGTCGGGACCATGGAATATATGTCGCCGGAGCAGGCGCTGGGCAAGGATCTGGATCAACGCTCCGACCTGTTCAGCATGGGATTGATCCTGTACGAACTGCTGACCGGCAAGATGCCTTTCAAGGCCGAGAGCGCCGTCGCCAGCCTGATCAAGCGCAACCAGGAGCAAGCCGCTCCGGTCTCCGATCACGACCAGACGATTCCGCGCGCACTCAGCAACATTGTCGCGAAGTGCCTGGAACGCGATCCCGCCTTGCGGTACCAGACTGCCACTGAGTTCTTGCGCGATCTGGAAGCCTGGCAGGGTAAGAGCGCGGCTGCCACGTTGCGCTTCCCCACGAGCGAAAAACCCTGGGGACAAACCATTCCCTGGCACTGGATCGGTGGCACAGCGGCCGTCCTGGTGGTCGCAATCACCGGTTTCCTGCTGCGCGCGGAGTTGTTTGGCCCCGGCAAGAAGGCGACGGCGACCGGGCCGGCGGTTTCGCTGGCCATTCTGCCTTTCCGCAACGCTTCCGGCGATCCCAGCGTCGATTGGCTGGGGCCTAGTCTTGCCGATATGTTGAGCACCGATGTGGGCCAGTCCGCGCATTTGCACACCATCGCGCCTGACCGTCTTCATCAGGTCCTTTCCGATTTGCGCATCACCCCCGGAACTTCCATCGATCCCACCATGGTCGGCCGCATTGCCGAATTCAGCAACGCCGACACCATGGTCTGGGGACAGTATGCGAGATTCGGCGGCCAGATACGCATCGACGCCACATTGCAGGATCTCAAGCATGATCGCAGCGTTCCCATCAAAATCGACGCCGTCGACGAGAAGGATATTCCCGGCGCAGTGGACCGCCTGGCCGCTTCGATCCGCAACAATCTAGCCTTCTCGCCGGACGTAATTAAGGAACTTAAAGCTAGTTCCTTCCAGCCCAGTTCCCGCTCGGCGCCAGCCCTGCGAGACTACAACCAAGGAGTTCAGATGCTGCGAGATGGCAGGAACCTGGACGCTGTTAAAGCTTTCCAGTCTGCCATCAAAGAGGATGCGGAATTTGCCCTGGCTTATTCCCGCCTAGCCGACACGGACTCCGCGCTGGGATACGATGGCGATGCTGAGCAGGCTTCCCGCAAGGCAGTCGAACTTAGCCAGACGTTACCAATGGCCGAAAAGTACCTCATTCAGGCGACACATGCGCGGGTCATGAAAGACAACAAGAAGGCGATCGAAGCCTACGAGGACCTAGCCAAGAGCATGCCTGATAATGCCGACGTGGAGTTTGCTCTGGGCAGTCTGTACACAGAAGCGGGTGAATACGACAAGGCGCGCGCCCAACTCTCCAACCTGCTGAAGTCCGATCCGAAGAACATCAAAGCTTTGCGACAGCTAGGGATTGTCGAAATCACCGACGGTAAGCCACAAGCCGCTCTCGAACCTTTGAACAAGGGCCTTTCGCTCACGGTTCAGATGGACAATCAGGAAGTGAAAGCGTTGATCCTGCACGCCATTGGCCTATCGTATAGTTCGATGAACAAGCCTGACGATGCCATGCGTAACTACCAGGACGCGCTGGCCATCAACCGTCGGCTGGGCCTCAAGCGCGCGCTGGCCACCAACCTTTTGGAAATAGCCAGCGTCCAGGACTCGCAGGGGAAACCCGATGCCGCTCTCGCTGGCTACAACCAGGCTCTTCAGCTGCAGCGCGAGATCGGAATGAAGAAAGAAGTGGGCGATACGCTGATCTTCATAGGCGCGGTTTACCAGTCAAAAGGCGATTACGACAAAGCACTGCAGAACTATAAGGAAGCGCTGCAGATCTATCGGGAAGCCGGCGGCGAGAACATTCAAGCGCTCTGCCTGAACAACATAGGGAACGTGTACTTGGGCAAGGGCGATAACGACAACGCCTTGATTTACCTGCAGCAGGCGCTGCAGTTGCGGGAGAAACTCAAAACGTCAGACGGGATCGCTGAAACCCTGGCAAGTATCGGCCAGGTCTATACCAACACTGGACGGTACGACGAGGCGCTGCCGGTCTTCATGCGCTCCTTGGATCTCCGGCGCAAGGACGGAAATACTCGAGGCGTAGCTGAAGAATCGCATGATGTCGGAATGGTGTTCGAGTATCAGGGCCGCCTCGGGGCCGCTGTCAGCGGCTTGCAAGATGCCGTGAAGGGCTACCAGTCGATTGGTGACCACAGCAGCTACATGGTTGACCTGCTCAACGATCTGGCGGAAGCTCTGGCCCAGGCTGGACGCGGGTCCGAGTCCGAACCCCTGCTGCAGGAAGCTCAGAAGATGGCGAGTACGCTGAAGAACGAAATCGCTCATGCGGAAATCTTCAATACTCAAGGTGATGTTCAGCGTTATCGCGGGGACTGGAAAGCGGCCAAGGGTTTCTATGACCAGGCTTTGCGTGCTGCCTCGCGTGGCACGGACCCGGACGAGGTTCTGGTTTCGAAATTGCATCTCGCCGAAGCGGCACTGGCTGAAGGGCACGCACAGTCTGCGGTCCACGATTTTCGCAGCATGGCCCAGCAGGCCGACAGCCGCGGCCTGAGGTATCTCTCGCTTCAGAGTTCTCTAGACTTGGCGGAAGCCATGATCAGCGGCAAAGACTACTCCCATGCTCAGCAAGAGCTGCAGACTGATTTAAGCGCCAGCGAGAAACTGGGTTCGCGATATCAAAGTGCCCGCGTTCATTATCTTCTGGGCAATGCGCTCCGCCTAAGCGGCAACACCGCCGACGCATCCGCGCAGTATCGGCAAGCCCTCGGCCTGATTGATGACATGCGCAAAGACCCCGGCGCTGAGAAACTGCTGGACCGCGCCGATCTGAAAGCGCTGTATACCCAAGCGTCGCAATTCGCACCTGCCCACAACTGACGGCCTCTTTTCGCGGTTCGGTATGCCACCATCCCCGTTGACGAAAAAAGGCCGGACCTTTTGGCCCGGCCTCGATTAACCAAAGACCAACGCTTTTAGTTCGTTACTAGTGTTGGCCAGGTCGCAGTGTTGTTCTTCAAATTAGGATCGGCATTCGCCACGCCGCTCACCACGACCGAGTTCGTGATCTTGGTGTCGGCCGGCACGCTCGCATTTACCTTGACCGTAACCTGGATACCTACACCCGTAGGATTCCCCTTGGTCCAGGCTTTGAGCGCTCCGATGTTGCACGTGATAACGCCGCCGCTGATTCCGCAGGGCGTTTTCGCTGTGACTGAGCAACTTGGCGCTCCATTGCCAAAAGTGCACGAGCCCGTATCGTAGGTCGCACTCACGGGTGTGGTGTATGAAGGGACAGTATCGACCACTGTCACTTCTTCAGCGATGCTTGGTCCGGCGTTCGCTACTCCAATGAGGTAGGTTACAGTCTGCCCGGTCTTGGCAAGTAGGCCTCCGAGCATCCCGATCGCAAGATCAGCGTTTCCGACTACCGTGTACTGCACGGGCGTCGGAGCGCCAGAGGAGTTTCCAGCTACATCGGTTGCGCCTAAACCACCGAACGAGAACATGTACGATCCAGCCGGCGAAGTACTAAGCGGAGCGCTGGTGGCAGTGAAAGAACCGGGCCCGGTCCCATTCGTCAAGGTCGCTGCGATCCCCCCGCAGGATGCTATGCCTGACGCCACAAGGTTGTGGGTAGGGTCTTGGCAAGTCATGGATGCTTTTACCGTCGCACCCACGGCGTAATAGCTGCCAGGAGCAGGCGGATTTAGCGTGATCGCGCCGACGGTTGGATTCGTCAAGTCCACGCCGAAGGGCGTGGTGTTCCACTGCGCCAGGTTCGGGCTCGTCCCAGCGCCATTGAGATTGATTGACGGCGGGTACTGCAGCCCAAGGAATTCATCGCAGTCGAGCGGGGCATAGAGCAAACTGTAGGGGCCTTCCCCAAAACTCGAAGCGACTCCGCTGTTGTCGTAAGTGGTGAGCGTACCCATGGCATTGAAAGGAAGAGGCATCTGCTCTGACCAGAGCGGTGAATTGGGACATGCAATGGCATTAAGAGCGGTTTGCTCAGTAGGAAAGGAGAGTGCGGGATCCAGCACTACACCCGCTGCGACAGCTCCGAAACTGACGCCCTTGCCCTGAGCTGGCTGGGAGATGGGCGGGTTGGCCGGAGGCGGAGTGCTCTGGAACGACACCGGAATCGAAGCGGGGTTGTTGGTCCACAGATTAATTGTGGGCACTGTCGCCCACTCAGGTTCGCAACAGAAGAAGACTTGAGAGGATGCAGCCGGTTTAGGCGTTCCGCCAGGTTTTGTCGGTCCGTCCACAATGGAGGTCATGATGCTGCGCGGGCAAATTTGCCCGAACAGCGGATCGCCAGCGGGGAAGGGGCAGGTTCCAGAGTCGCTGAACTCCGCGATTCCCGGAGCGGTGCCGGCCGGTATCATGAGCATACCTGGATCTACTGGAGGTCCTTGGTTTGGGTCGAGAATGAATGTCTGGGTAAACAGAACTTCTCTCGTGTTTGCGGGTGAGTTGTCTGTAGGGAGGTTGGAGCCTGCCGGCATCGGGTTGGCCAATGTCGAGGCAGTGAAGGTATTGATCTCACATTGCTCCAGCCCGAGAACAAGTAGGCAAGTAGTGCCACCCATCGCCGTGTTTGCCACCGACGCCGCAAACTGCAGCTGAGTTTCCCCGCTAAAGCCGAAGAATGGGATCGTGCCGGGCGCAATCACAAGGTTAGTCGGGGCGACATGACTATAGTCGAAACTAGCCGTCGCCGGGTTGCCCGCAATAGTTACCGCGGCCGTCTGAACCAGGGTAGCGGGAGTGATTGGGGTACCTTGAATTGTCTGTGGCGTGAATGTCCAGCCCAGGATGTCCGTGTCTTCGTCATCACCCCCGGTTGCCCCCGTGAACCCTACCCAGGCAGCGCCATTGTTCAGTCCTATCGAGGCCATGTTGAATGGCACGCCGCCGTTAAACAAATCGACGCCGTCCAGGGTCACATCGATGCAAGGCACGGGAGTACCCTCCACGATGCAATTCAACGCTGTAGGTAGCGGCGTAGGCGTATAGGTAATCGTCGCCGAATGGACGCTTCCGTCCGCCAAGGTGATCGTGATCGGCGCGCCGGTAACCGGATTTGTTAACCCCGTCAGAGGATTTATCGCGATATTGCAGGGGGCGGGATCGCCGAGCACACCGCCCACCAGGTTATCCGAGCTGTTCGCAGCCGTGCCGCAGCTCTGAATCGCAACGTGGTTGTTGTTCGGATCATCGCCGTTCTGGTAGGTATCGAACTCTACCGCCACACTGTTTGGGATACCACCAGTAGCAGAGGTACAGCCAGTGCCAGCGGGATCGTCACCGTATCCGAGGCTGCAACCGTCTGCCCCATTATCAGGGTCCAGGGCGCTCACCGACGAGTTCTGAATCACGAAAGCAAATCCGTCAGCGGTCATGGACGTGTTGGTGTCACTCAGCTGAAACGTAAAGGTGGTGGAGAAAGGAGCGGCAACCGGCTGCTGGACAGTAAACCAGGCAGACCCCGACGTAAAGGTCGAATTTGTCGTCAGCCGCAGCACCGTCGCCACGTTCGCCGGTGCAGGCAGCGCCGCGTTTGGCGTACCGCCCGGCGGAGTCTGGGTGGAAGCCGGCGCGTAGAAACCGGGGTACGGCGAGTTTGCCGGCGTGCCGGTCAGCGTCAGGCAAGCTTGGTTATTGGCGAAATCCGGCGAGTAGTTGGGAGTAGTTTGGTAGCAGGTCTCCGTCTGCGCCCAAGCTGCAGTGCTTCCGCCCAGCACCACCACCAGGACCGCGATCGCGGCCACAATGGCGAACCTCGTAATTGCTAGCTTCATAGATCCTCTTTTCCGCACGCTGGTTCTTACCAGTCGTGCTTTCGGGCTTGCGAATCTTACTGGTCCCTCGTTACAGGGCGGTGCGGACAATGCAAGAAACTTGATCTCGGCGATTGCAGTCACTCATTCTGTTGCTGCGCAAGACATAAAACAGACGGAGATCCCATGCGTAAGCAATCTTTGTGAATCTTGAGCCGATCCAGGCAGCGAGTTGGGGGGGACGCGCTCCTTCGAACTATTTACCGCTGAACCGTTTACCTTACTATTGTTAAGCGACTGCTTGCGATGAGCCGCCAAAAGACTCGATCGCGCTTGCCTCATCTTTCTGAATATCGAAAACGGCGGACAGCCGGGTCATCTGGAGCAAGTCGTGGACTCGCTTGGTCAGGTTGGCGAGTTTCAATTGCCCACCCTGGTTTCGAATCGTGGTGTGAGCCTTAACCAATTCGCCGACCCCGGAACTGTCTATGTAATTAACTTCGCCGAGGTTGAGCACGATCGCCTTTTGTCCCTTTTCTGACAGATCGCGAACAATCTCGCGCAGCATGACATTTCCCTCGCCCAGCGTAATTCTTCCGCTGATATCGAGGATTGTGACTCCGCCCACCATTCTGGTAGCGGCCTGCATCTTGACGGGGGTTGAGCCTTGCATTCCGAGTCCGCGCCGGTCAAGAATTCCGCACGCCGCGGTGGCGAGTTCCTGCGATTCGGTGCGAACCACGATCAGCGAACGCCCTTCCTTGAGTACTTCGCGGAAGAAGGCTACGTCTTCAGAGGATTTCTCAGTGGTTGTAGGTTTCGGCGCATCGGCGGCCTGTGTCCCTGAGCCGATGGCGGAGCCTGCGCCTGCGCCCGCTCCTGCGCCGGTGAGCAGCGCGGCGGCGCCGATGCCCAGCGCGAACACCGTCCCAATTCCGGGGAGAAGCAGTGTTGCGGCCACTACGCCGGTGGTCACGCCCGCAGCTCCTCCAAGGAAGCCTCCCACAAATGCTCCGAGCTCTTTGGCGATCGTCTTGGCTTCGCTTTCTGACCGAGTCAGGAAAACGATGGATTCTTCCGGCACTCCGCGCTGCAGTAACTCTTTAACCGCCCCTTCCGCTTCATCGCGCGAAGCGAACACTCCGATTGTAGTTTCCATATTCTCTCCGTTTCAACCCGATTCGGTTCAAGCTGCTTACCGTCAGCGCGCTGAACGCAAGGCTGGACGCGCCCTCTATGCCGGGTCCCATTTTCCGGCCTAGCATTCTGTTCCGAGTGTGAAGAATTGTCAAGACAAGACTATGCCGGTACCTGTGCGAAACTGGACTCCCGGGTCTAGACCGGAAAGGGGTGCTCCCGCCGGGGTACAGGTTGCGTTGCGCCGGTATTATCAGTCCGGAGTGTGGCCGAGGAAGTCTTCGTGGCCCTCGAACACCGAAGCCAACTTTGTCAGGCGGAACAGCTCCTTTAAGCGTTGGTTCAGATTGATGAGCTTCAAGGTGCAGTGCTGCCTCTTGGCTGACAAGTAGAGGCCGACGATGGCGCCCAGGCCAGAGCTGTCCAAGTAGCTCACATCGGTCAGGTCCAGCACGATGCTTTCGGTCCCCGGGATAAGACTGCGGACTGTGGTTTGCAGCAGGGCCGAGGTACTCGATGTAATTCTGCCGGTGCAGCGAACGATGGTCTCCTCGGGTGCTTTTACGGTTTCCAGACTCAATTCTGAGATTGGGATAGGGTTTGCGGCCATGACAGGCCTCCTTAGTTAGGAATCTGCGGGCGACAAGCGGCGCGCTTCGGAAGCAGAGCGGCCGCGGGTTTAGTCGAATCCTGATCAGCCGAGCAAAGGTCCGGGCCGATCTGAACGCAACTACAATACTCCCGCCGAAGGCAAAGTCAAGCCAAACCTCATCGGGATGCGAGCGTCATAGCCGGCTTAGGTTCGGGCAGCCGGAGGTGATTTTTTGCGTTTCCCATGGGTGAGAAATTCACCTATAATCCGCACCTGAGCGCGAACCATGGGTGCAACTCTTCGCCAATACGCGAACCAACCCAGAGCCGAGCAGTATTCGATAGCAGTCGTCACGGTGAAAGAAACATTCTTCCCTGAGATCGGCCGCTACCTTGCGCCCACCTTCAAAACCCTGGTGGCAAGCACCGAAGAGCAGATCCAGGCTGCAGTGCATGACCTCGGCGTGCACGGAATCGTGTTCAACCTCGATTGCATTGGTGACGGAGCGGCCGACGGCATTGAAGTCCTGCAGGAAATCCGCAAGCTGCGAGAGGACGTAGTGCTGGTGGCGATCACGAAGTCGACCAACAGCGAGATACCGCTGAAGGCAAGCCAGGCGGGCGCGGACGAGTTCTTCCTCGATTCGATGGACTTCAGCCAGCTTCCCGGTGTTCTGCTGGGAGCGATCGAGAAGCGCGCGCTGCAGTTCGAAGGGCGTTGGCTGCTCGACCAGGTGGAAAGTAAATCAGCTTTTTGCGGGCTGATTGGCGGCAGCGAGGCCATGCAGAAAGTTTACGGAGCAATTCAGGCCGTGGCCGACAGCAACGCGAGCGTGCTGCTGCGCGGGGAGAGCGGCGTGGGCAAGGAGCTGGTCGCCCATGCCATCGTGCAGTCTGGGAACCGGCAAGACAAGCCGTTCGTGTGCCTGAACTGCTCGGCCCTGCCCGAGAGCCTGATCGAGTCGGAACTGTTTGGATATGAACGAGGGGCTTTCACGGGAGCAGAGGGTGCGAAGCCGGGATTGATCGAGACGGCGCACGGCGGCACGCTGTTCCTGGACGAGATTACAACTCTGAACCATCCCCTGCAGAGCAAACTGCTGCGGATCCTGCAAGACCGAATGGTACAGCGCCTGGGAGGTCGAGCGTCACGCAAGATCGACTTCCGCCTGATCACCGCGACCAACGACGATCTGGAAGACATGATGCAAAAGGGCCGTTTCCGCGAGGATCTTTACTACCGTATCAACGTAGTGCCGATCCCGGTGCCACCGCTGCGCGAGCGGGATGGAGATGTGCCGTTGCTGGTGGAACATTTCCTTCGCATCTATTGTGCGGCTAACAGGAAGCCGATCAAGCAACTGCAGCCCGACGTGATGCACATTCTGGAGGACTATTCCTGGCCGGGCAATGTTCGAGAACTGGAGAACGTGGTGCAGCGCATGGTGGTGATGAACGACGTCCCGCTGATCACAGCCCAACACCTGCCGCACCAACTTCTCCGCTCCAGCGCAGCCAGCCAGGAGGCCATCCTGATTCCGGAAGAAGGGGTGGACTTTGATGCCGAGATGGAAAGGATCCAGATCGCCTATCTCAGCGCTGCCCTGCGCCGGACTGAGGGCAAGAAATCCGCCGCCGCCGCTCTGCTGAGCATCGACCCGCAACGCATGAAGTATCTCTGCCGGAAGCTCAAGCTTTAGGCCGTTCGACGATAGCCTCGGTCAGAAATTAACCCAGCCACGGTTAATTATCAACCACTAGAGAATTATTCACCGTCTCGAAACGATTCCGAATTTAGGAACGCGACTGCTAAGCGGCTGCGGTTGTTAGACTTGGCGATTCTTGGGGTCAGGTCCGCTAGTTTGGCATGACCCGTGCAACAGGGAACAGCGAGTGATGGAATCCAATCGAAAAAGAATTTGAGGAGCGCCCAGTGACCATTCAGAAGAAATCCTTGATCAGCAATCTGACGGCGGCCAATAAGGCCATTATTGCGACAACTCCGAACACGACCCATATGGCCAGCCCGGTTTTCACGGCGAAGACGGCGAAAGTGGCGAAGGTCGCCAAGGTAGCGAAGTTCGCGAAGCTAGCTAAGGTAGCGAAGCTAGCCAAGCTAGCCAAGGTGGCCAAGGTGGCCAAGGTCGCCAAGCTCGCAAAGCGCACCTACTAAGAATTGTCGGACTGGGGGAGGGTTCACGCCTTGGCGTGAACCCTCTCGGTCCGATGCGCTAGCTTCACCAGACCTTTCGCTGGAGAAAGTGGCGGATGGTTTGCCAGGCAAATCCTGCAATGCTTTGCCTTCTCACCTGAATTTTCGCGTCTCCTGACATTCCCGACTGCAGCATCCCGCCAGTATTGGAAACCACGACGGTTGCCACATAATAGGTCGGGGGAGCAATCCCCTTGTATTTCTCCACCTGCGCAAGGCCAGGAGCGATCTCCGAGGGAGCGGGCGCAACGGAGCTTACCCGTCCTCGAATGGGCCGAAACAGCGACTCCAACCTTAAGGAGGCTGGAGCGCCGGGTTGGACTCGCTGCACTTGGAATTCGGGTATGAAAATTCGGGCTTTGAGCGTCCGGGCGTCGTCCACGTTGGCCAACACGTCTCCCTCCTGAACGAACGAACCCAAGCGGTCTTCGAGTCTCGGTGTCGTCACCACACCCGAAATCGGACTTGCGACCTGGAGCGCGGCGACCTGCTCGGAAACAGAGAGGGAACGTCCGACTTGGGACGCGCGCTCGGCTTGCGCGTTGCCGAGGTTCGAGTAATTCATTTCAGCCTCGCGGGCCTTGGCTTCCGCCGTGCGCAGACTGACTCGAGCGTCATCGGCCTCGGCTTCAAGACGTAGACTGCGCAGAAGGAATAGTGGAGTACCAGCTGTTACGGGCGTCCCTTCGTGTGCCAAAACCGCGGTAATCTGTCCCGGTACGGCAGCGCGTATGATGGCGCGCTGCTCTGGTTCAAGAACAAACCGGCCACTCACGGTTTCGCGCCATACCGGAGCCAACAGGGCTAGCGCCAAGAGGACTGCAACGGCGGCCTTACGCGGTTCGCGCCACCAAGCATGAAGACTCTGACGTTTATCCAGATAGAAGTCTTTCATAAACCTCAGCGAGGAGCGCAGCCGCGCTCTTAGGATCAGAAATGCGAGCAGGGCCGCCGGCAGGAAGGCCCACTGCGGAGTGAAGCGCGAGAAAACGTTGTATGTAAAGCGCACCACGGCAAACAGGACGACGTAACTGTAGAAACCGGAAGGCAGGGCATAACCCACGAAAAGCAAGCGTCGCCGGGCACGCAGGTAAGGGACGTCCACAGGCAGCTTGAACACGTGGCGCTTCACCCAGCTCGAAAGATAATCGGTCGAATCCTCCTTGATCGTGGGGATACCGATCAGCTCCCCAAAAAGATAGTAACCATCGAGCTTGATTAGGGGGTTCAAGTTCATGAGAACCACGGCCACACCCGTGATCAGCATGATTTTATAAGCGAAATCGTGGATCGGGATGCCTGCTGGAGTGCCCCACCAAACGATGCTGGCCGCCGAACAAAACATGAGTTCAACCCATATTCCGGCGACGATGGCGCCGACCCGCGGCCATTTGCCTCCATAAACGTAGACCTCACCGACGTCGCAAAAAAAGGCAGGGGCGAGATAGACCATCATGAAGCCCATACTGTGAACAGCGCCGCCGAAATGCTTGCAAGTAAGGCCGTGCGCGCATTCGTGAAAGAATCCCAGCCCACAGAACAACAGCCAGAACTCGGCCAGGTCGGCGGCGCTCTTATCGGTGAATGTGTAGTACTGCACCGTGTCGCGCCAGATCTCACTCCATCCGCTGATGAAAATGAGGGCCATGACGGCGAACACTACCAAGGTTAGAAAGGTGAACCATTTTGTATAAACGAAGCTCAGGCGGGCGTGCAGTCTGGTGAGGTAATCGTCCGGATCCCACGTAGAGAATGTCATGCACGACAGATCGATCTCTCTCTTGGCCCGGCGCCGGCGCTCGTCCGCCAGTTTCTGGCTGGCCGTGGTGCTTAGCTCCAGTGGAGTCCTGTACCAGATCTCGCCTTCGTTGAGCGAGTCGGCAAATTCCCCCACCTCTTCTTCGGTGAAAGCTACGCCTGTCTCTTCCTGGAAAAGTTCTGCGATTTCGTGGTAGGAGCGTTCGCCGTTGAACAGTTGCACGAGCTTCCATTGCTCCGGAGTGAATCGCAAAATATAACTGCCGCCGGAAACCATCGCGACGACGGTTGGGACTCCGCCCTCAATCTGCTCGCGCGCGATCAGCTTGGGATGAAGGCGGCGGGGCGTGTTGCCGATTCTCCGTGCCGGCAATTCGGGAAGCGCGACGTTAAGGACTTCGGAGAGATTCATTGCTTGTTCCGCAAACGGATGTTGGCGGTCATTCCCGGGCGCAAATTGGCAGATGGTCCCTGTAGTTCGGCGGTGACATCAATGGTGTCGCTGGAAGGGTCAACCACTGGACTCACCAGCAAAACTCTGGCCTGGTGGAGCTCAGTGGGAGTTGCAGAGGTCACCACGATGAGTTCGGTGCCCTTCCGCACGCGCCCGAGATAGGCTTCCGGTAGGGCAAACTTCACGCGCAAGGGTCCGACTGCCGATATCCAAAAGAGGCGATCATTCTTGGCCACGTCCTGCCCCACCCGAAGGTAGCGTCGAGCGACGACGCCATCAAATGGAGCCGTAATTCTGGTTTTTTCCAACTCGAGCTCCAGAGACCTAAGCGTCTCTTGCGCAACTTTCAAGTCCTCTCGTTGGCGCTCCACTTCAAACTCGGTGGCATCGTACTGATACTTTGCCTTCTCTTCTTCGGATTTGGCGATAATGTTAGCGGTCCACAATTGCTCGGCGCGGTCGCGCTGCGCTTGCGCCACCTTAGCGCTTGCCTGCCAGTTCTTAAAGTCCGCTTCCGAGCTTCGCGCCCTAGCGGCGGCGGCATCCCTGTTGGCGGTGAGCTGGCGGTCGTCGAACTGGGCGAGAATCTGTCCCTTTCGTACGGCTGTGCCGGTCTCGACGAAGACCTGCATCACCACTCCGTCGCGCTGGGCAGCCAGTTCAACTTGATTTTCCACGACGATGGGTCCAGAAGCGATATATTCTGCAGGCGCGGTTTGAGACTGACTGGTTGTCTCAGCACCGGGCTTTGAAGGGACGGCTGCAGCCGCCACCGCCGGCGTGGGGTTGGAACTGCACCCGGGCAGCAGAACTGTCACCCCAAACAACGCAAATAGCGCCAAGCCGGAAGAACTCTGCATAACTGACTCCCTGGAATCAATTTCCTGCTACCAGCCAAACCACGACCATAACTTGCCCCAGAGCCACAACGCAGAACCGCGGAACAACACATATCCGGCCGGATGCCAGCCTGCGGACACCTTGCCGTGCCCCTGCATGCCGGGACGCAAGGCCCCGTCCTGGTTGGACACATTGACGCGGGCAATAAACACCCGGCGTTCAGACTCTATCTCGCTGGTTGGACTGATGACCGTTACATCGCCGTGGAAAGTGCGCAGGGGAGAGCTTTCGAGTTTTATGGATGCATGTTCACCGCGCTGGAGCAGAGTGGCTTCATCTTCAGGAACGGCAACGTCAACCGTGACATGAGAAGTTTCCATGATTTCCGCAAAGGTGTCGCCGTGCATCAGGCGACGGCCGACGGAGTTCTGCACCAGCGGCGTGGTCACGACCCCATCAAACGGAGCCCGTATGGTGGCGCGATCCAGCCGTTCACGAGCGCGCGTCAGGTCTGCCCTAAAGTAGTCGACTTTCGCCCGCTCGATTCCGGCCAGGGTTCCGTCGTTCTGCGCGAGGGCACGATTCATCGTTGCCATGGCTTCGCTGTATTTGGCCTCCGCAGCGGCCAAGTCAGCGCGGTAGTTCCAATCTTCCAGTTCGGCAAGTACAGCCCCCAGCCGTACCTGCTCGCCTTCGCGCGTGTACACATTCTTTACCACACCATCGACGCCGGCCTGCACTTGCGCGGTACGCGCCGAAGCTACGGTGGCGTCTCCAGAAACCCGCATGGGTAATGGGCAAATAATGAGGAAGAGCCCCACGGCGGCGGCCACTGCGAGCATCAACCAGCGCCGACGTCTTTCCATGGCCAGGAAGCGCCTTTTCCTTTGCAGAAGCGGTTCCAAAAGATTAATGAACGGGACTTCCCGATAAAGCGAGGCATTGCGCAAGGCGACGGTGGCTTGACCGGCTAACACCTTAATAATCTCCAGGTGAGCCACGGTGAGAAAATCGGGATCGCTGCTCTCGAAAGAGAGCACTCCAAGGCGACCTTGATCGTCGATGAGCGGAAGCGCATAGAATGCCCGCATTCCCGTGGCCGCGAAATAGGCGGCAAACTTGGCCTTGGTTTCGTGGCGGGGGTCGTCGATCTGATCGCCGCGCTGAGTGACATGGGTTTCTTCGGTGGAGATCGACGCCCACTCCAGCATTTCCTTCAAACCGGAAACCGCGGGATCTGCAGGATTGATCTGCGTCATGCCCGAGATTGCCTTCATCTGCAACATGCCCCTCTGTTCCAGAGCGATAGCAGCACGTTCAAAAGCAATGATGGCCTGAGTATGATTCACCACTGCTTGCAGCACGCGGTCCAGGTTTAACGTGGAGGTAATCTCAGCGCTCACCTGAACCAGGGTTTGCAGGATCTCCACTTTGCGCTCAGCCAGCAACAGACCGGCATTGCGGAGAGCGATGCTAGCCGTTTCGTTCAGGCTGACGAGCACGAAGAGATCGTCGTCATCAAAAGGTTCACCATCGAGAGGGTTAACCGCTTCCACCACGCCGACCAGGGATCCCTTATCGAGCAGGGCGGCGACCACGATAGACTCGACCCGTCCCTCTTCTATATTGAGGTTGCGTCGAACCAGGCGTTCATCCCCGGGATCTGCAATCAGCACAGGTTCGCCGTCGTCGGAGACGTCGCCGGCGATTCCTTCGCCTCCTTTTTGTGTCATGCCTTGCCGGGTAGTTGCATCCCGGCCTGCCTGATGCATGAGCAAAAGGTTTCCATCGCCTTGAATCATCCATA
>Ga0209415_10011607_pt1 | contig 14807 bp, 12 predicted proteins | sample PeaSoiSIISIP2007_FD_187696 | JGI IMG/M metagenome (GOLD analysis project Ga0209415, IMG submission 187696) | Peat soil microbial communities from Weissenstadt, Germany - SII-SIP-2007 (SPAdes) (version 2) | ecosystem: Environmental > Terrestrial > Soil > Wetlands > Peat | place: Germany...
TGCCGGCGGCAGGAGTCGAACCTGCGACCTACGGATTATGAGACCGTCGCTCTAACCACCTGAGCTACACCGGCGCTTCATTCCGAGAGTAACACGGGCTATGCGTCTCTGGCGATGAGACCGTATATGCGCTGGAGATCGTCGTGGGAGTAGTATTCGATCTCGATGCGCCCGCGCTGCTCCGATTTTTCGACGATGCGCACACGTGTGCCGAGGGTCTCTTCAAGCTGCTTCACTGCGGCCTTGACGTTGGGGTCCTGGCTGCGGGCTTCGGCGTCAGGCTTGGCGCGTTCATCTGTAAGACGTCTTACTATTCTCTCGACGTCACGTACGGATTGGCCGTGAGCTGCGGCGCGGTTGGCCACCTCAATCTGTTTTTCCTCGTTTGGAAGGCCGAGAATAGCGCGCGCGTGTCCCATGTGCAGGCGGCGTTCGGCGAGAAGGAGCTGAATCGGCTCGGGCAGACGCAGCAAACGTATCAGGTTCGTGATGGTGGTGCGGTCTTTCCCTGTGCGATGAGCGATTTCTTCGTGGGTTAGGTTGAGGTCGCTGGCGAGGCGCTCGAACGCCTGTGCGGTCTCAATCGGATTCAGGTCCTCGCGCTGAATATTCTCGATGAGCGCGAGCTGAAGAAGCTGGTCGTCCGCGAAATCCTGAATCACCACGGGGACCTCGGACAGTCCAGCGACTTTGGCTGCACGGAGGCGCCGCTCCCCCGCGACGAGTTGGAAGCGCACGCCGTAGTGACGCACGATGAGCGGCTGAATGATTCCGTTGGCACGGATGGACTCGGCAAGTTCGGCAATGCGACCCTGATCGAATTGGGCGCGCGGCTGGAGGGGATTCGGGTCGATCTGGTGGAGCGGCACCGCGCGGGCGCTGCCGGCGGGAGATTCCTGACGTGCCGCTGGCGAGAGCGCCGGCCTCTGCGGAAGGAGTGCGGAGAGCCCTTTACCCAGCGCTTTGCGAGTCTCGGGCGGCTTGTTCATGAGCCAGGATCTCCTTTGCAAGTTGAATATAGCTCTCGGCGCCGCGAGAGCGAACGTCGTACGAGATGATCGGCTTGCCGAAACTGGGGGCCTCGGCGAGACGGATGCTGCGCGGGATGACCGTCTGAAAGACCTCGTCGCGGAAGAAGTCACGGAGGTCGTTTTCGACCTGACGCGTGAGGTTGGTGCGGTCGTCGTACATGGTGAGCAGCACGCCCTCAATTGCGAGATTCGTGCCGAATGCGGAGCGTACGCGATCAACCGTGTCCATGAGCTGCGAGATGCCTTCCAGCGCGAAGAACTCGCACTGGATCGGTATGAGGACGGAATCGGCCGCGACGAGCGCGTTGATTGTGAGGAGATCGAGCGCGGGCGGGCAGTCGATGATGATGAACGGGTATTGGCCGCGAATTGGCTCCAGACGGGTGCGAAGACGTGTTTCACGATCCGGTTCATCGACCAGTTCGATGTTGGCGGCTACGAGGTTGCGGTCGGATGGAATCAGGTGGAGGCCGTCGAACTCGGTGCGGAGGACGGCCGCAGCGACTTCGACCTGGCCGAGCAGAACATCGTAAGTTGTTGGCTGGCCTTCCTTGCTGACTCCGAGGCCGGTTGTGGCATTTCCCTGGGGATCCGAGTCTACGAGGAGAACCAAAACGTCGTTGGCGGCGAGGGAGGCGGCGAGGTTGATCGCAGTTGTGGTTTTGCCAACGCCCCCTTTTTGGTTGGCGACGGCGATGACTTTGCTCACGGGTGCACCGGAATTAGCAGGATATCACGGGGCGGAAGTTCCACGTGGAACCTGGACGCTAAGCGCGTTCCACGTGGAACGTTCCGAACAAGGCCCATCGATCCCTACCCCAGGGAATCCGCACCGGCGGCTCCCAGGCGGCCTGAGAGGCCGCTTGGGAGCCTGCCCCACTGACAAGCAGTCCAATGCGAGGAGCGAGACGGGGAATCTGCTTCAACACCTCCAGTGGATCGACCGCTCGGGAAACAATGAAGTCCCACGACCCGGCGAGGTCCTCCACGCGTTGGGCGAGCACATCAACGTTGTCCATCCCTCGCGTCGCTTCCCTTAGGAAAACTGACTTCCGACGCTGAGACTCCACCAGCGACACGTGACACGCCGGCCGTGCAATGGCAATCGGGATCCCCGGGAAACCTGCACCCGAGCCGAAGTCCAGAATCCTTCCCGACCTGGGCAACAGGGACGCAAAAAAAAGGCACTCGCAATAGTGCCGAACTACCGCCTCATCCGTGTCGCGGATGGCTGTCAGATTCAGCACCCGATTCCAGCGAACCAGAAGCTCATAGTGCCGCTCCAGAGCACCGACCTGCGCGACAGAGACCTCCACGTGCCCGCCCAGGTGCTGGCGGAGGAGCCGCTCGAACTCAGACACGGCGAGCGAGGCTCAGGTAAACATCCAGCACCGCGATAGCAGCCGGAGTAACACCCGGAATGCGCCCGGCCTGACCAAGAGTCTCAGGACGCACGCGCTCAAGCTTCTGCTGGACCTCGGTGGAGAGCCCCGGCACGCCCGTATAGCGGAATCCGGCCGGAATGCTCCGGCGCTCCGCCTCCTTCAGACGTGCGACCTGCCGCTCCTGCTGCGAGATGTAGCCGGAGTACTTGGCCTCGGTCTCGATGGTGGTGAGCACGCCGTGAGCGGGCCGCTCACCGCTGGCCTGCTCGAGCCAGGCGGCAAGGGCCATAACCCGAGCTTCCGGACGCCGCAACCACTCGATCAGTCTCGGGCGGTCCTCGGGGGACAAACCAAGCCCCGGGAAAAGCTCAGGGTCCACGCGCTGATGCTCGAGAAGGCTCGCAAATGCCTGCCGCTGGCGCCGCTTCGCCTCGAACTTCCCCCACCGCTCGTCGTTCACCAGACCGGCCTGGCGTCCGACCGGAGTCAGCCGCTCATCGGCGTTGTCGATTCGAAGGTGCAGCCGAAACTCCGCTCGCGACGTGAACATTCGGTACGGCTCGTCGGCACCCTTGTTCACCAGATCGTCCACGAGAATACCCATGTAGCCTTCGGTCCTGCCAATCACAACCGGTCCGCGACCACCCATCTTGCAGGCGGCATTGATTCCCGCAAGCAGACCCTGGCACGCCGCTTCCTCATAACCGGAGGTGCCGTTGATCTGGCCGGCGAGAAACAGGCCCGGGATCTTCTTCACTTCGAGCGTGTGCAGCAGTTCGCGTGGGTCGATTGCGTCATACTCAATCGCGTAGCCCGGTCGAATGATCTCCGCATCCTCGAGTCCAGGAATGGAGGCGACCATCGCTTCCTGCACGTCGATGGGCATGCTGGTAGACATCCCGTTAACGTAGACCTCATAGGTATCGAGCCCTTCAGGTTCAAGGAAGATCTGGTGGCGCACCTTGTCCGGAAACTTCACCACCTTGTCTTCGATTGAAGGGCAATACCTCGGTCCTACACCCTCAATCTGCCCGCTATAAAGAGGCGAACGCGCGACGCTTTCGCGCAGGATACGCAGTGTCCGATCAGATGTGTAAGCAATATAACATTTCACCTGCTCGCGTTCGATCTTTTCCGTAAGGAACGAGAATGGCGTTGGATCCGCATCGCCACACTGCGGCTCGAATCGGCCCCAGTCGATGGTGCGGCCGTCCAAACGAGGCGGCGTTCCGGTCTTGAGCCGCGTCCACTGCAAGCCGAGCGTTCGCAACTGATTCCCCAGCAGGTTCGACGGCGCCTCGCCGTTGCGCCCGCAGGTGTACTTCATTTCCCCGACATGAGCGAGGCCGTTAAGAAACGTGCCTGTCGTGACAATCACGGCATCCGCGACAATCCGCCGGCCATCGCGCAGCAACACGCCTTTGACGCGAATGTCTTCAATCACAAGCTCCGCGACTTCCGCCTGCAGGATCCGCAGATTCGGCTCGGCCTCCAACACCTCGCGCATGCGGATTCGGTATTGCTTCTTGTCGCACTGGGCGCGCGGGGACCATACCGCGGGGCCGCGGCTCGTATTCAGCAGGCGGAACTGAATACCAACTGCATCCGTGACTTCGCCCATGACCCCGCCGAGCGCGTCGATCTCGCGCACCAGGTGGCCCTTGGCGATTCCCCCGACCGCTGGATTGCACGACATCTGCGCGATGAGATCGAGGTTCATCGTTACGATGGCCGTGCGCAAGCCCATCCGAGCGCAGGCGCGAGCGGCTTCGCAGCCGGCATGGCCCGCCCCGATGACAACAATGTCGTAACGGCCCGGTTTCACAGGTATCATAGTAGCGCAACGACATGAAAATCCTCGTGATTGGCAGCGGGGGGCGGGAGCACGCTCTTTGCTGGAAACTTGCTCAGACGCCGCGTAACGAAATATACGTGACGCCCGGCAATCCCGGCATGGCCCAGGTGGCGTCGTGCTATCCGGCGTCCGATCCGCTCAAACTGGCGGAGACTCTGGATATCAATCTGACGGTTGTGGGACCGGAGGCGCCGCTGGCGGCGGGCATCGTGGACCGCTTTCGCGCGCGCGGACTAGCCATTTTCGGACCTAGCCAGGCGGCGGCTCGCCTCGAAAGCAGCAAGACGTTTGCGAAGGAATTCATGCAGCGCTGGCGCATTCCCACGGCGCGCTTCATATCGGTCGCTTCGCCCGCTCAGGCGCTGGACGAGTTGCGCAACTTCGGCCTGCCGGTGGTACTGAAAGCCGACGGACTCGCCTCCGGCAAGGGCGTCGTTGTGGCGCATTCGCGCGAGGAAGCGGAGAACGCCATCCCGCCGCTGATGTCGCACGCCGGCGGCCTGGTCATCGAAGAGTTTCTGGCGGGAGAAGAGGTCAGCTTCATTGTGCTGAGCGATGGCGAGCGTGTGCTGCCGCTCGAACCGACGCAGGATCACAAACCCGTTTTCGATGACGACCGTGGACCCAATACCGGGGGCATGGGCGCGTACTGTGACGGCCGCATTCTCACGCCGGAGCAGTCGGACGAGATTCTTCGCACCATCATTCACCCGGTCATCGAAGGCATGCGCGCGGAAGGCAATCCGTTTACGGGTTTCCTGTACGCGGGCCTCATGATGACCGCCGACGGCCCGCGCGTGCTCGAGTTCAACGCGCGTCTCGGCGACCCCGAAACACAGCCCCTTGTGCATCGCATGCGGGGCGACCTGGTCGCCGCGTTGCAGGGCGGGGCCGCGGGCAAATTGCCGGAGACGGCGTTTCAGTGGAGGAGCGAACCTTCGGTGTGCGTGGTGGCCGCCGCGAGCGGCTATCCGGGAACGCCACGTCTAGGCGATCGCGTCAACGGTATCGAGCAGGTGACCCACGGAGTGGTGTTCCAGGCGGGAACCGAGCTGGATCTTTACGGACTCAAGACCGCGGGCGGGCGCGTTCTGGGCGTGGTGGGATCCGGTCCGGACCTGCAAAGCGCGATCGACAACACCTACGCGGAAGTTGCGAAGATCCACTTCGAAGGAATGCACTACCGCCGCGACATCGGGCGCAAGGGTCTCGCACGCTGGGTGTGAGCGGGTGCGTTCTGTTATTGAACGCGATGGTCCTCAAGCCGGAACGGGCGGTTACCAGTCGAGCGGTCGATCGGGTTGGGCCGGAAGAGGAGCCATGCGATTAAGCCCCACGGGAAAAAGAAAATCACGGCGATTGTCACCAGGAGAGCCGATTTTCCGCGTCGTCGGGCGTCGCTAACGCAAGCCCTGACGGTGAGGCCGAGGGCCACGAGCAAAAGGACGCCGACGAAGAGAATCGCCAAACCACCTAAAGCGTCGCGCATGGTCTGTACTGAGAATACACGAACTTGCGCGGAGTGGTTGGAGCCCGCAGGCCGCCCGCCGCCATCGCCTCTCACCGAATCTCGATGCCGAGCTGGGCGCACTTCTTGTAGAGATGGCTGCGCTCGAGACCCAGGGCGCGCGCGGTCTCGCTCATGTTGCGATTGTGACGTTTCAGTTCGGCGAGGATCGTCTCGCGCTCAAAGCCTTCCACACGCGAGGCGAGAGTTCCGGATCCGGACCCGATGACGCCGGTGGGCGCATTCCGCGGCAATGCCATGCTAACGGTCGCCTCATCAACGGCCTCATCCGCCAGCAACAGCAGCCGCTCGATACAGTTCCTCAGCTCGCGCACGTTGCCCGGCCATGAATTCCGCTCGAGCAGCGCCACGGCCTCGGCGGTGAACGCTTTCGGCTTCCACCCGTTCTGCTCGCTGATGGCTCGCGCGAAGTGTTCCACCAGAACCGGCACGTCCCCAGGGCGTTCGCGCAACGCCGGCAGCACAATCGGAAACACGACCACGCGATGGTAAAGATCCTGCCGGAATCCGCCGTTGGCCACCTGCTCTTCCAGATTGCGGTGCGTCGCCACCACGACGCGAACGTCCACCCGGACCGGCTGGCTGCCACCCACGCGCTCGATCTCGCCTTCTTCGAGCACGCGCAGCAGCTTGGCCTGCATCATCGCGGGCATGTCGCCAATCTCGTCGAGAAACAGCGTGCCTCCGTCGGCCTGCTCGAACTTGCCGGCGTGGCGCGCAGCAGCTCCGGTAAACGCGCCCTTCTCGTGACCGAAAAGTTCCGATTCAATCAGCTCCTGCGGCACCGCCGCGCAGTTTACTGCAATGAACGGTCCGCCGCGGCGCGGGCTCTTGTCGTGCACCGCGCGCGCCACAAGTTCCTTACCGGTTCCGGTTTCTCCGAAGATGCAAACGCGCGATTCGCCCGCAGCCACGCGCTCCACCAGATTCATGACGCGGCGCATCGCTTCGCTGACCCACACGATTTCGTGCCGTCCGACACGCTGCCGCAGGTCGCGGTTCTCGCGCTCCAGTCGCGTCAGGCGAACGGCATTCTCGATGGTGAGCAGCAGCTTTTCCGTGGAGAGCGGCTTCTCCAGAAAATCGATCGCGCCGAGCTTCGTCGCGCGAACCGCCATATCGAGAGTGGCCTGGCCGGAGATCATCACCACTGGCACTACCACACCGAGCCCGCGGATCTCCTCCAGCAGCGCGATCCCGTCCTTATCGGGCATGACAACGTCGGAGAAAACTAGGTCGAAGGGCTGCGTGCGGATCAGGTCCAGTGCGCGCGTGGCGTTGTCGGCCACGGTGGCATCGTGCCCGTTCAAGCGAAACGCCCGTGCGAGCGAGGCAAGCGTGTTCGGGTCGTCATCGACAATCAGCAACCGGCTCATGCATCCCTCCGCGCAGGCAGCTCCATGGTAAACGTGGCGCCACGCCCCGGCTCGCCCGAAACCGAAATGCGCCCATGATGGTCGCTGACAACCGACTGGACAATGGCGAGGCCGAGACCGGTGCCGTGGCGCTTTGTGGTGTAGTAAGGCGTAAACAACCGCGCGCACTCCTCTTCACTGAGGCCCTGGCCGGAGTCGCCCACCTGGATCCGTACCATCCCGTCGGCGGACTCGGTGCGCAGGCGCAGCGTGCCGCCCTCGGGCATCGCGTCCATCGCGTTCAACACCAGGTTCCGCAGCGCGCGCGAAAGCTGTAGCGGGTCGGCGGAAATCTCGACTCCGCTTTCCGCCAGATCCAGCACGGGCTCGATCCGTGGCCGGGCATCCGCCCCGGACTGCGCCTGGAACTGCGCTTCGAACAGCTTCAGGACTTCGCGCACCAGAGCGCTGGCGTTCACCGTCTGGAACTCGGGTTGAGGCATCTTCGCAAAATCGCTGAACTGGCCGACGATGGTCTTCAGGTTCTGAAGTTCGGCCAGCAGAGTGCCGGTGCTCTCACGAAAGACCTCATCGAATTCGTCCGGATGTTGCTCTCGCGCCCGCTGCAGGTTCTCAATCGTGATCTGCAGCGGAAAAAGCGGGTTCTTCAGTTCGTGCGCAAGCCGACGCGCCAACTCGCGCCAGGCGGCCACGCGTTCGGCCTGAATGGCGCGATCGCGCTGCTCGATGAGCTGCTCGGTCATCTTGTTGAATGCGGACGCCAGTTTCCCAATTTCATCTCTCGATTGCACATCCACGCGGGCGCTCCAATCCCCGCCGGCTACCGACTGAACGCCCGATACGAGCCGAGCCACCGGCCGAGTGACGCGAAGCGTAGTCCAGTAACCCATGAGCACGCCGAGCAGAATGCCGCCGCCAGCCACACCAATGCCGGTCCAGACAATGTTACGTTCCAGCAGCACCTGTTCGCGGAGAGATGTGCCCACCAGCAGCGCGCCCAGCAGGCTATCTCGGTGGACGAGGGGCAGGGCGACGACAGACTCGGCGCTGGCCGGATCGTCGCTGCTCCAGCGCACAGTCGCCGAGGCTTCGCGCCTGGTCCGCCGGAGCGCCTCGACCAGGAGATTCAGCTCCGGCGAGCTTGCGACGGGCCCGGAAGTGCCGATCACCCCGCCGCTGGCCAGCCACAACATGGGCCGAACGCCCGGAGCGGTCCCGAGCGAAGCGAGAAAAGCGGGGTCCAGTTTCCGGGCGCCAACCACGATAACGCTTTTGTCGCCCGCGCTCACCGTCCGCGCAGCCGCAAATGCCACCGTGCTGGCAGCATCCGTGGGAATGATGGTGAGAAAAGGTTCGGAGGAGGCGGCATCGCCCCGCGCGATGAGCCAATCGCTTCGGTATCCGTATCGCGCCGGTTCCGACGCCGAGGAGATGATGGTGAGATCAGGTTGCAGAATGTCGAGAAAATCGAGCGCCTGCGCATCCGCCTGCGAGCGGGCTTCGTCGACAAACGCGGAGAAATCCGGCTGCGGCCGGTTGGCCTCCACGGCGATTTGCAGGATCGATTCAACGGAGGCGGCCCGCTGCACCCTCTGTTCGACATCGCGATACCCGGACTCCACCTCGCGCTGGAACTGATCGACGACGGCCTTCCTCCGCTCCTCGGCGATCCGATCGAACGCGCGCCGCGCGGCCACCGACACCACGCCGCTCACCAGCGCGACGGCGCCGGCGACCGTGAGCGACGAGACCGCGAGCAGCCGCGTCCGAAAGGTCATGGCTTCGGGCTCTCCAGCCAGACGTCCTCGAGGCGCCAGTTGCCGGTGGGACCCATAGTCCACGCATTGACGCCTGGAGCGAGCTCGTTTACCAGTGGAAGCTGGAACAGCGGCGCGAGGTGGCGCGACCCGATCAGCTCGCGTTCCGCTTCAAACATCTTTAACGGATCGGCGCCCGGTGCACCGCCCAGCAACCGGAGCGCCTCCGCGGCATCGTCGCTGGCGACTCGCAGAATCACCAGCCGCACGTCGGCGTCCGGACTCGTCGACAGGCGAAGCGTGATTCCCGCTTCCGCAGCATTCACCACAATGCGCTCCGCGATCGGCCGCAAAAGCGGGCTCTGCTTGTCCCAGGCAAACGACAATGGCGCAGATGAAGCGGCAAGTTCTTTAGCCTTGCTCAGATCGCGTGCGACGGGGAAAAGAAACGCGTAGCCGCTGAGCCATTGCGGCAGCAACGCCCCGGAGATTTCGCCCTGTTTTTGCAGCAGCACGTTGTGGATGGCGGGCCGGTCGATGGCCAGCGTGAGCGCCTGTCTCATGCGGTCGAGGTCCGCGCGAAGTCCTGCGAAGGCAAGCGCGATCACCAGACACGGCTGGGACGCGCTGGCGCGGGCACCCTGTTGTTGCGCGCGCCGCAGGTCGGCCAGCGGCAGCTCGACCACGTCCGCTTTGCCGAGTTCGAAATCGAGCGCCTGGTCGCGCGATGTACGGCCCATGTGAATCTCGACACGGTCGAGATAAGGCCGTCCACCCGGAGCCAGCTCGTTGGCTTCGAGGATCACCGTTTTCGGCTCCCATGCGGCGACGCGAAACGGCCCCACTTCACGCTGGATGTTTTCCTTCAGTGCAGCGTCGAGGGGATCTAACGGGGCGTCGCCGGCGTCGAGCGATTGAATCGCGCCGCTCACGTCGATGCGCAGCGTGCCGCCGTAACGGGGCCTGCGCGCGCCGTTCAGCGACACGGTTACGAGAAGGCAACTAACGGCCGCAATTGAGCGTGAGAGTGTACGCCGCATAACGTCCCGTGGCAAGATCCCGCGCGATGGCCAAAGCGCCGCCCGCAGAGGACCACAAGGCAGTCACCGGACCGGTGAACTCAGCGGGGTCGCCGATCTGCGTGGGCTTGCGATCCACCAGCTCGAAAGCCGCCACCGAATCGGCCGTGTCGCGCGTGCGCCCGGACGAAGCCAGAATCACCGGACCCGGGCCACAGCCGCTCGTGATCGTGACAAAGTCGTCGCCCCAGGAGTCGAACGCGCCTACCGGCCGTCGCGCCGCGTCGTACATGTGCGTGCGGCCGTCGAGTTCCGCCGTCAGATAGAACGGCCGTCCTCGCTCCTCCACTTGCGCGATCGAAAAAACCGCGGGCCAGTCTTCGACCTGCATGGTGTTTCTGGCAGCAGTGAATCTTACGTCCTTCGTGCCGGCCTGGCAATGAACGCCGCTGCAGACAAGCCCTGGCAGGAAAGCCGTGAACGTATCGCCGTTCGCTTCGAGCCGTCCCCGCGGGTCGCGCACGGCGACGGTGCCATCGAGCGGCTTAGTCTCGGCACGCTCCCAGCCCGACGCCCTCCTCGCGTAAGACACGACCTCGGTTGGTTCGAGCACCAGCATGGAATCCCCCGCCACCGCGACATCCAGCATCACTCCATCCTGCTCTCGGATCAATCGCTTCTCGAGCACCGCATGAGTGGAAGGCGCCGGCCCCGCGGGCTCTTTATACTCGACCATCTCCACCTGCCGGTCATCGCCGTGCTCGATCTCGGCCACCAGCAGCAACCCTCCGGCGTCGTGCGACATCGTGAAGGCCACATCCACCGGCTTGCCGTGCCGCGCGTTCGGTTGCCGCAGGGCACGCGCGAACACTGCCCGCGCTCGCGCCGCTTCCGCATTCCCCAGCGAGGAAAAGTTTCGAACTGTTGCCACGCGCGCAATTTCTCCCGCCGGCAGACGAGCCGTAACCTTCTTCGCCAGGCTGCGCACCGCTTCGTCGAGCGTCTGCGCGTGACACAGTCCGCCCAGCAACAGGCAGAGTAAGATTCCCCGGAGCACCGCTGGAATAATACCAAAGCATGGTCGCCAACAGAAAAACGGGCGGACATTGTCGCCCGCCCGCACCGCCGCCGCAGCAGCACGGCGAATCTACCGGGAATCGCCCGAGGAAACCGGATGCGTGTAGCTCTCGCCCGCGGTGGATTTCAGCACATCGTTCGCGAAGAAAAACTTCCCGTCGTTGGGCACCATCATGATCTGCACCTTGTCGGAAAGCTTGTCGGCGATGATTTTCTGAATCAGCAGCGGATTCCCCTTGATCACCTCCGACTCCATCTTCATGCGGTCGGAGTCGGCTGCGGCGACCACTCGAATATGATCCGCGTCGGCCTGGCTCATCAGCTTTCGGCGCTCCAGCTCGGCCTTGCCGTCGATGACCTTGGCCTGCGCCATCGCCTCCGCGTTCATGATGGTGGTCTCTTTGCGCGCTTCCGCTTCCAGCCGGCTCTGCTCAATCTGTTTCTGTTTTAAAGGCAGCGTGTGCTGCATGGCGTCCGCCTGGGCCTTCGCATCCAGCACCGTCTCTTCGGCCTTCGCCTCGGCGCCCTTGATCTCGCGCACTTTGTCCGCCTCGGCTTCCAGTTCCGCTTCCTTCACCATCTTCTGTTTCAATTCCAGCTCCACGGACATGCGGTCGTTTTCCTGCTCCTTGAGCAGCAGGCCTTCCAGCCCCTTGGCGTACTCCTCGGGCAGCTCGATGTCCGTCACCATGACTTCCTTCACGATGACCCCATCCGGCGCGAGCCGGCGCGCGATCTCGCCTCCGACCGCGCGGACCATCTCGTCGCGGCGTGTAGCGAACAGCTCGCGGACCAGGTAGGCGGGAGCAGTATCGCGAAACGCCGTCGCCACCACCGGCGGAACGATCTCCGTCTCCACGGGCTGCGGGAGGTTGCTATCGATCCACGGAAGGCGCCGGGCGTCGAGCCGGTAGCGAACCGTGACGGCAAGTCCGACGCTGAGCCCCTCCTTCGTCTGCACACGAAGTATTTCGATTTTCTTTTTCGCGTCGTCCGTCAGCGTGGTGATGAAGAGGTGGTCGCGTGTGCTGAACAGCTCCACGTGGTCCACCAGCGGCAGGATGAGATGGACTCCGGGATACAGCGTGCCCGGCTGCGATCCGCCAAACTGGCTCACCAGTACGCCCGCCTGACCGCTGGGCACCATCACGATGCTCAAACTCGTCAGCAACAGAACGAAGCCGGCGACAGCGAGCTTTCCCGCCGAGCGCCATTGGATCGGCCTCTCGGCCGGCTGCGGCTTTTCGGGGTCCGTCTGGGGCGGCCTGAAGATCCGGTAGAAGTCGTGAATCAGGATTCCGGCTGCGGTGAGCAGTAATCCCCATCCAATTACGATAAGCGTGTATTTGAGGAACAGCATGGTCTTCTCCTTCTGGTTCAATTCACTCTTGCCGCGAAGACTTTCGCCACCTGCTGCGACGGCTCGCCAACCAGCTCCACTGAGGTGCCGACTGGCACGAGTTGGAAAAGATCCTCCACGTCCCGGTTGCGCATGCGAATGCAGCCGTGCGAGGCGTACTTGCCGATGGAATCCGGAGCGTTGGTGCCGTGAATGCCGTAGCCCGCAACGCTTAACCCCAGCCAGCGAGTGCCCAACGGGTTGGCGGGTCCGGGTTTCACGACGCCGCGCGGCGAGAACCACGTCGGATGCGCGACGCGATTCACCACGCGGAATTCGCCTTCGGGACTGGGCGTCGAGAGCTTGCCCGTGGCCACCGGATAAACGCGAATCGCCTTGTCGCCTTCCATCAGCGTGAGCTTGTGATCGGGAATGCTGATGACAATGCGCCGGGCGGCGGGATTCTCATTCGCGAGGGCGCCAACGGCCGCCATCAGGAGCAGGAGCGGAAGTCTGCGGTTCATGTCGGGAGTGAAGGCACGGGCCGGGCCGTAGGAAATGCGCCGATGCTGCAATCGCTTATGGCCAAACGCGAGTCTCGCCGCCGTGTTCGCCCGCACACGCCGTGTCAGGGCAGACACATCGAATTCCTTCCATTTTCGATTTGCGCCCGATGCCGGTATGATTGCCGTGTTGCCAGCAGTTATGTAAACTGCCCGAAGGATGCTCGCGCTGCCGTCAACCCGTATCGTCGAGCGTTCAGCAATGCGGCTCTTGTGGGCTATCGCTATTGTTGCGATCGCGGTCCGGGGCGAGGAGGCGAGGCTGTATCTCCAGCTCGGCCATTCCGGCTGGGTGTCTTCGGTGGCGTTCTCTCCCGACGGCCGATTCGTGCTCACGGGAAGCGACGACAAGACGGCGCGGCTATGGGACGCAGCCAGCGGCGCCGAGATCCGCGAATTTGGCCACTCCGGTTCGGTTGAAGCGGCTGTGTTCTCGCAGGACGGGAACCTGGTGCTCACGGGTAGCGTGGACAAGACCGCGGTGCTGTGGGATACGGCCAGCGGCGCCAGAGTTCGCCAGTTCGCCGGCCACACTGAGGCGGTGTCCTCGGTCGCGTTTTCCGCCGACGGCCGCTACGTGGCCACGGGGAGCTGGGACAAGACCGCGATGGTCTGGGATACCGGGAGTGGGGCAGAGATCCGCCGGTTTTCCATCCACTCCCACGCCGTGCACTCGGTGGTGTTTTCGCCAGATGGACAGTTTCTGCTCACCGGCGGCTATGACGGCGTCGCGCGTCTCTGGAACATTGCGAACGGCGCCGAAGTTCGAACGTTTCAGGGTCCCCCCGACTCTCGCTGTTCGCTCGCATTTTCCCGAGACGGCCGTTTCGTGCTGATGGGAAGCGAGGACTTAACGCTGGGGAGCAACCGCGACAAGATGGCCCGGTTGTGGGATGCCGCGAGTGGCACGCTGATACGACGGTTTCAGGGCCATTCCGACACGGTCACTACCGTGGCGTTCTCCCGTGATGGGCGATTTGTCCTGACTGGAAGCTGGGATAACACCGCCCGCCTGTGGGATGCGGCCAGCGGGATGGAGATCCGCGAGTTTCACGGCCCACCGGGAGCGGTCATGTCGGTCGCCATTTCTCCGGATGGCGACTCGCTGCTCACCGGATCCTGGGACGGCGTGGCGCGGCTATGGGACCTTGCCAGTGGCGCACAGCTTCAGCAGTTCCAGGGCTATTCGAACGAAGTAAACTCACTCGTCTACTCTCCTGATGGGCGGTTCGTGCTGGATGGAAGCTGGGATAACATCGCACGGCTCTGGGATCCAGCGAGCGGAGCAGAGGTTCGCCAGTTTTCGACGCGCCCAAGCGGTGTGGAGTCCATGGCCTTCTCGCACGACGGGCGCCTGGCGGTGACGGGAAGCCTGGATGGCACGACGCATCTCTGGGATGTAGCCACCGGGACGAGAATCCGCGAGTTCCATGGCCATACTGCCGTGGTGGATTCTGTCGCATTCTCGGCCGATGGCCGCCTGATCCTGACGGGGAGCTGGGATGACACTGCGCGACTCTGGGATGCAGCCACCGGGACAGAGTTGCGCCGGCTGGCGGGCCATTCCGATCTGATCCAGGCAGTGGCGTTGTCGCCCGACGGGCATGTTGCCCTCACCGGCAGTGAAGACAAAACCGCGCGGCTGTGGGACGTCGCGAGCGGCGCCGAAATCCGCCGCCTCGAGGGTCATTCCGGCGGCGTTACCTGCGTGGCATTTTCGCCCGATGGCCGCTTTGCGCTCACCGGGAGTTGGGACGACACGGCGCGAGTGTGGGACGCGGCGACAGGACGGCAACTGCAGACGCTCCGCGGGCATTCCGATTTTGTGGAATCCGTCGCGTTTTCTCCCGACGGTCACTATGCTCTGACCGGAAGTC
>Ga0209415_10011608_pt1 | contig 14806 bp, 12 predicted proteins | sample PeaSoiSIISIP2007_FD_187696 | JGI IMG/M metagenome (GOLD analysis project Ga0209415, IMG submission 187696) | Peat soil microbial communities from Weissenstadt, Germany - SII-SIP-2007 (SPAdes) (version 2) | ecosystem: Environmental > Terrestrial > Soil > Wetlands > Peat | place: Germany...
GCCCGCTTGGCCACCGCGGTCCGCTTCACACCGGTCCGCTTGGCCGGTGCCCGCTTGGCCGCCGGTGCCCGCTTGGCGACCCGCTTGACGACCCGCTTGGCCGCCGGAGCCCGCTTGGCGGCGGGCGCGCGCTTGGCCGCCGCCCGCTTGGCGGGGCGCCTCTTGACGGCGCGCTTCGCGGTTCCACCGCGCACCTTGGCGGCGACCTGCGACAGCGCCTTGCGGAGCTCGCCGTCCAGCTTCTCCACCGACTTCTCGAGGCCGGCGAGTCGCTTCTCGAGCTCGCCGACGGGCAGTGCCTTCACCAGCCCCTGGACCGCCTTGAGGAGATCTCCGCCGGCGCTGGTGCGCGGTGCAGCGGCGCGGGGCCGCCGAACCGTGGCTTTGACGGCTCGCTTCGCGCCGCCGCTCTTGCTTCGTCTGGTCCTGGCCATAAGCTGAAAGCCTCCGTTGGGTGTGGCAGCCCGCGGTCTGCGGGCTGCCCGTCCTGCGTTTTGGACAGGGAGTGGTTAATCGCTCCCGTCAGGATCGCCACATAGCATGCAGCGTACATACATGGTTGTCAACGTGTCGGGGTGATCGTCACTCCGTCGCGGGCGGCGTCGCAGTCGCAGAAGCCCGGCCAGCGTCGCATACGGGCACGCCAATGGCGCGGCGAAAACCATGTTCCGGGGACTGTGCGCGCCCGGATCGATCGAGTCGCAGACCGTGTGGCGCTCGCCGGATGGCGCGTCGGTGCGCGCGCGGTGCACCGTCACCGGGGCTCGACACCGGGTCCGCAGTCAACCGAGTCGGCGGTACCAGAGCGAGGTGGATCGGAGCCCGGAGCCGTCGGGGCGCATCGCGTAGTCGGGGATCACGCCGACCCTGACCCACCCCAGATGGGAGTAGAGGTGCTCCGCATCGCTCCCGGTCTCGGTGTCGAGGATGAGCAGGGTGCGCCCCAGCGCGCGGGCCTCGACCTCGACCTGACGCATGAGGCGGGCTCCAACCCCCATCCGGCGGGCCGAGCGATGGACCAGCATCTTCTGCACCTCGGCGCGGTGGGTGGCGTTGGCCTGCCAGGCGAGGACCAGCTGCGCGCAGCCGACCACGCGGTTGCCGAGGAAGGCGGCAAGGACGACGCGGCGCCCCAGGTCCATCTCGTGGAGCACACCCGCGAACCAGTCGCGTGCCTCGTAGTGTGCGAGCGGCGCGAGGAAGCTGACCGACGCGCCTCCCTCGACGGCGTCGACCAGAAGGTCGGCCAGGTCGTCGAGGTGGCGCCGCGCGGAGACCGAGTCGAGGCGGCGGATGACCACCTCGGGCCGGCTTCTGACGGTGGGCTCGGGAAGCGCGGTCACGGCAGAAGGGTACATGCCGGGTCGGTGGGCGCATCATCGACTCGATGCAAGGTGCTCCACCCCTCACCTACCGGGCGATGGTCCTCCGCGAGCGCGGCGCCCCGCTCGCGATCGAGGAGCGCTCGATCCCCGTGCCCCACGCCCATCAGGTGCTGCTGCGGGTGGCCGCCTGCGCGGTCTGCCGCACCGACCTCCACGTCGTCGACGGTGAGCTGGACCGCGGTGTCCTCCCGGTGGTGCTCGGGCACCAGGTGGTCGGGACGGTGGTCGCAGCTGGGCCGGACGCGGTGCTCCAGGTGGGAGCGCGGGTTGGCGTCCCGTGGCTGGCCTGGACCTGCGGGAGCTGCGCGATGTGCCGTGCCGGCCGCGAGAACCTCTGCGTGAACGCCCGCTTCACCGGGTGCGACGTCGACGGTGGCTTCGCAGAGCTGACCCTCGCCGACTCGCGCTTCTGCCTTCGCCTGCCCGAGGGATATGCCGACGTCGAGGCGGCCCCGCTGCTCTGTGGCGGCCTGATCGGCTACCGCGCGCTGCGGATGGCCGGCGACTCGCCGCGGCTCGGCCTGTACGGGTTCGGCAGCGCCGCCCACATGATCGTCCAGGTGGCTCGCCATCGCGGCTCGACGGTGTTCGCCTTCACCCGTGCCGGCGATCACGCCGCGCAGGAGTTCGCCCTCGGCATGGGGGCGAGCTGGGCGGGCGACAGCACGGGCCCGGCCCCGGAGCCGCTCGACGCGGCCATCATCTTCGCGCCCGCCGGAGAGCTGGTGCCCCTCGCCCTGGCCGCCATCCGGCCGGGTGGGACCGTGGTCTGCGCCGGCATCCACATGAGCGATATCCCGAGCTTCGCCTACTCGCTGCTCTGGGAGGAGCGCTCGATCCGCTCGGTGGCCAACCTCACCCGGGAGGACGGCGTCGAGTTCATGCGCGTGGCCGCGGAGGTGCGGATCGGGGTCGAGACCGAGGTGCTCCCGCTCGCCGAGGCGGGGCGTGCCCTCGAGCTGCTCCGGGCCGGTCTGGTGCGCGGTACCGCCGTGCTGGTCCCGGACGGCCCGCCCCTCTCGCCGCATGTCGAGGGGCCGCCGATCCCGGCGCGGCCCGGTCAGGTGTGAGATCCCGCCGAGCGGGTACAAAGTCCCCATGACCGAGCACAGCGCCGAGCTTCTCCCCGTCCTCCCCCTCGACGACGTCGTCGTCCTGCCCCATATGACCGTGACCGTCGCCGTCCAGGGCGAGGGCCAGCGCGCCGCCATCGAGGCGGCCAACCAGGGCAACCACCTGGTCCTGCTGGTCCCCCGCATCGACGGCAAGTTCGGCAGCATCGGCACCGTGGCCCGGGTCCAGGAATCGGGGAAGCTGCCCACCGGCGCCGAGGTCTCGATCCTCACCGGTCAGCATCGGGCCCGCCTGGGAGCGGGGCAGGCGGACGTCGGCGGCGCCCTCTGGGTGCAGGTCGACCCGGTCCCGGACGGCGAGAACCCCTCCGAAGCGGCGGTCGAGCTGGCCCGCGAGTACCGCGCCCTGGTCGAGAGCCTGCTCGAGATCCGCGGCGCCGCCGGCGCCATCCAGTTCCTCCGCGAGGCCCGGAACCCGGGGCACCTCGCCGATCTCGCCGGGTACTCGCCTGACTTCAGCCTCGCCCAGAAGCTGGAGGTGCTCGAGACCATCGACGTCGAGGAGCGGCTCAAGAAGGTCATCGCCTGGACCAAGGAGACCCTCGGCGAGGCCGACCTGAAGGACCGCATCCGCACCGAGGTTGCCGAGGGGATGCAGAAGACCCAGCGCGAGTTCATCCTCCGCCAGCAGCTCGAGGCCATCAAGAAGGAGCTGGGCGAGGGCGGCGACGACGTCGGGTCCACCTACCGCAAGCGGCTGGCCGAGGCCGGGATGCCGGAGAAGGTGGCCGCCGAGGTGGAGCGGGAGATCGACCGGCTGGAGAGGACCAGCGAGCAGAGCCCCGAGCACGGCTGGATCCGCACCTACCTCGACTGGATGTTCGACATGCCCTGGAACCGGCGCTCCGACGACAACTTCGACCTCGGGTCGGCGCGCGAAGTTCTGGACCACGACCACACCGGGCTGGAGGACGTCAAGGACCGGATCATCGAGTTCCTCGCCGTCCGCAAGCTCCGCCAGGAACGTGGCCTCGAGGTGGTGGGAGGCCGCGGCTCGGGCGCGATCATCACCCTGGTCGGACCGCCCGGCGTGGGCAAGACCTCGCTCGGCGAGTCGGTTGCGCGTGCCCTGGGACGGAAGTTCGCCCGCATGTCGCTGGGCGGCATCCGCGACGAGGCCGACATCCGCGGCTTCAGGCGCACCTATGTCGGGGCCCAGCCGGGCCGGATCGTGCGCGCCCTCAAGGAGGCCGGCGCCAAGAACCCGGTGATCATGCTGGACGAGATCGACAAGATCGGTGCCGACTGGCGCGGTGACCCCTCGTCCGCCCTGCTCGAGGTCCTCGACCCGGCTCAGAACACGACCTTCCGGGACCACTATCTCGAGGTCGACCTCGACCTCTCCGAGGTCCTGTTCATCCCCACCGCCAACGTCTCGGAGACCATTCCCGCTCCACTGCTCGACCGGATGGAGCTGATCCGGCTGGACGGCTACACCGAGCAGGAGAAGCTGGCCATCGCCCGCGATCACCTCCTCCCCCGCCAGGTATCCCAGGCGGGCCTGACCGACGGGGAGCTGCAGGTTTCGGACGACGCCATCCTCAAGGTGGTGACCGACCAGACCCGCGAGGCCGGGGTGCGCAACCTGGAGCGCGAGCTGGGCCGGATCGCTCGCAAGGTCGCCACCCGGATCGCCACCGGTGCCCTGGAGACGCCAGTTGTGGTCGGATCTGACCAGATCAGAGAGTATCTCGGCAAGCCCAAGTTCGACAACGAGGTCGAGGAGCGCACCGCGGTGCCGGGGGTAGCCACCGGGCTCGCGGTCACCGGGGCCGGCGGCGACGTCCTCTTCGTCGAGGCGGCCACCGGGGGCTCCGACGGCAGCCTCACCCTGACCGGGCAGCTCGGCGACGTCATGAAGGAGTCGGCGCAGATCGCGCTCTCCTACGTCCGCTCGCACGCCGAGCGTTTGGGGATCGACCCGGAGGCGACCGCCAAGGGCTTTCACATCCATGTTCCGGCGGGCGCGGTCCCCAAGGACGGTCCGTCGGCCGGGGTGACCATGACCACCGCCATGGTCAGCCTGCTCACCGGCCGGCCGGTGCGCAGCGCGGTGGGGATGACCGGCGAGGTCACCCTCCAGGGGTTGGTGCTCCCCATCGGCGGGGTCAAGCAGAAGGTGCTGGCCGCCCACCGGATGGGACTCACCGAGGTGATCCTGCCCCGGCGCAACGAGAAGGACCTCGACGACGTTCCCGAGAGCGTCCGCAAGGCGATGATCTTCCATCTGGCGAGCCGCGTCGACGACGTCCTCGCAGCGGCCCTGGAGCCCCGCAACGCCGAGACCGGCGAGGCGGCCTGACCCCTGGTGGCGACCACCGGTGCCCGCCCCCGTGCCGCCCCACCGGAGCCGGCCCGGCTCCGTTCCGGCTGACACCGGCGCGGCCCGGGGAACCCGTGGCGCGCCTCTTATACTCGAATGGCCGTGAGCGACCTGGGCCCGCTGAACGATGAGATCGACACCCTGATGGGAACGCTGCGCGCGGAATCGCGCGACATCCGGGTCTTCTTCCAGGTGTTCGCGTCCAAGCTGACGGCCGCGCTCCCCGATGGCGTGGAGGTGGAGCGCGAGGGGTCGGTGTTCGCCCGGAGACGCCCCGTCCGCAGGATCACCGTCCGCGCCGGCGAGGACCTCCTGGAGGCGGAGATGACCCGGGATGGGCTGGTCTGCCGCGAGATCCAGGTGCTCAACGGCCTCACCGACGAGATCAGCTTCGAGGCCTGGTTGCGGGTGCTCGCGGCGTCGCTGCGTCAGAAGGCGCGCAGCACCGCGGAGGCGAGCGCAGTTCTGCGGGCCCTGCTCACCTGAGCTGCGCCAGGCGGCCTCTCGAGCCTCGCAGGGCGGACCGCCTCGCGGGCTCTCGCGCCTCCGATCGGAGCGCCTGGCGGCCGGCCGCTCACCCGCTCCGCGAGCAATCGCATGCCGAGACACCAGATGTAGTGTGCCGCCATCGCGCAGGCCACCAGATGGGGGCCGGGGGTCGCAGGGGCTCTGCTACCATTCGCCAATGGAAGATCACCGCGCGGGGCTGACCGACCGGGGGGCCGGAGAGAGGGGCGATGGAGGTTGAGCTGGGACGCTCCAAGCGTGCCCGCCGGGCCTACGGTTTCGATGAGGTGGCCCTCGTCCCCGGGCGGGTGACCATCGATCCCGACGAGATCGAGATCGGTCTCAGCATCGACGGCATGAGCCTCGACATCCCGTTCCTGGCCGCCGCCATGGACGGCGTCGTGGACGTCGGTTTCGCCGTCGAGATGGGCCGGCTGGGCGGCCTGGCCGTCCTCAACCTGGACGGCGTCCAATGCCGCTACGAGGATCCTGCGGAGGTGCTCGAGGAGATCGCGGCCGCACCCGTCGACGAGGTCAACGTCCTCCTCCAGAGGATCTACCGGGCCCCCATCCAGGACGGGCTGATCGGCCAGCGGATCGAGGACATCAAGAAGGGAGGCGGCTCCTGCGCCGTCTCCACCGTCCCCGCCCTCGCCGGGCGCCGGGCCGGGATCGTCCAGGAGGCCGGGGCCGACTGCCTGGTGGTCCAGGGCACGGTGCTCACCGCCCGCCACGTCAGCAGCACTCACCGGCAGCTCTCCTTCCGCGAGCTCACCTCTCAGCTCCGCATCCCGGTGGTGGTCGGCAACTGTGTCGACTACGCCACCGCGCTGGAGCTCATGGACACCGGCATCAAGGGCCTCCTGGTCGGCGTCGGGCCCGGAGCCGCCTGCACCACGCGCGCCGTGCTCGGGGTGGGGGTGCCCCAGGTGACCGCGACCAGCGACTGCGCGGCCGCCCGCGACGACCACCTCCGGAGCAGTGGCGAGCGGGTCGCGGTGATCACCGACGGCGGGATGCGGCTGGGAGGTGACGTGGCCAAGGCGTTCGCCTCGGGCGCCGACGCCGTGATGATCGGGTCGGTGTTCGCCTCGGCGCGCGAGGCCGCCGGCCGGGGCAATCACTGGGGGATGGCAACCCCTGATCCCAACCTGCCCCGGGGGACACGCATCCGCACCGGGGTCAAGGGATCACTCGAGGAGATCCTCTTCGGTCCGGCCCACGTCGACGACGGGTCGATGAACCTGGTCGGGGCCCTGAAGAGCGCCATGGGCGTCTGCGGCGCCCGCACCATCGCCGACTTCCAGGAGACCGAGATGGTGATCGCTCCTGCCATCAAGACCGAGGGCAAGGTGCAGCAGCGCGAGCAGCGCGTGGGCATGGGCATCTGAGGGTGGGCGCAGGCGCGGCTCAGAGCCCGGCTTCCGACCTGGCCCTGAGCTCGCCGGCGGGCCCGGGGCCAGCGGCCCCCTCCGCTCCGGACGGCGTCCTGGTCCTGGACTTCGGGAGCCAGTACGCTCAGCTGATCGCCCGCCGGGTGCGCGAGGCGCATGTCTACTCCGAGCTCGTGCCGGGGACCGTGAGCGTCGACGAGATCCGGCGCCGCGCGCCGCGCGGCCTGATCTTCAGCGGCGGGCCGGCATCGGTGTACGAGCCGGGGGCGCCCCATCCCGACCCGGCCATCTATGAGCTCGGCCTACCCATCCTCGGGATCTGCTACGGGATGCAGCTATTGGCCCATGACCTGGGCGGGATCGTGGAGCCGGCCAGCCGGCGCGAGTACGGCGCCGCCCAGCTCGACGTCGACGACGCGGCGGGGATCTTCGAGGGGATCCCCTCCGAGACCGCGGTCTGGATGTCCCACGGCGACATCATCACCGGGCTCCCGGAGGGGTTCCGCCCCATCGCCCATTCGCTCAACTCGCCCTACGCCGCCTTCGCCGGACCGATGGGCCGCTACGGCATCCAATTCCACCCCGAGGTGGTCCACACCCCGGCCGGGAAGCAGCTCCTGGCCAACTTCCTGACCCGTGTCTGCCGGTGCGCGCCGACCTGGGAGCCGGGCGCCTTCGTGCAGCGGGCGGTGGCCGACATCCGCGCCCGGGTGGGGGCCGGCCGCGTCCTCTGCGCCCTCTCGGGCGGGGTCGACTCGGCGGTGGCGGCGACCCTGGTGCACCGGGCCGTCGGCGATCAGCTCACCTGCGTCTTCGTCGACAACGGGCTGCTCCGCCGCGACGAGGGCCGGCGGGTGGTCGAGGTCATGTCCCACCAGCGCCAGATCAAGCTGGTGCACGTCGACGCCGCCGACCGCTTCCTCACCGCCCTGGCCGGGATCGCCGACCCCGAGGAGAAGCGGCGCCGGATCGGGCGCACCTTCATCGAGGTGTTCGAGGTCGAGGCCCGGCGGCTGGGCGACATCGACTTCCTCGCCCAGGGGACCCTCTACCCGGACGTGATCGAGTCGACCTCGCACGACACCCCCAGCGCCCGCACCATCAAGACCCACCACAACGTCGGCGGTCTTCCGCCCGACCTCCGCTTCCAGCTCGTCGAGCCGCTCCGCTACCTCTTCAAGGACGAGGTGCGCCGGGTCGGCACCGAGCTCGGGCTGCCCGACGACATGGTCTGGCGCCAGCCCTTCCCCGGGCCGGGGTTGGCGATCCGCGTGATCGGCGAGGTGACCAGGGAGCGGCTGGAGGTGCTGCGGGCGGCTGATTGGATCGTGATCGACGAGGTGAAGCGCAGCGGCCTCTACCGCAAGGTGTGGCAGTCGTTCGCCATCCTCACCCCGATCTCCTCGGTGGGCGTGATGGGCGACGGTCGCACCTACGCCAACGTGGTGGCGATCCGGATCGTCGAGTCCGACGACGCCATGACCGCCGACTGGGCTCGGGTCCCCTATGACGTGCTCGGTCTGATCAGCCGGCGGATCGTCAACGAGGTCCCCGGCGTCAACCGGGTCGTCTACGACATCAGCAGCAAGCCGCCCTCGACGATCGAGTGGGAGTAGCCGGGGCCGCTCACCAGCTCCGGCGGACGTTGGCGCTGCGCACCACGGGCCGGGAGTAAGGCTCCCAGGTGTCGGTCACTTTCGCCCAGCGGTTGGCCGCGCGCTTGGGGGACCGCCGCTGCCGGGCCTGGATCTTGAGGCGGACCACGGTCACGGCGAGGATCAGCAGGCCGAGCACGACCAGGGCAACCCCCAGCTCGATCCGCTGCTGCGGAGCTCCCGCAGAGCTCGACGCCACGGTGCCAGTGCCCGCGGCCTGCACCGGCAGCGAGCTCAGACCGGCGAGGGTGACGAGGACGGGCGGGACGGCCGCCAGGGGGGCGAGCCAGCGACTCTGCGGGAACCTCACGGCCGACACTCCTTCGCGGGCGGGTTGATCACCATCGCCAGCCTAGGGCGCCGCACCCGAATGCACCATACCCACCTGCATCTGAATTGCCCGGGTCAATTGCACTGGTCGGGCCCGCCGCTGGCCGCGGGTGGCCCCGATCCGCGACAATCCCTGCCGATGCGCATCCTCGTGGTCGGCTCCGGCGGGCGGGAGCACGCCCTCGCCTGGGCCTGCGCTCGCCATGAGTCCGTCCCCGAGATCGTCTGCGCCCCCGGCAACGCCGGCACCGCCGAGCTCGGCACCAACGTCTTGGTGCCGGTGACCGACGGGCCGGGGCTGGCCCGGCTGGCCCGCGACCGGGAGGTCGACCTGGTGGTCATCGGTCCCGACGCGGCGCTCGCCGCGGGCGTTGCCGACGCCTGCCAGGCGGCCGGCCTGACCGTCTTCGGGCCATCGGCGGCCGCCGCCAAGATCGAGTGGAGCAAGACCCACGCCAAGCAGATCATGGATCGGGCCGGTGTCCCCACCGCCCGCTGGTGCTCCGGGAACCGGGAGAGTCGCAGCGACCTCTTCGACTTCATCCTCGAGTTCGACGGGCACTGCGTGGTCAAGGCGGACGGCCTCGCCGCCGGGAAGGGGGTGGCCGTCTGCGACACGCGGGAGGACGCGTTCGCGGCCCTGGCGGCCTGCCTCAACGAGCGGCGCTTCGGCGACGCGGGCGACGCCGTGGTGGTGGAGGAGCGGCTGCGCGGCCCCGAGGTCTCCATCTTCGCCGTCTGCGACGGGAGCCGGTACCGGTTGCTGGCGCCCGCGCGCGATTACAAGCGGGCCCACGACTCCGATCACGGTCCGAACACCGGCGGCATGGGGGCGTACGCTCCGGCCGACGACGGCTGCCCACCGCTCGCGGAGATCGCGGAGCAGGTCGTCGAGCCCACCCTGGCGACCCTCGCCGATGCCGGGACACCGTTCGTCGGCTGTCTCTACGTGGGGCTGATGCTGACCGCCGACGGGATTCGCGTCCTGGAGTTCAACTCCCGCTTCGGCGACCCCGAGACCCAGGTGGTCGTGCCCCTGGCCGGGCCGGGCTTCCTCGACCTTCTGCTGGCAGCGGCCCGCGCCGAGCTGGCCGGGGCGGCTCCGCCGCGGGTGGCCGGGGCGGCGGTGGCGGTGGTGGCCGCAGCCCAAGGCTATCCGGCTGCCCCTCGCACCGGCGACCACATCATCGGGTTGGATGACATCGATGACGACGTCCTCTGCTTCCACGCGGGCACGGCGCGCGACCAGCGCGGACGCGTGGTGACGTCGGGAGGGCGGGTCCTCGGCATCGTGGGTCAGGGTGAGGATGTCGCCACCGCGAGGCACCGTGCCTACCAGAATCTCGAGCGCGTCCACTTCGCGGGGATGTGGTCGCGCTCCGACATCGCCCTCCTCCCCGCCGGAGTCTGACGATGAGCGTAGCCCGAGTGGGCATCGTGATGGGCAGCGAGTCCGATCTCCCGATGATGCGGAAGTGCGGGGAGACGCTCGACGAGTACGGCATCGGGTGGGAGATCGGGGTGATGTCGGCCCACCGCGCGCCCGACGTCGTCCGCGCCTACGCCCGGCAGGCGGAGCGCCGGGGCCTGCAGGTCCTCGTGGCCGGAGCCGGGGCGGCGGCCCACCTCCCCGGCGTGCTGGCGTCGATGACCCCGCTCCCGGTGATCGGCGTGCCTCTCGCGGGGACCCCGCTGGCGGGCATGGACGCCCTGCTCAGCATCGTGCAGATGCCGCCGGGGGTCCCGGTCGCGACCGTCGCCATCGGCGAGATGGGCGCGCGCAACGCCGGCCACCTGGCGGCCCGGATCCTCGCCCTCGTCGATCCGGAGGTCGCCGCCGCGCTCACCGCCCGGCGCCACCAGATGGGCACCCGGGTGCGCCTCCCGGAGGGTTTCGAGATCGCCAACGGAGGTGCGGACAAGGCTTGACCCGGCCCCGGATCACAGCCCGCCGGGAAGGGTCGCCACCATCTCCACCTGGTCGGCCTGAGGTACCGCGAGCGTCGTCAGCACCCCGGTGGCCGGGTCGAAGACTCCGAGGTCGCCGGAGTCGACCTCGACCAGCAGGTGGCTGGCGTCGATCCAACCCAGGATGCCGTTGTACGTCCGCCCCGTGTTGGTGGCGGTGCCGTTGCTGCTCACCAGGGTGAGCGCGTTGTTCGAGCTGGAAGTGCAGGCCATCTGCGATCCGTCGGGCGACAGCTCGCAGGCGTTGTACTCGAGACCGCCGTACTGGTTCTGGGCCTGCGTGAAGGTCGCCGATGCGCCGCCCCAGCTCATCGAATCCAGCGACGTGGTCTCGGTGTCGTCGCCGTACGCGTTGAAGCTGTCGGCGTATTCAAAGCAGGCGGTGCCCGCCGCCGTCGGCAGTCCTTCGAGGCTGTAGCTCGTGATGGTGGCGTTGGGTGTTCCCCACGACGGCTGGGATGACGGCGTCTGGCAGACGGCGGCGGTGGCATCGCCGGTCGACGGGTCGACGACGTGATAGGAGTTGCCCCCGCAGGCGGGTCCTCCGCACCGACCCGACGCGACCTCGTCGATCAGTGAGGAGCCGTCCCAGCCGGCCGGCCAGCGCAGCGCGTAGGTGCCGCTGTTGTTCCAGAGCGAGACCTGGTTGCCGCCGCCCACGAGGTCCTCGATGTAGCCCTTGCTGGTGTCGTTGGCGACGTCCGACTGCTCGTTGATCTCGGCGATGGCGATCTGCTGGTCGTCCGGGCTCACCGCGAAGGCGAGCTCCGCGGACGACCCGTCGGGTATCGACATCACCGCCGCGACGGCACCGGAGGGGGTGAGCGAGTCGACGCTGGTGTTGCCTTCGAGGAAGTAGGCCGTCGAGTTCGAGACGCTGACCAGGGGAAGGGTGAGGGTCTGGTTGGGCTGCAGCGTGGGCAGCTGGGCGTTGGTGTGGGCCACGATCTGCCCGGCGTCGTTGATCAGCATCACCTCGTAGGCGACGCCGGTGCGCTGGTTGTTGGTTACCACCACGGCGAACGGGCCGGGCGGCGCCGGTGTCGGCGTGGCCTTCGGAGTCGGAGTGGCGGTGGTGTGGGCCGAGGCTGTGGGGCGTGCCGACCCGGTACCGGTGGTCCCGGGGGACGGCGCGCAGCCCCCGAGCGCGGTGCCCGCGGCCACCAGGCAGCAGGCGGTGGTGATGGCCCTGCGGAGCATCGGGTTTCCTTCGTGGGGCGGGCTTCGCACATGGAACGCGGCCGTCGTCGCGGGGTTACGTCCCCACCAAGGGCTGTGGTGACGACGGAACCAGCAGGCGGCGGGTGGTCTCCAGCCCCCAGCCGTCCAGTGCCGCCAGCCGGTCCCCGGACGCCCGGAGCCCACCCCAGCGCTCCACCGTCTCAGCCCACTCCTCGCGCCGCTCCATCTCCGGGCGGAAGCCCAGAACCTGGCGGTCCCGACTCGCCGGTCGCGGGGAGGTCGCGGTGGCCGCGTAGGTCCCGGTCGGGCTCCACGACTGCCAGCCGTGCTCGTACACCACCATCCCATCGGGGGTGGCAACCTCTGCGATGTCCGCGAAAGTCACCGGCCGCCCCTTCCCGGCGCTTGGTGCCGATCTGCGACCCGCCTCATCCCCCATACAATCGCTCGGTCATGCCGCGTCTGGAGCTGGTCGAGGCCTCGCTTCGCTACGGGCAGCAGGCTCTCATGCTCAGCCGGCTGCGCCAGCGGCACGCCGTCCGCGCGGCGGAGCTCCTCGACGCCTGTGGCTTCTCCGCGCTGGAGGTCTTCGGCGGGGCCACCTTCGAGGCTCAGCTCCGCTTCCTGGGTGAGGATCCCTTCGACCGGCTGCGCGCCCTGGCGGCCGCCGCTCCACGGACCCCGCTGATGGCCACCCTCAGCGGCCAGATGCTGGTCGGTCATCGCCACCTTCCCGACGATGTCGTCGAGGCCTTCATCCGGCTCGCGGCCGAGGCGGGCATCGGCATCTTCCGGCTCCTCGACCCGCTCAACGACGTCGCCAACCTGGCCACCGCGATCCGGGCCGCCAAGGCCGCCGGAGCATCCGTCGAGGGGGTCGTGGTCTGCTCCGACGCCGGGGTGTCCGCCCTCGCCGCCCTGGCCCGCGCGCTGGCCGGGCTCGGCTGCGACTCCGTCTGCCTTCACGATCCCCTCGGGGCGGCCGGCTCCGCGCGGGCGGCCGCGTTGGTCTCCGCCACGATCGACGCCGCGGGTCTCCCGGTGAGCGTCAGCTTCTGCGCCCAGGCGGGCCAGGCCGAGCTCGCCTACCGGGCGGCCCATCAGGCCGGCGCGACGCGTGCCGACGTCTGCGTCTCGCCGCTGGGCGGCGGGGCCGCCCTTCCCCCCGCGGAGGCGGTCATCGCCGGTTTCGCGGACACCGGGGACCTGACCGCCCTCGAGCTCGAACCGGTGATCCGGGTGGCCCACTTCCTCGAGGAGGTCGCCCCCCTCTACGCGGACTCGCTGGACCCCACCCTCTTCCGCTTCGACGGCGCGGCCCTGCGCGGCATGCTCCCGGTCTCCGCCATGGGTCACGGGATCGCCGAGCTCCGCGACCGTGGCGCCCTGGATCGTCTCCCCGACGTCGAGGCGGAGATCTCCCGGGTGCGGGGCGAGCTCGGCGACCCACCGCCCATCTCCCCCCTTCCCGAGGTGATCACCACCCAGGCCGTCTACAACGTCTTCGAGGGCGATCGCTACGCGACCATCAGCCAGGAGATCAGGGACTACTGCCTCGGCTACTTCGGAACTCCGCCGGAGCCGATCGACCCCGACGTGCGCGAGCTCGTCAACGGCCGGGAGGAGCCGATCACCTGCCGGCCCGCCGACCTGCTCGAGCCCGGCCTTCCGGTGGCCCGAGACGATCTGGCCCGCGAGGGCGTCCGCGCCGACCCGGAGGCGCTGGTCACCCACGCGCTCTTCGGGGTGGACTTCGTCGCCTTCGCACGGGGAGAGGCGTCGGTGGAGCGGCTCGCCGACGAGGAAGCCGGACCTCCGCCGGGCACCTCCGCCGCCGACCCGGCCCGCGCTCTGCCGGCTCTCGAGGTCGACCCGGCCACCCAGGCGGGTGCACAGCCGGTCGTGGAGGTGCGCGAGCTCCGGGTGGAGGTCGACGGCCAGACCTACGACGTCCGCGTCTTCGGTGCCGGGCCCGTCGAAGCGCGGCAGGTCTCCGCGCCGGCGCCGGGGGCGGACCCGCGGACCGGGGAGGCCACCCTCACCGCTCCCATGCAGGGGCTGATCCTCAAGCTGCTCGTCCAGGTCGGCGACCGGGTCCAGATCGGGGACGTCGTCGCGGTCCTCGAGGCGATGAAAATGCAGAACGAGATCATCGCCAACCGGAGCGGAACGGTGACCGAGGTCCACGTGAGCGAGGGGGACGTCGTCGGCCCCAGGGCCCCGATCGTCGACATCGAGTGACGCCGCCGCCCACCGGCGCGGCCCCGGTCAGCCCCGGCTGCCGCCTCCGTCTGCCCGTCTGCCCGCCGCACCGCCTCGTAACGCCGATGGCACCTCGGACGTTCCTGTCCACGAGCCGATGACCCGCAGACGCGTCTTCCGCATCGCCGCCCTGGCCCTGGTCGCCTGCCTGATCGCCGGCGCGGGCAGCATGGTCGTGGTCGGCTCTCAGCGCAGGTCCACGTTCGACTCCCAGGTGGCGAGCCTGCAGCGGACCTGGGCCCACGACCTCGCGGTCGGTGTCCCCTCCCCCAGCATCACGCCGCTCGAGACCCGGCTCCGCGAGCAGCGGCCCCAGGACGACTGGTGGGCGCCGGTCTGGTGGACCACCGATGGTCAGGGGCTGATGGCGGCGCTGACCCGGGCCACCGATTCCGCTTACGCGACCGCGATGGCCACCCAGCGGGGCAGGGCGCAGCTCCTGCTCACCGACTGGGAGGACGAGGCGGGTCAGGATCAGAGCTTCATGACCGCGACCGAGCTGGCGGCGGGGCGGAGCTGGCCGGATCAGCTGAGCGCGGCGACCACCCCGGACGAGATCGCCGCCCTGGCCGCGAGCTGGCAGTCGCAGATGGACGCCGACCGCACCGCGATCGCGGCCGCCCAGCAGCAGGCGACCCTCCAGGCGGACGTCGTCGCGGCGATCCGC
>Ga0209415_10011609_pt1 | contig 14806 bp, 11 predicted proteins | sample PeaSoiSIISIP2007_FD_187696 | JGI IMG/M metagenome (GOLD analysis project Ga0209415, IMG submission 187696) | Peat soil microbial communities from Weissenstadt, Germany - SII-SIP-2007 (SPAdes) (version 2) | ecosystem: Environmental > Terrestrial > Soil > Wetlands > Peat | place: Germany...
GCTCAAGCGCGAATACGACCTGGCCGCTCCCCGCGGCGTGGCCGGCCGCAACAGCGACAACACCTTCATCCAGCAGGTCCTCAGATGGGAGCCGAACACCCCCCTCGACACCGGCCTCCGCGCCACCTACCACTGGATTCAGGAGCAGTACGCCGCCCGTAAGCAGGGCAAGCGCGTGGTGGAGTGATTCCGATCCCCTCTAACTGAATCGGCAGGGACCCCAGAGCGATACCGGGCTCCCGAGGTTGCGTAGCGCAGGTTTCTCCCGATTCCGAATCGGGACTGTGTCGCCGGCTTCCAGTCGGCAGGCTGTACCCGCCTGACCGCATCTGCGGAGTGGAAATCCGCGATACAGCAGGTTGGAAACCTGCGCTACCTGAGCGTCGCGGCTTCAGCCGCGTCCCGAACGTAGCGCAGACCTCCAGTCTATGCCGTATCGCCGACTTGTGATCCGGTCATATGTCCGCCACAGCCCATTGACCACCACCTGTTGTGGCGAACATATGACGGGATCGAAAATGAGGGCATTGGTCGGGTTGGAGACCGGACAAATGCCCTCATTTCCAGTCGGCAGGCTGTACCTGCTGGGTCGCGACCGCGGATTGGAAATCTGCGCTGGAGTTTGGACATTTTGCACGCCAACGGCGTGCAGGCATGTCAGCCCAGGGCCAGCGAGGAACGAGCGCCGCCCTGGGAAAACCGGCCCGTAATCCCAACCCGCCCTGCAAGGGCGGGGGCAGCCTCAGCCCCAAGCGTAGCGCTCATCGAAGGCCATCTCATAGCGCTTCAAGTCCGGGCTATGTCAAGCTGTCGTCACCGACACCCGCATGCCTAACGGTTTCAAAATGTCCTGCAGGGTGGCCAGGGTGGGATTGCCCTTTCCCGAAAGAATTCTGTAGAGGCTCGGCCGTTTGATGGCTACACGCTGGGCCAGGACGCCCATCCCGCCTCCCGCCTCGACCACATCCTTGAGCGCGATCAAGAACGCCGCCTTATCCCCCTCTTTGAGCACTTGGGCGAGATATGCAGCCGCATATTCAGGGTCTTTCAGCCTCCGGATCAGATCATCCTTGTAATTTCTTAGACGCATTCTTGCCAAACTCCTTCCATTGTTGCCACAACTGGACCGCCCGTTTAATGTCGCGCAATTGACTGCTTTTGTCACCGCCACCCAATAAAATCACGATCCGCTTACCCTCTTCACCATAGTAAACCCGTAAACCCGGGCCAAGGTCGATTTTCAGTTCAAACACCCCACAACCCACCGGCCCGTGGACCCCAAAATTCCCCGCGCGAACCCGAGCCAATCTCGAATCAACCGCTGCTCGCATTTTCTTATCGCGAAGCGTTTCAAACCATTCATCGAACGGGATCCGGCCATTTTCGACCTCAATTTTCCTGATTTCCCGTTCAATCACCATTTCATCGTAACCTATAGGTGACAGGTGTCAAAACAAACTTTGGCGTTCCAGTAGGAATTTGCTTCTTGCCGCACCGCCGGTTTAGTGACGCTGTGCGGGTGAGGAGCATTCCCAACCTGCCGTCCAAATCGCTGTCAATACCAGGAACCGACACCTAGATGGCCCGGCAGCGGATGACGTTTTGGCGTTGAATCTGGCCCGGAGTGGTGGTAGCAAACGATGATATGGCAAACTCCGAGCATTTGAAGACTCTGCGGCAGGGCATTGAGGCGTGGAATCAATGGAGGCAGGACCAGCCGCAAATCCACCCAGACCTTCGCGGGGCCAACCTCGACGGGGAGGATTACAGCAAGGCCGACCTCAGCGGCGCCGACCTCAGCGGAGCCATCCTCAACGAGACCAAACCCTGCGGGGCCAACCTCAGTCAGGCAGACCTCAGCCAGGCAGACCTCAGCCAGGCGGACCTACCCCAGGCCAACCTAAGCAAGGCCGACCTCAGCAAGGCCAGTTTTAGCGAAGCCGACCTCTTAAGGGCTGACCTTAGTAGGGCGAATCTCAGCGGGGCCAATCTCAGCGGAGCCATCCTCCAATGGGCCAACTTCCACCGAGCGAGCCTCCGCGAGGCGGTCTTTAGCGACGCTGACTTATCCGATACCGTGCTGACGAACACAGACCTCAGTGAGGTCAAAGGACTGGAGTCAATCATTCATCATGGACCTTCCTCCATCGGCATCGATACGCTTTACAAGTCCCAGGGCCGAATCCCTGACAAGTTCCTGCGCGATACCGGTGTGTCGGAGGAGATTATTGACATTGCTCGCTCAATGCGCAACGGCCCGCCGACCCAGTGGTACTCCTGCTTTATCAGCTACTCGACCAAGGACGAGGAGTTTGCTCAAAGGCTCCACTCCCGCATGAGGCAGGCCAACATGCGAGTCTGGTTCGCGCCGAAGGACCTTCAAGGTGGGAAGAAAATGCACGAGGAGTTGTTCCAGGCCATCCAGCTTCAGGACAAACTGCTTCTTGTGCTCTCGGCCCACAGTATCCAGAGCGAATGGGTGATGACGGAAATCCGCAAGGCGCGGGACACCGAGAAGAAGGAGAACCGGCGGAAGCTGTTCCCCATCCGGCTCGTGGATTTCGATGCGCTACGGGCCTGGACCTGTTCCGATGCGGACAGCGGCAAGGACTTGGCTCAGGAAGTGCGTGAGTATTTCATCCCCGACTTTTCCAACTGGAAGGACGCCGTTGCTTTCGAGGCGGCATTCACGCGGCTGCAAACGGACTTGAAGTATGAGAATGCGGGCACCAGGCCGCCAGCCGTGTGAGGCCCCTTGAACGACCAGAGAGCCTCCACCTGAAAGCCGCCGAGTGATGGCTCGAACTGGGCAACCCCGCCGAGCCACAAGGAACTGGAGAAGATAGCACCCCAACTGCGAGCGCATCCTGCCGTCTTGGAGATGCGCTGGGAGATCTACGCGAAGGCAAAGAAATGGGACGCCTCCCTGGACATCCCTTCGGCGCTGGTCCAGGTGGTGCCGGACCGCCCGGTGGGCTGGGTCCACCGGTCCTTCTGCCTTCACGAATTGGAGCGCACCGCCGACGCCCACGACAACCTGCCGCGCGTGGTCAATAGGTTTCCTGAGCACGCCATCATGCTCTACAACCTCGCCTGTTACGAGTGCCAGTTGGGCAGGCTGGAGCAGGCCATAACCGTACATAAGTCGCAGGCGTCGGAGTTCCCGGTCGTGGTCAGACGCGTGCTCAATACACCAGCACCAGCACGGCGGCCTGCTCGGCGGATTTAACCACGTCCTCGAACTTCCGGTCTTTGGCATTTGGCTCCTTGAGGTTGTCCGCCAGGTCGGGCACCGATTCGAGGAAGCTGAGGAGGAAGCTACTCTTTATTGCGTAATTCACGTTCTCCGGCAGCGCCCCGCTCGTCGCCATGGCTGCCGCCGCATTGAGCTTGGCCGCGACCACGCCGACCACGTTGCCGCGCTCATCGACCAGTGCCCCGCCCGAATTGCCGGGCTGAACGGGAACGCTTATCTGAAAAAACCTTGGGTCGTCCTGCGTCCCAGAGAGCGCGGCAATCTCACCCTTGGCCAGCTTGGGCGCAAACCCTTGGAGGCCGATGTTGGGGAAACCGACAGTGGCCACTGTGCTGCCCATCCTCGCCGTGCGGCTCGACACCACGGCCAACGCCGCGAACTTGCCCTCTGCCTTGAGCAACGTGAGGTCATTCGCGGCATCCACCTTCACCACCTTGGCGTAGATGAGACCAGCCTCGCTGACCAAGCGCACCTGCGCTCCATTTCCTGCCACATGCTCATTGGTAATGAGATACCCGTCCTCCGTGATGAAGAACCCGGTGCCGGAAGATTCAGGTCGTGTTTGCAAAACACCAGTGGATGGAGTGTCGTCCACGGACGGGACCCCTCGCGGCTTGAAATCTCGCGCCAGTTTTTGGCCTTCCGCAATCTGCTCTCGCGTCATTCTACGTTCCAGCATGGTCGCGAGTGCTTTAGCGTTTTCAATACCCTGTCCCGCTGCGAGTAGGCTCCACTTGTAACCCCCTACGTAGTCCTTCGCCACGCCCTCCCCTGTGATGTAACAGCGGGCTAGATTGCATTGGGCCTCCGCGCCGTTCTGCTCGGCGGCTTTGCGGAACCACTTCACCGCCTCCCTCTCATCCTTCGCCACGCCTTGGCCGGTAACATGGCAGACGCCCAAGTTGAGTTGAGCAGCGGCGTCACTCCGCTCGGCGGCTTTGCGGAACCGTTTCACCGCCTCCCTCTCATCTTTCTCAACGCCTTCGCCATTTTGATAATGGAACGCCAGATTGTATTGAGCGCGAGCGAGGTTTTGCTCGGCAGCTTTTCTAAGCCATTTCACTCCTTCCATTTCATTCTTTGTCACGCCTCGTCCGTGGACGTAGCAGTCGCTGAGACCGAATTGCGCCTCGGCGTCATTCTGCTCGGCGGCTTTTCGATACCACTTCGCCGCTTCCACATAGTCCCTCGTCACGCCAAGGCCCCTGTCGTAGCAGTATCCCAGAAAGTATTGAGCCTCGCGTAGACCTTTGTCGGCGGCTTTGCGGAACCACTTCACCGCCTCCACCTCATCCTTCGCCACGCCTTCGCCATGGAAGTAGAAAGAACCGAGAACGTATTGAGCCGGAGCGAGATTTTGCTCAGCGGCTTTGCGAAGCCACGTCACTCCCTCGGCTTCATCCTTCGTCACACCCCGGCCCTCGGCGCAGAACAGGCCCAGAAGGAATTGAGCATCGGCGAGATTCTGCTCGGCAGCTTTGCGAAGCCACTTCGCTCCTTCCACTTCATCCTTCGCCACACCCAGACCCTCGGCGTAGAACATGCCAAGAAACAACTGAGCCTCGCGCAGACCCTGCTCGGCGGCCTTGAGATACCACTTCGCCGCCTCCACGTCATCCTTCGCAACGCCAAGATGGCCAAAGTGGAATGCGCCGCCTATTAAACGCTGCGATTCGGCGTCTCCCTTTTCCGCCTTGGCGCGGACATCAGCTAGCAGCTTGAGGTCAGCGTCGAGTTGCTGGGCTGGCACTTGAAACACAGCGCCGACAAGCAAGAAAAACAGGACCCAACGCAACCGATTCGCCTTCGTGCCACGAGGTTACGCCGGGGCAAAGGGTTGGCACGCTTGGAGTCGATGACTCGGGAACGGTCGCCCATGCTCTGATAGTCCATAACCGCTCTCGCGCAGACCCGCATGTCGGAACCAGATTATAGCGGCGGATTTCTCCGTCCAGCACAAAAGCGGCTCTAGCGGGTTCATCGAGGCGCACCGCCGCCCGGCACACCATCCTGCGCGCCGACGAACCCGGTGGCTCGAGATGCTGGCCGGTGAGGAGGGGCAGAGCTTCATGGAGCCGTGAGAGTGGTGCGGCGGCCTTCCGCGCTGGGGTGGTCAGCGGGTGCGCGACGCGGCCGCCTTGGTGGCTGGTTCAGGCTTGGCGGGTGCTTCGGGCTGAACGAACGTGACGGAATGAAGGCAGAGCATCGGCCAAGGGCCGCGGGCGGTGACGTTGCAGAGCATCTCCCTAGCGGCTCCGTACAAAAGGGCGGGGCCGTTCGCTTGGACCAACTGCCGAACCGCCGTCTCCGGCCAAGCGCCAGCGACCCGGAGCACGCCGACAACGTGGATATCCGCTGTATAGCGGGGTTTCTTGCCGCCTGCCGAGATTAGCTTGAGGCGAAGGGTGAGTTGGTATCGCTTGGGGTCGCTCTCGGCTTTTGCGAGGTCAACCTGGGCCTCAAGCTCGCCATCCGTGTCCGGATCGCCGTCGGGGTGGGCATCCACGTGGACCCTCGTGAAAAAGTGCCGCTCAAGCTGCAGCGGGGATGGATTCATGGTCGAAATCGGGACGAATGGTTTGGATCGTGCGGAATTGGCCGGGAGTCCAGCCGGAGGCCGCGCGCTGCGGTTCGCGTTTCAAAACGTCGATCCAGCACGCCTTGGCGCCGGCGGGTTGAAGGTGGCAGCGGAACTCGCAGTCGAGAGCGCGGGCAACGCGGACCATGGTTTCAATGGTGAAGTTGTTGTGGCCGCTAACGAGGCGGGTCACCAGGGCGGGTCGAACCCCTAGCAGGGCAGCAAGTTGACCCTTCTTGACGCCTCGCTCTTTCATGCGGGCAAGCATCTCTTCGGTGAACTCCAGCTTGGCAAGCTCCACCCAGTAGCCGGTCCGCTCCTCGGCGCGCTGGAATAATTGCTCGAACGAGTCAAACGTTCCGACGGGTTTGGTGTCCCGGTTCAGCATGGTTCAGATCTCCTCTCTTCTTGGCGGCGAAGTAATCGCGTCTTAGGGCCTGTGCCCTCTCAAGCTCCCGTCTTGGCGCTTTCTGTTTGCCCTTGAGGTAACCATGGGTGGTGACGATGAGGCTGCCTTCATCCCAAAAACAAAGCAGCCGCAGCCCTCCGGTCGTCTTGAACTCGCATAGTCCGTCTTCGCCTTTTAGTTCTTTAAACTTATCCGTGTCGTGCGGCGGTCCGTCGTTTGCGACCCGCGTAAGCAGCGCCGAGAGTTTGTCGAACTCTTTCGGGCGCAGCCGCGCGTGCTCCTGGAAAAATGCCAAAGTCGCACACCGGTCTCGGCCGCTCTCATCCGCGGCGCCGGCAATCGCCCTGATCGTCAGCCTCTCGCCCCTGCGGATGAGCAATGTCTTCATCGGCAGTTTTCACTTAAAAGTTAATTTTTGCAACAAGAATCTTTCCCGCCTGAGGCAGTTTTATGTGGAAGTAGCTGCTATCCAAATAGTTGCGTCGTCGCTTGAACTGAACCACATTTTGATTCGGAGCCGGAACGGCCACTCGAGAAGGCGAACCGCGCCCTCTCGCTGGAATACCCTTCGGGGAGTGCCGTTGCCATAAGATAATCGGCTCGACGGCCTTTTCCTACGTCAAAATATGTTAAGCAATTGCCAAAGCCGGTGAAGCCGCCGGCCGCGATTCAACGCATATTGCCCTGGTGCATGAGCGGTTGCGGTAGAAAAACGCTTTTGCGACGGATCGCTCCTGTTAGACTGGGGCCTTGATTTTACAACGTTGAACCGGGGTTCCGATTTGAGCGCGGATTGAAAAGATTTGAAAACTTAACCAACTTTATTCGATGACCACTACGACCAATGCCACCACCCAGCGCGTCGAACCGGCGCACGACATTCTACGCCAAACGCGCCGCCGGCCGCTGGATTCGATCTTTTCACCCAAGGTGGTTGCGGTCATCGGCGCGACCGAGAACAAAGGGAGCGTCGGCCGGACCGTCTTTCAGAACATGGGCCGCGGCGGATTCGGCGGCACCGTTTATCCGGTCAACCCGAAGCGGTCGAGTGTCCTTTGCGTGAAGGCCTACCCGGCCATCCGCGACGTCCCCGAGCAGGTGGACCTGGCGGTCCTCACCACCCCGGCGGCGACCGTGCCGGGCCTGATCCGGGAATGCGCGGACGCCGGCGTGCCGGCGGCGGTGATCATTTCCGCCGGCTTTAAGGAAACCGGCGCGGCCGGGGTCGAACTCGAGCAAAAGGTCATGGAGGAGGCCCGGCGAGGCAAGATGCGCATCATCGGCCCGAACTGCCTGGGCGTCATGGTCCCGAACAACGGGCTCAACGCCACCTTTGCCACCACCATCGCCCTGCCCGGCAACCTCGGTTTTATCAGCCAAAGCGGCGCCCTCTGCACCGCCGTTCTGGACTGGTCCTTGCGGGAAAAGGTCGGCTTCAGCTCCTTCATCTCGATCGGTTCGATGCTGGATGTCAATTGGGGCGACCTGATCTATTACCTGGGCGACGACCCGAATACCAAGAGCATCATCCTCTACATGGAATCCGTCGGCGACGCCCGCTCTTTCCTTTCGGCCGCGCGCGAAGTGGCCCTGACCAAGCCCATTATCGTCATCAAGGTCGGACGGACCGAGGCGGCGGCCAAAGCGGCCGCCTCGCATACCGGCTCCCTGACCGGCAGCGATGAGGTCTTGCAGGCGGCGTTCCGGCGCGTGGGCGTCCTGCGGGTCGAGACCATCGCCGAACTGTTCCACATGGCCGAAGTGCTGGCCAAGCAACCGCGGCCCGCTGGCCCGCGTCTGACCATTCTCACGAACGCCGGCGGTCCGGGCGTGCTGGCCACCGACATGCTCATCGGCAGCGGAGGGCTCCTGGCCGAGATGTCCGCCCAAACGATGGAGGAGTTCAACAAACTGCTGCCGCCGGCCTGGAGCCATAATAATCCCATTGATATTCTGGGCGACGGGGGCCCTGACCGCTATGCCAAGGCCGTCCAAATCGCCGCCGCCGATCCCGGCAGCGACGGCATGCTGGTCATCCTCACCCCTCAGGCGATGACCGATCCGATCGGCACGGCCCAGCAGTTGACGCCTTACGCCAAGGTTCCAGGCAAGCCGCTGCTGGCTTGTTGGATGGGCGGCAGAGAAGTCGAGCCGGGGGAAGACATTCTCAATGATGCGGGGATCCCGACCTTCAAGTATCCGGACACGGCGGCGCGCGCGTTCCAATACATGTATCGGCTCACGTACAACCTGCGCGCGCTCTACGAGACCCCCGCGCTGGTCGCCGATGAGAGCGCCGACGCGGCCAGCCGCGCCAAGGCCGGCACCATTATCAAAAATGTGCGCAAACAGGACCGCACGATCCTCACCGAGTTGGAGTCCAAGCAGCTCCTCAGCGCCTATGGCATTCCCACGGTTGAAACCCGCGTGGCCAGGACCGAGGACGAGGCCGTCAAAGTGGCCGACGAAATCGGTTACCCGGTGGTGCTCAAACTCTATTCGGAGACGATCACGCACAAGACCGACGTCGGGGGAGTCCAGCTAAATCTCCGGAACAGCGCCGCCGTGCGCCGCGCCTGGAATAGCATCGCCGCCTCCGTCGAAAAACGCGCTGGCAAAGAGCATTTTCTCGGCGTCACCGTCCAGCCGATGATCGACCTCAACGGCTACGAATTGATCATCGGCAGCAGTCCGGACCCCCAATTCGGCCCCGTACTGCTCTTCGGCACCGGCGGCCAGTTGGTCGAGGTGTTCAAGGATCGTTCCCTCGCCCTCCCACCGCTCAATGTCACCCTGGCCCGGCGCCTCATGGAACAAACCCTCATCTACCAGGCCCTCAAGGGTGTCCGGGGACGCAAGCCCGTCAACCTCACCGCCCTGGAAGAACTGCTCGTGCGCTTCAGCCAACTCGTCGTCGAGCAACCCTGGATCGCCGAAATCGACATTAACCCGCTGCTCGCTTCCTCCGAGCGCCTCATCGCCCTGGACGCCCGCGTGGTCCTTCATGGCAAGGGTATGACCCAGGACAAACTCCCCGCTCCCGCCATCCGCCCTTACCCGACCCAATATGTCGGCCCCTGGACCTTGAAAAGCGGGGCCAAGGTCACCATCCGGCCCATTCGCCCCGAGGACGAGCCGGTGATGGTTACGTTCCATGAAACCCTCTCCGAAGAGAGCGTCTATTACCGCTACTTCACCCAGCTCAAGCTCGACCAGCGCATCGCCCATGAGCGCCTGATCCGGATGTGCTTCACCGATTACGACCGCGAAATCCCGCTCGTGGCCGAGCACAAAGACCCCAAGACCGGCAAGCTGGAAATCCTCGGTGTCGGCCGGCTCAGCAAGCTGCGCGGCCTCAACGAGGCTGAGTTCGCCCTCATCATCAGCGACCACTGGCAGCGCCAGGGCCTGGGCACCGAACTCCTCAAGCGCCTTGTCGAAATCGGGCGCCAGGAGAAACTCGAACGCATCCGCGCCACCATGCTCAAGGAGAATCACGCGATGCAACACGTCGCCAAGCGCGTCGGCTTCACCCTCAAGCGCAACGCCGCCGACGCCGACTTCAGAGCCGAAATCTCGCTATAATCTTAATCTTAATCTTAATCCTAATCTTAATCTTAATCCTAATCCTAATCCTAATCCTAATCCCCCTCCCAACCCACTAACCTTCCACGCTTTATGCCCGCCAAGTCTGCAACCGTCTCCGAACCCCACTCGCCACCGGCGTCCAACGGCGTCGAGTACAAAACCCTGGATGGCAACGAAGCCGTGGCCTATATCGCCTATCGCTGCAATGAGGTCATGGGCATCTATCCGATCACCCCCTCATCCAACATGGGCGAGTGGTGCGACCAATGGGCCTCCGAAGGCGTGCGCAACCTCTGGGGGACCATCCCCGAGGTCGTTGAGATGCAAAGCGAAGGCGGCGCCGCCGGGGCCGTCCACGGCGCCCTCCAGACCGGGGCCTTGACCTGCACCTTCACCGCGTCCCAGGGCCTCCTCCTCAAGATACCGAACATGTTCAAAATCGCCGGCGAACTCACCCCCGCCGTCTTCCATGTCTCCGCCCGGACCCTGGCCACTCACTCCTTGTCCATCTTTGGCGACCATAGCGACGTCATGAGCGCCCGCACGACCGGCTTCGCGATGCTCAGCTCCGCCAGCGTGCAGGAGGCGATGGACTTTGCCCTCATCGCCCAGGCCGCTACCCTGGAATCCCGCATCCCCTTCCTCCACTTTTTCGATGGCTTCCGCACCTCGCACGAGGTCTCGAAGATCGCCATGATCGGCGAAGCCACCATGCGCCAGATGATCGACGAGCAGTTCGTCATCGCCCACCGGCTGCGCGCCATGAACCCCGAACGGCCCGTCCTGCGCGGCACCGCCCAGAATCCCGACGTCTTCTTCCAAGCCCGCGAGTCCTGCAACCCCTTCTATGCCAAGTGCCCCGGCATCGTCGCGCAGGCCATGAATCGCTTCGCCGCCCTGACCGGCCGCCAATACCACCCTTTCGATTACGAGGGCCACCCCGACGCCCAACACGTCCTCATCCTCATGGGCTCGGCCTGCGAAGCCGCTCACGAGACCGTCGAGCACCTCAACCAGCGCGGCGCCAGCCTCGGCCTGCTCAAGGTCCGCCTCTTCCGTCCCTTCGATCCCCGGCGCCTCATCGAGGCCCTCCCTCCCACCGTCAAGGCCGTCGCCGTCCTGGACCGCACCAAGGAACCGGGCGCCCAGGGCGAACCGCTTTACCTCGACATCGTCGCCGGCCTCAACGAAGGCGTCACCTCCGGCTGGGGTCGCCTGCGCTCGATGCCCAAGGTCCTCTGCGGTCGCTACGGCCTCTCTTCCAAGGAATTCACGCCCAGCATGGTCAAGGCCGTCTTCGATAACCTCGCCGCCCCCGATCCCAAAAACCACTTCACCGTCGGCATCCAAGACGACGTCACCTGGACCAGCCTGAGCTGCGACCCCGACTTCTCCACCGAGCCGGACAACGTCGTTCGCGCTCAGTTCTACGGCCTCGGTTCCGACGGCACCGTCGGGGCCAACAAGAACACCATCAAGATCATCGGCGAGAACACCAAGAATTACGCCCAGGGTTATTTCGTGTATGATTCCAAAAAGGCCGGCGCCGTTACCCTTTCCCACCTGCGCTTCGGACCGGCCCCCATCCGGTCAACGTACCTGGTCTCCCGCGCTAATTTCGTCGCCTGTCATCAGCCCGTTTTCCTCGACCGCTACGACATGCTCGCGGCCCTCAACCCGGGCGGCACCTTCCTCCTCAATACCCGCTTTGGACGCGACGAGATCTGGGACACCCTCCCCCGGCCCGTCCAGGAGGGTCTGATTATCAAGCACGCCAAGTTTTACATCATCGACGCCTTGAGCGTCGCCAAAGCCACTGGCATGGGCTCGCGCATCAATACCATCATGCAGACCTGCTTCTTCGCCCTCTCCGGCGTCCTGCCCCGCCAGGAAGCCATCGACCAAATCAAATACACCATCCGCAAAACCTACGGCCGAAAGGGTGAAGAAGTTGTCCGCAAGAATATTGCCGCCGTGGATCAGACGCTGGCCAACCTCCTCGAAGTCATCCTCCCCGCCCAGGTCACCAGCACCCGCCAACTGCCGCCGCCCTTTGCCCCCGACGCCCCGCAGGACATCGCCCAAACCCTCGGCCTCATCTACGGAAACCGCGGCGAAGAATTGCCCGTCAGCGCCTTCCAGCCCGACGGCACTTTCCCAACCGGCACCGCCCGCTACGAAAAACGCAACCTCGCCGTCGAAATCCCCGTCTGGGACGAGAAAACCTGCATCCAGTGCGGCAAGTGCGTGGTCATCTGCCCCCACGCCACCATCCGCATGAAGGCCTACGAACCCGCCTGCCTCCAAGGCGCCCCGCCCACCTTCAAAAGCACCGACGCCCGCGCGCCGGAATTCAAGGGCCTCAAGTGGACCCTCCAGATCGCCCCGGAAGACTGCACCGGCTGCTGCCTCTGCGTCGAGGTGTGCCCCGCGAAGAACAAAACCGAGGCCAAGCTCAAGGCCATCAACATGCGTCCCCAGGAGCCCCTGCGCCTGCCCGAGCGCGACAACTTCAACTTCTTCCTCGCCCTGCCCGAGTTGGATCGCCGCAAAATCAAACTCACCCAACTCCGCCAACAGCAGGTCATGGAGCCACTCTTCGAGTTCAGCGGCGCCTGCGCCGGTTGCGGCGAAACCCCGTACCTCAAGCTCCTCACCCAGCTCTTCGGCGACCGCGTCGTCGCCGGCAATGCCACCGGTTGCTCCTCCATCTACGGCGGCAACCTGCCCACTACGCCCTACGCCAAAAACAAGGACGGGCGCGGCCCCACCTGGAACAACTCGCTCTTCGAGGACAACGCCGAGTTCGGCCTCGGTTTCCGCGCCTCGATCGACAAACAAAAGCAGTTCGCCACCGAACTGCTCAAGCGGCTCGCGCCTAAACTCGGTGACGACTTCGTCTCGAGCCTCATCAATGCCGTCCAGACCGACGAAACCGGCATTTACGACCAGCGCGAACGCGTCGCCGACCTCAAGCAAAAACTCGCCGGCGACTCCTCCTCCGATGCCCGGATGCTCCTCGCCATCGCCGACAACCTCCTCCGCCGCAGCGTCTGGATTCTCGGCGGCGACGGCTGGGCTTATGACATCGGCTACGGCGGCCTCGACCACGTCCTGGCCAGCGGCCGCGACGTCAACGTCCTGGTGATGGACACCGAAGTCTATTCCAACACCGGCGGACAGTGCTCGAAATCAACCCCGCGCGGCGCCGTCGCCAAGTTCGCCGCCGGCGGCAAATCGCTCCGCAAGAAAGACCTCGGCCTCATCGCCATGAGCTATGGCGATGTCTATGTCGCCAGCGTCGCTATGGGCGCCAAGGACGAGCAAACCCTCCGCGCCTTCATCGAGGCTGAATCCTACCCCGGTCCTTCCCTCATCATTGCCTATAGCCACTGCATCGCCCAGGGCATCGATCTCGACCGCGGCGTCGGCGCCCGCCAGCAGCGCCTGGCCGTCGATTCGGGCCAGTGGCTCCTCTACCGCTTCGACCCCCGCCGCGCCGAGCGCGGCGAAAACCCGCTCCAGCTCGATTCGGCCGCCGCCAAGACCAAGGTCGCCGACTTCCTGCTCTCGGAAAACCGTTTCAAGATGCTCACCCAAACCAAGCCCGAGGATGCCAAGAGGTTCTTCGCCCAGGCCCAGGTGGATGCCGACCGCCGCTGGCTCCACTACCAATACATGGCCGGCCGTCACTTCGCCGCCCCCGCCCCGGCCCCGGCTAAACCCCAGGCCACTATCGGCGAGCAACCCTAAACCACCTCATCTATATCGCCATGTGAAGCAGGCTTCCAGCCTGCTTCCGCCCCGCCCAGCGAGCAACCCTAAACCAACTCCTCTATATCGCCATGGACCTCTCCACCAATTACCTCGGGCTCACCCTGCGCACACCGTTGGTCCCCTCGGCCTCGCCGCTCTCCGAAGAGATCGACTCCATCAAAGCGATGGAGGATGCCGGCGCCTCCGCCGTCGTGCTCCACTCGCTCTTCGAGGAACAATTGCGCCAGGACAGCGCCGAACTGGATCACCACCTCGAACACGGCACCTACAGCTTCGCCGAAGCCCTCACCTATTTCCCCGAGCCCGAGTCCTTCCGCCTGGGGCCCGAGGAGTATCTCGAGCATATTGCCAAGGCCCGAAAAGCCGTCGGCATCCCCATCATCGCCAGCCTCAACGGGTCCTCCGCCGGCGGTTGGACCGGGTACGCCAAGGCCATCCAACAGGCCGGCGCCCAGGCCCTCGAACTGAATATCTACTACATCCCGACCGACATGAACCTCTCCTCCGCCCAGATCGAGCAAAACTACCTCGACATCCTCAAGGCGGTGAAATCGGTCGTAACCATCCCGGTGGCCGTCAAGCTCAGCCCGTTCTTTACCAACTTCGCCAATATGGCCAGGCAACTCGACCAGGCCGGCGCCGACGGCCTCGTCCTCTTCAACCGCTTCTACCAGCCGGACATTGACCTCGAGGCCCTCGAAGTCAAACCCAACCTCCTCCTGAGCACCCCCATGGCCATGCGCGTCCCCTTGCGCTGGATCGCCATGCTCTACGGCAGAATCCGGCCCAGCCTCGCCGCGACCAGCGGCATCCACCGCGCCACCGATGTCCTCAAAGTCCTCATGGCCGGCGCCGACATATCAATGCTATGCTCGGCTTTAATTCGCCACGGCCCCCGCCAAATCGGCGTCGTCGAACGCGACCTCCTCGCCTGGATGGAAGAGCACGAATACCAATCCGTCGCCCAGCTCAAAGGCAGCCTCAGCCAAAAGAATTGCGCCGACCCCAGCGCCTTCGAGCGCGCCCAATACATGAAGGCCATCTCCCAATACGCCGCCGCCTCCTAGCCATTTCCGTCCCAGCCCGGACGCCAACGGCGTCCTCCAGACGAGTAACTGTTTAGGTCGCCGTGAGACGCGCCGCCGCATAGGAGCGCGGACATTCTTGTCCGCTTCGGGCGACCTACCACGTTCGGCGG
>Ga0209415_10011610_pt1 | contig 14806 bp, 9 predicted proteins | sample PeaSoiSIISIP2007_FD_187696 | JGI IMG/M metagenome (GOLD analysis project Ga0209415, IMG submission 187696) | Peat soil microbial communities from Weissenstadt, Germany - SII-SIP-2007 (SPAdes) (version 2) | ecosystem: Environmental > Terrestrial > Soil > Wetlands > Peat | place: Germany...
TTGAAGCTGAAGCGGCCGGGGGCGTAGCCGCGTTCGCGGGATTCCGGAAGCATGGCGAAAATTTCGCGGATGGGCGTGAAGACGCCGGTGTAGGTGGCGGGATTCGAGCGCGGAGTGCGTCCGATGGGGTCCTGATCGATTTCGATGACTTTGTCGATTTGGTCGGCGCCGGTCAATTCGCGATGCGCGCCGGCGGGCTGCATCGAGCGATAGAGTTTTTGCGCCAGGGCGCGATAGAGAATTTCGTTCACCAGCGTGGATTTGCCGGAGCCGGAGACGCCGGTGACGACGTTGAACAGGCCCAGCGGCAGGCGGAGATCGAGATTTTTCAGATTGTTCTCGGTGCAGCCGAGCAGCGTGAGCGCTTTGCCGTTGGGCGAGCGGCGATGTTCGGGGACGGGGATGGTCTCCGCGCCGGAGAGATAACGGCCGGTGAGCGATTCGGAATTGGCGGCGATGTCGCGCGGCTGGCCGGTGGCCACGAGGTGCCCGCCGGCATTGCCGGCCCCGGGGCCGAGATCGACGACGTAATCGGCGCGGCGAATGGTTTCTTCGTCGTGCTCGACGACGAGAACCGTATTGCCGAGGTCGCGCAGATGTTCGAGCGAGGTGAGCAGGCGGCCGTTGTCGCGCGAGTGCAGTCCGATGGACGGCTCATCGAGAACGTAGAGAACGCCGCGCAGCCGCGAACCGATTTGCGTGGCGAGGCGGATGCGTTGCGCTTCGCCGCCGGAGAGCGTGGCCGCGGAACGATCCAGGCTGAGGTAGCCGAGTCCTACGGCGAGAAGGAAATCGAGGCGCTCGGAAATTTCGCCGAGCGCGCGGCCGGCGATGTCGCGCTGGCGCGACGTCAGCGTCTTCAAAATTTGATCCACCACTGGGCGCGCGTCCTGGATGGAGAGCGCTGTGAAATCGGCGATGGAGCGGCCCGCAATCTGCACCGCGAGGCTTTCGGGTCGCAGCCGCCGCTGGTGGCAGACGGCGCACGGCGCGGGCGACATATATTGCGTCAGCCATTCGCGATAGCCATCGGATTTTGAATCGCCGAGATTGCGGTCGAGCATGGTGAAGAGACCGGGAAACTTGAAGCCGGGCGCGGGTCTGCCTGCGCCGCGCTTACGCGCGGAGCGGTTCACGCGGCCAGACGATTTCTCGCTCGCGTCGCCGCTTGATGGCGGGTAGCCGTAAAGAATTAGGTTTTGCACGGCGCGCGGGAACTGCTCGAAGGGCGTGGCGAGATCGAAACCGTGCGCGTAGGCGGCGAGTTCCAGCGTGCGGCGGACGGAACTGGAAGCCGAGCCGGGGCCGAGTCCGCCCTCGAAGAGCGGGCGCGACCAATCGGTGATGACTTTCGCGGGATCGAAGTCGTATTTCGAGCCGAGGCCGTTGCAGGCGGGGCACGCGCCGTACGGCGAATTGAAGCTGAACGAGCGCGGCTCGAGCTGCGGAACGGAAATGCCGCACTCGCTACACGCGAGTTTCTCGGAGAAGATTTCTTCCGCGCCACCGACGACCGAGACCGTGACGAGCCCTTTCGCCAGCTTGAGCGCCGTGGCGAGCGATTGTTCGAGCCGCACGGCGATTCCAGGCTTCACCAGCAGGCGATCGACGACCACCTCGATCGTGTGGTTCTTGCGTTTGTCGAGATTGGGCGCGGCGTCGAGCGGATAGAGTTCGCCGTCGATGCGGGCGCGCAGAAAACCGTCGCGGGCGAATTTATCCAGTTCCTGCTTGTATTCACCTTTGCGGCCGCGCGCGACGGGTGCGAGGATCATCACGCGATCGCCTTCCTTGGCGAGTTCCCCGCGCAAGATGGACTGGACGATTTGCTCGGCGGACTGGCGCGCGATGGGCTTGCCGCAATTGGGGCAATGCGGCGTGCCGATGGAGCTGTAAACAACGCGCAAGTAATCGTAAATCTCGGTGATGGTGCCGACGGTCGAGCGCGGCGAGCGCGTGGTAGTCTTTTGCTCGATGGCGATCGAAGGAGAAAGCCCTTCGATGGAATCGACTTCGGGGCGCTCCATCTGATCGAGGAACTGGCGCGCGTAGGCGGAGAGCGATTCGACGTAACGGCGCTGGCCTTCGGCGTAAATCGTGTCAAAGGCGAGGGACGACTTCCCCGACCCGGAGAGGCCGGTGATGACGGTGAGCGCGTTGCGCGGGATGCGCAGGTTGATGTTCTTCAGATTGTGTTGCCGCGCCCCGCGTACGACGATTTCAGTGAGCCCCATGTTCCGAAGCGACCCTCTCAGCGAGCCTCGCCGCACAGTAGATAGAATGCGGGCAGCTTAATCTTCCCAAGTTAGCAAGGTGTAAGTAGCGGGTCAAGGTACCCGGACTGAGTGGGCTTTGATTCTGCTTGATACCGATTGACGCGCAACAAAAAGAAGCCGAATATGTTCTCCCGACAACGGGCCCAGCCCGGTTTCCCAAATTGTGAACGTGGTTTAGAAAATCTAGCTTCCCTCTGACCGGAGGAAAAATGATCCGGAGGTTTAGCCTCGCGGCCGCGGTGGTCGCGATGGCGCTGGTGATGAGTGCGCGCGGGCCGCGCGTTTTCGCCAGGAACGGCCGCGGCGCGCGCGTGCGCGACCTCATCACGCAGGAGATTGACGAGAGCCGGCGCGTCACGCTGTACGGGAACACGCGTCGCGAGGCGCGGCCCGAGCACGATCGTGGGCGCGTTCCGGACGACTTCCGCCTCGAGCACATGCTCTTGCAACTGCGTCGCCCGCCGGAAACCGAACAAGCCTTAGATGCCTATATCGAGAGCCTGACGCAGCAAAGCTCCGCAAATTTTCACCAGTGGCTCACGCCGGCGCAGGTGGGCGAGAACTACGGCTTGAGCGATTCCGACCTGCAAACCATCGAAGCCTGGCTCGAAGGCCACGGCATCACGGTGAACTACGTCTATCCCAATCGCGTGGTGATGGGTATTTCAGGGACGGCCAGGGCCTTGCGCGAAGCGATGAACGTGGAGATCCACTATCTCGACTTGGACGGCGAGCAGCACTACGCGAACATGAACGATCCGGAAATCCCCGAAGCGCTCGCGCCCGCGATCGTGGGAATCGTTTCGATGCACGACTTCCGGCCGAATGCGATGGCCCGGCCGCGGCCGCAGCTCGTGTATACGGATTCATCCGGCACGTACGAGGCGGTGACGCCGGCCGACCTGGCGGCCATCTACAATTTCAATCCACTTTTCAGCCAAGGCATCACGGGAGCGGGGCAGACCGTGGTGGTGGTGGAAGACAGCGATCCGTACACGCCTGCGGGAGGCACCACGTCAACGGACTGGACTTCGTTCACGACCGAGTTCGGCCTGACGAAATACGGCGGGACACTTTCGGTGACGCATCCGAATCCGATGGGTTCCACCAGTTGCATGGATCCGGGCGACAACGCTGACGACAGCGAAGTCGCCGTGGACATTGATTCCGTGGCGGCCGCGGCGCCGGGCGCGGCCATCGAGGTGGCAACTTGCAACGGCAGTCCGACGTACGGCCCGCTCATCGCCGTCGAGAATATCAACGCCCAGACGCCGCATCCGTACATCATCAGCGTGAGTTACGGCGTTTGCGAAGCGGATGACGGCGCCGCGACGAACGCGGCATTTAATTCCGCCTATCAGACGGCGGTTTCGGAGGGAATTTCGGTCTTCGTCGCGGCGGGCGACGAAGGCGCGTCGAGCTGCGACCCCAATGCGACCTCGGCGTCTCACGGAATTAACGTGAGCGGTTGGGCGTCCACGCCATACAACGTGGCGGTCGGAGGCACGGATTTCGGCGACACGGTGACGGGGACCACCGCCACGTATTGGAATTCGACGAACAGCAGCACGTTTCAAAACGCGATAGGCTATATCCCCGAGATTCCGTGGAACGATTCCTGCGCGGGCTATCTCCTCGCCAACTATGAGGGCCATAACCCGCCATACGGAACGAACGGATACTGCAACAACGGAGGAAACGCCTTCCGTACCACCGGCGCCGGTAGCGGCGGGCCCAGCGAATGCGCGACGGGGGCGCCGGCGACCGCCGGAGAAGTCGGCGGCACCTGCGCCGGCTACGTAAAGCCTTCCTGGCAGTTCGGCCTATTCGGCAATCCGAACGACGGCGTTCGCGATCTGCCGGACGTTTCGATGTTTGCTTCGAACGGACTCTGGGGACATTTCTACATCATTTGCTACAGTCATGTGGCTGGGAGCAATGGCGGCCATCCCTGCACGCCGGGCACTCCCGATCCCACGGCGACTACGGGCGCTACCTGGAGCGCGTTCGGCGGAACGTCGTTTGGGACGCCGATCCTGGCCGCGATCCAGGCGCTGGTGAACCAGCGGACGGCTGCTCTGACGATCACTCCGGTGGCGGGGGAAGGCAACCCGAATCCTGTGTATTACGCGATTGCGGCGAACGAGTATGGAGCGTCGGGAAGCAGTTTGTGCAATTCAAGCACGCAAGGGGTTGCGCGGCGCGGTGTCGCGACGACCTGCGTCTTCTACGACGTAACGCAGGGGGACATCGACGTCAACTGTACCCGGAACACGGCGAATTGCTACGACCCCGGCGCAACAAGGACAAACCGCTGGAACGGATCGCTCAGCACCGGAACAATTTCCGCCCTCACGTTTACCGCAGGCGCGGGATACTCCAGCGCGCCCACCTGCACGATCACCGCGCCGCACAACCAGTCCGTCTACAACGGCGACGTCGGTGGCACGCAGGCGACGTGCACCGCGACGATCAACGGCACCGGCCACGTGAGCGCCGTCAACTTGACCAACGCCGGCACCGGCTACGCCCCCAATCCGACCTGCACGCTGACGGGCGGCGGGGGCGCCGGCGCGACGTGCACCGTCTCGGGGATCACGAACAACGTCGGCTACGAGCCCGCGTTTCCTACGACGCCCGGCTGGGATTTCGCGACGGGAATCGGCACGGTCAACGCCTACAACCTGGTGTTTAGCCCACAATGGCATCAGGGGCCGTGAAGACCCTGCAATACGTTGGAAACTGATTTGTGTACGAGATGAAAACGACATGAACCAATCCGGCGGTTTCATGGCGCGCCGATTCCACCTGGCGCTGGGGGTGGCGCTTCTAGGCGCCGGAATTGTCCTCGGCCGAGGAGAGATTCCGCAGAGCCCTGGAGTTCCCGACGATTGGACGCACCATCATCTGATTTTTTCAAATCCCGGCACGGCCGCGGAAGCGATGCTCAATGGGACGTACGATCGCTGGCAGCTCACGGTCGGCGATCCGCGTTATGCGCTGCAACGAATTAAGCGCAGGGCTGCGGCGAATTCGGCGCTGCGCCCGATCTTGTCTCCCGCGCCGGACACTTTGGCGGCGCCGGAAGTCCAGGCGCAAGTATTAGCAAGCAGCGAAGACCCGAGCGGGCATCTTCCTCGAGGCCTGATGTCGGCCGCAACGCATGGTTTCAGGGTCCTGCCGTTTCCGCGGCTCCCGGTGCTGCGCGTACGCAGTGCGGCCAAAAGCGATTTGCGCACGGATTGGAGCGAAAATCTCGGAACCAACGCGACCGTCGGGATAGGGATGTTTCCCGCAAAGTTTTCGTTCGGGGAAACTTCCGCCAACTGCGGCAACGTGCCCTCGCCGGATTTCGTCGTCTACAACACCGGCGTGACCGGCACTTCGGCACAAGCCAGCATCGTCGCCTACGACAATCTTTATTCCGGCTGTTCGGGGACGGCGCCTTCCGTTTACTGGGCCTACGACACCAACGGCGGCGCCATCGTGACCTCCGTGGTCCTCTCGCTGGACGGCTCGCAAGTCGCGTTTGCGGAGACGACGGGAACCGCGGCCAGCCTCGTGGTTCTGAAATGGAAGTCGTCCAACACGGAGACGCCCGGCGCTCCCGATGTCTTGACCAGCACCGCTCCTGGCTCCTATCGCGGCTGCACCGCGCCTTGCATGGCGCAAATCAATTTCAACGGCGGCGCGAACGATTCGGCTTCTTCCGTTTTCTACGACTACCCAAGCGATACGATTTATGTGGGCGACGACGGCGGGCGGCTGCACAAATTCACCGGCGTCTTTGGCGGCACTCCAACCGAGGCCGGCGGCACTTGGCCGGTAAACGTGAACGCGAGCGGCGAAGGGCTGGCGTCGCCGGTCTATGATGAGACTTCCGGAAAAATCTTTGTCGGCGACTATCTGGTGTCCACTTCCCCGAATTGCGCGACCGCGGGCTGCGGCTTTTTGTATGCCGTGAACGCCTCCACCGGCGCTGTGACCCAATCGAGTCGGCTGGATTACGTTTTCGGAATCGCGGACGCGCCCATCGTGGATTCTTCCGCCGGGAGGGTGTACGCGTTTGCGGGCGCCGACAGCGGATTCCTCTCCTCCTCCTCGCCGTGCGGGAGCCGGGTGCCGTGCAGCGGCGTATTTCAATTTCCGGTCGGCTTTTCGGCGGGTGCGAGCGGGACTGAAGCTCGACTGGGAGCCGGCATGGAGTTCATGCTCTCGGGGATGTTCGACAATACGTATTTCACTTCCGCGAATGGATCGAGCCCGAGCGGCAACCTGTATGTGATCGGCAATACGGGGACGGCGAACAACACGCTGTACCAGATTCCGATCAGCTCCAACGCGATGGGTGCCCCGAACGCCGGCCCGGCGGTGAGCACGAATTACACAAACGGATATTACGCGGCGGGATTGCAAGTGAGCGAGGTTTATACCGGATCGAAGGACTACATTTTCACCAGCGTGCTCAGCTTTGGGGCGCCGGGTTCTTGCACCAGCGGATTGACGTACGGCTGCGTGATGGGATTCGACGTGACCAATGGAACCATCAGCGGCGCCACCGCACCGACCGGTGCGACGACCGCGGCGCAAGGCAGCAGTGGAATCATCATCGACAATATTGTGACGTCATCGCCCAGCGGCGCCTCGAACATCTACTACACAACGCTCGGCAACCAAGCGTGCGGCGCCGGAGGAACGGGCGGCTGCGCGATTCAGATTTCGCAATCTTCGCCTTGATGGCAGCTGCTCCGGGCAGGTAAGGACGCAATCGACCCACAGGCCTCGAGAAATCCTGGCGCGAGTCATTCCGAGCCCGCAGCAGCGGGCGAGGAATCTCTCTTCGCATTGAAATTCAAAGAAGGGAGAGATTCCTCGTCGTCCGCCGCCCACCACGGTTCATCATGAGCGCTCACCGCGAGCGGACTCCTCGGAATGACTCTAGTCAGAGGGGTCTCTCAATAAGCGTTACAGATCGAGGTGCAATCGCAGACCGGGCACGAAGACTGGCCCGCGATCGCGGTTGTAGCCGGGATTGTTGATGTGCTGAAGGTCAATTGAGCCAAAGACGCCGCGCCAGAGATGGGCGGTATAGAACGTCTCGAAGATTTTCTCGCGGCCGTAGTTGAGCGCCCTGTCGCAGAGCAGGAATCCGCACCCACCCAACGCCAGATATTCGCGGTGTTCGCCGGAAATCGCGTTGGAAGTGAACGCGGCGCCGAAACGGTCGAGTCCGCGTTTCCAAGATGAGCCGGCGAGAACCACGCCGCCGCTGAAGGTTTGATCCACTTCCGTGTAAGCAAACGATTCGTGCTTCCCTTCATTCCATCCAAATCGTGCGAATGCGGTGAGCGAAGGGGTGAGATTCTCCTCGAGATTTACGCCGAAGCCGTATTTGGCCGTCACTTGGAGCGGGTGATGGGTGATGTCCGGCTTAGGCGTCTCGCCGGCTAAAAATTGCTCGATCGCGACGCGGTAATCGCCCATGTTGGCGTGATTGACGTAGGAGAGCAGACGAATCGTGCCGTCGCGATGCGGCACAAAGCCGCGGCGCAGCTCGAATTCGGCGTTTTCGGAGTGGGCCCGCGATACATTCCACTGGTAATCGATTCCGTTGGCGACCGTCGGCATCAAGGCTTCGGCGAAGCGCACGCCCCAGATATGATCTTCATATTCCACGAGTCCGCCGACTGTGTATCCTCGCGTATCCGCCGCGTAATCGTACGCGCCGTTCTGATCGACCGTCCAATTCATGTATTGATGATAGCTGTCGCTTCCGGCGGAGTTGGCGTCGAAAAAATCGGCCAAGTCGAACTTGCCGATGCGAAATTCGATGCGCCGCGCCGGCACGGAGGTCGCCAGACCCAGGAAATCGCGACCGGAGGCGATGCGCTCGCTACTAAATGGAATGGTGACGTGCAACATTCCTCGCGCAATGTAGGGTGCCTTGCTGATGCTTGGGTTGCGAACCACATCCAGGTTGGTGTAGCCAGCAAGTCCGAAGGCCTTGCTGATGCCTCCGCCGCTGGTCTCCTCGAGGTCGAAGAGAAGCTCGACATTCTTCGTCACTTCAAGGCCCACATAGAGGGTGAAGAGGCGAGAGAGCGCACCCTCTGCGTTGGCGTCGAGGCTCTGGGCGCCGCTGTATTTCGCCGGGAAACTCGGATGCCACTGGCCGATGAAATTCATCTCCCCAGCGACATACCAGCGGCTCGACTCCGAGTGCGGGAATAGCGTGACGGGATCCGCATCCCGCGCTGTCGTATCGCTTGTAGATGCGCCGTTCTGCGCCGGCGATTGGCCGGAGTTGGGTTGCTGCGAAACGTCAGTCGAGAGGATCGTGGAGGAGGCCGGCGCTTGCTGCGCACACACGGACGGCGCCAGGGCGGCCAGGCCCAGAACTCCGAGAGCGAAGATTGGCAGGCGAACCGCCATCACGCACCGGAAAGCTCCTTGATTTTGGGTGTCGTTAGGCGGCGCCGAGCGCAAACAGTGGATCGAATGTTAATCGCATTAAATCCTTGACGTAAACTAACATTAACAACATCCCAGGTCAACCAGAAAAAGTGAAATGAGCCTGATGGGCACGAACAATTAGTCTCCAGTTTCTGCGCGAGCCGTCGCACCGGCGTATTAAATCTCCGTTAAATTCGGATAGGAATCACCAACCAAGCCGAAAGCCTCACGGTCAAAGACGCGGCCCGATTCGGGAACGCCAAAGCTCTTCTGTATGCGAGTCCCGTGCAACCCAGCGCTGGAAATGAGCGCGCGCCGGTACCTGGTACCGGAAGATTTTGCTGGGGGATGGCTTTTTTACTCTCCCTGTGGAGCGCCAAGTCCTTTATGTTGAGTGGTTTAAGTTTGGCGCGCCGCTTGCGTTAGATATAGTCGTAGGGAGAAGGCAAGCCGAGGATCCCTTTAGGGGATTGAGGGCTGGGCCGGCTTGCTTTCTCCCGACAGCCTCCGCCGCCTACCAACCTAAATCCACATCTAACCTAGGGACCGTACCCAAAATAGCCGGCGGAGGTCTGTCTGCGGAACGAAAGTGCGGCTTGAGGAGTCTAATCACACAGGACATGCGCTCCAATTGAGAATGAGTGTGAATCGAATGGCGGCCTCCGCACGTTTTTTTCGCGCTGCAATTCTGTGCGGCGCGGTGTGGGCCGCTGCGGTGGTCGGCCGCGGAGCCGGGGACAGGCGCGGATCGCAAAACCAAGTCTCCGCGCCGCTGGTGAACGTCCAGCTCCTTGCGGAACAAAAGGCGATACAGCCGAGTCATGCGCTTTGGGTCGGATTGCAATTCGAGCTTCCGGCCGGTTGGCATGTCTACTGGCGGAATCCGGGCGATTCCGGCGAGCCGCCCACGGTGAAATGGAAATTGCCCGCGGGTTTTCATGCGGGCGATCTGCAATGGCCTGCGCCTCACCGCCTCGAATCGCCGTCGCTGGTGGACTACGGCTATCCCGACGGCGTTGTGTTGCTCGTGCAGATTCGCGTGGATACCGCCGTCAAGCCCGGCAGCACGATTCCACTGCAAGCGGACGTGCGGTACCTTGTCTGCCGCGAGATTTGTGTGCCGGGAAGAGCCAGCGTGGCCGCAAATCTCTCCGTTCAATCGGGGCCGCCGGCAATGAATCCCGATGCCCACGCATTATTCGAGAAGACGCGCGCCGAGTGGCCGAAGCCTGCGCCCGCCTTCTGGAGAATCAGGGCACAATCGCAGGCCAACACTTTCGTGCTTTCGATTGCCACGGGAAAATCGGAGCGGGAAGGAGTATTCTTCCCCTTGGACCCCGGCGAGATTGACAACGCGGCCCCGCAAAAGGTGAGCGCGACGCCGGCGGGGATCGAGATTCGCTTGCAGAAGTCGGATTCGCTGCTCAAGCCGATTGCGCGGCTGCGCGGCGTGGTCGAGTTGGCCGACGGCCGATCGTATACCTTGGCCGCGCCCGTTACGGAAAGCGGCACGACCGGCTCGAGCCACGCGAGCCACTAAGATTTCATCCGGTTGAGTGATAACCGGCCATACTTCGGAAACGTCTGAATGATTGAAGGGGGATAACAATGAACGCTCGACGATGGAGTTTTACCGCAGGAATAACGACGGCGGCAATCATGCTGACCGCGGCGCTCGCACTGTTCGCGGCGCGCGTCGGAGAAACCTCACCCGATTTCACGGCGACCGACAGCAACGGAAAAACTTGGCACCTCGCGGACTTCCGCGGAAAGTACGTCGTGCTCGAGTGGCACAACAACGGGTGCCCGTACACGCGCAAGCACTACGAGAGCGGCAACATGGAAAACCTGCAGAAGGAATGGACCGCGCGCGGAGTCGTCTGGTTCACGGTGATCTCCTCGGCGCCCGGCACTCAGGGCTACGTCACCGCGGAGCAGGAAAACCAGTACATGCAGCAGATGCACGCGGCCCCGACGGCGGCGCTGCTCGATCCGAGCGGCGACCTGGGCCACCTTTACGGCGCCAGGACCACGCCGGACATGTTCATCATCAATCCGGAGGGCGTGCTGATTTACGAGGGAGCGATCGATAATCGCGCCACGCCGGACGCGAGCGACATTCCCGGCGCGACGAACTACGTCTCGCAAGCGCTGACGGAAGCAATGGCGGGGCGGCCGGTGTCCGTCCCCGTGAGCCAGCCGTACGGCTGCGGCGTGAAGTACGCGCACTGATCGCGGACGTGGAAATCATTTTCAGCGAGCTTTCAAAAAGCGATCGACGCTGATACCGGCCTCGCGCAAGATGGCTCGAAGCGTTCCTTCTGCCATGTCGCCGGTGTGGTGGGGAATCGTGACTTTCCGTCCTGTCTTGGGATGACGCCACACCTCATGACTGCCGGCTCCCGGACGGTCAAAGCGAAATCCAAACACACGAAGACGCTTGGCAACTTCGCGATAGCGGAATCCCGCCAATCGCCCCATCAGGGCATCGGAACGGGAACTAAGAATTCGCGGGTCTTCTGAGAAGCTTTTGAAAACACGGCCGGGAGAGGATCTCCGTGCTCGCGGCAGGATTCGACAATCTTGCGGGCCAGCCCCTGTGCAATTTCGACCGTCTCGGCAATGCTGCGCCCTTCCGCTACAAGTCCCGGAACATCAGGGCTAGTGCCGAGGTAGCGCCCATCCTTGAGGGCCTCGACCCGTATACGGACGGCAACTTCCTCGACTTCTGCCACATGCACTTGACGCTTCACGGCCGCCTCTTCACGGACAATCGTACCACGGCTTGCCTCGAGATACGCACCACTCGCAGCCCGGCTTGTGTGCCCCACTGGTGTCCCTTTACAATGCTTGGGCCGCTGGGGCGTGGTCCAACCGGTAGGACGCTGCACTGTTAATGCAGACGGTGGAGGTTCGAATCCTCCCGCCCCAGCCAAATCCTCTCCGTTAGTTAATGGCCGCCGTCGAGACGCCCAAACGCTCGGGCCAGCATGACGGCCATCACCAGACCTCCGGCCGCGATGGTGGGAATGCCGCATTTGTGATGGAGGTGGAACTCTCCCACGCGGCTCACCAGCAAGTACCCGATTAGCAGATTGAATGCGCCCCAGAGCACGTTGACGATTGGCGACGAGAGTCCCTTCCCCGGCGGGGAAGCGAATGGCGTCGGGAATCGGCGCCCGGACACGCCATTGATGAAGTGCGGAATCGCGTTCACGAGAAAAGCGCCGCTGAAGAAGTAAGCGACATACGTGTACCAATGCATGATGTCCCCCTTTGCTGCAGGGCAGGGCAAACCACGCCCGGGCGACAGCCGGATCATAACACCGCGCGGCGGCCACGGAAGATGAAGCGATTTGGGCGAGGCTATGCGAAGGTTCAAGGAGCAGCAGAGCTCTCCAGCCAGGTCCACCCGGGATCGCTTCACTGTTCATGCAGATGGCGGAGGCTCGAGTCCTCCCGCCCCAGCCGCGGTGGCCCGATTCCCGCAGTCAAGCTCGATCCGCAGCTATCCGCTTACCTCTCAGTGGCGTGCTTGTCGCGTCAGATATTTTGATGCCTCCCGAAGCGCAACGCCTTTCAGCACGTTGCCACGGTCGCCGAGAAACCGGCGAACACGGGCGGGATCATGCTTCGAGAGTTCACGTAACCACCACCCGATGGCCTTTTGGATGAACCATTCGGGGTCCTCCGCAAGTTCCCAGGCCCATCCGAGCATTTTTTCCGGATCTCGGCCGTCTTTCGTCCACGGCAAGGTGAACACCAGCGCCGCACGGCGGGTCCACAGGTGCGAGCTTCTGATCCAAGTTTCGACGGTGTCGAGTCGCCGGGCATCAGCCAAAAGGCAACGTGACCCGACACTGGACAGATTGTCTGCGACCGCCCAGCCATCCAGGGTCGGCATGCGAGCGCACACGAATCGCCACACTTGCTCGGTTGGCAGAATCGTGTCACGGGCGAGAAGTCGGGCAGCCACCATCTTCAAATCCCAAACAGGCTCCCTCCAGAGCCGCCTGCTCAGAGCGAGAAGTTCCCGGGCGGGCATATCTTTGACGGTTTCGCGGATTGCGACGTCCATCCTGGGCAGGGAAACGCCCCAATGTTCCCATGCTGATTTCTGGTAGCTCTTTTCCTTTTCAGCTCGCGCACGGTTTCCGAAGGAGCGCAGACGACGCGTCAGCATGTTGTAAGTCTCGCTCATGATCCTCTTCGGTAAGCGCACTGTTTTTGGATGGCAACCGGGCAGAAATGGCCGCGTCGGATTGCTCCCTTGCAGGACAGTCGATTCATCCGAGACAGCGGCATCGCTGGCCGACCGGACCCCTGGGCATGGTTCACTTCACTGTCGGGAAGCCCGCCTCGGTCCAATGGCGCCAGCCGCCGTCCATGGAAATCACGTTGGTGTAGCCCATCTTCTGCAAATTCTCCGCGGAGAGCGCCGAGCGGAATCCGCCGCCGCAGTAGAGCACGATCTGAGTTTTGTGGTCGGGGACGGCCTCTTCGATGTCGCGTTCGATGATGCCGCGGCCCATGTGGATCGCTCCGGGAATGTGGCCGCGCTCCCATTCGTTGTCCTCGCGGACGTCCACCAGTAGGAATTTTTCACCCGCGTCCATTTTCTTTTTCACTTCGCGGAAGTCCCATTCCTTCACGTGTTTCTTGGCATCGGCAACGATTTTGAGAAAGCCTTCGGAATGTTGCTGGGCCATTGGTGTCTCCCCGATGAAAATCCTACAACAAAAAGAATTCGCTCGCTGCGATCGCTACTTCATGTCGCGCCAATTGGGCCCGGCTTTCACGTCGACCACCAGCGGAACGCGCAATGTATGCGCCTGCTCCATGGCCGTTTGTACCAGCGGGCGCAGCTTCGCAAGTTCGCCTTCGGGCGCCTCGAACAAAAGTTCGTCGTGCACTTGGAGAATCATTCGCGCGCGCAGGCCGCTCTCCGCGAGTTCGCGGTGAATGCGAATCATCGCCAGCTTGATGAGGTCGGCGGCGGTGCCTTGCAGCGGCGTGTTCAGCGCGGTGCGCTCGGCGAAATTGCGCAGATTCGGCTGTGGCGAAGTGATCTCCGGAATTGGCCGGACGCGCCCGAAGAGCGTGCGCGTGAATCCCGTGCGCCGCGTCTCTTCCAGCGAGCGATCGAGATACTCCTTCACGCCGCGATAACGCTCGAAATACGCCGCGATGAATTGTGCCCCTTCCTTTTGACCGATACCCAATTGCTGCGACAGGCCGAAGGCCGAGAGCCCGTAAATGATTCCGAAATTGATGATTTTTGCGGCGCGGCGGTGCTCGGCCGTCTGCGCCATCGGGCCCACGCCGAAAACCTCTTGCGCCGTGCGCGAGTGAATGTCCTGGCCGGTGCGAAACGCTTCCATGAGCACGGGGTCCTCGGAAAAATGCGCGAGGATGCGCAGTTCGATTTGTGAATAGTCCGCGGAGAAAAGCGACCAGCCCTTCTCGGCCGTGAATGCGGCGCGAATCTGCCGGCCGAGTTCCGTGCGCACGGGAATATTTTGCAGATTAGGATCTGAAGAGCTGAGGCGGCCCGTCGCCGTGCCAGTCTGGCTGAGGCGCGTGTGCAGGCGGCCGGTCGCGGGGTCCACAAGTTTCGGGAGCGCGTCCACGTACGTGGATTTCAATTTGGCGAGTTCGCGGTAGTCGAGAACTTTGCGCGGCAATTCGTGCGTGAGCGCCAGCTCTTCGAGAATTTCGGCGGCGGTCGAACGGGCTTTCGCGCGTCCGCGTTTGGCCGAGGGCTGAAGATTCATTTTGTCGAAGAGAATCTCCGCGAGTTGCTGCGGGGAATTTACGTTGAACTCCTGCCCTGCCAATTCCCAGATGCGCGCCTCCAGGCTGCGAATCTCCTTCTCCATCACCGCGGACATGGTCGAGAGTGCGGCGGGATCGACGCGAATTCCCACGCGTTCCATCGCCGCGAGCACGGGCGCGAGCGGCAAATCCATAGTCTCGTAAAGCTCCGCGAGATTCTGGCGTTCGACTTCCGCGCGCAGCAGCGGGGCAAGATGCTGCAATTGATCGGCGTGTTCGCCGGGCGCGCCGGAGAGCACCAC
>Ga0209415_10011611_pt1 | contig 14805 bp, 14 predicted proteins | sample PeaSoiSIISIP2007_FD_187696 | JGI IMG/M metagenome (GOLD analysis project Ga0209415, IMG submission 187696) | Peat soil microbial communities from Weissenstadt, Germany - SII-SIP-2007 (SPAdes) (version 2) | ecosystem: Environmental > Terrestrial > Soil > Wetlands > Peat | place: Germany...
TTCAGTTCAGCTCGCAGACCACGCCGGCGCGCGCCGCGGTGTAGGCGCCGCCGGCCCAGGCCACCTCGCCGTTGACCACCACCGCCTCGACACCGACGGCGTCGCGGACGTAGCGCATGCCATCGCCCGGCATATCGAACTGCGGCCGCTCCACGCCGCGGCCGATCGCGTCGGCGTCGAACACCACGATGTCGGCGGCCTTGCCTGTCTGCAGCAGGCCGCGGTCCTTCAGGCCCCAGATCTCGGCGGTGTCCGAGGTGATCTTTTTCACCGCCGCCTCGAGGCTGAGGGCGCCGGCCTTGCGGACGAACTCGCTGAACAGGTAGCCGGTGTCGCCGTAGGTGGCGAACGAGGCCAGGTGCGCGCCGCCGTCGCTGGCGCCGATGTGCATGAACGGGCTGGCCAGCATCGCGCCGATGCGATCGGTCGCGTTGTGGCCGCGGCTGGCGGCCAGGAAGGCGACGTCGAGACCGTGCTCGAGCGAGAGGTTGATCAGCGCCCGCGCCGGCGTCTCGCCGCGCTCGGCGGCGATCTCGCCCAGCGTGCGGCCCGCGAGCGCCGCCGGCGCCGCGTCGCCGCCGCGCACCACCAGCTCGGCGAACATCGTCGCGCCGCCGTCGGGCCCGGCGTCCTCGACCATCTTGTCGGCGATCGCGGGGTTCTTCAGCGCTTCGAGACGCTCGGCCAGCGGCAGGCGCAGCACCCGCACCCAGCGCGGCAAGCGGGCGAAGAACAGGCTGGGCCGCAGCAGCGAGAACGAGATGTCGATCGGACGGGTCTGCATCTGCGGCCACACCCGGGCGCCGCGGGCGAACTGCTCCTCCACTCGCGCCATCACCCGCGGCACGTTCTGCGGCGTCGCGGCGCTGTCGAACAGTGGCGAAAAGGTCGTGGGGATGGCGTGCTTGATCGAGAGCTCGGCCAGCTGGTCGACGCGGGCGAGGGTGATGTCGGTGGCGTAGAACTCCGGCACGATCTGCAGCATCCGGCCGCGCTCGCCCAGCACCGCGCAGAGCGCGTCGAGCTCGTCGAAGCTGGCGAAGCGCGACGGCACCGGGTGCCCGTTCTCGTCGACGTCGACGAAGCTGGTGGAGAGCCCGACCGCGCCGGCCTCGAGGCACTGACGCAGCAGGTCCTGCATCGCGGCGATCTCGTCCGGCCGCGCGGCCCGTTGCTGGGCGTCGGCGCCCATCACCCACAGCCGGATCACGCTGTGGCCGACCAGCGGGGCGACGTTCAGCTGCAGCGTCTTGGCGATGGCGTCGCGGTAGCCGGCGAAGTCCTCCCAGGTCCACTCGAACGCCTCGGTGAAGGCTTCGGGCGGCATCTCCTCGATCTGCTGAAACATGCCGACCAGCGACTTGCGGTCCTGCGCCTTCAGCGGCGCCAGCGAGAGCGAGCAGTTGCCCGGCACCACGCAGGTGATGCCATGCTCCAGCGCCGGCTTGGCCGCGCCGTCCCAGAGCAGCTGCACGTCGAAGTGGGTGTGCGGGTCGATGAAGCCGGGCGCCACCACCCGGCCGGCGGCGTCGAGCGTGCGCCGTGCTTCGCCAGCGATGGCTGGGCCGATCGCGACGATGCGCCCGTCCTTCACCGCCACGTCGCCGGCGAAACCCGGCGCGCCGGAGCCGTCGACCACAGTGCCGCCCTTGATCAGAAGATCGAACATCTCAGAGTTCCTTGATGAGATCGCGCCAGGATTGGCCGACGAGGCCGTCCAGGCTGGCCGCGCCGGCGGCGCGCAGAAGGTCGAAGGCGGTTTCGGCGTCGAGCGACTGCGCGCTTTGTGCGCCGTTGCCGTGCCGCAGCCGCACGAGTAGTTCCGCCGCGCCGTCATGGCCGGCGACGATCTCGGCGCCCTCGACCACTGCGTCGTCGAGGCCAGGGGCCGGCTGCGCCTGAACAGCGGTCAAGGCGACCTGGGCGCTCATGCGAGCGGCGGCTCGACGAACACCACGTCGCTGCCGAGCAGCAGGCCGCGCTGCCTGCGCATGGCGAAGATGTGCAGGTTCCAGCCACGGATCAGCTCCATCGCCGCCTCTAGCGGCTCGCCGGGCATGGCGCGAGCGGCGAGCGCTTCGAGGGTCTCGTCCGGCTTGGGGGTGAGGAAGCGGCGCTGGGTGGTGAGGGTCATCTGGGCGGGTCTGGTTCGGAGTCGACCCAACCCTGGCGCCGTTCAAACAACCGTTCAACGCCGACGTGAGGTCAACCCGGCGGGTTCCACCGTCACCGGCGCCGTCAGCTCAGTTCGCGCCCGCTTCGGCGGAAGGCGCCGGCCGCGAGGGCCGCCCAGTCCAACTCACCGTCGCCGTTGGCGATCGACTCGATAAAATGGTCGCGTAGCAGCGAGCCGATCGGCAGCGGGGTGTCGCGCGCTTCGGCCGCCTGCAGCGCCAGGCGCACGTCCTTCAGGCCGAGCGGCAGCTTGAAGCCGGGCGGGTCGAAGCGCGCGCCGGCGATGATGTCGGCATAGGTCTTGTAGGCGGGCGCGGCGAAGAGGGTGCCGGTCATGATCGCGTAGAGGTCGCCCGGCGCGACGCCGTAGCCTGACACCAGCGCGCCGGCTTCGCCCAGCGTCTCGATCATGCTGGCGAGGGCGAAATTGCAGGCGAGCTTGACCACGCTGGCGCGCACCGGGTCGTCGCCGAGCGGCCAGACCGCGCGGGTGAATTCTTCCAAGAGCGGGCGGGCCCGAGCCACGGCCTGCGGCGCGCCGGCGCACAGCCCGTTCAACTGGCCGGCCGCGGCGACGTCAGGACGACCCAGCACCGGCGCGGCGACATAGGCGAGGCCGCGTGCTTTGTGCAGCTCGTCCATCCGCCGGGCGAGGGCCACCGAGACGGTGGCCAGGTTGACGTGGACCAGACCTTCTCGCGCCTGGTCGAGCGCGCCGCTCTCGACGATCACCGCCTCGATCGCCTCGTCATTGGCCAGCATCGAGAAGGCGACGTCGGCATCCAGCGCGTCACCGGGACTGCGTGCCGCTTCGGCGCCTTGCGCCGCGAGACGCGCCACCGGTTCGGGCGAGCGGTTCCACACCTTGAGCCGCCGGCCCGGCCGCAGCAGCTTCGCGGCGATGCCGCCCCCCATGTGACCCAGGCCGATGAATCCGATGTCCATGATGGTCCTCTGGGTGTGAAGTTTCGGTCCCAACAGATAGGCATTGCGAAGTGGCGGATGATGGGCCGGTTCACGCAGGCCTGTCCAAGCAACCATGCGTCGATCCGGCAGGTTACCGGTCTGGCCGGACCGTTACGGTCAAGGCGCGAGCGAGGAGACGGGCGATGTCGGAGACGGTGGCGGACACCCTGGTGGGCGCGCTGGAACAGATCGGGGTCAAGCAGATCTTCGCCCTGATCGGCGACTCGCTGAATCCGCTGGCCGACGCGGTGCGCCGCAGCGAGATCGAATGGATCGGCGTGCGCCACGAGGAGGGCGCGGCGCTGGCCGCCGCCGGCCAGGCCAAGCTCACCGGGCGCCTGGGCGTCTGCGCCGGCACCACGGGCCCTGGCAGCACCCATCTGGTCGCCGGCCTCTACGAAGCCAGCCGCGACCATGCGCCGGTGCTGGCGCTTTCCGGCGACATGCCGCGCGACCTGCACGGCACGGACTATATCCAGACCACCGCGCCCGACCTGTTGTTTCGCGACGTCGCGCTCTACACCGAGACCATATCGTCGGCGGGTAATGCGCCGGCGGTGATCCACCAGGCGATCGCGGCGGCCTATGCGGGCCGCGGCGTCGCCCACCTGACCCTGCCGCAGGACGTGATCGGCGCAAAGGCGCAGGGCGCGGTTCCCAGCGTGGCGACTTTGAAGCCGCGCCCGCAAATTCTCCCGAACGAGACCGACATCGCCGATCTCGTGGTGAGGATCGATCGGGCGGAGCGGGTGGCGGTCATGTGCGGCGCGGGCTGCCACGCCGCCGCCGATGAGCTGCGCGACCTGTCGGACCGGCTCAAGGCGCCGCTGATCCACTCGGTAAAGGGCAAGGACATCATGCCCTACGACGACCCGCGCTGGATGGGCGGCATCGGCATGATCGGCACCAAGCCGGTCTACGACGCGGTGATGCGCTGCGACCTGCTGCTGATGCTGGGCACGGACTATCCGTACGCCAACTTTCTGCCGTCGAAGCCGGTCGTGGTGCAGGTCGACGAGCGCGCCGAGGTGTTGGGGCGACGGGCGCCGACCGTGTTCGGGGTGCTGGCCTCGGTGCGGCCGACCCTGCATGCGCTGCTTGCCCAGCTGCCATCGAAGCGCGACCGCGGCTTCTTCGACGACCTGTCCAAGGCGCGCCACAAGTGGGACGAGATGCTGGACCGGCAGGCGGACCCGGGGCGCAGCAAGGATCGCATCCATCCGCAGGCGGTGGCGCGGATGGTCGGCGACCTGGCGGCGCGCGATGCGGTATTCGTCTTCGACACCGGCCTCAACACGCTGTGGTCGGCCAACTGGATCCGCCAGAGCGGCCGGCAGCGGATCATCGGCTCGTTCAACAACGCGGCGGTCGGCACCGCGCTCGGCCAGGCCAACGGCATCGCCGCCATCGACCGCACACGCCAGGTGATCGCGCTGTGCGGCGACGGCGGCTTCAACATGCTGATGTGCGAGTTCATGACTGCTGTGCACCACAAGCTGCCGGTCAAGGTGGTGATCTATAACAACTCCGCGTTCGGCCTGATCCACCTGGAGGCCGAGTCGATCGGCCTGGCGCCATTCGAGAAGGGCATCCAGTTCCCCAACCCGGACTTCGCCGCCTTCGCCCGGGCCTGCGGCGCCCGCGGCTTCCGGGCTGACCGGCCGGAAGACCTGCGGGGCGCGATCGCCGAGGCGCTCGCGTGCGACGGCCCGGCGATCGTCGACGCGGTCGTTGCGGCCGACGAATTGCCCAACCTGCCGCACGTCGACCTGGGGCAGATCGGTCATTTCGCCCAGGCCAAGATCCGCGAGGCGGTCCTGGCGGTCACCGGAGGCTGAAATGGTCTATCTCTTCGCTCTGCTGATCGGCGTGGTCTGCGGGCTGCGCACCTTCACCGCGCCGGCGCTGGTCAGCTGGGCGGCGTGCCTCGGCTGGCTGCACCTGAAGGGCTCGCCGCTGGCGTTCCTGGGGGCGCGGGTCACGCCCTACATCCTGACCGCCCTGGCTCTGGCCGAGCTGGTGTTCGACAAGCTGCCGAACACGCCCAGCCGCAAGGCGCTGCCGGGCTTTACCGCCCGCATCGCCAGCGGCGCGCTCTGCGGCGCAGCGATCGGCCTGAGCGGCGGCGGCCTCTGGGTCGTCGCCCTGATCGCCGGCGTTGCAGGCGCGGTGATCGGGACCCTGGGCGGCGCCGAGGCGCGCGGGCGGCTGGTCAAGGCGATCGGCGGGCGCGATTGGCCGATCGCGTTGATCGAGGACCTGTGCGCCATCGGCGGCGCGTTCCTGATCGTGAGATGGCTGTGACCCAGACCTTCGACGCCATCGTCATCGGCGCCGGCCAGGCCGGGCCGCCGCTGGCTGTGCGCCTGGCCCAGGCCGGCCAGAAGGTCGCCATCATTGAGCGCGACCTCTTCGGCGGCACCTGCGTCAACACCGGCTGCACGCCGACCAAGACGCTGGTGGCCAGCGCTCACGCCGCGCATCTGGCGCGGCGGGCCGCCGAGTTCGGCGTCGTGCTGGGCGGCGCCGTTTCGGTCGACATGAAGCGGGTCAAGGCGCGGCAGGACGGGGTGGTGAACGCCCGGCGCGAGGGGCTGGAAGAGTACGTCAGAGACCAACCGGGCTGCACGGTGTTCAAGGGCCACGCCCGCTTCGTCGCCCCTCGCCAGGTCCAGCTGGGCGACGACGTGCTGATCGCCGACAAGGTGTTCATCAATGTCGGCGGCCGGGCCAACGTGCCGCCGATGCCGGGGGTCGACCAGGTTCCGATCCTCACCAATGCCAGCCTACTCGAACTCGACACACTGCCGCGGCATTTGGTGGTGGTCGGCGGCAGCTACATCGGCCTGGAGTTCGCCCAGATCTATCGCCGCTTCGGCGCCCAGGTCACCGTGATCGAGATGATGCCGCGCCTGATCCAGCGCGAAGACCCCGAGGTATCGGAGGCGATCAGGCAGGCCCTGCAAGCCGAGGGGATCCAGATCAGGCTGGCGGCCGAGTGCATCCGCTTCGAGCCGCGCGGCGCGGACATCTGCGTTGGCGTCGATTGCGAGGCCGGCGCGCCGCAAGTGGTGGGATCGCACGTGCTGCTGGCAGTGGGGCGCCGACCGAACACGGACGACCTGGGTCTGGAGGCGGCCGGAGTCGAGGTCGACCGGCGCGGCTACATTGTGGTCGACGATGCGCTGCAGACCAGCGCCGCCAGGGTCTGGGCGCTCGGCGACTGCAACGGCAAGGGCGCCTTCACCCACACCGCCTACAACGACTACGAGATTGTCGCCGACAACCTGCTGGACGGCGCCAACCGCCGTGTCAGCGACCGCATCGGCGCCTACGCGCTCTTCACCGACCCGCCGCTAGGCCGCGCCGGCATGAGCGAGACCGAGGCCAGAGCCGCCGGCAAACGCATCCTGGTCGGCGCGCGGGCGATGACCCAGGTCGGCCGCGCGGTGGAGAAGGGCGAGACGCAAGGGCTGATGAAGATCGTGGTCGACGCCGACAGCCACGAGGTCCTCGGCGGCGCCATCCTCGGAACCGGGGGCGATGAAGCGATCCACGCCATCCTCGATGTCATGTACGCCAAGGCGCCCTACCAGACGCTGCAGCACGCGGTGCACATCCACCCCACCGTCTGCGAACTGATCCCGACCATACTCGGCGAGTTGAGACCGGGGGAAGACTGAGGCGCACGGGAGCGTCACTTGCTTCGCGCAGCAGCGTTCACCTCGCTCGCGGCTCTGTTCGGCTACCGCGTGCGGGATTGCCGCCGGGCCGGTCTGGGGCAGACTGAGTCCGTTGCTCAAGACCGATTCCCGCCCAGGCGTTCTTCGCCCTCCGCGCTCTGGCTGCCGCCGTGCTGAGGATGCCGGCGCCTTGCACATCCCAGTCGTCCAGCGACAGGCAACCAGCGCGTGACGACGGTCCCTGCCTCCATGGCCGAAACTCAGGCGGGCTCGGTTCTGGTGGTCGTCGCCCATCCGGACGACGAGTTGTTCGTGTCGGGGACCTTGTGCCTGTGCGCCGACAAAGGCTTCGAGATTACGCTCGTCTGCCTGACAGACGGGGAAGGCGCAGTCGCCGCCAGTGGGCCGGCCGGGCGGCGGCGAGGGGAACTGGAGCGCTCGGCGCTGAACCTGGGGGTCAAGAAGGTCGTCTTCCTGGGTTTTCCCGATGTTGGCGCACCTTCGGTTACCAACGATCCCGTCTGGGACGAGCAGCGCCTCGCTCGTCAGCTCGGAGCGATCATTCTCGACGAGAAGCCGGCTCTCATCCTGACCCATGGGCCGCGGGGAGGCTATGGCCACCCCGCTCACAGGTGGGCGCACCAGGGGGCGATGGCTGCGGCGGAGGCGACGGCCTACCCTGGTTCGCTTTTCTCATTCTGCGGACGCGTGCCGCAGGCGTTCTTCAGCTGGCATTTCGAGGGTGAGAGCGCCGTGCTGATCGACGCGCGCCCGTTCCTGGCCAGGCGCGCAGCGAGTCTGGACTTCCATCAGAGCCAGATCGACTTCTTCGTGCAGCCGCATCGTCCGCGGTCGCTGCGCAAGCTGATGTCGGCCATGTTTGGCTATCTATTCGTCTGGACCGAGGCTGGCCGGAAGCGATCGCCGATTGGGACCGCGCGTCGCTTCTTCGAGCGGTTTCCTGTCGAAGGTTTGATGGTGCAAAGAGCGCCGCGGGAGCGGTCGCATTTCTTTGCAGAGCATTTCGCCGATGATCCGCGCGTTACGATTGCTCGCTGACACGTTGACGCTCAGGACGTCACCGCGCGCCTTGCTCTATAGATTTTTGAACAAATTCAACTACCTCTCAAAAAGCGGCGACCGCCGCTACGAGTTCGAGCGGCTCTATCTCGAGGCTGGAGACCCGTGGAGCTACCGCACCAGCGAGTACGAGCAGGTCAAGTATCGCCGCGTTCTGGATCGCGCCCTGGAGTGGCGGCGGGGGAGCGGAGGGGCGCTGGAGATCGGCTGCAGCATCGGCGTGTTCTCCGGCATGCTCGCGGGCGCCTTCAAAGAGGTCACGGCGGTGGATCTGTCGTTCGAGGCGATCACGACGGCGCGGGCGCGCAACCTCGCGGCGCCGAATCTGACGTTCTTGCGTGAGGACGTCAGGCGGCTGAATCTGGGCCGCACCTTCAACGTGCTGTTCTGCGCCGAGGTGCTCTACTATCTGCCGCGTCGGTCGAGCGCTGCTGTGTGCGAGGTGCTCGATCGGCACCTGGCCCAGGGCGGCATCATCGTCCTGGTCTCGGGGCTGCCTGCCGGGGGCGAGAGCTTCCTCCATTTCGACGATTGGAAGCGTCTGCTGCAGACCCAATTCGCTGAAGTCTTTGCCGAGGTAGTTGAGGACTCGACGCGTCCCTACGAGGTCACCATCTTCGCGAGATCCGCGTGAGCGCGGACGACGCTGGAGAAGTCTTGGAGCTGCGGTTGGCGCGCGTCGCCGCGGTACAGTTGAACCAGCGCGGCCGCGGAGTGCTCGATCGAGAACGGTGAGCAGGCGATCAGCCCGCTGGCGGCGATCGGGTCTGGTCGCGGCGAGGCGAGCAGCGAGCGCAGATGCTCAACCCATGCCGAGACGCCTTCGTCGAGGCCCAGGAACCGCACGGCGTCCGGGATCACGACGCACTCGCGGGGCACCGCGGTCGATGCGAGGACGGGCAGGCCGGCGGCCTGGGCCTCCACTGCCACCATGCCCAGGCCCTCGGTGCGCGAGGGGAACAGCAGAGCATCGCTCGCCTTCATCAGCCGGCCGACGTCGCGCCTGCGACCAGCGAAGGCGATCCGGTTCGCCACCCCGGCGGAGCAGACTCGCCGTTGCAGCGCTTCCGTGACCGCACTCGCATCGCCAGCCAACAGGACGCGAATGTCGGGATCGCGTCGCGCCAGCTCGATGCCAACGGCCACGGCGAAGGCGGAGTTTTTCTGATTCAGCGGATGATCGAATTCGGCGAACTCATCGATCCTACCGACCGTGAGCACGATCTTTGCATTCGCCGGCCATCCGAACTCCTCGCGAACGCCTGCGTGGGCCTCGGCGCGCCCGCCGGCAAACTGCATTGGGTCCAGTCCGCAGTACAGCGCCCCGCTGGGGACGGCGCCCCTTGGATCGTGCAGTCGGGCGAAGTCGTACTCGCGCAGGCTTTGTTCCGACGTGCCGCCAACGAAGGTGCCGAGGCGCGAGATCAGTCCGCTGCCGATCTTCGCCACCGTTCGCCGCGCCGGCGTCGTCAGATAGTTCACTTCCAGGTACGCGAGCCGATTGTGCACCTGGGTGATCCTCACCGGCGGCAGGGCGCCCAGTCCGATCAGGAAATGCCAGCCGCTGATGAAGTGCTGGTGATCGTGCATGGCGGCGAATCGACCTTGCCGCAGGATGCGCCTGAAGGCGCCGGCGAAGCTGAGCGCCGTCGAGCGGGTGTAGGGGACGTAGTGGATGCGGGCGCCCAGCGAGATCGCTTCCTCGTCGTAGACACTCGGCTTGCCGCCGGTGGCGAGGATCTCGACCTGCGGCGCGTCCGGGCCTTGCTCGCGCCAGTGCTTCAGCAGGGCCATGAGCCAGGTCTCGGCGCCGCCCATGCCGAGGTTGTCGAGCACATGCAGCACCTTCAGTGGACGAGCGGTCCGATCCGCCCGGGCCGCCAAGGCCGCCTTCGGTTTGAGGTCCAGGAGCGCCGCCCTCATGCTGTCGGCGAGACTTGTCGCGGACGGCGTTGGGTCATCGCCGCCGGGTCGTTCGCGGGCTGCAGCGTGCGGCCGTCGCCGCGATAGTCGTACTCGTAGGTGTACTCGTAGCCGTCGTACGGTGTCTTGCGGGCATCGAACATGGTCAGCGCCGCGCCGAGGAAGCGCGCATTGGCCCGCCGCAGGCGCCGGATCGCCGCCCGCGCCTGGGTGCGGTTCGTCCGCCCGGCCTCGATGGTGAGGATCACCCCGGTGGCCACCGAGGCGATCAGGAGCGCGTCGGCCAGGCCCATGACCGGCGGACCGTCGAGGATGACGATGTCGAACAGTTCGGCGGCCTCTCGCACCAGGGCGGCGAGTCTGGGTCCCTCCAGCAGTTCGGCTGGGCTCGGCGGCAGGGGCCCGCTGGGGACCAGGAACAGGTTGGGCCAATCGGTCGCCTGCACCGCGGCTCGGAGCCGAACATCGCCGTTCAGCAGGCTCGAGGCGCCGACGCGGTTGCTGGCGCCGAACGTCCTGTGCTGGCTGGGATTGCGCAGGTCGAGTTCGACCAGCAGCACCTGCATCCCGATCCGCGCGAAGCCCTGGGCAAGCGCGAACGACGTCGTGGACTTGCCCTCCTCCGGCAGCGCGCTGGTGAGGGCCAGAACCTTCGGCGTGCCAGCATTGGTGGCGAAGGCCAGGTTGGTGCGGATCGAGTGGTGGGCCTCCGAGAACGGCGAGCGCAGGTCCGCGAGCGCTTCCAGCGGCTGCATGCCCCTCTCGAGCAGCGGCACGCTGCCGAGCACGGCCAGCCCGAGCTTGTTCTCGACATCGATCGGCTTGCGGATCGCCTGATCCAGCGTCTCCAGCAGGAAGGCCATCATCAGGCCCAAGCCGAGGCCGGTCGCGCCGGCCACGAAGAGGTTGTGCGCTGGGTCGGGCTTGGAGGGATCGTCTGGCGGCGTAGCGCTGTCGACGATCGAGACGTTGTTGGTCGTGACGCCGCCCAGCACGCCGATCTCCTTGTAGCGCTGCAGCAGGCCGTCATACAGCGTGCGGGTCGTCTCGGCTTCGCGCTGCAATATGTTGTACTGGATCTCGCGCCGGCGCTCGTCGAGCACTGAGGTCTTCAGCTTCGAGACCCGATCCTCGAGCGCGGCTACCTGATGAGCGGCCGTGTCGGCCTGGGTCTGGAGTGACCGGCGGATGGTGTCGCTCGCGGCGTTCAGCTGGGCGTCGATATCCTCGATCTGCGCCCTCAGCTGCAGCATGTCGGGATAGTCCGGCTTGTAGATCTTGCGCAGCTCCTGGTACCGCGCCTCCAGCGTCGCCCGTTCCTGGCGAAGCTGTTGCACGGTCGGATCGGCGAGGATGTCAGGCGCAGCAAGCCCCGGCGCGGCCTGCGTCCCTCGCCAGCGCTGCTGCGCCAGCACCATGTTGGTCTGGGCAGTCGTCAACGCCTCGTCCGTCCCGCCCAGATTGGTCATGTCGAGCGATTGCGGCGGCGCGTCCTTGCCGGCGGCGGGCTGGCCGACCTGGATGATCTGCTGCTGGGTGGCGTAGGCCACGAGTTGACGCTCGGAGTCCTCCAGCCTGGCTTTCAGTTCGGCCAGTCGCTGCTCCAGGAAGCTGCGCGCGTACGCCGAGGCGTTGAAGCGGCGTTGCAGGTTCGAGGAGATGAAGTTGTCGGCGAAGGCGTTGACGATGCGCGTGGAAAGCGCCGCATCGGGACTGTCGAAGGAGAGGACGACAAGCCTGGAGTCGCGGACCGGGGAGATGCTCAGTCCCTGCTCCAGAAAGCCGGTGATCGCGGCCAGGGTCGCCTTCGGGTCCTGGCCGGGGCTGATCCCCATGGCGCGAAGGAACCCCGGGTTGCTCGCCAGATTCTCCGACGTCGCGACGCGCACCGCCAGCGACCGGCTCTTCAGCAAGCCGTACTGGGTTTCGAAGAACTCCGCGTCGCGCGCCCCCTGTTCCACCGACGGGACATCGCCCTTGCCGACAAGATCGCTGGCCTCACGGTCGATCTCGATCGTGGTGCTTGCGGTGTAGACCTTCGGCGTCAGCACGGTGGCGGCGAAGCCGCAGGCCAGCGAGACCGCCACGATGGCTGCGATCAGCCATTTGTACTTCCAGACGATGCGCCAGTATTCGAGCAGCCGCCGACCGAGGCTGGGCTCTTCGGGCTCGGCGAACTGCGCTCCCTCCCAGGACTGTACGATGTTTTCGTGCGAGCGGGCGATGGCGCGCCGCGCCGAGTCCACCGGAGACCAGAGGTGGCCGCGACCGTCGGCGTCGCGCTCGCCGGCCATCTATTGGCCTCCCCGAGACGTTGCGCCGACGGTGTTGCTCAACGCTAGGTTCCGGTCTGTAGTCGTGCGCGACTCACGAATGATGACTTCAGTCGGAGCGAATGGCTAGTCGGCTGGGACTACACTTCGCGCGCGGCGCGGCAAATCTGTCGTGTGGCCGGCTGAATGCTTTCAGACGAGGCGATCTTCTCTGCGAAACTCGGCGCCCACAACCTAATGAGTACGCGGCCCTACAGCGATTGCCCGTCGTCGACATTGAAGGCCGAGCCGGTGGTTCCGGCGGAGGCGTCGGCGCCGAGGTAGAGCAGGATCGGGTCGAGGTCGCCCTCGCTCATCAGCCGGCGGCGCGGGAAGGTGGAGACCTGCTTCTTGCCGCCGTCGGAGGCGAACCAGTCGCTGTTGAGCTCGGTCTCGAGGTAGCCGGGGCAGATCACGTTGACGTTGATGCCCTGGTTGGCCCACTCGCGCGCCATGCTGCGGCCCATCATCGCGACGCCCGCCTTGGAGGTGCAGTAGGGGGTGAGGCCCGGCAGCACCTTGTGGGCGCCCAGCGAGGCCACCAGCACGATGCGTCCGCGCCGGCTTTCCTTCGAGCCGGCCTTGATCATCCGCCGGGCGCCTTCGCGGGCGGTGATGAAGACGCCGCGCAGGTTGACCCCCATGATCTCGTCCCAGGCCGCGACCGGCAGGTCCAGCGCCAGGCCCATGATGCTCATGCCGGCGTTGGCGTAGACGGTGTCGACGGGCCCGAACGCGGCCTCGGCGGCGTCGTAGCCGGCGACCACCGAGGCCTCGTCGGTGACGTCCATGGCCAGCGCCAGCGCCTGGCCGCCCGCCGCCTCGATCTCGGCCACAAGCGCGGCCAAACGGTCGGTGCGGCGCGCGGCCACCACCACCTTGGCCCCGGCGCGGGCGAGGTCCTGCGCCAGGCGATGGCCGATGCCGGAGGAGGCGCCGGTGATCAGCGCCACGCGGCCGGTGTAGTCGAAGGGAGGATGGGTCATGCCGCGTCTCTAGCCGACAACGGCGCGCCGCGTCATCGGTGGCGCAGCGTCAAGCAGCGTCGCTCGCCGCCTGGGCGCTTCCCGAGGCGCCACTGACGCGAGCCCCCTAAGCCGGCGCGGACGTGGCCGGCGGCGCCGGCGGTTCCGCGACGACGTGGTGGATTTCGTCGGTCAGCCGGTTGTTGAGCTCGATGAGCCGGTGAATCTGGTCGGTCAGTTCCAGGACGGCTTCCGTGTCCTTGAAGGTCTGCAGCGCCTGCTTGTCGGACGCCTTCGCCAGCACCTGCTGGCCGACCATGATCACGGACAGCAGCACCAACTGCAGGAAGGTCTGCGAAATCCACGACACGACCGCCACCGTGCCCTGGTGGACGGCGTCGGGCAGGCTGATCAGGGCGATCGCCGCGAAGACGTACGCGCACCACATCGATCCGACGCTTCGGGTGATGAGCACCGCCAGCCTGCCGTTGAAGCCGACGTGCTCGTCGGTGGTGAGGGCTGCGCGTTCGGTCTTCCGCCGCGCCAGGTGCGGGTGAGGCAGCCTCAGGTGAGGCAGGTGAGGCAGGTGTGGGAGGTGAGGTCCGTGAGAGTCAGTCATTGCAGCGCCTTTCCCCGAGTAGCGAGCCCACAGACTAGCCGACGGCGCGCGACGGCGCCCGGTTCTCGAACCGAGCGGCGCGGCCGCCGCGGCGGATCGAGTCCTGGAACGGAGTGACAGGTGTGGCGAAGCCGCGCTTCGCCGCTTCGCGCAGCGGGCGGCCCGGCTAGGCGGTTGGGGCCAGGCCGTCCTTACGGCGGGCCAGCCGCGCGCCGGCGCCGATCATGCCGACGCCCAGCAGCATCAGCGTCCAGGTCGCGGCTTCGGGGACCCCGGCGGCGCTGACCGAGACGGCGTCCAGGCCGACGTCGAACTGCTGGTTCGTCACCGAGAATTGCAGCGTCGCTGACGTTGCGGACGCCACGAAATCGTAGCTGTCCGAGCCCCAGTCCTGCCAGAACAGGGTGCTGGTCGGGATCGTGGTAAAAAGTTCAGACGGCGTCGATGAGCCGCTCGTGAGGCCGACCGTCAGCTGCTGGGTTGCGGTCTCCCCTTCGGCGGCCGTCTTGAAGTCGACGACGTAGGTCTTCCCGACGGTCAGGCCGGTGAGCGTCTGCGACCAGGCCGAACTGCCGAACGGTCCATAGCCTCCGCCCATGGTGACGAACTGGTTGCCGTCTCCGGTCTTGGCGGTGCCGGCGCCGCCGCAGCAGACCGGGAAAGTGGCGTTCCACAACAGGGCGTCACCAACATCGCCGCTGTGGGTCCAACCGGGGATATCAGCCGGATTGGAGCTGAACGAGCTGGTGATCTGCACGGCCTCGAAGCTGCCGTTGACCACCGTGACGGCGCCCGCCGGCGAGGCGGACAATCCCGCGATCGCCAGTGCCGAAACCAGCGCCAAGGCGATTTCGACCTAGACGCGATTAGCCTAGAGTTACTGAAAAGTTAACAACAGCGTTATGTGAGAGCGCGACTAGTGTCCAGCAGGAAGTTACTCGGCGCTGCTTCGCCGGGGCGATCAATGGCTGCGGCGGAGGACCGAAAACCTCGGGCGGCCGCGTTCGGATACAGATCCAGGAAGTTCTGCGCGAAGAACCGCGCCTTCGCCGCCGCGTCCAACGCCGCGGTCGAGCGTTCGA
>Ga0209415_10011612_pt1 | contig 14803 bp, 15 predicted proteins | sample PeaSoiSIISIP2007_FD_187696 | JGI IMG/M metagenome (GOLD analysis project Ga0209415, IMG submission 187696) | Peat soil microbial communities from Weissenstadt, Germany - SII-SIP-2007 (SPAdes) (version 2) | ecosystem: Environmental > Terrestrial > Soil > Wetlands > Peat | place: Germany...
CCATCCAAAGCGAATACGCCTTAAGGTTCTCGACTTGCTCAAGGTAGAAAATATCCGAAGTGCTGCTCGCGTTCGTCATCAAGAACTGACCACCGAAGAACTGATGGTCAATACACGACTGCGGACTTGTTACCATCGTCGTGAACGCTGAAGTCAGCCCACTGGGCGCGCCGTTGAAGTAATTGTTTGCGGTGATTGCAACTACCTTAGCTCCAGCATCTGGAGCTTCGTTGTCCCAGGAGTTCCCGACATAGACGCCATCTTCAGAGCCGTAGTTGAACAAGATAGCCATCGAGAAGTTTCCGGCGACGCTAGTGTTGTAAAACCGGGGGAAATTGCTTTCCCCAGTAGTGTTGCGGGCGGTAAGGAAGCAGGTTTTCGGGTATTGCCCAGCAACCTGACTCGTAACCAAGGTCAAGTCGTGGAAGCCGAACATGCTGCAGCCGGTTAGATCGAATACAGCATAGCCGTTGTGCTTGACTAGAATGCCTCCGCTCAGACTTGGCGGCTCGTTAAATCCAGGCGTTCCTGTCTGTCTGAAGGTGATTCCAGCCTGCTGCGCAGAGCCGGTGAAGGTGCAATCAAGAACGCCATCGAGCAGATAGGGTGCAGTTGCCCCCCATACGACGTCCACGCCGCCTTTGCGCGCTTGGTTGATCGCCGCCTGAAAGGCAGCGGTCATGGGGGTAGTGCCAGGTGTGGTGTTAGTGCCGTATCGATCCACGACTCCTGGGGCGTACCATTGATTGACTATTGTCAATCCAGCTTCGGCTTGAGTTGGAGGAATGAGTATGCTGGACAACCCAGCTTGCGTCATGAGGGCTTGCAGAGCCGACACTGAGGATGCTGTTGCAGCGCCAAGGTTCGCTAGCGCCTGTGGTGCGTTTGAAGCCTGCGTACCGCCTTGGGCTATCGTGACTGGATTAGACAGCCCCACTCCAGCTGTTCGTGCTTGCTGATCCAGCCAATTCATTTCGGCTGAAGTGATGGCCGGCCCTACGTAGTCTACGTAATTAGGCACAGGTGGGGTTGGATAGGCCATTTATCCTCCAGCTGGAATGGTGTCGTCGAAACTGATCACGGTGCGCCCTGGGATCTCACAGCCTGGGATCGCATAGCCAGGGATCGCAGACTGCCCGTTGAGAGTGCAGAAGCTGACATAGGTGTATGTGGGCTGCTGAATCCAAGGGACTTTGATGATGTCCTGGATTCCTCTGACGAAATCTTGAGGCTGTCTCGCTTCGTTGTGCTCGGGACAGCGCCGTTGCCCCATCCAGTTTCGAACTAGTTCAGATGCGTGGCGCTTCGCGCCGCACATAGAGCAGACCGCTGACCAGTCTCCGGGTTGCCAGTAGTCTGCTCGTCCTTTGGCTGGGTATCCCATCAGTACACCATACCCTCGGCGTACCCAAAATCCTGGATGATCGGCAAATCCTTCTTGAGCCTCACGCCGATATCGGTGCGCAGCATCAGATCGCTCGGCCAGTCCAGAGACTTAGCCACGGCATAAGTCGCATCCCTTGCCTCACTCACGCTCTTGCCTGAGCCTCCCGCGATGAGCACGTAGGTTCCGGCAGTCACCATCGCATTCACTTCCTTGATCTTTCCGGCAATTAGCTTGGGAGCCGTGCCAGAGCAAACCTGCTGGAAATGAAGATGGCTGTAGTTCTCGTCCGTAATGCCAGTGATCGGAAATCCAGTCCACACGTCTGCCGGATCTTCACACGATGGGAAATCCCCGTGCGCCAGGAGCACCCCCATAGCCACTTTGGTCGATACTTGCAAGGTGTCTGTCCAGTGCAGCAGATCGAGCATCCACTGAATGGGATCTCCTTGAACTATTTCCTGCGTGATGCAGAAAGACGGCCAACCCAGTCTATTTGTAAATTCGAGCGGCATCGGATTGCCGTAGCGGTCGATGATGCAATTGACTGAGCAGCAGCCCACGTACTTGATGCTGTGCAGGTAGTCTGTCAAGGGCTCAAGAATCAGATCGAAGAGTTTGGACTGCGAGACGTGCCGCAGGACAGTGCCCATCTCTCCCGTATTGGGACCGTAGTCATCCACCATCAGTTTCTTGTGCTCGAATGATTCCTCGATCGCAGCATTCCAGCCGGCAGGCCCGAACCATCCTGCGATGCCCATCTCAACGCCGTCCACACGCTCCTGCATCATCAGGCCTTCGGGGAACTTGCCGTCCTTCTCCCATTTCTGGATGGTGAAGATAGCCTCATCGGGAGTAGAGGCTACGCAGGTCAGAGCCTTGTCAGCTTCACCGCCGTGTGGCTTCATGGCGTATGGCTCATCGGTCGTGCGGATGAGTTCGATGGCTTCCTCGGCAGAATCCACGATCGTATAGGGGATGGTCTTGATCCCGCACTGTGAGAGCACTTCCTGCCCCTTGGCACGGTCTAGCTCGAGTGAGGCCCCTTCGAGGTTAGCCCCGAATATCGGATAGCCCTTCTCGAAATACTCCTCGAGCCTATCCCCATAGGTGCTATTGCCGGTAGTCACGATCAGATCAGGCCAGTTCATGTCCCAGTCCGTCACCTTTTCCACAAGCCCATCGCCATAGGGCAAAGCCCCGTTCTCGTCCGGTAGCCAGTAGCGCACTTCATGGCCGGCGTCTTGGGCTCTAAGCGCCACGTCGAGTCCCATCGATTCTGCATCCGTGTCGAGAATCAGACATTTCACTGCTGCTCTTCTTCACCCGCCGTGACCGCTGCGGAAGCCGCTGCCGTAGAACGCTTCTCTCCAGCCGATTTGACCGCTTTCCTGACGGCACCAACCTCGTAACTTTTCCCGTGGGTCATGTATTTCTGCATCGGCTTGGATCGCAAAGCGGCACGGGCGGCAGGTCGAGCGATCACGACTCCCAGCATTGCCGGATTGTGCAAAGCGAGCGCGCCATAGCCGCCGAAGAAGTAATCCACTGCACTCACATATCCATGCCATTCATTCGGATTGACTTCCTGAAAGGACTTTTTGAACCGGGTGGCTGCTTCGGCTATCGTTTTAAACTCATCCGTCAAAGGACGTCCTTTGCCGTTGTCATATAATCTTGCCAGTTCAGTAGCGCTTACCTGATCTCCCACCATGGCGTCTTCAACCGTCTGGATTTTGGCTAACTGGGCGCGGGCCTCGACAAACTTCTGCCGCATCTGCGGGCCAGCGTGACGGTCCAATTCATCCAGCAGCACATCGGCAATCTGCCGTTGCACCAGACCCAGCGAGTTCTTCTCTGGATCGTAAATCTTGAGATTGGTCTTGGCGTCCTTACGCAGTTGACGCATTGCATCGATTGCACCCGATGCGCTGAAAGAAGGTTGGTTGTAGCGTCCCTTCTCAGCTTCGATCGCCGACCAGTTGATGTCCTCTCCAGCCTTGGTCTGCTTCGGGAACTCCTTGTCTATTTTGGCGAACTGGGAGCCCACATTGGCTATGGCCGCGTGATATTCAGGACTTGCCGTCACCACTCCAGTCGCCCTCAGGGCCTCGTAAGGCTCGAGCGCCTTGAGCCGTTCGACCTCCAAAGCCGATCGATCCAAAACATCCTGCGGGTGCATCTTCAGGCCGACCTTTACCAGCTCCTGCACGCGACCGGCGTTGAAGGCTGATACCTCCTTGTCGAGTTTCGGCCCTCCTGCCACCGTCCTGACCGTTTGAGCGATCTGCCCGCCGACCTCGGCGGGGGATATCTTGAGTCCCGCTCGAAAGGTGGCCTGAGCGACCGCATCCAAGGGCGCATTCGCTACCCTAGCCTTTGACAGCGCCTCCCCTGTCTTGCCGATGCTCTTAGCCACCATTCCAGGGGCTTTCTCTCCCAGCAGTACGCCTGCCGCTACCGGAACCATCGCCGCCGCGGCCCCTAAGCCCGCACTGCCGGTCTTCTCGACCGTCTTATCCCCGAGCCAAGTGCCGAATTCTCCTATCTTTTCTCCCGGCAGGTTGGCTATGTCACTGATGTTTTTGCCGGTAACAGTGCCAGGCTGGTAAGTCATGGCCTGCCCGACTCTGGCTGTGGCCTGATTGGCGCGGCTGACCTTCTGCCCAGGAGGGGCCGTCAGCAGCTCGTAAACACTCACAGCGGCCTGCACTGGCAGGGCTGCTGTCTGGGAGGCGATACTCAGCGCCGCCTCTCCTACGCCCTTTACTAGCCCCAGAGAGCGTTTTTGCTCCCCTGGCAGGTCGTCTGCCGGCACGGAATTGCCCGGCATGTCATCGACAGGCACAGCCCCTGTAGCCGTCGGCAGGTCATCTGCTGGAACGGCTACTGCGGCCATTACTGGTACACCCAGTTGCCGTCCTTGACGACGATCGGCTTGCCGCTCTTGGACGTGCCCTTGGTGCCATCAGCCGGCACAGTGCCCTTGGGCGGCTTCACGGTCGATTTATCCGGGGGAGGCGGAACGCGTCCTGTGGCCTTGGAAATGGCGTCCTCGTAAGTCTGGACCTTGTTGCGCCCTTCCTGCTTCATGGAATCGGACACTGCGGCCCAGGCAGCAGGCGTTGTGAGCTTCGCATCGACCCATTCCTTGGCCTCATCCATCGCGCCTTGGTGCAACTGCGCGGCCGACGCTTGGCCGCCAGAACGGATACGGGCGGCTTCGATCGCAGCACCCGACATGTAGAAAAAGAGGCTGCTGTAGGCTGGGTTTCCGGTCCATTTTTCCTCGCCTCGAGCGATGGCGTTGAGGATCGGGGAGAGATTCGAGGACGGCAGGGTCGCCATGACCTCGGTCGTCTTGTCGATGTTGAAGTCCAACTGATCCACGGCCTGTCGAGTCGCGCCCAGCATCTTCGTCAACTGCGTTGTGCTCGACTTGCCAGCCGCGAAGTCCACCGTGCGGCGGGCGAGCTCCTGACCGGCCTGGGATGCCGTCATGTCAGGATTCTCTTCCATGATTTGCTTGATCGCGGCATTGCGGTACTTGGTCCGCTCGGCTACGGCGTCCTTGCCGTAGCCGGGAATAGCCTGCGTCAATGGCATTCCAGTGGCTACCATGCCGATCGTCCCCGCATCGGGTGCCTCGTCTGAGACTACCCCAAGCTTCTCCAAAGACTTGGCGCGGTCTATGTGCTCGCGTGCTTCTGCGGCTCGCAGAGGAACTTCGGCCTCGGCAGCGCGAGTTTGCGCACCTTCGAGCTTTTCTTTGGCTTGCTCGGCAGCTAACTTCGCCTTTTCCATCTGAGCAGGGATGCCTTGCTTGATGGCCTCGACCAGTTGCGGGTTATAGTTCTGCTGAGCTATCAAACCATGCGGTGCATGACCGAGAGAGACTTGGTAATTCATCAGGAAAGTCTCCCAACTGGCTTGATCATGCACATTCTGAATATTGCCGTAAATCCACGCGAGATCGCTTTGAGCCTGCTCGGACTGCTTGACCTGCATCTCGACCTGATTCTTCTGAATCGTGGTCGCCTTGGTGATGATCTCCGATGCCTCAACCGGATTACCGTATTCGATTGCCGCGTCCGCATAATCGAACAGGTTCTGCACCTGAGTATCTATGGGCGATGATCCAGGAGGCGCTGTACCGCGCTGCGCCCGCTTGGCCTCCGCCGCCTTCATGATCTTGGCTTGCTGATCAAGCGTCGCCTTCGCCTGCTGAATCGCTAGGCCTTTCTCCTGCAGATCCTGCTGACCTTCTTCCATCTTCAGGTTGAACAGTTGACTAGCCTGCTGTTGCTGCTGAGCCTCCTGTTGCCCAGCTTGGAATCCCCAGAGTTCGCTCATAATTTAACCATTCGGTGATCCAGCCATAGAAGCTGGATTCCATCCACCGCCGCCCCCGCCACCACCTGCTGAATAGCCTAAAGAGGCGAGTATGGCCCCCAGTTCGTTGAAGCTTGCGCTCTGAGAGCCGGATGCCGCGCCCAGCGCCTGTGTCGGGGAGGATGCGTTCGTGGCTCCGCCCATCGAGGCCAGCAACTGCTCTTGGCTAAGCAACTGACCGCTCGCGAATGACGTGCCGTACTGCGTGAGCGCTGTGGCCTCATTGCCTGAGCCTGTATAGCCCTCTGCAGCCATTGTTCTGGAGACACCCTGAAGCCCGGTATTGAGCGTGGATTGAAAGATAGGGCTGCTCAGAAATTCGCTAGGATTCTTCATCAGCTGCTGCAGTTGCTGGTTCCAGTACATCTGCTCCTGTTGAGTGGTCTGAGCAAGTCCCAATGCCTGATTGGAAATACCCTGCTGATTGGAAGCGGACTCCGCTCCCATGAATAGGCTACCGGCACCGATGCCGATGGCCGCAGCCGTTCCTAGACCAACTCCCAGCGCACCCGCCCCTACTCCTACGGCAGCGGCAACTCCAATCGTTGCGATCAGGCTCATGAAGTGCCTCCAATAGCAGCCGGCTTCAGGATGTTCCCCGGCAGAAACATAGAATTAGGATCTGGCTCTGCGATTTCCTCCTCGATATCGGCGATATTGAACTTGTCCGTGCGATGAATCGTCATCACCAGAGTGTCCTCGTGCGCCCAGCCGGCGCGCTTGACCCCTGGTTTTGATACCAGCGGACAGCTCGTGCCCTTGAATCTCGCGGTGGCATCATCTGTCGCGATGGTGATATCCCCCGAGATCACCATAAAGAAGTGCTCCTGTTTGTGCACGCGCCCCACGAGCGCGGCTTCCTTGGGGATCATCAGAATACGCACATACATGCCGTTGCAGAAGAAATGCCCGGTGTTGACCGGGATCTGCGGCAGCTTCGATAGCGCGTCCTGAAGGCGCTGTATGGCACTGCGGCGGATGAAGTTGACGATCTTGTTCATGTGGCCGGTGTCTGTGCGGTGACTACGCCATTCTGATATGTAATCGAGCCATTGGCACCAGCCGGCGTGAGTTTGGCGGTAGCCACCGTCACTGATACACCAACAGCCATCGGCTTCAGGAACGCCTGCAATTGCAGCAGCCAATTAAAGAAGATAGGCATCTGCCGCCCTTGAGTGTCGACAATCGCAACGGTCGTCGGAGGTGGCGGAGGTAAGTTCACAATGTGCAAAGATCCATATTTAAATCCACACTCTCGATGCGAAACGGCGTATTGGACGGCTGCCTGAAATGCCAGGCAGCGCGCCGGAAGCTCCCGCAGTCGCAAATGCTAGGCCGCTTCTTGCTCAAGTCGAAGCGCCTGAAGTTCGTCCAGGTCTGATAATCGTCGACGCTCCTGCGAACATCGAGCAAGCTGCCAGGCTGCTGATCGGCATTGATCCACATCTGCGCGAGATACTTGTCTCGATTCACTCCCGCATCGAAGTTCGGCGTGTAGATATCTACCGGGAAGACATTGCCGTAATCGCTCGAATAGACATTATCGGTATCCATCTCGTACACATTGCCGTTGGAGATGTGCTGAAAGAGATGGCTGCCATCGTTGTCTATGGTCTGAGAGACGATCGGGTAGTAGCCTCCAAGGTAGTCGGTCCACTGATACCAGAGCCTCTGGTCGATGTCGTAAACCAGGGTCACTCCCACCGTCACGTTGCTCAGCACATAAAGCCTGTGCCCGCCGTGCTTGATCGTGAATGAACGGAAGATGGCAGTAGGCGAGGCTAAATCCAACTGCCGATCGATTGCAGGAGTCGAGACGATGCTAGGCTGTAGTTCCCGCAACATCAGGATCTGCGCCGAATTGGTCGCATTCGAGGTCGCCCAGAACAACAGGCCGTCTATTTCCTGCAGCGTATCGGCTGAAATACAGCCGTAGTTGAGTAGCGCCCCAGGAACGGTCTGAAGAGGTGATCCGGTCGCGTTCCCTGCATCGTAGAAGAATTGCGTGGTCTCTGCTTTGAGAGCTATCACATAGGTCAACTGTTTGGTCAGAGCCACCGCGATATCAGGATAAGCGTTCGCTTGGATGACATTGAGCGGACTCCACACGGTAGGATCATTCAGGTTAGCGCTACCGTAAATTGCCCCGCTCGTCGTCATCACATAGAGCGTGCCGTCGAGATAGGCAAATCCAGGTACGCAGATACCGGGGAAGTTCGCATTGGTCACCTGTTGGATGCCGCTGGAACCGTCCGTGTAATACGGATTCGTGCTGCCGTCACCGAAGACCAACAAGGGCTTGGTATTGTTGGCGATCGGTTGGAACCTCGCGATGCCTGCAATGCCTCCGCCAAATACAGTGCTGCCGATGGGAGTCGCCGTATCCACAAGCCCAAGATTGCTGTAGACAGTCGTGCCTGCGATCTGGATCAAATTCTCCTGCGCTCCGAGCCCTACGGCCGCTATCCAGTTGTAGATGCCCTTGCCGACACCGTTTAGAACGTATTCAGGCTGTGGCGAAAGCCCGTAGCGCTTTTCGATCACATATTGACCATCGGCCGCGCTCTTCTCGGCATAGCAGTTCACCAGACGAGAATCCTTGGTGAAATCCGCACTGCGATTGGACGGCTGCGTGATCAGCGGCAGGCGCTTCGGAAGCTCTACCGTGGGAGCCTGCTGAGCTCGCTGCGCTGTTGATGCTTGAGCTTCCATCAACGGAACATCCCGGAGTTCTGAAAGGTGCGCACGTCAGGCTGCATGGTCGTGGAACTATCCTCCACGTCCCATGAATTGAGCGCATCGAAGTACGCTGCCGCTTTCCTCTCGCAGCGCTGCTGCACCGAGAGCGGCTGACCCGTGCATTTCTCATCGGCCAGTCCCCACAAGAGCGCAATACGCCACTCGTTCGGGAAGTTCATCATGTCCGTGATGTTGATGAAGTTCGTCACCTGCTGCTGGATCAGCAAGTGCGCGACTCCAGTGGCCGCCTGCGTATCCGGCACGAGCCAGAACCACACGATGAGCTGATACTGCTGCTTGTCCACGAAGTAGGAATTGAGCGCGCCCTGCTGCGTCGTCTGCGATAGTCTCGTGTACTCATCGCGCGAGAGCATGATCAGCGGATAGCGGTTCTGGAACTGATCCAGGTAATAGCCGTTATCCAGCACCCGCGTGGGCTTGGTCATGTTGATGCTGCCGCCAGGCCCGATGGTGTAGGGATTGACTCCCGCCACCAGCGGCACGGGCAGATCGTATTGCAGCCAGAGCTTCAGGCCCTGCGTCTGCCAGAGATTCACCATGTCGTTCAAGCGACGCATGCACTCGGAGATCAACTCCGAATCAGGATCATCCCCGCGCTGCAGCTTTCCTGCCTCGATCAGCGCATCGCAGATGATGCTGTAGGCGCTATTGGGTTCAGCGGCCACGACTTAGACTTTGTACAGCTTGATCATTTCAAGCAGCACGGTGAAGTTCTGAATCGGCATGGTGGCGTCCTCCCCGGTGCCATAGCCTGTCGTGCGCAGATTGATGTTGCCGTTATAGCCGGGGTTGGCTTGATTGGGCTGCAGAGGTCCGATCACCTCGAAACTCTCACGCCCTCGGCCGGCGATGGCAAAGATTGGCTGATCGTTGAGTCCTGCCCACGATAGCTGCACCTCTAACCCATCTCCGACCGAGTGCCACAGATGCTTGATCGCAAAGCCAACGAATAGAACCCCGTTGGGCTCGTTGTTGGTGAAGTCACTCAAGGTGACGGCAGGAGTAAGAGTGGCATCACTGGTGTCGAGCACACCCGTGATCTTGACTACCGCGTTCCTCCAGCCATCATTCTGGATCTGATAAGAGAATTGGTTTGCCATGTTACCCTCACAGTCCAGATACCCGTTCTGCGTAGCCCATCTCGAATTCCCAGGAAGGAGTGCCGGTGTTCGCGGTGCCGAATAGATCCAACTGCATGTTCCAACCGGGAGCGATGCCGAATGATCCCAAGGGAATGGTGATGGACTTCAGCGCTGAGGCTCCCAGAATATTAGTATCCATAGCGTTATCACCAAAAGTGAAAGTCCACACGTTTTTTGCTACGGGGATTGCCCCTTCGATCATGCCGTTGTAGAGCAGCCGTCCGGTCACCGGGTCCATAGCGAGCGTGACCAAGGCGCCCGCGTGGATGATCGCAGACGACCCTAGGCTTGACCCCGTGTTGGTGTTCTGAGGCGTGATGAGGCTACCGCCCGAGGTATATTTGCTCGTGATGTCATCGACCCGGATGGTGTAGCAGTAGTCCGTAGAGGCAGTCCATGTGCCTCCAATACCGCACTTCATCTTGAGATACTTAGGAAAGATCGTTCGTGCATTTGTGTTTGACGGAGATGAGCCGTTGGTGATCAAGAGATACGGATTGAGCTGGCCGGTCGTGGCGGAATCGAGTACCAGCTGATTTGCCGTGCCTGCAATGGTTGTCAGGGGCGTGGGCGAGCAGGCGGTGTAGTAGGAGCCCTCATCGCACAGCGCCTGATCGGTCGGCCATATGCTGACGACTTTCTGGGCATTGGCCGTTGGAAAGTTGACGTTAGGCATTTTCGTATCTCCTTATTGGCCAGATACGCGCTCGGCGTAACCCATCTCGAACTCAGCCGCGAAAGTGCCGCCATTGGCTGTGCCGAAGAGGTCGAGTTGCGCATTCCACCCCGGAGCGATTGCAAACGGCCCGCAGGGGATTGTGACGTATTTCAGTCCAGTGGCTCCTAGAACATTGGTTGGCATCGATCCAGAGCCAAAAGTAAAAGTCCATACATTCTTGGCGACCGGGATAGCCCCTTCAATCTGGCCGTTATACAGGAGCCTGCCAGTCACCACATCCATCGCCTTAGTCACCAGAGCTCCGGCGTAAATGACCGCCGCGGAGGTGAGGTTCGAGCCGGTACTGCTGTTGGAGGGCGTGATCAAACTGCCGCCAGAGGTGTACTTGGATGTAAGTGCATCCACGCGGATCGTGTAGCAGTAGTCGGTAGCCGAGGTGAACGTGGCTCCCGTGCACTTGATCTTCAGATACTTCGGGAAGATCGTGCGTGCGTTCGGGTTGGAGGGTGATGCGCTGTTGGTAATCAGAAGGAAGGGGTTGACCTGAGCGCCGGCGGCCGTGTCGATAACGAGCGATGCCGTACCGGCAATGCCGGTGAGTGGAGTAGGAGAGCAGGCCGTGTAATAGCTGCCCTCATCGGTGAGTCCCTGATCCGTTACCCAGACGTTGGAAACCTTCTGGGAGTTGGCTGTCGGGAAAAGTGCGTTAGCCATTCTAATCTCCTAGAGGGTTATACCGCAGCCGGGTTGATGAGTCCGCTCTTGTCGGCCGCCGCGGTGATCGGGCAGAAGTTCTGGTTGAAGGCGAGCTTCGTGCCCGTACTGATCCAAATCTGAGCGCTGTTGTTCAGGCCCCAGATGCGGTTGTCGTTGCACTGTCCGGTCCATGCGGTGCCTGAAGTGCTGATAGCCAAACCTGCCGTGGTCGTCGAGGTATTCGGCTTGTTGATGTAGTTCCTTGAGAACTCGAACTGCGTGATGCTGTTCGCGCCAGCCGCCAGTACGCAGGCCGTATCGTTCAGAACCGCCCAGTTGCCGTAGTTGTCCGTGACTGTCCAACGATCCTCATTCGCTCCAGCCTTCAGCGCTGTCGTGGCAGCGGTCGTGCCGAGACTCTTGATACGGTTGCCGACGAAGCGAAAACCATCGCAGGTATTAGCTGCGGCGGCATCGGTAAAGACGGTCAGAAGATTCAGAGAACTCGACAGATCCCGGAACTCGCAATATTCGATGTCGAAGTCGCGCGTGCCGCCGACAATGGTTCCAGAGGCTACCGTCTGGCTCACGCTCACGAGATACGTACCGACCCCGCCAGTGGTGCCGCTGAGCTGCGACATGATGAACGTGCCCGGCTGGAAGCCGGACGTAGCGGAAGCGAGATTCATGCCGGGGTAGAGCGTCCCGGAGCCAACCACAGTCACCGTCATGACGCCGGTGCCCGCCGTGGTGCCCGCAGCTATCGATGCAGTCACGCTCGCCGTCACTGCCGTAAACATCGAAACCACGGCTGCGAAGTTGCACTCGACGATGAAGTTCTGAATCGACATTCCAGCCGCCTGCAGCGGAATGTTCGCAGTGGTCGCGGTGGAAAGCGTAAGCCGAGGACGGTTCTCGCCGGTGCCGAGGCCTACGATCGCAACTCCGTTGGTCCCGAAGTTCAGGACAGTGCCGCTGGAATTGAGCCCCGCAGTCGTGGTGCCTGCGCCGTTCACGACCTCGCGGTGATTGGGCTTGACGAAAATGACATCGCCCGTGCCTTGTCCGCACATGGCGAGCGCGTGCGAGAGAGAAGCGAAGGGGCGGTGGAAGGTGCCCTTGCCTGGGGTTGCTGTTGCAGTGGTTCCCGCGCTATCCGAACCCATCATGACGCCAGGCGGCACGGATACATTGACCGGGCTGTTGGATACCCAAAAGACGTTTCCAACCTGCGTCTGAATAAGCGGAATACCGCGCACGGAAATACCGTTCGCGAATCCGCTTGGGAAGTTGCTCATCTGAATGTTGGTCGATGTGGACATATCAAATCACTCCAAGGCCGGGGCATTACCCCCGGCAGTTGTGTAAGGGCACACTAGTGAACATCAAGTATCAGGGCCCGTTGCTGCCCAAAATGCCCCGTGGATCTGTCGCTCCGACCGAGACGCGAAAGTACGTGGCCGCTCGTGCGTTCTTCGTACTGAAATCGTTGTCGGTGTCGAACACCGGCCGATCCCTCCAGAACATCTGCATCCCGTTCAGGCAGTTCGTGCGCACGAACCACGCATTGGGAGCCGTAAAGTAGTGATTGAGCTTGATGCCGCCAGGGAACGCATTCGTCGCCTTGAGGACGTTGAGCGCGTTGTTGGCATTGTCGCTTGAAAGAACACTCTTCAAGATCCTATTCGCGTTGAACCACTGCTGACGAGCGATGTGCAGCGACTGCGGCATGATGCTCACATAGAGGTTTCGGTCCGTCTGCAACCCCATCGCCTGAATGCAGATGTCCTCCAGCGCCGCCTCGCTCAAGTCAGCTGCCGGCGTCAGAGCATTCGAGTACGTGCCTCCAGTCGTATTGACCTGAGAGGCCGAGCACAGAGTCGTGCCCGTCGCGAACTGGAACACGTTACCCGTGAAGGCGTCGTTGTAGACGGATGAGGCAATGTTCTCGAGGGTCTGCTGAATCGAGAACGCATTCGCCTGAGCGCGGCGCATCGATACGACTTCGTATAGATTGTCGCGCAGTTCCTCATAGGTCACGATGTAGCCGAGCGCGTACGCGATGTGCGTATAGCGCTGCACTGGACCCTGGATCTCGGAATCGTAGCTGATGGGCGCACCCTCAGCCTTTACCGGCGCGAGTCCGAAGCCGGTTATCTGCACGTCCTCCTCATAGGCCATTGCAGAATCGAGTTGTTCGTAAAGATCGGTGTGCTCTGTGCGGTGCTCCGCATAGATTTGGCCCCAGAATGCATGGACGCCGGGCCACAAAGATTTTGGATGAGACCCAGTGGAAATTACGCCGCCTGCCATGTAAGTCTCCTGTTAGAAGCCGTAGCCGGACGTAACTGTACCCATCGTCCGATACTGGTGACTGTTGATGAGCACGAGCCACTTCGCATACGCGCCGAATGTGTTCCATGCCCCGTTGTCAAGATACTGCGCGAGACCGAAGATGCGCAGATTGTAGGCCGCGCCTCCAGAGCCCGCAGCCGGTGCCGTGCCGTTGTCCAGATACACTCCGGACCACGAAACCCCGGTAGCCGGCGCCGCATAGGCAAAGTTCGCGTTCTTGCTCGTTGCGGCTTTCGTCAGGAGAGTGCCGGTGCCACCTTCCTGAATCATGAAGATGATGTTCGGATCGTCCGCTACCAGCGCATAGTAGTTCTGCGTCTTGGTAGCCGGCGCACTGGTCAATGTGAGATTCGCCGGATTGATGTAGGGTCCGCCACGATAACTCGTGGTCAATGAAGAACTGGCGCCGATTGCAATGATTGCCCCGACCATTGGAGCGCCAGCCGTCGCAAGCGAGATGGTTTGGATACCGGACTGGGCATCTAATCCATCTACAAGCGCTACCGGATCGCCGGGATAGTAGGCGTTGGTGTCGGTCGTGCCATCGATGTAGTACAAACGAGCCTGGCCGGTCCATTCAGCGCCAGAGAGATACTGAACCGGGGTCAGGCCTTGCACCTTTGAGGTATTGCTCAAAGTAATTCTCCTTCAATGTCAAAAAAGTTCACGTCGCACTCTTCCTGGCCGGCCTGTTGAATAGAGGCTTGGCTATGCCTGTACGTTCCCGATCCACGTATCTCAAATTTTGATCTGTGCCTGACGTTTTCTCAGATCCGGCGATCTGCTCGCCGCGAAACATCTGCCTTAACATAGCGATGTTGCGGTCTTCAAGTGATTTCTGATCCTCATTCCACCATTCGAGCTTGATTTTCATCAGGTATTGCATGTCCGGCTTGCCGGAATTTCCGACCTTGTTACCGACGATGCAGATGTTCGTGCCCATGTCGACATTGCCGGAAAGCGTGGTGTCCGAGCCTATGCCCATCGGGTTGATATCGAGTTCGTTTGTCTTGACGAACTCATAGCCGCCCTGGAAGGCCTGGGGAATGTTCTCCTCGAGCATCCAGTGCAGGTGAAAGCCTGGAAGGTCCGGCGTCTCCATCTTGCGCCTGGGCGCTGACATCGGAATGCGCTTGAAGCCGCTGCGGTCTGCCTTGGAGGCCTCCGACGCGCTCTTGTTGGACGGATTCTGATTCAAGGTGAGGGTAGCCATGACTATTCTTTGCTCCAATAAATGTTCGCATAATGGGCACGATAGGCCGCCATGTCCTTGAACACAGAGCCCGCCTCTCCGACCTTCGCGCGCTTGGATAGCCTCTCGCATGTGGCCTTCACATCGGCGGGCAGGTCGGCGTAGGTCTTGCCTTCGCCTCCTCCTTCACCACCACCGCCGCT
>Ga0209415_10011613_pt1 | contig 14803 bp, 11 predicted proteins | sample PeaSoiSIISIP2007_FD_187696 | JGI IMG/M metagenome (GOLD analysis project Ga0209415, IMG submission 187696) | Peat soil microbial communities from Weissenstadt, Germany - SII-SIP-2007 (SPAdes) (version 2) | ecosystem: Environmental > Terrestrial > Soil > Wetlands > Peat | place: Germany...
TTGACCGCCATTGGCGCCGCCGCACTGCCGTCGCTTTCGACCACATCCTCCGCCTCCCGCACGCGCGCGTCCTGGACCTTTGCTGCGGCACCGGAGACCTCGCGTTGGCCCTGAAGCGCCGCGCGACTCATTCCTGCAGTCCCGGCGCCGCACTCTTCGGAAGCGATTTCGCGCACCCGATGCTGGTGCGCGCGATCCAGAAGACCGCCGGGTCGAGCCCCACGCAGGGATCGCACGCGCCGGCCATCTTCTATTTCGAAGCGGACGCGCTCCGTCTGCCCGTTTCCGATTCCGCCTTCGACCTGATCACCGCAGCCTTCGGTTTTCGCAATCTGGCAAACTACGCCGATGGCTTGCGCGAGTTCCATCGGCTGCTCCGTCCCGGGGGCGAACTGGGCATCCTGGAATTTGTCGAGCCGACTGGCCACCTGTTCGGGCCGCTCTACCGTTTCTATTTTCGGAGAGTTCTTCCCTGGATTGGCGGGGCTATTTCCGGCAGCGGCCCGGCCTATTCCTATCTGCCTGCATCCGTCTCCAAATTCCCGCGGCCGGAGTCGCTGGCGGAAATGATGCGCGACGCGTGTTTTTCCGATGTCTCCTATACGCGCTGGACCGGCGGAATCGTCGCCCTCCACACCGGTCGAAGACGCTGAGTAAAGAAGCTCCTCTCTCCCCCCGCGGCAGGCCGCTACTCGTAGCGCAGGGCGTGCAGCGGATCCACGCGAGTCGCCCGGCGCGCCGGCGCCCAGCAGGCCGCTGCCGCTACTGCGGCAAATAGCAGCGCCGCGACGACCAGCGTCGCCAGGTCGTGCGCCGTGACGCCAAACAGGAACGTAGCCAGAAACCGCCCGGTTGCGAACGCCGCCGCTACCCCGATCCCTACTCCCGCCGCCACCAGTCCCATCCCCCGGGAAAGAATCAGCCGGTGGACGTCCCCGCGCTGCGCCCCCATGGCCATGCGCACCCCGATCTCTTGCGTCTGCTGCGTGACCGTATACGACATCACGCCGTAGAGGCCCACCAGGCTGAGCAGCACAGCCAGCCCGGCGAACAATCCGAGCAACACCGTGCGCCAGCGAGGCAGTGCCACCGATTCGCCCACTACATCTTCCAGCGTGGTGGGGTTGGTCACCGGCTGTTGCGCGTCCAGCTCCTGCACCACATGGCGCGCCGAGGCCAGCATGGCCATCGGCTCGCCCCCCGTCCGCACCAGGAACGTCATCCTGGTCCGCGGCATTTGACCGAATGGCTCGTACACCTGCATCCCGGCCTTTTCGCCCAGGCCATAGTGATTCACACTCGCGGCCACTCCCACGATCTCCCGAACGATGGAATAATTCCGGCCAATCTGGATCCGTTGCCCGATGGGATCCCGACCCGGAAAAAGGACTCGCGCCATCACATCGTTAATCACGCACACGCGCGGCGAAGTGGCGGTATCCTCCGGCGTGAACTCGCGTCCCGCCAGCAGCCGGATTCCCATCGACCGGAAGTAGCCCGCGCTTACCAGAGCGTACAACGCCGAGGGAAGGCTCTCCGAGTCAGCCTGGCCTGCGAGTCCCAAACTGTACAGTTCGTCGTTGTCGCTCATGGGCACCAGCGAGGTCATGACAGCGGAATCCACCCCCGGGAGCGCCGCCAGTCGCTGTTGCGCCTGTTCGTAGAATGCCACCTGTTGTACGGGGGTCGAGTAGCGTGCTCGTGGGAGGCTCAGGTCAAAAGCCAGCATCCCGCCGGTTCGGAAGCCAGGGTCGACCGCGGTCAGTCTGTCGAAGCTGCGCACGAATAACCCGGCAGAAAACAGCAGCACAAATGCCAGCGCCACCTCCGCCACCACCAGCATTTGTCGCACCCGTCCGCGGCCGCCCGCGGCGGATCGTCCTCCTTCCTTCAGCGCCTCGGAGAGATTGCCTCCCACCACGATGAGTCCCGGCGCCAGTCCGAATACGATTCCCGTCGCCATGGCCAATCCCAGCGTGAAGAGCAGAACGTGCCAATCCACCGCCACGCTCTCCGAACGGGGGAGAAACGCGGGATGCAGCACGGCCAGGGTTCGAGCGCTCCATATGGCCACCAACAATCCCAGCACTCCGGCACCGAGCGCAATCACCACGCTCTCCGTGAGCAATTGCCGCAGCAGCCGCAGCCGGCTGGCGCCGAGCGCGTGGCGAAGCGCAATCTCGCGATAGCGCACCGTGGCGCGCGCCAGCAGCATGTTTGCGGCATTCGCGCAGGCGATAAGCAGCACCAGCCCCACCGCGCCCAGCAGCACGAGAAGCGCCGGCCGCACGCCGCGCACGGCCCTTTCCTGGGAACGCGACACCACCACTCCCCAGCCTCCATTTGTTACCGCGAATTGCTTCTCCAGCCGCCGACCCACATTGGACATATCATCGCGTGCGTGCTCCAGGGTGGTTCCCGGACGCAAGCGGCCCATCACGTGGAGGAAGTGGGCGCCTCGCACTGTTTTCAAGGAATCGCCGATGAGGAACGGCAACCAGAGGCTGGTTCTCAGGCCGCCGAATTGGAAATCCGGGGGCATCACGCCGATGATTTCGTATGCCTCGCCTCCCAGCGTGATGCTCTTGCCGACCGCGCCACGGTCAGAGCCGAAAGCGCTCCTCCACAGACCATCGCTGATCACCAGTACGTGGTCGCGCCCAGGCTGGAAATCTCCCGCGCCAAACGTGCGGCCAAGCGCCGGCCGGCTCCTCAACATCTCGAACAATCCCTGGGTCGCGCTGATTCCCTGCCACTCCACCGGAAATTCGCCGCCCGCGTAGCTGTACGACCCGTTGGACAGCGCCACCATTTGTTCAAAGGAGTGGCTCTGGTCGCGCCAGTCCAGAAAATTCGCCGGAGATACCGAAAAGTTCGTCCAGCCCTTTGCGAGATTGCTCTCGCGAATGTCCACGAGGGCGTTCGAGTCGGGGTAGGGAAGCGGCCGCAGCAGCACCGAATATACCACCGAGAAAATCGTGGAGTTGGCGCCGATCCCCAGCGCCAGCGTCAGCGCCACCAGAGCCGCGAAACTCCGGTTCTTCCACAGCGTGCGCGCGGCATAGCGCAGGTCCTGCATCAAATCCGCCAGCATGTTTCCTCCTCGTCTTTCTCTGAGCCGCTGCTCCTGCGCTGCGGGCTGCCAACTCTCCGGCAGATGACCCGTGGCGCGCGCCGCCATCGGCCTCTCCGCCAGGCGGATCTCCCGCGCGAGCGCCGGCCAGTCCGAAATGTGCGTGCCGGCGCGCCGTTCGGCGTCAGCCTCGCTGACCCCGCGGGACAGCGCGTCTGCATGGATCTGCTCGAGCTGCTGCGCGATTTCCTCCACGATTTCCTGCTCGCGCGGGCCGCTCACACCGAGGCTGCCCAGGCGCTCCCGGACGAATTGTTTCCAATCAGGCATTTCCCACTCGCACCACGCGCTCGACCGCTCGGATGAATTCACGCCAGCTTCGCCGCTCCTCCGGCAGCGCGCGCCTGCCCGCTGCCGTCAGCCGGTAGTATCGCCGCCGGCGTTGCCCGTGCTTCTCCACCCAGCGCCCTTCGATCCAGCCGCGCCGCTCCAGCCGGTAGAGCATGGGGTAGAGCGAAGCCACGTGAAAATCCAGCACCCCGCCGGAGTGCTCCTCGATTCGCTTCGCGATTTCATACCCGTGGAGCGGCCGCCGATCCAGCAATCCGAGGATCAGCACCTCCGCCGTTCCTTTCTTCAGTTCCGCATTCCCCATCGCTGCCCCCTCCATATATAGCCACGATGTATATGACGCACCGAAACGGATAACGGGTAGTAGAAAGTTTGGTGGGATCCGTGATGCGAGCCGTAGCCCGCTCGGGCCGCCGACCTCAGGAGCTGAAGTCCCTGAGCTACGGGCACTTGTGGGCACGGCTAAGGCCGTGCCCTTCCGGGTGTCAATTGTGGGATGGCTTCGAGCCCGATGCAGTCGCAAGCAAAACCAGCCAGCGCGGTTGGCACCCCACCGGCTCCCGAACCCAGGAATCCGCCGGAAGCAAACCCGTCAGTCCGGTATTCCCAGATCGCGAACCTTGTTCAGCAACGTTTTGTATGAGATTCCCAACTGTTCGGCGGCGCGCGTCTTATTCCACTTGCAGCCGCGCAACACCATTTCGATCTTGGACCGCTCCACCCGCTCCGTCACTCGCTGCACCACCTCGTCTAATGTCCCTTCCCACGAGAACTCCTGCTCGGCCACGCCCGTTGGGATCCCCTCCGAGGCCGGCCGCGGCGCCGGCAGCCGCAGGTCCTTCGTCTCGATTTCGGCTCCGTCGGCCAGGATCACGGCGCGTTCAATGGCGTTCTGCAGTTCGCGGATGTTGCCGGGCCATTCGTATCCCAGCACGCGTTCTCGCGCTTCCTGGCTCAGGCGCAACCCGGGCTTGGAAAGCTCCCTGCAGAACCGCTCCAGAAAATGCGCCGCCAGTAGCAGCACGTCGTCGCCGCGTTCGCGCAGTGGCGGAATCGTAAGAGGCACCGCGGAAATGCGGAAGTACAGGTCTTCGCGGAAACTTTTGTCCGCCACTGCGGTGTCCAGGTTTTTGTTCGTGGCGCACAGGATGCGCGCATCCACATCCACCGCCTGCGTCCCCCCCACGCGTTCGAAGCGCCGCTCCTCGAGCACGCGCAGCAGCTTCGCCTGGGTCATCAGCGGCAGCTCGGCAATCTCGTCCAAAAACAGCGTCCCGCGGTGGGCCATTTCCATTTTGCCCATCTTTCGCGCGCCGGCCCCGGTGTACGCGCCTTTTTCGTGGCCGAAGAGCTCGTTTTCCACCAGGCCCTCGGGGATGGCCGCGCAGTTGAGCGCCACAAAGGGATGTTCACGCCGCCGCGAAAGGTGGTGAATGGCGCGCGCGAACAGTTCTTTCCCGGTGCCGCTTTCCCCCAGAAGGAGCACGGTCGAATCCGTCGCCGCCACTCGCTGGACTTGCTGCCCCGCGGCCTGAATCGCGGGGTGCTCCCCGACGATGCGAGGGAATCCGTACCGCGCCGCATACTCGGCCCGGAGCACGAGGTTTTCCCTCAACAGGTCCTGCTGCCTTGCCGCGCGCTCCACCAGGATCTTCAGGTGGTCCAGGTCCACCGGTTTCTGGATGAAATCGAACGCGCCCTCTTTCATCGCGGTGACCGCTTCCTCCACCGAGCCGTAGGCGGTCATCAGGATCACGGGAATTTCCGGATCGGCCTCCTTTACCTCGCGCAGAACGTCCAGGCCCGAGCCGCCCGGAAGCTTCAGGTCCGTCAGCACCAGCAGGTAACGCATGCTGCGGACCTTTTCGATGGCCGTGGTGGCGTCCGCGGCCTCTTCCACGCTCCAGCCCGCGCGCTCCAGCGCCTTGCGCAGCACGCCGCGGAGTTCGGCCTTGTCTTCTACCAGGAGGAGAGGTTCCATGCAGGAAGTCTAGCCCGGTCTTCTCGCCAGTTGTAGCGGAGGCAGGAGGAGTGGCGCGAACTGAGTAAGGTTTCTCGCGGGGAGAGAAACGGTCATCCCGCACCGCGCCGGGGGGTAAAGAGCCTGCGTGGCAACTCGGGACCAGAAACCTCAGCGGCTGAAGCCGCGCGACACTTGCGGCGTTGACGGCACGGTTGAAACCGTGCCCTGACGGCGTGCAGGGTTGCCACACAGGATCTATAGCCCCGCAGGTTTGTCTGGTGGCTCAGCGAGTATGCGATCCAGGTGGAGAGCCATGCCTTAGGGACGGGCCCATCCGGAGGGCAAGCCTTCTTTCCGCAGTTCGTCTTCGAGGTCGGAAATGGCCTGTTTGTCCTGCTCGATCTTCTGCTTCAGGTCGTCAATCTTCTTGGCCATATCATTGAGCTCGCCCCCCTTCTGGCCCGGGTACTGATACTGCTCGCGCATGGCCGTATTGGGGTCGCTGTAATACTGAGTGCGCTTCAGGTTCAACTCGCGTTGCGTCAGGTCCATCTCCTTCTGATCGTCGTCGAGTTTCTTCTGCGCGTCCGCGAACTTTTGTCGCCACTTGGCTTCCAGCGCGGTCTTCTTCTTCTCATCGTCTTCGCCCGCGGCAGCCTTCGTTCCCGCCGGCGCTGCCGCCCCGCTATCCGCCGCGGCCTCCCCAGAGCCCTCCTGACCGCCTTCCCCGGTCGCGACAGGAATCTCGCGGGGTGCTTTCGGAATATTTTCGTCATTCCACACGTGCTGTGGCGCTGCCTCGGTCTTTTTCTCGGCTTTCGCCTTCCGTGCCGCGTCGGCAAGCGACGGCTCCTGCGCGCCCGCCGATTGAGTATCCTGCCCCGCGGCCGCGCTCCACCATCCTGCGGCGCAAAGTGCGCCCGCCACGAGCAAGCCAAAAGAGGATTTACGCATACGCACCACCTTCAAGGTGTTGGCTGGGGTAAACACCTGCTGCTAGTTTAGATGCGTCCGGGCGGTCAAGCAACTGCCCCGGGTTCCGGGGGGTTCGTGGGTACCGTAAGGATAAACTCCGCGCCCCCTCCCGGCAGATTTCTCGCCTCCGCGCTCCCCCCGTGATGGACGGCGATCTTCTGCACCACGGCGAGTCCCAGCCCGGTCCCGTCGGGCTTGGTGGTGTAGAACGGCAGGAAGAGCTTGGGCAAGACGTCCCGCGGAATCCCGGGACCGTCATCGGCCACAACAATGCGCAATGTGGCATGGCCCGCCACGCGTTCGCCGGGCTGAACGGGTGCACCCAAGTGGGCGGCCGCGCCTCCCACGGGTTCACCGCGAATCACCACGTGGCCGGCCGGCGAGCCTTCTCTGCGGAATTCACACACCGCCTCCGCCGCGTTGCGCACCAGGTTCAGCAGCGCCTGCCGCAGCAGGCCCTCATCCCCCGCCACGCTCGGAAATTCTCCCGCGGCCTGGAATTCGACGCGCGGATGGCTCTCGCGGGCCTCCGCCACCACGCGCTCCACCAGCGGCCCGGTGGCCACGCTCCCCGGCATTACCTCCAGCGGCCGGGCAAAGCGCAGGAATTCCGTGACCACGTGAGTCAGCGCGCGCGCCTCTTTCAGGATTTTTCCGGCGTTGTCCGCCACTTCGCCCGGCTGCACCTCCTGCAGCACGAGTTGCGCGTAGGCGGAAATCGTGGCCAGCGAATTCTTGAATTCGTGCGCAATCCCCGCGGACATCTCCCCCAGCGTGGCCAGGCTCTCTTTCAGCCGCACCGCGCGCTGCAATCCGGTCAGCTCGGTCAGATCGCTGAGCAGGCACAGCGCCCCGGCCACCCGATTCGCGTCGCGCTTCACCGGAGAGATGCTCAGCCCCAAGTGCCGTACCTCGCCCGCACCATTTCGGTGCTCCACCTCTTCGCGCTGGTAGGTGCGGCCCTCGCGCAGGCAGGTCTCGAGCAGTTGCGTGATTGGGGATCCCGCGCCCAGCACGTCCGAGTAACGCCGGTACTGCAGCGCGCCCACTCCCAGCGTCTGCTCCGCCGCGGGATTCGACAGCCGGATCATCCCCGTGGCGTTCACCAGCAGCAGTCCCGTGGGCATCTGGCGCGTGACGGCTTCGGTCAGCCGTTCCGTTTCCGCGGCACGGTCTTTTACCTCTTTGTGCAGTTTTTCGAGTTCCCGCTCCTGCTCCCGCAATCGCTGGATCACCGCCTGCACGGAAGCGGAGGCAAACGCGGACTCACCCGCCGCGGCAGGCCGGGGCGCAGATTCATCCCCTGCGGGGCCAATCGCGCCCCGGTTGCGATAGGCGCGCAGGACGGTTCCGAACGCCAGCAGGAACGCGAAAAATATCGCCAGCGTGAAGAAAAATCCCGCCGTGAGCCAGAACGGCTGCGGCCCGTGCGCCCCCGGACGCACCTGTAGCACCACCACCGCCGCGCATTGCAGCGCAGGGCGAATAGCCCCGCGGCTCTTGCGTCCGAAGAGAAAATCGCTTTCCACAACCTCCCCTCTCTCCACCAGTCGCCGCATTACGCAAACCGCCCGAAATACCACACGAGCACCGGAGGCCCGTAAAACACCGTGATCAGTGCCCCCGCGGCCAGAAATAATCCGAACGGCAGCTCGTAATCGCTGCCCGTTCGTCGAAAAACGATAAAGATGGAGCCCAGCACGCTTCCCAGCAACGCTCCGATCATGATCGTCAGCAGCACGGCCTTCACCCCCAGAAACGTGCCGGCCATGGCCATCATTTTTACGTCGCCCAGCCCCATGCCCTCGCGTCCTCGAAGGCGGAAGTAGCCCTCGGCAAAAATCCACAGCACGCCCGCACCCGCGGCGGCACCAAGCAGCGCGTCGGTGACGGAGAGCACGCGCACCGGCGGCGGGAAATCGAACATCCGGTTGGAAAGCCACAGCGAAGTGCCGTCCCCCAGCATCGCTACTCCGCTCCACGCCAGCCCCAGAATGCCCCCGGTCAGATTCACTTTATCCGGCAGGATTCTCTCCCGCAGATCCGTCACCGCCAGCACCAGCAGCACGGCGCAGAACACCGCCGATTTTCCAAACGCCGGCGTCAGACCGAACGCCAGCGCGCACGCCGCAAACAGCGCTCCCGTCAGGAACTCCACGACGGGATACAACGCGGAAATCGGCGCCTTGCAATTCCGGCAGCGCCCCCGCAATACCAGCCAGCTCAGCACTGGGACATTGTCGTAGGGCGCAATCGGCCTTCCGCACTTGGGGCAATGCGAGGGCGGCCGTACGATTGATTCCCCCGTCGGAATTCGCAGGATGCAAACATTCAGGAAGCTGCCCACGACCAGCCCGAGCACGAACGCGAATCCGACAATCATGCTTCGACTCTGACACAGCCGCAGCCGCGCTCGATAGCCGAAAGTTCTCCGCTGAGCGTTGACAGTCAAGAGCCGAACGCCGTTCGACCTTCAACCTTCGACCTTCGACCCCGCACTCTCCTGCTCCACCCGGCCGCAAGCCCCGTTCCCTGTGCGCGAATTGACTCTCCCCGCGCCACTCCCTACACTCGCCTCTTTTGTCCCATGAGCTGGCTCGAACAATCCGTCCGCCGCTACGAGCATCGCCACTGGTCGCGCGATTCCCGCGCCGTCATGCCATTTGCCTGGGGCCTCGAACACATCGGAGGCCGAGCGGACGAACGCGACCCGCGCGGCTGGCTCCTCGAATTTGCCGATCGCACCATCGCCGCGAGCGACGGCTGGTTTAGCGGCGAGCCTGCCCGCGATTACCGCCTTGCCGGCGGCGAGCTAACTTTTACCAGCGCCGTCGATTCGCCCTGGCCGGAGAACAACCAAGTGCACGCGCGGCTTTTTCCCGCCGCGAAGGCAGGACCGGCCGTCCTCGTCATGGCCCAGTGGAACGCCAAGCCCCACGAACATGTCGGCATCTGCCAATGGCTGAATACGCTGGGCATTTCCGCTCTGCGTCTCACCTTGCCCTATCACGACAGCCGGCGTATCGCGGGACACGAGCGCGCCTACAACCTAGTCGGCCCCAACATCGGCCTCACCATCCAGGCGAATCGCCAGGCCGTTGCCGATGCCCGCTCCTGCCTTCGCTGGCTTGAACTACAGGGCTATAGCCGTCTGGGACTGCTCGGCACCAGCATCGGCTCTTCCATTGGGTTCATCACCCTGGCGCACGATCCCGCGGTGCGTGCCGGAGTCTTCCTCCACGTTTCCACCTATTTCGGCGCCGTCGTCAGCACCGGATTAACCACACTGCACGTGTGGGAGCCGCTCCAGGCCAAAGTCTCGCGCGAGGATTTGATCCGCTTCTGGTCCCCTATCAGCCCGTTCCCCTACGTTCACCGAATCAAAGCCTCGACCCAGCGCGCCTTGATGGTTAGCGGAAAATACGATCCCACGTTCTGGCCGGAATATTCCGAGGAACTCTTCCAGGCCCTGAAGCACGACAACATTGAGGTCGAGCGCCTGCTCCTGCCCTGCGGCCACTATTCCCTGGGCCTCCCTCCCTTCAGTTGGATCGTAGGCGCCCGCTTCGCCGCGTTCTTCCTGCGCATGCTTGGCTGACGGTTTCGTGATTCTCCTCTCCGTCTTCCCCGCGTTGACGCCCCCGCGCCTGCGTGCTAGCGTCACCGCCTTCCAATGTCGGCAGCTTCCCCCAAACGCATCGCCGTAATCCCCGGCGACGGCATCGGCCCCGAAGTAACCGCCGAAGGCCTCAAAGCCCTGCGCGCCGCGCTCGCCGCGGGGGCGCGAGCAGCCGAGTTCACCAATTTCGATTGGTCCGCCGGCCGCTTCCTTCGCGAAGGCGTCTCGCTGCCCCCCGGCGCGGTAGAAATGTTGCGCCGTGACTTCGACGCCATCCTGTTCGGTGCCGTCGGCGATCCCCGCGTGCCCTCCAACCAGCACGCTTTGGACATCTTGTTCGGCCTGCGCTTCGGTCTCGACCTCTACGTCAACGTGCGCCCGTGCGTCCTCCTCGACCGCCGCATCACCCCGCTGCGCGACCGCACCGAGGCGGACGTCAATTTCGTCGTCCTTCGCGAAAACACGGAAGGCCTGTACGTCAATATCGGCGGCCAGTTCAAGCGCGGCACTCCCGACGAGGTCGCCGTCCAGGAAGAGCTGAACACGCGCAAGGGCGTCGAGCGCATCATCCGTTTCGCCTTCCAGTACGCCGCCGCGCGGCCCCGCCATCGCCTCTGCATGAGCGACAAATCCAATGCCCTCACCCACGGGCACGACCTGTGGCAGCGCGTCTTCCGCGAATTGCAAAAGGAGCATCCGGAAACGGAATCCCGCCACCTCTACATCGACACGCTGGCCATGGAAATGGTCCGCGACCCCTCCCAGTTCGACGTGATCGTCACGAACAACCTGTTCGGTGACATCGTCAGCGACCTCGGCGCCCAGCTCTCCGGTGGCCTGGGGCTTTCGCCCTCCGCCAATATTCACCCGGGCCAGGTCTCCCTGTTCGAGCCGGTCCACGGAAGCGCGCCCACCATCGCCGGGAAAAATCTGGCCAACCCGTTCGGCTCCATCCTGACGAGCGCCATGCTGTGCGATTACTTGGCGTGGCAGCGGGAAGGCGACGCGCTCCGTGCCGCCGTGCGCGCTGCGCTGCGGGAAGGGAAGTGCACCGCCGACCTGGGCGGCTCGCTGGGCACGCGCGAAGCCGGCGATTGGATCGCCACCCACGTTTCGAAGGCGCTGTAGCTGCGGCTTTGTTTCGCCATCCGGTCCTCGATTCGGGTGCGGGCCGCGTCGCCCTGAGTGAGTCCCCTTCACTGGCTGCCCTCCGTGGTAGAATCACCGGGTTTCGGTCACCCTACGAGTGGGAGGCATTTCATGAAAATCAGCCCGGGCAAAATTAAAGGAATGGAAGCGGTCGCCAACGCCAAGGGCGTGATCGCCGCCGCGGCCATGGACCAGCGCGGCTCTCTGCGCAACCTGATCGCCAAGGAAAAGGGCGTGGACAAAAAGGAAGTGAACGCCGACATGATGAGCGAGTTCAAGGAAGCCGTCGTGCGCATCCTTACTCCCCACGCCAGCGCCATTCTGCTCGACCCCGAGTACGGCCTTCGCGCGGCGCGCGCCCGCGCCAAAAACGCCGGCCTGCTGCTGGCCTACGAGGAGAGCGGATACGACAACACCAAGCCCGGCCGCCTTCCCGATCTATTGCCGGACTACTCCGCCCGCCGCCTGATGGAAGCAGGCGCCGACTGCGTGAAGATTCTGCTCTACTACGCTCCCACCGATGCTCCGCACATCAACGATGAAAAGCACGCCTGGGTGGAGCGCATCGGCGACGAGTGCCGCGGATGCGACGTCCCCTACTTCCTGGAATTTGTCACCTACGCGGAGGGCGTGGACGAGAAATCCATCGACTTCGCCCGGAAAAAGCCCGACTTCGTGATCCGCGCCATGGAAGAGTTTTCCCGCGAGCGCTACGGTGTGGACGTCCTCAAAGTCGAGGTGCCCGTGAACATGGCCTACGTGGCCGGTTCGCGCGCCTGCAAGGGCGAATCCGCCTACACCCGCGACCAGGCGAAAGATTATTTCCGCCGCGCCGCCTCAGTCGCAAAAAAGCCTTTCATCTATTTGTCCGCCGGGGTTTCGAACGAGGTCTTCTCGGAGACGCTCGAGCTGGCCTCCGAGACCGGAGTCAATTTCTCCGGCGTCCTCTGCGGCCGCGCCACCTGGAAAGATGCGATTCCCGTCTACGGCAAGCAAGGCCTCCGGGCGCTGGAAGATTGGCTCTCGGACACCGGTGTGAAAAACATCAAGAACGTGAACGACCGCCTCGGCGCGGCCAAGCCCTGGTACGGGTTCTACGGGGCGCAGTCCGCCGCCGCCCTGGCCTGACCCCATGTGGCGCAGACTTCAGTCTGCGCGCAATAGGTAGGGGCGGACGCGTCCACGTGTCCGCCCCAGTTTCTCCCGTGCCCCGCGCGTCGTCTGCTCCCCTTGCGTTACACTTTCCACTGCACATGCTCCCCGGCGTCTACATCCAGATCCCCTTCTGCCAGTCCAAATGCACCTATTGTCATTTCGCCACGGGCGTTTTCCCCCGCGAACTGATGGCGCCCTACGTGGAAGCGGTCGAAACCGAAATCCGCAACCACGGGCAATCCTATTCGGCAGCCTCTCTCGCACTTCCTGCCGGCGACCCCGACACGATTTACCTCGGCGGCGGAACTCCGAGCCTCCTGCCCCCGGAAGATGTCGCGCGACTTCTCTCTGCCGTGCGCCGTGCATTCCCCGCGAGCCGCGAGTGGCGCGAGATCACACTGGAAGCCGACCCTGAAACCGTGACGCCCGAGAAAGCAACCGCGTGGCGCGCCGCGGGCATTGATCGCGTCTCGCTCGGCGCGCAGTCGTTCTCGGACGCCGAGCTTCGCGCGGCCGGCCGCCGGCATCGTAAGAATGACATTCTCCACGCCGTCGAGACGCTTCGCTCCGCCCGATTCGCCAGCCTGAACCTCGATCTGATTCTCGGCCTCGCCGGCCAGACCGCCGAAAGCTGGCGCGCTTCGCTCGACGAACTCCTCGCGCTGCGGCCCGAGCACGTCTCCCTGTACATGTTCGACGTGGACGAAGAGAGCCACCTCGGCCGCGAATTGCTCGAAGGCGGTTCGCGCTACGGCGCGCAGCGCGTGCCCGGCGAGGACGCGCAGGCCGAATGGTTCGACCAGGCCTGTGCGCGCCTTTCCGCCGCCGGCTACCAGCACTACGAAATCTCCAACTGGGCGCTCGAGGGCCATCGCGCCGTCCACAACTCGAAATACTGGATCCGCGCGCCGTATTTTGGCTTTGGCTCCGGAGCGCATTCCTTCAACGGCGGCGAGCGCTGGGCCAACGCCCATGTTCCCGCGGCCTACGTGCAGGCCGTTCGCGCCGGATCTCTCCCCATCGAGCAGCGGCAGTCCGTCACCACGCAGATGGCGCTCGAGGAAGAAGTCTTCCTCGGATTGCGCCTCCTCGACGGCATCAATCTGTCGCGCATCGAAGCGCAATACGGCGTGGATCTGCGCGACCGCCTACCCAGGCTAGTGGAAGCAGGGGCGGTAGCCGTGGAAGGTGACATCCTTCGCCTGATTCCCGCGCGTCTGGCGGTTTCGAACGAGGTGTTCGCGGAGCTGCTCACGTAATATGGGTGGCGCAGCCACTCTTGGCTGCGCGCCTCTGGCAATGAAGGGACAGCGGCGGCTTCACGCCGCCGGGATCTCTCGATCGAATATGACCGACATCATCGATCTCCGCAGCGACACCGTAACCCGCCCCACGCCGGCCATGCGTCGCGCCATGGCGGAAGCCGAAGTTGGCGACGACGTTTACGGCGAAGACCCCACCGTCAATCTCCTAGAGTCTCGCGCCGCGCAGCGATTTGCCCGCGAAGCAGCCCTCTTCGTTCCCTCGGGCTCCATGGGCAATCTCCTGGCCATCTGGTGCTCGACGCAGCCGGGCCAGGAAGTGATCTGCGACGGCCGCTCGCACACCTTTGTCCACGAAATGGGCGCCATGTCCGCAATCGCCGGCGTGATGCCGAAGACGGTTTCCTCTCCGGACGGGATCCTCACCTGGGAGCGTATCGCTCCAGCGCTTGAGGATGGAAAGGGCTATCACTCCCAGACCGGCCTGATCGAACTAGAAAGCACGCACAATCTCGCCGGCGGCACCGTCTATCCCGCCGAGACCATCGCGGACATCTCCGCCCACGCGCACGCGATCGGACTCAAAGTCCATCTCGACGGCGCACGCATCTTCAATGCCGCCGTGGCGCTCGGAAAATCCGTGGAAGAAATCACGCGCCCGGTGGATTCCGTGATGTTTTGCCTGTCGAAAGCCCTGGGCGCCCCCGTCGGTTCCATGCTGGTAGGATCGAGCGAGTTCATCGCCCGGGCCCGCCGCCGGCGCAAAATCCTGGGCGGCGGAATGAGGCAGGTGGGCGTGCTCGCCGCTGCGGGTCTCGTGGCCCTCGAAGAATCACCGAAAATCCTGCCGCGCGATCACGAAAATGCCCGCTTCCTCGCGCAGGCGCTCGCCGCCATTCCCGGGATTCTCCTGGACCCGGCAAAGGTGGTCACGAACATCGTCATGTTCGATCTGGAGGGGCAGCGAATGGCCGCCGATCTGTGTGACGCTCTCCGCCAGCGCGGCGTCTTGGCCTCCGCGTTCGGCCCCCAACTCGTCCGCATGGTCACGCATTACGACGTGGATCGCCCCGCCATCGAACGCGCCATCGCCGCAATGCAATCCATCCTGCGGTAGAGTTGATGCGTATAGGACGTCCGTGGGAAGCCCGAGAGGGCCAGCATCGAGAGCATTTCTCAGAGCTACGCATTGTCCATCGGAACTGGCACCGTGGCCTGTTCAGGCGTCGGGATCTGGGAACTTTTCACGGGACTAC
>Ga0209415_10011614_pt1 | contig 14803 bp, 14 predicted proteins | sample PeaSoiSIISIP2007_FD_187696 | JGI IMG/M metagenome (GOLD analysis project Ga0209415, IMG submission 187696) | Peat soil microbial communities from Weissenstadt, Germany - SII-SIP-2007 (SPAdes) (version 2) | ecosystem: Environmental > Terrestrial > Soil > Wetlands > Peat | place: Germany...
CTTGCACGGGCTGAATGCCACCGCGGGCGCCGACGGCAGTGCAGTTGAGAGCGGCGGCGGCGCAGGCGAACTCCAATTGCCGCTGCAATGGCCAGCCTTGCAAAAACCCGTAAATGAAACCTGCATGAAAGATGTCGCCGGCACCTGTGGTGTCCACCGCATCGATGCGATAAGCGGGCGCGTAGTGAAATCGCTCGCCATTCCACGCAAGCACTCCTTCGTGCCCTAAAGTGGCAGCAGTGAGGCGGCAGGCGTAGCGGCGATGGACCTGCGGGAGCGAAAGGCGAAGATCGGGTTCGCCGGTGAGGCGAGCGGGGATATCGCGGCTGGTAATCAGGAAATCGATGTTGGGCAAGAGAGCTTCAAAGCCGGAGTAGAGATCGTCGAGATCGGCGACGACGGGGATTCCCGCGGCGCGGGCCCATTGGGCGGCGAGGGCGGCGGCGGCGGTATCGTGGCCGTCGAGATGCAGAACGCGCGCGTTCACAATCCATTCGCGCTCGAGTTCTTCCGGCAGCAGGGTCAGGCGGGGGTCGCGCTTCCAGAGCACGGTGCGTTCGCCGGTATGATCGACGAGAATGAAGGCCTGCTGGCTGGTGCACGCGGGCGCGGTGAAAAGGTGCGCTTCAACGCCGAGACGCTGGAATTCCGCGCGGTGGAGCGCCGCGGCATGATCCTCGCCGACCTTGCCAACATAGCGCGTGCGCAAGCCCCACTGCTGGCATGCGGCTACCGCTGAGGCGACCTGCCCACCGAGCATGGCATTCGCGGAATGAATTTCCACTTTTGAGCCGCTCTCGGGAAAATGCGGAACGGGAATGAGCGTATCGGTGGCGTTGAGTCCAACACCGACTACATCCACATTCGGAAGATTCGTCATTGTGTTGAGCCTATCCCATAAATAGTTCGAGCGACCAACATGCGCACCTCAGGGGTTGAAACCCCTGAATTTCCTCAGCTTCTCGGCACGGCTGAAGCCGTGCCCTCCCGGGGGTCATTCATGAGATGGCTTTTAGAAGAAAGTCTATCAGTGAAAGCGCGTGGTGCGCCAAAGCTTCCGCCCGCAAAGCAAAAGTAGCAAGAGGAGCGCGGCTGTCAGGGCGAGCGCGGGTCCCCAACGAAAGGAAAACTGTGGGACTCGGGCCATCGCCGCGAAGACCAGAAGGACGGCGGAGGCTGCGGCCACAAGCAGCCAGTCCAGCGCGCTGCGGCTTGGCAGCGATTCGCCGGCGGCCTGGCGGCCTTCGAAACGCGCGTCTACGTAGTCGGCAGCGACACGGTAGCGCTCGCCTTCGCGCTGCGCCGCTTCTTTCCAGTGCTGCTGCTCCTTGCCGGTGGCCGAAGCAAGAGCGATGGCGCCGACGCCCAACATCATTAGCAGGGAGCCACCGATCACTTCCAGATAAGTGGTGTGGCTCTTGCCGTGCAATTCACCGAAAACAAGAATCCCCCACAGCAGCCCCCAGAGCTGGTTGGTGTTGGAGAGAGGAATTCCGCGGCTGATGCCCACATACTTCGCGGCGTACTGTTGGAAGAGGTCGCCAATCACCCAGATGAACCCGCCGAGCATCAGCCAGAAGATGACGCCGCGTGCCTCGACGAGCACGAGCCAAAGCGGGGATACGCCGATGTAGCCGAAGGCGAGCGCGCTCATCATGCCGAGTTCGCCGAAGGTGAAAAAGGTGACGAACGAGAGCGGGTTCATACCCGTCAGATAGGCCTTGCGGTAGGGGATATACATCGTGCCCCAAAGAACGCCCGCGCCGAGAGCGGCCCATACACCGTTTAGGGAGTGCGCCGAAGGCCCTTGCGAGGCAGAAGCGATGGCGAGAATCGCGGCGCCCACGCACATGACCATTGCTCCGCCAAGCACGCCGGCCCAGCGGCGCCAGCCGGCTTGCCGTAGCTCATTGAAAAAGAGGAAACCCCAGAAAATGCCGAGGAGGCTGTTGGAATTCCACAGGGGGAAAGCAATGCTGAGGCCGATGTCGCGGATGGCAAAAATGGTGAGCGTGTTGGCCACCGCCCACAGGCAACCCGCCAGCAGCGCCCACAGGATGAGATGCGGCGCGCGGCGCACGTCGGCTCGCACGGAGGAAGTGCCCAGGACCAGGGCGGGCAGGCTCCAACGCGCAAGAAAAACGCCGACAACCATGATGAGCGAAATCACGATCGGGGAGACGCCGATGGAAACGAGCTTCGTCGGCGCTTCTGCCGCGCCCAGCCATGCTCCGGCGGTGAAACCGCAGAGAATGCCGAGGAGTTGCAGGCTGCGCTGCCGGGCCGGGTCTTGGATTTGTGCCGGGAAAGTGGACGCCGATTCGGCTGGCATGAGTCTCCGTAGGAACAATCAGTGAATGAATCTCAGGAGCAAGAGTCCGCCGAGAAGAACCGCTGCCGGCACCCAGAAATGAATGTCGGTGAAGATGCTCGCCGCGCGGCTGCGCGTTGGTTTGCCCGTGCTGCTGCGTTCCATGGGACTCCCGCGAAAGGAACTTGTTGGCCCGCATTATACACCGGTGCGAATCGGGGAAATGGGGGCAGACGCATTAGGGCCAAGGGAGCAGATGGCCGGCAGTTTCGGACAGCGACATTTTCCAGCCACACCCTCGCCGCCCGCCAAGTCGAGGGAGGTTCTGACTAATGTGTTCTTTTGTGTACAGATTCTTCAGCCTCGACTCGTTAACCTCTTTAATTACTCGGGACTTCGAGATGGGAAGCCTCTGCTGATGTGTGTAGGCATTGAGAGTTCCCGATTGAAAGACCTCTATCTATTCGATGCATTAATAAGGGAAGTCTAAGGTGTTGTTCCGCTGGATCAAGCTTGGCGTATTATTGGCGCTAGTTGTGCTCGGCTGCGCCGTGGTGCTGGTGGCAAGCCGCTGGCCGTTTACGCGCGATACCATCGTCAGGGCACTACAGGAAGATTTCTCCAGCACAGTCGGATTGAAAACGTTTCACGGGACGTATTTCACGCCGGGGTGCGTTGCCGAAGGTGTGACCTTCCGGCGCAACAGCGATCCAAACGCACCGCCGATCGCCACGATCGAAAAGCTTACCATCCAGGGCGCTTACTGGGAGTTTTTCAGCACTCCGAAGCGTGTTCGACGCGTCAGGGTCGAAGGTTTGCACATAATCGCGTCACCGCGCAGTGAACGCAGCGACAACGAAGCGCGACCTGCCAGCAGCCTGGAGCAGTTCGCAGTGATTATCGACGAGATCACCGCGGACGGTGCGGTGGTGGAGTTTGCTTCCGACGAACCCGGAACAGAGCCCCTTAAGTTCGAAATTCACAAATTGACGCTGAACTCCGTGGCCGACGACCGGCCAATGTCGTTTCACGCCGCGTTGCTGAATGCGAAGCCCCCCGGAGAAATTCGTACGGACGGGCAATTCGGCCCCCTGCAGCCGCAAAATGTCGGCCGCACCTTTCTTTCCGGTTCCTATGTGTTTGAACACGCGGACCTGGGCGTATTTCCCGGCATAGGGGGAACGCTGTCCTCTACCGGCAAGTTCAACGGTGTGCTCGAACACATCGCGGTCGAAGGCAGTACCGACGCGCCCGATTTCCAAGTAAAGAGGAGCGAGCACGCAGTACGCCTGAAGACGCAATTCCATGCGATTGTGAACGGGATGCAGGGAGACGTTGCTTTACAGTCGGTGCACGCACAATTTGGACGGACGTTCGTCGTATCGCAAGGCGAAGTGGCAAAGAAGTCGGGCTCGGAAGGTAAGACCGTTTCGCTGGGCGCGACAGAACTGCAGGGCCGGATCCAGGATTGGTTACGCCTGTTTTCCAAGGCGGATCGTCCTGCTTTGACGGGAGCGATGAACTTTTCGGCACGAGTCCTGGTCCCCCCCGGCAAGCGAGGCTTCATTGAAAGGGTGAACCTGCAAGGAGACTTTGGAATCGACGCCATGAGTTTCACCCGCTCGACGACGCAGGAGCAGGTTGACAGCCTCAGTCAGGTGGCTCAGGGGGAGAAGGAGGACGACGATCCGGCCAGCGTCATTGAAAACCTAAAGGGACATGTCGCGCTCAAAGACGCGGTCGCCACGTTCTCAGATCTCTCCTTTAGCGTTCCGGGTGCCCTTGCTCGTATGCATGGCACATACGGCCTGTTGACGGAGCAGGTTAACCTTCACGGAAGCTTGCAAGTCGACAACAAGCTTTCCAAGGGAACGAAGGGGATGAAATCATTTCTGCTTAAATTTGTAGAGCCATTCTTAAAGCAAAAGAAGGCTGGAGAGATCGTGCCCATCAAGATCGGCGGCACCTTCGGCCACCCGTCCTATGGACTGGATTTAACCCCGTAATTAACAGAGTTAGGCCGCCGCAACTCGCCACTCATCAAGTCATTTAAGGCGGGCGTGCCCGTGACCGAAACCGCGAGGGTTTCATCCCTCTTGCCTTCATCGCGCCGCCGGCGGCTCTTGGTCGGCGGGAATTCCGACCAGGTAGCGATAGAACGCAACGGCCCGGTTGATCGAGGAAGACTCGTTTCCCGCGATCAGCCGGTTGGCGTTCTTTCCTGTGCGCACGATGCTGTAATAGCGCCAGACATTATCTGATTCGCGATCCAGAAAATAGATCGACTGCATCTCGCCAGGCTGAAAGATAGGTATGAAGAAATAGCGCATCGTGCTGACGTTTTCGACATCGAAGACGAGCCGGTCCGCCGAAGCCTCGGCAATGTGCATTCGGTAGATGGCTTTCCCGGAAAGGTTATCGACCTGTTCAAAGTAGAGGACCTTGCCTTCCTTCAACTCATCGGCCGTGAAATCTTCGCGGCGTTGACCAGAGTGCAAGCCCGTCAGAGCGTAGGCATCCACAACTAATGTTTGCCACTGCTTGTGAGTGGTCGACCAGTAGCGCATGCCCGCGAGTTCTGAAATTGCCCCGATGTGGCGAAGCAAACCTTCAGTTTCCGAGGTATGGCGAAATCGCGCAGCTGTGGTTACCAACGCCGTAAAGCCCGCCGCAGCCCAACCTGTGCACGCGGGCGGTCTCCAATCGCGGCCGAAATCAGACTTGCTCCATGACATCACAATGGCCGGATCATCCAGACCAGGATAGGGCGGAACGGGTTCCTTTCCGCATGGCGGCTGCGGTCCTGTGTGAGGCTCAACAGCGATGTTGCGCCCGGCCTGCAGCGCAGGGGGAGAAAGCTGGAAGCGATCTGCCTCTTGGGCTGGACAGACTGTGGGCAAGGCCAATAGGAGCGCCGAAAAAGTCAGCGCATCCCGGAACTGGGAAAAGCATTTGTTAGTTCGCACAATGACCGTTGTCTTCCGGATTCAATGAAAAAGCCGGTTCGATCAAGAGTGAATTCTCTCTCACTCCCGCTGCGGCAAAAATCCCCGGTCACGTCACATTCGCATGCCGCCGAACAGGTACATAATCAACAGGATGATCAGGACCAGCCCGACAATCCCTACGCCGCCGCCCGTACCCCATCTCCGATATCCGTAATAACCGCCGCCGCCTCCGAACAAGAGCACGAGGACAATGATCAACAAAATCAGTAACATTGGAATCTCCCTTCAGCTTCGATCTAACTCCGATCTCGGCCTGCGTTCTGGTTTTTCCGTTGCTTCTCTCAAGACAACATTTCTAGCGCCTTCGCCTGGTTTATCTGCGGACAACATCACAACCCGTTTTGGCGGTCCGCGTATCTGACATTCTCACGGACCTGTCCTAATAAGTGTTCGTTTTTGAACAGAGCACTCAGGCCTCGACTTCTTACCTTTTGAAACCCCGCACGAGAAACATGAACTTCCCCGCCGCCACGCACTCCAACTTAGAAATTCCGCCATCATGTGAGTTTTTCAGCAGCCAGAGGGCTGATAAACGCAAACCCGACGAGTGCCGTTGTCCCCGCTGAACTTCCGTCCGAGGATGCTGCCAACTTCCGTGGCCCGGGGGTTGAGGCTGCAAAAGTGGCGGCCCTTGGAAGCTCCCCTCGAAGATCGGGGCAAGCACGGTATGCAAGCCAGTGCACTCCAAAGGACGGTTTCCACACCGGGCAAAAAATGAGGGTTGCGGGGGCGGGAACGCCGTGCTAGTGTGAGCGAACAAAAGGCGAACAACTGGAGATCCGCCTCATGTCTAATTCTCTCGCCGTGCGTTTGGCCAAAACTTCATCCCCGGCACCGTCGTCGGGTGCCACAACACTGGCGCACGTCTCGCAGGTGCTGAACACCTTTGCTGCGCGCGATTCCAACGGCGAGGTGCTGACCGCCGTGCGGCATTACCCCGCGCGCGAAGCGCAATGGGCGGAGTTCCCGGAGTGGATTCGCCCGGAGCTGCGCGCGGCTTACCACGCCAAGGGCATACGTAAGCTCTACACCCACCAGGCAGCGGCGGCGGAAGCGGTCCACGCGGGCAAGAATGTGGTCATTGTCACGCCAACGGCTTCCGGCAAGACCCTCTGCTACAACCTGCCCATACTGAACGCGATCCTCGCCGACTCGGACACGCGCGCGCTGTATCTATTTCCTACCAAGGCGCTGGCGCAGGACCAGTTGGCGGAGCTCTACGATCTGAACCAGCGGCTGGAGAACCGCTTTGGCGTGTTCACCTATGACGGAGACACGCCGAGCGACGCGCGCAAATCCATCCGCGAGAAGAGTCACATCGTCCTGACGAATCCGGACATGCTGCACACGGGAATCCTGCCGCACCACACGCGCTGGACGCGGCTGTTTGAGAATTTGCGCTACATCGTCGTGGATGAACTGCACAACTACCGCGGCGTTTTCGGGAGCCATTTGTGCAACGTGTTGCGGCGGCTGCGGCGGATTGCGAAGTTCTACGGACGCGAGCCGCAGTTCATCTGCTGTTCGGCAACCATCGCGAATCCGGGCGAGCTGGCTTCGCGTTTGATCGAAGACGATGTGGAAGTGTTGGCGGAAAACGGGGCCCCCGCCGCGGAAAAGACATTCGTCTTCTATAACCCGCCGGTGGTGAACCGCGCGCTGGGCATACGGCGGAGTTACATCAATGAAGCTTCGCGCGTTTCGCAGGAGTTCCTGAAACACGATTTACAGACTATGGTGTTCGCGAATTCGCGGCTGCACACGGAGATTATTCTTACTTACCTGCAGCAGGCGAACCCGCAAATGCCGGGCAGGGCCGAAACGATTCGCGGTTACCGCGGTGGGTATCTGCCCAATGAGCGGCGGGAGATTGAGCGCGGCTTGCGCGAAGGGCGGATTCGCGGGGTGGTGACGACTTCGGCGATGGAACTCGGGATTGACGTGGGCTCGCTTGATTCGGTGGTGATGGCGGGCTATCCGGGAACGATTGCGGCAACCTGGCAACGCGCCGGGCGCGCGGGCCGCCGCAGCGGCAGCAGTTGCGCCGTGCTGGTGGCTTCGTCGTCGCCGCTTGACCAATTCATCGTGCGCCATCCGGACTACTTTTTCGGAAACACGCCGGAGCACGCGTTCATCCAGCCGGACAATCTGGAAATCCTCATCAACCACCTGAAATGCGCGGCGTTTGAGCTGCCCATCGGTCCGCAGGAGCGGTTTGGCGATGTGGATTTGCGCGACCTGTGCGCACGGCTGGCGGAGGCGGGCTACCTGCACCTGGCCGGAGAAAATTACCACTGGACAAACGAGGCGTATCCCGCGGACACGATTAGCCTGCGTTCGGTTACCAGCGACAATTTCGTGATCATTGATATCACGGGCCAGCCGCTGGTGATCGGCGAAGTGGATTTCCCCAGCGCGCTGACCACGGTGCACGAGAAAGCCATCTACCTTCACGGCGGGCAGCAGTACCACGTGGAGCATCTGGATTTTAAGGAGCGCAAGGCTTACGTGAAGCAGGTGGAGGTGGATTACTACACGGACGCGATCCGGTACACGCAGGTGCGCGTGCTGGAAGTTGCGGACACGCAGAAGCAGATGCCACCTGGATCGATCGAAGAACACAGGCCCTTCGAAGCTCAGGGTGAACAAGAGTGCCTTTGCCACTGGCGGTCGCATGGCGATGTGCTGGTGCGATCGCAGGTGGTGGGTTTCAAGAAAATCAAGTTCTTCACCAACGAGAATGTGGGCGCGGGGCAGCTGGAATTGCCTGAAAACGAGATGCACACGACGTCCTACTGGATCACGCTGGAGCGGCCACTGCTGGAATCGCTCCCCTATACGATCAGCGAGCGGCAATCGGGCATGTTTGGATTGCTTCACGCGCTGGAATCGGTGGCCACGCTGCTGCTGATGTGCGATGCACGGGACCTTGGCACGGCCATTGGAGAGCGCCCGCCAGCACCCGATTCAGACGAGACGGCTGTCCTCGGCGAAGCCAAGGATCTTAGGGCCAACGCAAGGAATCCCTGGATGTCCGGGGAAAAGGAATTCTTCGAGCCAAATTTGTATCTCTTCGACGCGTATCCCGGCGGCATTGGTTTTTCGGAGCCGCTCTTTCGCGCGCACGAGTTGTTGGTACAAAAGACGCGGGAGTTGATCCGCGCGTGCCCGTGCGAGCAAGGGTGCCCTTCGTGCGTGGGACCCGCGGGAGATCTGGCGCCTCGGGCCAAGGAAGCAGCGCTGGCGATCCTGGACCGGCTGACAGCATGACCTTTTCTTCCATCGAGGAGGCACTGTGATCGCTCGCATGTGGCACGGACGCACACCAATCGCCAAGGCGGACGCATACGCCGCCTTGTTGAACCGGCTGGCGATTCCGGGCTACCGCGCAATTCCCGGGAACCTCGCCGTGCACATCCTGCGGCGCGATGAGGGAGAAGTGGCACACTTTATCACCTTCACGCTGTGGGAGTCTTTATCGGCAATCGAGACATTCGCGGGGACGCCGGCCGACCAAGCCAAGTATTATCCCGAGGACCGCGAGTTTCTTCTGGAGTTCGAACCGAAAGTACTGCACTGGGAAGTTACCGCAACCGCTTCTTCTGACTGACGTCAAAGGGAATTGAGTGAGCCCGGCGGATAAATTCGCACGGTTGGCGGCGCTGAAGCCGGCGCATGGAATTGCGCAGAGGCCGGCGGCCTTGCGTGCGCCCGATGAAACGGACGCGCTCAGCCGCTTGTTGGGCGCGGGCATCGCACGGAATCACTACGGCGAGCACCTGGCCATCCGGAATTGGTTTGCCACGCCGGAGTTTTCCGAGCCATCACCGGTGACGTTGGATTTGCTGACCAGGGCGACTGCCCCGCAAGACCATCCGGGGCGCAAAGAGCGCGCTTCAGAAAGCGGCCGCTACAAACCCAAGAGCGGACAGGACAAACCCAAGAGCGGCCCGCCTCAGAAGGACGGGCCCTACAAAGGCCGCTCGCGCGATGAATCCGTCTCGCGGCGAACGCGGGCCGCCGTGCAGAACACAGAGAAATGGCTGTTTCTGGATACGGAAACGACTGGGCTCGCCGGTGGCACGGGCACGTACGCGTTTCTTGTGGGACTCGCGTGGTGGGATGCGGGCGGCTTGCAGGTGGAGCAACTCTTTCTGCGCGATTTTTCGGAGGAGCACTCGCTGCTGCAGGAATTGGCGGCGCGTTTGGCGGAACGCCCCGTGCTGGTCACGTTTAATGGAAAATCGTTTGACTGGCCACTGCTGGAGAATCGCTTCATGATGACGCGGGCGATTCGCGTTCCGTCGCTGGCCGCGCATCTCGACCTGCTGCATCCGGCGCGGGCGTTGTGGAAGTTGCGGCTGGGTTCGGTGCGCCTGGTGGAACTCGAGCGGCACGTGCTGGACGCCGCGAGGCTCGGATGGCATCGCGAAGACGACGTTTCCTCGGCGCTCATTCCACAGTATTACTTCGATTATTTGCGTGGAGGCTCGGCCAAGCCGCTGGCGGGCGTGGTGAAACACAATCAGATGGACCTGCGGGGGCTTGCGGCGCTTTTTGGCAAGATCAATTCCCTGCTGGATGAGCGTGAAGCCGCTCACGAGGCCGCCGATTCGCTGGATTTGTTCGGGCTTTCGCGATATTTGCACCGCCGCGGAGAGAACGAACGTGCTCATTCCATGTGCGCCCAGGCGCTGGGTGCGGGGCTTCCCGCCGAATTCCGCCCGCAGGCAACCCGCGAACTGGCGATCATGGCCCGGCGTCGCGGCGATGTGGAGAGAGCGGCTTCACTTTGGCATGAGCTGGTGCACGACCCACAGGATGGCGTCGCCGCGTGCGAGCATCTGGCGATTCACTACGAACGGAACGCGCGCGATCTGCAGCGCGCCGTGCAGTTCGCGCAACTGGCCCTCGCAAAGCTGCACCGCCAATGCGCCCATTCGCGCGATCCTTATGCGGCGGCGCGAGCGGCTCGGGCCGAGAACAAATTGCTGTGCCGGCTGGAGCGTTTGCGGCATCGGATAGAAAGGAGCGCCGGGGGGGCTCACGCTCCGCTGCTAGGGCACTCGGCGGCAGCCGGCAAAAGCTAGTGTTCTTGTAGATCTTCCGTTCCCTCTCGCCGCACTCTCGAATTTGGAGGTATAAATCGGATGGAAACGTCAGCAACAAAGCGGCAAACTATCCCGGAGGACACTATGGCTGCCACGGAACAATCTTATTTTCTGCGGGAACTGCAATTGCGCCGCGAGCATCTGCTCTCTGCCACTCGCACCAACACTACGGATCAATCGTTGAGCAACCTGCTGGCCAGCGTAGATTCGGCGCTTTCCCGGCTGCAAAAAGGCACATTTGGCATTTGTGAAACTTGCCACGATCCGATCGAAGCGGACCGTCTACTGTGCAACCCCCTGCTGCGTTTCTGCCTGGATCATCTTTCCGGCGACGAGCAACGCGCCCTGGAACGTGACTTGACGCTCGCCGCGCGCATCCAGCGCGCGCTTCTTCCACCCACCGAGTGGTCGAGTGCCGGGTGGCAGGCGCGATACCATTACCAGCCGGCGGGTTTAGTCAGCGGCGATTACTGCGACTTGATCGAATCCGATGGGGCCTTCCTGTTTTTGCTCGGCGATGTCGCGGGAAAAGGCGTGGCGGCATCCATGTTGATGAGCCATCTGCACGCGACGTTTCGCAGTCTGGCAGGCCAGCAACTGCCTTTGCACCGATTGGTGGAGCTCGCCAACCGGCTTTTCTGCGACAGCACCACCGCGGGCCAGTACGCCACTTTAGTGGTGGGGCGTGCCTGGCCGGATGGCAGAGTTGAATACGTGAGCGCAGGGCACCTTCCGCTGCTGCATGTTTCACCGGCTGGAGTGTCCGCGCGGGAAGCGACCGGCGTGCCACTCGGGATGTTCTGCAGCACAAGCTTTGAGGTCTGCGAGCTGACCCTCGCTCCCAACGACACGCTGTTTCTCTATACGGATGGGCTCACGGAAATATTCAATCCTGCCGGCGATGAGTATGGAATGCGGCGTGTGGAGTCGCTTGCGAAGCGCCATGCCGCTTCGCGCCCCGAAGAGTTGATTGCCGCTTGCCTGGCGGAGATGAGCAGTTTTTCCGGGGGAGTGAAACAGAAGGACGACTTGACGTTGCTGGCACTCCGCCGCGTAGATTAAGGCCTGGCGAACAACCGGGTAATCTTCACCTCGGACTCGCTCGGCTTTTTGGGTACCTCCGGGATGGCCTCCCAGCTGAGCTTTTTGTTCCATTGAAGCATAAGAGCGCGATCGCCACCCTCCACGCTGACGCACTCGTTCTGGAAGCACCGCAGAAAAACACCGCCGTCCGGCGCATCGAAAGAGAAGAAATCCGGGCGGCGGAAAAGGTTGCTGCGCACGGCATATTTTTTCTCCAACGCTTCGGAGTATTGGCCGAAAAAGCGCGCGGCCGATTCATTTGAGTCCAGGCGGACACGGACGAATAGAAGAAGCCGCCTGGCGTCTTTGCTCTCATAGGTCGCATAGATGTCGCCATCCCACGCAGGCGCCAGCTTGCCTGCGCGGCCCGCATCAAGAAACTGCTTCAAAACTTCTTTCCAACCGAATTCGCCCAGGGAGTTTTCTTCCAGCAGCTTCCAGCCATTACCGGGCAGACCATCGGGAAGATGGAGCTTGATCGGCGTCAAGGATTTCCCCGTGCGATAGAGATCGGGGTGCAAAATCTGCTGCGTGCTTGCGGGCGGGCGCGCAAACACGCTCGCAAAGCCCTTCCATCCATCGGTTTTCAGGACCGCCAGGGAAAATGTGAGCCCGCCGAAATAAGGAAACATCAGCGAATCCTTTATGAACGGAGGCGCTTTTTTGAGCATGGGAGTTTCCGCGAGGTCGCCCACAAAAATCGAAGGATCGATATCGGGAACGTCGCGCAATCTCAGTCCCTTCTCCTTGAGCATGTATTCGAGCATGGCGGCCATGGCGCTGCCTTCCAGGACCGATTCGCGCGCCATCTCCGCATCGTCATTCGGGCGCGCCGCCTTCAGCCACGCTTCGATCTGGAAATGTTGGTCTTCGAGGGCGTGCGTCAGCTCGTGGGACATCACGGTGCGTTGGTCTTCCGGATCAATCCAGTCCGCGATATAGAATTCATGGGCCTTTGGGTCGTACAAGCCGGCGATCTGCTCCGTCAGGAGATCCACCATAAAGCTATCCAGATCAAACCCTTTGGGAATCAGCCCAAAGGCCTCCGCGCTGCGTTTGGAGGCATAGCGTTCCTTGGCATCCTTTTCGTCGTCCATCTCGCGGAGAACATAGGCATGAATTTCTTCGCGAGAGCGTATGGACTTCTTGAGAGGACTCTTCAGGTCCCAGCCGGTGATAGCGCTCATCTCTTGCAAGACCTCGTCCGCCATGGCCAGGAATTCCGGGTTGTTCTTTGCGGGAGCGGCCGGGGATGGGGCTGTCGCCGCCTGCTGCGCGCGAGCCGGGTGGAGACTCAATAGAAAGAGCGCCGCCAGGATCAGGGCCCCGGCAGTTCGGTTGAGGAAATGTTTGAACGAAGCCATATTTTTGCAGGATAGCAGATTCTCAGGCACTCCCGAATTTGACCGCCGAAGTGTGTTCAATCAGGAGGGCTCAAGGTGGCGGCAGGCGCTGTTCCCGGAGAGCAGGCATTGCAGGGCGTCGACCAGATCGCTCAGGAACGTACCAGGTTCCACAGTAATGGCTAAGTGTCCTATATTACCCCTGATAAAGTACTTAACTGGCTATGCAAGGCCTCACAAACGGACGGGCCTCCAGGGCTTCTTTCCCAATCAGGGACATGTTTCCACGGGAATCGCTCTGAAACGAGACTTGAGGTTCGGCCAGGTCTCCGAATGGGAACGTGGCCGCCCCAAATGAAACACTCGCAAAGTTTTCCACAGCTCTTATTGCGTTCTGTATTCGTAACAACTTGATAAGTTGCTATAATGGCAATTTGTGGGAGCTCGATTTGAACTCCGGAAGAGGTACGAATGTTTCCACCTGGGCTAAGGATGCGTCAAACCCGTGAAAGACTGGGTCTAACCTACCGGGATGTGGAATCGGCGAGCTTTGAAATCGCCGCGAAGCGTGGCCGGCCGGATTTCATTCTGCACATCAGCCGGCTGGCAGACATTGAGAATCGCAATGTTGTACCCAGTTTGCACAAGTTGTATTCACTGGCAGTCATTTATCACCTGGACCCGCTGGAGATCACTTGCTGGTACGAGGCACCCCTGCAGGAAGCGTTTCACGATGGGGCTGCGTTTCCTCCCCCACGGACACACCTTAGCAACTCGTCGCCGCCGGCGCCGACGGCCATTAGCCGCGATGCCAGCTTCGACACGCTGGCCACAGGGCTGCTGAATCGACTGCCTCCCGCAATTGGGCCTTTTTCGAGATTGGAGCCATACGCGAATGGACCTTATCGCTACGGTTATATCGGACTCTCCGACCGCCGCATGACGCCGATTTTACGGCCTGGAAGCCTGGTGTTGGTGGATACCTCCGTGCACAAGATCGAGGAGAGCGACTGGTCCAGCGAGTATGACCGGCCGATCTATTTCGTTGAGCTGCGGGGTGGATATCGCTGCGGTTGGTTCCAACAAGAGAAGGCCCGGTTGATCATGCAACCCCACACACTTTCGCGTTGCATGCCCGAAACGTGGCGCACGCCGGAAGAGGCTGAGGTTGTCGGGCAGGTAGTGGGCCTGGTTACTTACCTGAACGAACCCTGGGCTTCTTCTCCTGCAGCAGTTCGCACAATGCACTCAGATTCGAACAGAAGAGTTTCTTGAGGTAGTCCGGGGCCTGGGGAGGAATCCAGCTCTTGGCCTTTTCGGAACATTCCCGGAGATGCTCTTCCCTTCCCCCGGGTAAAACGTCCAAATAGCTGAGCAAGTCCTCTTCTTGCAGCGCTAACGGCGATTCCAACAAGCGCTCAAAAAGCTCCTCGTGGCAATCCGCAAGGGCCTGAGCGACGCCTTCTTCACCGAAGACCGCACACAATCGCTCATGGAAATAAATTCCGGTGGATGGATCGCGGAGATTGGCCACGTACGCCAACCGCTCATACATACCCCCCATGGGTTCCAAGGAGTGTACCGACAGGTCGTAGAGGATCTGGCGGTGAAGTTGAAGCTGATCGAGCATCAGGGCATTCCCGTTTGAAGCGGCGTTCCGTCGACAGAACTTTTTTCCAAGCGCAGTCCAGACCACCCTGTGAGCTGGCACCCTCCCTGACAAGGAGCGTGCCCCGTGAAAAAGAGTCTACTCGTTCTTGTAGCTGCACTTTCGGTAAGCCTAATCCTACTGTCCATAGCAGTACCGGTCAACAATTCTTCTACGCTGCCCACTTGGTACAACGGAGCAGCCCAAGCCGAGGGCGTGCCTGCGCCGCCTCCGTTCGTTCCCAACGTGATCAATCCTAATCTCCTTGCCGAGGGCGTCCCCGCGCCGCCTCCGTTCGT
>Ga0209415_10011616_pt1 | contig 14801 bp, 15 predicted proteins | sample PeaSoiSIISIP2007_FD_187696 | JGI IMG/M metagenome (GOLD analysis project Ga0209415, IMG submission 187696) | Peat soil microbial communities from Weissenstadt, Germany - SII-SIP-2007 (SPAdes) (version 2) | ecosystem: Environmental > Terrestrial > Soil > Wetlands > Peat | place: Germany...
CCAGCGCTCCTTCGGAGTACGCAATACCGCTGCGCGTGCCATGTTCAGCGCCTGCATCGACCGCCCTCGCTTGCACATGATCTTCTGGACCCGGACGGTTCAGTCCCTTGAAACTGTCGATCAGATGCAGATCCGTTCCGTCAAACTCCGGATTGCGTGTTTTTGCGGTGCGGCACATTACCAGCGCGCTCATGCCGTTGAATACCCCGCATTCCGCGCGGGCCCCCTCGAGATCGAGCGAATACAGAAAATAGCGCGCGAGAAAATAAGATGCGAGCGGCCGATGCAGCTCCTTCAGCGGCGGAACGAAGGAATCCGAATCATTTGAGCAAGATCTCGTAAATTCCATCAGCAATTCGTTACCAATCCGCATTTCGCCGAACATGATGTAAGCATGGATATCGCGAGGGGCTCTCATATGCGCCACCGCAAGTCTGCGTTGCGTGTCCTGCAGCACTTCGACCATCGATTTCTGGGGTTTTTCTTGATTACCCGCAAGGGCTGATCGAAGCATTCTTAAGAACATTCTCGCCTCTCTTAAGTTGCGCGTAGCTGGGATCAGGCCTTGAAATATCAGCACCCGCTACGGACGCGGCATTACTAACGCATTGCGTGCCAAGCTCGCCACATACCAGTCAACCGCCGCGCTTCAGGTGCTCGGTGAAAAACGCGAGCATCTCATACCACGAGCCGCGCGAGGCCCGCTCGCGGTAGCGCTTGTCGATGAAGTTCTGGAACGCGTGGCCTGCATTGAGATATGTGTGGAACTCGTGCCATTTGTTGAGCCGCGTCAATTCGGCGTCGATTTTTTTCACGTCATCCGGCGATGGATTGCCGTCCTCGGCGCCGAAAAAACCGATGACCGGGCATTGGATGTTCGCCGAGCGCTCGAACGGGCTCGGGCCGTCGCCCAACGCTTTCATGATATTGGCGCCGTAAAACACCGCCGCCGCCTTGAGTCCGCCGATGGCGGTCGCCGCCAGATAACTCACCCGCCCGCCCATGCAGAACCCGACGATGCCGAGCGGAGCAACCTGCACCTGCAACGTTTTAAGGTGCGCGATAGTGGCGTTCAAGTCAGCAATGATTTCTTCGTCGAGCAGCATGCTGGTGCGCTTGGTCGGATCGGCGTCAGCCGGCTGGCGGTGAAACAACTCGGGCGCCGCGGCCACATAACCTTCGCGGTGCAGCCGGTGCACGACGTCCTGCATCTGGGCATCGATGCCGCCCGCGTGCTGCGCGACGAGCACCCCAGGATGCGGCCCCGGCCGGTCCGGCACGCCGAGGTAGATCCGCATGGTCTTGCCTTCGACTTGCGTGCTTTCCCACCGTACGCTCATGCTCGTTGCTCCCTATCAACTTGAGTTGCACATTCTGCCACACGCCGGCTGTGCATTTGCGGTTGCCGCGCTAAATTTCATAATGTAAAATCCAGCGTAACTCGCCGTATATAAATCCAAATTCCCCCCGCCGTGGCTGAAAAAGAAACCAAGTCGTCGATCCAGGTCATCGAGCGCATGATGACCCTGCTCGATGCGCTCGCGGAGCACAACACGCCGGTCAATCTCAAGCAGCTCGCCGCGCAGACCCGGCTTCATCCATCGACCGCGCACCGCATCCTCAACGTGATGGTGCGAAACCGCCTCGTCGACCGTATCGAGCCCGGCACGTACCGCCTCGGCATGCGCCTGCTCGAGCTCGGCACGCTGGTGCGCTCGCGCATCAGCATCCGGCAGGAAGCGCTGCCGTTCATGCAGCAACTCCACCAGCAGCTCGGCGAGACCGTCAATCTCTCGGTACGCCACGACGATGAGGTCGTTTACGTCGAGCGCACTTCGTCGGGCACCCAGATGATGCGCATCGTGCAGATCATCGGCGCGCGCGCGCCGCTGCACATCACCGCGGTCGGCAAAATCTTTCTCGCCGCCGACGGCCCCGCCCGGTGCCAGGAATACGTGAAGCGCACCGGTCTGCCGAAATTCACCGACAACACGCTTACCGAACAGGCGGTCCTGCTGAAAGAAATCGAGCGCGCGCGCCAGCAAGGCTATGCATTCGACAACGAAGAAGCCGAGAAAGGCGTGTCGTGCGTTGGCGCCGGCATTTACGGCGGCGATGGGCATCTCGTCGCGGGGCTGTCGGTATCGGCGCCTTCCGAGCGCTTCAACAAGGCGTGGGCGCCGCAGGTCAAACAGATGGCCGAGCGCATCTCGCGCGCCATCGGGCACCAGGCGGGGCCCCTCACCACCGGCGCCGGCGGGTCCTGATGCTCGACCGGCCGCTTGTTTTTCTCGATCTCGAAACCACCGGCGCCACCGCGAGCTTCGACCGCATCACCGAAATCGGGCTGATCGAGGTCGAGCGCGGACGCTTCGTCGGCGAGTGGAGCACGCTTATAAATCCCGAAACGCGCATCCCACCCTTCATCGAAACTCTGACCGGCATCAGCAACGACATGGTCGCCCTTGCGCCGACCTTCGCCGAGGTCGCGCGCGAATTGAAGGCGCGGCTCGACGGCAGGCTGCTCATCGCACACAACGCGCGCTTCGACTACGGATTTCTGCGCCATGAATTCGAGCGTCTCGACGTAAAGTTTGCATCCGACGTGGTATGCACGGTCAAACTCTCGCGCAAGCTGTTTCCCGGTCACGCGCGCCACAACCTCGACAGCCTGATGGAGCGCCACGGCGTGGCGTGCAGCGCGCGCCACCGCGCGCTCGGCGATGCGCGGGTGCTGTGGGATTTGGTCCGGAAATGGCGCGACGAAGTCGGCGCCGACGCGCTCACCGCGGCAGCCGCGGCACAGATCAGGACGCCGACCCTGCCGCCAGGCCTGTCGGAACTCGTGCTCGACGAGATTCCCGAGGCGCCCGGCGTGTATCTGTTCTATGGCGAAAACGACATGCCGCTGTATGTCGGTAAAAGCGTCAACCTGCGCTCGCGCGTGCTGGCGCATTTTTCCGGCGACCACCGGCTCTCCAAGGACATGCGCATTGTGCAGCAGGTGAAACGCATCGACTGGAAGGAAACCGCCGGCGAACTCGGTGCGCTGCTCGAGGAAGCGCGGCTGGTGAAAGAGTTGCTTCCCATCCTGAATCAGCGGCTGCGGCGCAATAACGATTTGTGCGCATTTGCGTGGGACCCGGCAGCGGGCGGCGCGCCACAACTTGTAAGCGTGGCCGGCATCGACTTCAGCGACACCGGCCATGTCTACGGCGTGTTCCGCTCGAAGCGCGCGGCACTCGATACATTGCGCAATCTCGCGCAGGCATTCGAGTTGTGCCTGCTTGCAACCGGCCTCGAAAAAGGCAGCGGACCGTGCTTCGCGCACCAGATCAAGCGTTGCCATGGCGCGTGCGCCGGCAGGGAATCGAAGGCGCAGCACGACCTGCGGCTGATGGAAGCGCTGAGCGAGCTGAAACTGCAGGCCTGGCCATACAAGGGGCGAATCGGCGTGCGCGAAGCTAGCGGCGAGCGCACCGACCTGCACGTGCTCGACCACTGGTGCTATCTTGGCACGGTACGCTCCGAGCACGAACTCGACGCGCTGGATGCGCGGCCGTCGTTCGATCTCGACACCTATAAGATCCTGAAACGTTTTCTCATGGGTCGACGCGGTGACGTCAAGATCGTGCCATTGGCAGCCTAGTGCCGTTCCAACTATTCCGAGCTATTTTTAATGCGTAATCGAGGCACGATATTAAGCAGAAGGATCCTCGTGGTCATTAGGCCAATCAAGTTGGAACGGCACTAGGGCACGCTTGGAATCCATGTGCGCGTTTCAGATGTGCAACGAGCGGACGGCGCGCCGCCGCTCTATTCGCACCAACCACGGCATCGACGAGGAGGACAGATGAAAATATCGCCAAGTCTCGCGCTATTTGCGCTCATGTCGTTCACTGCAACCGCAGCAGTTGCACAACAGTACCCATCGAAGCCGGTGCGTTTCATCATCAACTTTCCGCCGGGCGGGCCGACCGACATCATGGGCCGCATGGCCGCCGACGCGCTGTCGAAAAGCTGGGGCATGCAGGTGGTGGCCGACAACCGCGCGGGTGCGGGCGGCAACATCGGCTTCGAGCTGTGCGCCAAATCGCCGCCCGACGGCTATACGCTGTGCATGATGACGGTCGCGCAGAGCATCGCGCCAAGCGTCTATTCAAGACTTGCTTTCGATCCGCTCAAGGATTTCACGCCCGTGACGATGCTGGCGATCCTGCCGAGCCTGCTGCTCGTGCACCCGTCGGTGCCGGCAAAAACCGTGAAGGAACTGGTTGCGCTCGCGAAGGCCAAGCCCGGCGCGCTGAGCTACGCTTCGACCGGCAACGGCACGAGCCCGCACATGATGATGGAAATGTTCAAGAGCATGGCCGCAATCAATCTGGTGCACATACCCTACAAGGGCGCGGCGCCGGCCATGATCGACCAGATCGCGGGTCAGGTCCAGGTTGCGTTCAGCACCGCGATCGCGGCGCTGCCGTTCGTGCACCAAGGCAAGGTGCGCGCACTGGCCGTATCCACCCGCGAGCGCTTCCCGCCGCTGCCCGAGCTGCCGACGATGGAGCAGTCCGGCGTCAAGGGGTTCGACGCGAGTTCGTGGAACGGCGCAGTAATGCCGGCAGGGACGCCGCGCGACATCGTCCTCAAAATCAACACCGAACTCGGAAAAATGCTGAACACGCCCGACATCAAAGAAAAAATCCTCCAGCAAGGCGGCATTGCGAGAGGCGGCTCGCCGGAGGAATTCACCGCGTTCATCAAAGCTGAAACCGAAAAATGGGCCAAAGTCGCCAAAGCTGCGAAGGTCAAGCTCGATTGAGACCGCCCGCCACGAGCATTCGCGGCTGCCGGCAATGAACGCAGACGCGGCAATCCACCCGCAATGGCCCGCCGACGTGGTGCGCGTAACTTACACCGCGCATGGAGCACTGCTGCATTTTCCGGTGCTGCGCGGCTGGCGCGGCGCGCTCAGGCTGGCACTGATCGGCGTCGCACTGTTCGTGCCATCGCTGTATGCCGCTGTCGCGTTCGCACCGGGCGGGCCCGACGCCGCGACGCTGCTCACGCTCGCGCTGACTGCGGCAGTGGTATATCCGGTGCTGCTGTTCGGTGCGCTGTTCGAGCTGGTCGCGCTGTATGCCGTCGCCAATTCGCTGACGGTCGAAGTCGATGCGGACTCGATCTGCGCAGTGCGGCGCCTGCTGGGCTTGAGGCTCAGCAAGCGGTGTATGGCCGCAGCGGCTATTGGCGCACTCGAAGCGAAAACTGCGGTGGCGCCGCGTGGACTCGGCGGTAACACGTACTACCGGCTGGTCGCGTGCGAGGCCGCGGACCATGTGACCGGCAACCTGCGCGCAATGCGCATGATCGTCGCCGACGGCGTGCCTGACGAAACATTGCTGGAGGCGCTCAAGGCGCTGATCGCCCGCTATGCGCAGCTCGACCGCGAGGAAGCCGGCTGGCGCCGGCTGAAGTGACTGGTGATTAAGCGATTGGGTGATTCAGTGATTTAGGCTCAATCGCTCTATTACATAATCACTCAATCACGCACTCCCCGCGGCGGGCTCCCGGCGCGGTCAGTGAACGGTAGTGGAAAAGCTGATCAACCCGCCGAAGTCGGAGAGAAACTCGTCGACATGCTCCGGCGACGGGTCTTCGCCGAGCGCTCCGATCATCGATTCACGGAACTTCTCGGCGACATCGCCCTGAAAGTACGTGCCGCGGCCGGCCTGCTTGTCGACCACTTCGTACCCATGCTGCAGCGGATACTCAACCACGTAGTAGTTGTCGCTGTTGTAAACGATGTTCATAAGTGCATTAACGCCCGAATACCGTTTCGGTTGAGTCGCAAACGTGACCGAAGTCACGCTCCCTGGCTGAAACCCCAGCCTTGTATCTTGATGGGGGTGAAACGAGCAATTTTCAAGCCAGGCGCGCGAATTCGGGTCAGCGCCGGCGGCTCAGCGCAATACCGAGCAAAATCAAGGCGAGTCCCGCCACCGCGGCGGTGCCCGGCTGCTCCCCGAGCAGCGCCACGCCTGCCAACAGCGCGACCATGGGCGACAGGTAGTTGACGATCGCCATGAAGGTCGGACCGGCAGCGGCGATCAGCCTGAAGTAGAGGAGCGTCGCCAGCGCGGTCGGGCCGATGCCGAGCCACACGATCGCGGCGGTCGAACTCACGCTCGGCGCGAGCATCCACGGGCGGTCGCCGACCAGCGCGACCGGCACCATCAGCGCGCTCGCCACGATCAGCACCCCGGTCGAGGCCACCAGAAAATCGGTTGCGATCGAATGCCGTGCGATGATGGCGTTGGCGGCGTAGCACAACGCACCCGCGAGCACCGCGGCCTGCGCCATCGCCTTGATGAGTGAGCCACCGAGGCCGGCCAGCGCGGCCGGCCCCATCAGCACCATGATGCCGGCAAAACCGACGGTAAAGCCGAGCGCGCGGGTGGCAGTCAAGCGCTCGCCGGCAACCAGGAAGTGCGCGAACACCAGGGTGGCCAACGGCATTACCGCCATCAGGATGCCGGCAAGCGCGCTGTCGATGAACTGCTGCCCCCAGGTGATCAGATAAAACGGCACGCAATTGCCGATCGTCGCGAGCGCCGCGAACGCCAGCCAGCACCGCCCGGGCGGCGGCAGCGCCAATCCTTGCGCGCGCATCACGGCGTAAAGTATCGCCGCGCCGAGCACCAGCCGGCCCGCGACCAGCGTGGCCGGCGGCACCGTTGCGACGCCGATCTTGATGAACATGAACGCCGAGCCCCACATCACCGCCAGCGTGAGCAACAGCGCCCATTCAGTAATGCCGTGTTTTGCCATGCTCAGGTCGTTGGTGAACGCTTGGGTATAATGAGTCCATTGGCGCTATCGTGTCCGATCGGCATGCGATGCGCAATGCCGCCGGCGACACGCCGCGGTAAAGGAAGAAGCTCATGCGGCTCAAAAATAAAATCGCGATCGTCACGGGCGCCGGCTCCGGATTCGGCGAAGGAATAGCCAAGCGCTTTGCGATCGAGGGCGCAAAAGTGCTCGTCAACGATATCAACGCCACCGCCGGCGAGCGCGTCGCCCAGGAAATCCGCACTGCCGGCGGCGTTGCGAAGTTCTGCCGGGCCGATGTTTCGCGCGACGCCGACGTTGCCGCGATGATCAGGGACGCCATCGACGCGTTCGGCGGCCTCGACATCATCGTCAGCAACGCCGGCACCACGCACCGCAAAAAACCGCTGCTCGAAGTGACCGAAGCCGAGTTCGACAGGATTTACGCGGTCAACGTCAAGAGCCTGTTTCTCACGGCGCGCCATGCGGTGCCGCATTTCCGCCAGCACGGCGGCGGTTCGATCATAATCATCGCTTCGACCGCCGGCGTGCGGCCGCGACCGGGCCTCACTTGGTACAACGGCAGCAAGGGCGCGGCCATCATCACCGGCAAGTCGATGGCGGCCGAACTCGGTCACGACAAGATCCGCGTCAACATGATCAATCCGGTGATCGGCGAGACCGGGCTCACGAGCGAGTTCATGGGGATGCCTGACACGCCGGAAAACCGCAAGGCATTCGTGGCGACGATACCGCTGGGCCGCTTCTCGACGCCGCGCGACGTCGCCAATGCCGCGCTCTTTCTCGCCAGCGACGAAGCCGACCTGATTACCGGCGCGTGTCTGGAAGTCGACGGCGGACGCTGCGTTTGAGGCACGCCTGCACAAATGCCGGGCGCCCGCGTTGAATGGCAGCTGCCTCGCGTCACCGGCAGCAGCGCCTCCAGTGCGCGGCGCCGATTTTGCGGCCGTGCCGCGCAACAACGCCGCGGCGCTTCAACGGCTTTGAGTCGTAGCAGCACCGGATTCGAAGCGCGTCCTGACTATCGCGGCTTCGATCTCGGGGAGGACTTGCGCGACCGGCCTGTTGTAGACAGCCACCTTTTTCCCCTCGAGGTGGGCCTGCTTCCATTTCGTATAGGCACCGTCGGATTGCTCGACCCTGTCCATCTTGCGCATGAGCTTCACGACGCTCCTGTCTAGCGCCGCCCTGGTAAACGGCAACGGACTCAGCACCGGCACTGAGACCATGCCTTTGGCAGAGTTGAAATTGAGGTTGAACAGTCTGATAAAGATGACCTCTCCCAGATCGGTGCTGTTGTCGATCCGCATTATCATCAGCGCCGATTTCGGCTCCTGCGGCCGGGTCTGGTAGCTCCAGACCTGCCCGACCTCGTAGCTCTCCGCCAGCGCGCCGCCCACCGCCAGCGCGAAAATACACCCGATCACCAAACGCAAATGCTTACGCATGAATATCCGATCCTGAAGAAAAATTTGCCGCGCCAGTTCCGCGCCCGCCCGCGCGCCGTCCGCTACCCGGCCTGCGAATCACCCGAACAATGATAGCAATAGTAGATGCGTGGGAAAATACAGCAGCGCGGGAAACCCGATCATCACCAGACCCAGATAAATCAGCGGTGGCAGCCGTTGTTGCGGCCCGGCGCCCGGCCCATGCACCCAATTCACGTTTTCTTTCGGATCCGTAAGCCAATACGTCAGAGGAAGCACTATCCAGGCGAGCGCCGTCTGCGCGAGCCAGGCTGCGGGCGCATACCCCAGCTGAGCGATCATCCACAGCAATAGCACGGGCAGGAACACGTGGAACAGTGAAAGCGCCCTTACGTACAGTGATATACGCGGATCGAACATGTAATCGGTCAGGCCGCTGATGCGCTTACCGGTCAGGAGCTGCCAAAAGAAGCTTGCGTTCCACAGGGCCTCCGGCAGCAGCAACCCGACCGCCATCATACTCGCCACCAGACTGCTCTCGAGCCACAGCGCGGGCACGGTGGCCAGCAGGCCGATGTCGGAAAACCAGAGGAAGTTGCCGAGGCTGTATTTGAAGGAATAGATTACCGCGATGACAACGACCAGCAGCGTGTACGCAATCTTGATCCAGAGCGGGATGATGGCCATCGAGATCAATGCGCACGCACCGCTAACCGGGGATAGAAAAATATTCGTGTCTGCATAACACGGCCATCGTGATGTTTCCGCGGCGATCCTCTGCCTGACTGCAGGCAAACTTAGTCTGTGGAAACGCAATTGCGGTGTCAAGCAACCGCCACCGGATTAAAATTCATCATCCCGCGGTCCCGGCCGGCGGCGCTGTCTGTATAATACGGCCTTCGCCAGAAAACAACTCGGTCCGCGCGTGATCTGATGCTGCTTTACGCTTGTACCATTTTCGCAAGCGCTTTCCTGCTGTTTCTCGTCCAACCCATCGTCGCCAAGCAGATTCTGCCGTGGTTCGGCGGTTCGGCCGCAGTATGGACGACGTGCCTGGTGTTCTTTCAGGTCGCGCTGCTCGCGGGCTACGCCTACTCGGACTTCACGACGCGCAAGCTGAAGCCGCGCGCACAGGTCATGCTGCACGTCGCGCTGCTCGTCGCGAGCCTCGCCGCGCTGCCGATCATTCCCGACGCGAGCTGGAAACCCGCCGGCGGCGAAGATCCCGGCTTGCGCATCCTGGGCCTGCTGCTCGCGACCATCGGCCTGCCCTATTTCCTGCTGGCGACGACCGGCCCGCTGGTGCAGGCATGGTTCGCGCGCACATTCCCGCAGGGGACGGTCTACCGCCTGTTCGCGCTGTCGAACCTCGCCTCGATGCTGGCGTTGATTTCGTACCCGTTTGCACTCGAACCGTGGGTCACGACCCGGATACAGGCTGATTCGTGGTCCATCGGATACGCTTTGTTCGCGCTGCTGTGCGCGGCGTCCGCGTTATACAGCTTGAGTAACGCCGGCGCACAGACAGTGAGCGCGGCTGCGGCTGCCACGCGAAACGATGCGCCGAAGCCCGGCCGCTTTGACCTCGTGCTGTGGCTCGCGCTGCCGGCGATGGGCTCGTGGCTGCTGCTCGCTATCACCAATCACATCACTCAGAACATCGCGTCGATCCCGTTCCTGTGGCTCGCGCCGCTGACGCTCTACTTGCTGACGTTCATTCTGTGCTTCGAGAGCGACGGCTGGTATCGGCGCGCATGGATGCTCGGGCCCATCGCGGTGATTCTCGGGTTCTGCGCATGGGGTCTGCAAAAGAGCGACGTTACGCTCGACCTCAAGACCGCGGTCCCGATGTATCTGATCGGGCTCTTCACGCTATGCATGTTCTTCCACGGCGAACTCGCCAGAATACGGCCGGCGCCGCGTTACCTGACGCTGTTCTACCTGATGGTCTCGCTCGGCGGCGCGCTCGGCGGCCTGTTCGTCGGCCTCATCGCGCCGCGCATTTTTCCGACCTACTACGAACTGGGCCTCGGTTTCGTAATCACTGCGGTACTCGCCGCGGTGACGCTGCGCAAGCTGCCGTTTTTCGTGTGGATCAACGCCATCGCGATGGCGGGCGTGTGCGGTTACTTCTGGAACGAGCAGATCGATCAGCTGAAGGAAGATACGCGCGTCATGATGCGTAATTTCTACGGCACGCTGCGCACCAAGGACATCGGTACCGAGGAGAGCGAAGACGGGGTGCGGCGCCTGATCCACGGCGTTATCCTCCACGGCGAGCAGTATCTCAAGCCGGAGCGGCGCCACGAACCGACGACCTACTATGGGCCGGATTCAGGCGTTGTGCTGGCGCTCAAGAACGTCCATACCGAGAATCAGAGCGTCGGCGTGATCGGGCTCGGCACCGGCACGCTCGCAGTGTGGGGCAAGCCCGGCGACACCTACCACTTCTACGACATCAATCCGCAGGTGATCACGATCGCCCAGAGCGAATTCACCTACCTCAAGGACAGCGCGGCGACGATCAAGATCAGCCTCGGCGACGCGCGGTTGAGCCTCGAACGCGAGCCGCCGCAGGACTTCGATGTGCTGGCGGTCGACGCATTCTCGAGCGATTCGATCCCGGTGCATTTGATCACCAGGGAAGCGATGATGGTGTACCTGAAACACGTGAAGCCCGGCGGCGCCATCGTATTTCATGTAACCAACCGTTTCCTCAAGCTCGCGCCGGTGGTCAAGCAAATCGCCGACAGCCTCGGCCTTTACGCCGTTCTGATTGCCGACGAGGCGGAGGAAACCAGCTTCTCGAAGACCGATTGGGTGATCGTCACGCGCGACAAAGCGCTGATCGAAAACGAGGCGATCGCGAAGAAAGCGAGCGAATTCGATGAAATCCCGGGTCTCAGGTTGTGGACGGACGATTTCAACAATTTGTTCAAGATCCTGAAATAAACACTCGATCCCATGCCATTTCTGGAGGAGCGGCAATGAAAATCAAGGCCAATGGCATCAACATCAATTACGAAATCGCGGGCAACGGCCCGTGGGTGATGCTTTCGCATTCGCTCGCGTGCAATCTGCACATGTGGGATGAGCAAATGGCGGCGCTCGCCAAAAAATACAAAGTGCTGCGTTACGACACGCGCGGCCACGGCCAGAGCGATGCGCCCGCCGGCGCCTATACGCTGGAGCAGCTCGTCGACGACGCGCACGGGCTGCTCGCCGCGCTCGGCATCAAGCAGACGCACTGGGTCGGGCTGTCGATGGGCGGCATGATCGGGCAGACGTTCGCGCTCAAGTACCCGGGCGTATTCAAGAGCCTTACGCTCGCCGATACCACCAGCCGCTATCCGGCCGACGCGCAGCCAACCTGGGACGACCGCATCAAGACCGCGCAGACCAAGGGCATGGGCGCAATCGTCGACGGCACGCTTGCCCGCTGGTTCACCGATCCTTATCGCAAGTCGAATCCGCCCGGGGTAGCGCGCGTCGGCGATTCGATACGCGCCACGCCGGTCGCGGGGTTCATCGGCTGCTGCCACGCAATCCCCAGGATCAACCTCACGCACCGCCTGAAGGAAATCGCCTGCCCGACGCTGGTGATCGTCGGCGAGCAGGACCCGGGCACGCCGGTCGCAATGGCGCGCGAAATTCACGACGCGCTGCCGGGATCGGAACTGGTGATTATTCCGTCAGCAGCGCATTTGTCGAATATCGAGCAGGCGCAGGCGTTCACCGCCGCATTGCTCGGCTTCCTCGATCGCGCGTCGGAATGAAAGCCGGCTCGAAAAACAGGCCGGCTGCTACTGAAAGCTAGCTTTTTTTGCCCGCGGGCTTGGTGGTGGCCGGCTTCTTTTTCGGATGATGCGGGCGGGTCTTGCCGTATGAACCTTTGAAGAGCTTGCCGCGGAGAGTCCGTTTGTCGCCTTTGCCCATGATGTATCGTTCCTGTGTGATTGGAAAATCCAGCGCGCAACAATAGACAAATTGCGCGCCGCGGTCAATGCTAAAGTGCCGCGATCGCCGAAATTTCGAGCAGCATGTCCTCGCTCACCAGGCGATCCACGATCAGCAGCGTGTTCGGCGGGTACTTGCCCTCCGGAAAGAACTTCGCGTAGTTGCGCTCGCGGAATTTCCTGAGCTTCGGAATATCGCGCGAATCGACCAGGTAGGTGGTGAACTGCACGATATCGCTGTAACCCGCGCCCGCCGACTTGAGCGCGGCGCCGAGGTTCTTGAACACCTGCCTCGCCTGCGCCTGGAAATCGTCGGCGCCGATGAGCTTGCCGCTCGTATCGACCGCGACCTGACCGGCGATGAACAGAAACTCGCTTGCCCTGGCGCGTGCGACGTGCGAATACGAGCCGAGCGGCTTGGGCAGGCCCTTGGGATTGCTGATTTTGATGCGGGATATCATCATGGGTCACCTGTTATCAATGCTGCCGGGAAAATTGCGTTGAGCCTCCGCGAAGGAATTTTGCTCCGGGACCGATTATAACGCAGCGCAAAATGCTAACGCGGCAGCGTCAGATAATGCACCGAGAACAGGCGCTCGTCGTCGCACCAGTACTGCACCGGCTCGAAGCCCGCGGCGCGAGCGAGGTCCTGAAATTCCCCGTTTGCGTACTTGTACGAGTATTCGGTGTGGATGGTTTCGCCGCCCTGGAATTCGAACACGCGACCGCCTATCGTCACGCGCTGCGGCCGCAGGCTTTCCAGATGCATTTCGATGCGCCCCTGGGCGACGTTATAGAGCGCGCGATGACGGAACGCCGCGAGGTCGAAGTCGGCACCGGTCTCGCGGTTGATATGACGCAGCAGATTCAGATTGAACTCGGCGGTCACGCCCCGCGCATCGTTGTAGGCTGCATGCAGAACGGCGGGATCCTTCTTGAGATCGACGCCGATCAACGCGCCGCCGCCGGCGCCGAGCAGTGGCGCCCAGCGCGCCAAAAACGCGCGCGCTTCGGCCGGAGTAAAATTGCCGATGGTCGAGCCGGGAAAATAAAGTATGCGGCGCGACCGACCCAGCTCGGCTACCGGTATAGCGACCGCGTGTGTGAAATCAGCGCGAAGCGCGACAGTCGCCATCTCCGGAAACAACCTCGCCAGCGCGCTGCAGGATGCCTCGAGCTGCCCGCGCGCGATATCTACCGGCACGAACACCCGGGGGCCCGATGCTTCCAGCAGTAACCGCGTTTTCTCGCTGTTGCCGCAGCCGATTTCGATCAACGCGCAGTCGGGGCCAAGCATGCGCGCCATGGCGCGCGCGTGCGTGCGCATGATCGCAAGCTCGGCGCGCGTCGGGTAATACTCGGTGAGACCGCAGATCGCTTCGAACAGCTCGCAGCCGCGCGCATCGTAAAAGAACTTCGGCGCGATTTCCTTCTGCGGCCCGGCCAATCCGGCCAGCACTTCGTCGAGCATGTTTTGCTGCAACGGCAGCAAGTCGTGGAAAGCAAATTTCGGTGATTGAGAGATCACAGGGGGTGACTGCGCGCAGCGAAAATATGCTTGGCGGCGAGAAAAATCAAGAGAAAAACCGATGCGGGCAGCGCCCGGCGTTGCTACCCTTCACCCTTCGACGGGCGTCAGCTCATGGGCTTGCGGGCGATGGTGCTTTCCAGCCACTTCTTGATGCGGTTGGCGTCGCCGATGCGCGTGTATTTGCCCCACGAATCGAGCAACACGATTATCACCGGCCGCGCGGCGATCCTGGCCTGCATTACGAGGCAGCGCCCGGCTTCGCTGATGTAGCCGGTTTTGGACAGGCCGATTTCCCAGGCCGAGCTTTTGACCAATCCGTTGGAATTGCGGAATTGCAGGTTGCGCCCGGACATGGTTTCGACTTCATGCGCGGGCGTCGTGGTGAACTCGCGTATCAATGGGTACCGATAGGCGCCCTTGACCATCTTCACCAGATCTTCCGCAGTCGACACGTTTTCGCTGGACAATCCGGTCGAATCGACGAATCGCGTGTTCCACATGCCGAGCTCGACGGCTTTGCGGTTCATCGCCGAGACAAAAGCGTCAATGCCGCCCGGGTAGGCGCGGCCGAGCGCCGCGGCGGCGCGATTTTCGGAAGACATCAGCGCGAGACGCAGCAGCTCGCGCCGCGCGAGCCCGGTGCCGACGCGCAGGCGTGAGTTCGTGTGCTTGATCGAATCGAGGTCGGCCGTATCGACGTAGACCATTTCTTCCGGCGGCAGGCCGGCATCGAGCACCACCATCGCCGTCATGAGCTTGGTGATCGATGCGATCGGCGTGACGTTCTGCGTGTTCTTGGCGTAAACCGTGCTGCCGTCGTTGAAGTCGACGACCAGCGCGGCGGCCGATTTGAGATTGGGCGTGCCCGAGGCGGCGAGTTCCACGGTATCGCGTTTGGCAACAAGGTGTTTGGCAGCAGGGTACTTGCGCGCAGGGGTTTTGGCGACGGACTTCGACGGATATTTGACCGTCACCCGTTGCTTGCTGTCAGCGGCATGCAACGGCAGCCAAGCGAGCAGCATCTCCGCGCCGACCGCG
>Ga0209415_10011617_pt1 | contig 14800 bp, 11 predicted proteins | sample PeaSoiSIISIP2007_FD_187696 | JGI IMG/M metagenome (GOLD analysis project Ga0209415, IMG submission 187696) | Peat soil microbial communities from Weissenstadt, Germany - SII-SIP-2007 (SPAdes) (version 2) | ecosystem: Environmental > Terrestrial > Soil > Wetlands > Peat | place: Germany...
GGGAGCCGATGATCGCGTCGTAAAGCGCCGTGCTGCCGCGCGCGTCAATCCTCTCGAGGGCGGCCTTCATCTCGTTGATGTCGTTGGTGAAATCGTGTTCGGTATCGAGGTAGTAGTCGTCGTTGAAATTCACGACGAACGCCTCATCCTGCCGATTCGAGGTCTCCACGAACGTAAGCGCCGCCGTATTCACCTCCGGCCGCTTATCCTTCATGCTGCCGCTGTTGTCGATCACCAGCCCCACGCTCACCGGCACGTCCTCTTGCTTGAACACCGCGAGCTTCTGCTCGACCTTGTCCTCGAATACTTTGAAGCTATCCTGCGTCAGCCCCGAGACAAACACGCCGCGCTCGTTCAGCACGGAAACGTGCAGCAGCACGAGATTCACGTTGGAATGAATTGTGTAGGGCCCGGACGCCGGCGGTGTCGTTTGCGATCCGCCCGGCGGTGGAGGCGGTTGTTGTACGGAGATTTGGGCGAATGCAAACGTCGAAGCGGCCAGCAGTATCAGTGCGCAGGAGATCAGACCGAATAGGGAAGCGCCGCGCCTAGGGAGCGGGCGCGAAATATCCAGTCTTGGCATAGACGTTGAGTGGAGGGAGTCCCCGGGGCGGCCGGAGCTTGACCTTGATTTTCCGCCACGTTCCGTCGTGTCGGTTATTGCTCGGCCTGTACCCCACAACATATTGGTTGCGCAGCTCCATTCCAATTTTCGAGGCGATGTCGGGCAGATCGTTCAGGTTTTCCACCGGGAAAACCCGCCCGCCCGTCATGTCGGTCAGTTCTTCGAGCAGCGAGGGCCCTTCCATTTCTTCCGACGTGCGCTCCCGGACGGCGAGCGGATCGAATACGCCGACCGCGTAGAGCTGGCAATCGGCTTCCTTCAGGAAGTTCTTAATGTCGCTCTCGTTGTACCGGCTATGATTATCTCCCCCATCGGATATGATGAGCAAGGCGCGTTTGGCGTTGCGTGCACCCCTCATCTCTGATAGTCCCAGGTAGATCGCATCCAGCAGCGCCGTGCGTCCGTGCGCTTCCGTGAACATCATCCGGTTTTCCAGTTCTTCCACGCTGGACGTAAAGCGGCTGGTGAGTTCGGCGCGATCGTTGAAGCTGACCATGAAAAACTCGTCCATCGGGTTCGCCGTCTTGAAAAACTGCACCGCGGCCTGGCGCGCCTTGTCCACCTTGTCGGACATGCTGCCGCTCATATCGAACACCACGCCGATCGAAATCGGCACGTCTTCGCTCGAAAACGAAACCACTTCCTGCTCCACGCCGTCCTCGAACACGCGGAAGTTTTCTTTCTCGAGGCCGGTGACCAGACGATCGTACGGGTCCGTCACCGTGACGTTCACCAGCGCCATATTAACTTCGACTTGGATCGTTTTCTTGTCGGAAATCTGCCTGGGAGCGGTTGCGGGAGAAGCGGGAGGGGCAGGAGTCTCGGGCCCGGTCACTTGCGCGGCCGCCGCGATCGTCGCGAGCGCGCACACACTCAAAGTCAGAATACGCCAGATTGCGCTGAGGTCCCTTGCCTTCACCATCCCCCCATTACTGTCTATCTCAGTTGGGCGGTTGAGAGGCTACACCGTGCGTGCCGCTTGAACGGCATTCTACCACCATCTGGCCATAGCGCAACGGTTTCTCATGCCCGCCGGCCGGTGTGGTAGCATCGACTCCATCGAGCCGCATCTCGGGCTTGTTCAATACTGTACCGGAACTTCCGGCAATCCTGATGACGTGTCTCGCAATCATTCCGGCGCGTTACGCTTCCACCCGGCTTCCCGGAAAGCCGCTTGTATCCCTCGGCGGCAAGCCGATGATTCAGCACGTTTGGGAGCGCGTCGTGCTTGCCAAGAGCGTTTCGGCAGCGATCGTCGCTACGGACGACGAACGCGTCCTCCGGGCCGTCGAATCGTTCGGCGGCCGCGGCGTGATGACGCGCGCCACACACCGATCGGGGACTGAGCGCTGCGCCGAAGTTGCGGCGAGCGCCTTGGGCAAGGATGCCGATGTGCTGGTCAACGTTCAGGGAGATGAGCCGCTCATCGAGCCGTCCGTAATTGACGCCGCTGTCGAGACACTTATGGAAGATCCCCAGTCCCCCGTGGCAACTCTCGCCGTGCCGATCTCCGTTGCCGTCGAAATCATGGACCCCAACGTCGTCAAGGCCGTGCTCGATTTCGAGGGGCGAGCCCTCTATTTTTCGCGCGCGCCGATTCCGTGGGTCCGCGATCGCGACGGCCTCGCCCGCGCCCGGCATTGGAAGCATCTGGGACTTTACGTTTATCGCCGCGAAGCGTTGCTGGAATTTCCCACGCTGCCGCTGGGGGATCTCGAACGAGTCGAGCAGCTCGAACAATTGCGCTGGCTGGAAAACGGCTATACGATTCGGGTGGCGGAAACTTCTCACGATTCCGTGAGCGTGGATGTGCCTGCGGACGTGGAGCGCGTCGAGCGCCTCCTGCGGAGCAAGTGACTTTTTCGCAATTTGTGGAAGACTTCCCGGACGCAGGCCGCTGTGCGAAATGCGTCCGCTAGAATTGCTGCGTTAATTGTCCGGAAATCACTCTGCTAGCATCCGTCCCGACCGCAAACACCATCGATCCGGTGGGAGTGAGGCTGGCAATGTAAATGGAAATGTTGTAGGTGTTGCTGGCCGCATCCGTTAGCACCAGCGTCCCCCGGCCGTTCCCGCTCATCGAGTAAGTTCCCTTCACTGCGTTCCCGGGTGTGAGCGTAAACGCACTGTTCGTGTCCCAGTTCCCCGCAACGGTCGCGGTGGTCCCAGTCAGCACGATCTGTCCGGTCGTGTCGGCCTCATTGAAGGAACTCGCCGCACCGCCCGTCCATTGCTGCGCGAACGCGCCCACTAAGCTCTGCGTCGTGAATCCCACTCCGCTGCCGGGCACTCCTTGCTCGGTGACGAGCATCCCGTCGGCCTCAATGGATGAATCGGTCTCTTGCAGCAACGCCTGACCTGCCTGGACAAAGTAAAACACAAAGGTGAGCGTCCCGTTATTCGTCGCCAGCGACGCAGTGCCTCGCCCATTCGCGTCCACGCTATAGCTGCCGCTCGCGGCTGCATTGGATTGCACCGTGCCGGCGTCGTTTTGGTCCAAAACGCCCAGGGAAAGCTGGCTGGTCGCCCCGTCGGCGAAAAACACTCCGCCGGTGGCCACAAATCCCGTTGGGCTTCGTCCGCTCGCGATGAACGCGCATTCCGCGGAGAGAGAACTCGTCGAGAACGTCGGATTATTCGGCTGCTGGAGCGCGTCGCCGGCGAGGGTTCCCAGCGCGTCCAATTCGAGGAAGCGCACGTGTCCCGAGTTGATCATGTAATAGGCAAACGAAGTGCCTTGAATTGTGGCCGTCCCGCGTCCCGTCGCGTCCGTGGCGATGAATGACCCCGCAAGCGAGCCGGAGGGCACCGGCGTTAACGCGCCACCGGCGTTGACGTCTTCTTGCCCCACGGAGATTTGACCTTTGGTCTTCGGGTCGCTGGACATCGTGAACTCGCCGATTTGAGAGGTTGGCTTCGTCACGCCTCCCACGACACTGGAGCCCGAGAAGTCAAACGCAAAATTATTTGCCGGGAGGTCCCCGGTGAAGGCCACGTTTGGATCCTGAGAGTCTCCCTCGCCGTGCCCGGTCGCGAACTTGTCCGCTTCGGTGATCTGGACCTTCGATTCGTTCACAAACACGATGTAATAGTTTGATGCGGTCGTCCCGCAGCCGAACACACTTGGATCGGTGACCGTGGCGGTTCCTCTTCCGTCGACACCAATCGTGTATGTGCCGTTGACTTGAACAGTCTGCGGCGGACTTCCCGCCACATTCACGTCCTCGGCGATCGCCAGTCCTCCCTGTCCGTCGGCGATGAAACGTCCTCCTCGCGCAAAATATCCGGACTTCACGCAGCCCGCCTGATTGAAGGAATAATTGCCTGAGAGGTCGAATACGAACGGGCCCTGCATCGAAAATGAAGAAAATGTATCCGTAATCGTCGCGTCGGCCGTTTGCGTGTTATCCGCATTAAGCACGACGGTAACGACGACCTGCCCATTGGACGGCGGTACTTGCGGCGCGGTATAGACGGCCTGCTGCGGCGGCGGCTCGTTTGGAAGTGAGGGTGAGCAGGTCGGCGACCCGGTGACGGCCGTGAGCGCTATAGTTCCGTAAACGGAATTTCCGCCGGCGATCCCGTTGACGTAGGGCGTCACTCCGGTCTGCGGAACGTTATTTACCTCCGGCACGCTAAACAGGCAGATCGTCAGCGTCGTTTGCTGGCCCGCCGCGACAGTCACCGTCGCCGGAGAAATGTTTACGACGGGCACGGACGTGACGTCGACCACCGCGGTGTTGAAGATGGAGTTGTCCTGAGTCAGTTCCGCGGTGATCACCACTGCGGCCGACGACGGAACTGCGTCCGGCGCGGTGTATAAGCCCGTGCTATCGATCGTTCCGTCGCCTGCCGTTTGTTGCGCAGTGATTCCCGCCACACCGTTAACAAGCCACGTAGTGGCCGTACCACTGCTGGACGAGGGATTTACCACCGTGGCCCCGAACTGGAGTTGTGCGCCAGTTTCCACAGTTCCGGAAGTGGGCGAAATAGTGACGGTCGGCGTCGTCGAGCTACTGCTTTTCTTGCAGCCGCTGAATCCGATGGAAGCCAGCAGCGCCACTGCGAGGAACGCTCGCTTCATCGAGCGTCTCCGTTTGCAGCCGGCGGCATCGTCTTCCCAAACTTCTTCGCTGCTCCCAATTTCATGCTCATCCCCGATTTCATTTTCCTGTGCCGTGCTCGTTGGTTCCAATGAATTCTACCTGAATTCCGTCCGATGCAAGCTATCCCCTGAGTCCCCGGCAACCCCACCGGTCGGCACCAGCTGGTGATAGGACACACGAACTCGAAAAAAAGTTGCACGTCATTCTTCCTCAAATCGCATTCCGGCGCAATGCCCCGCTCTGGCGGGATGCGGGCAGCCCGAACACGGCAGAAGCTGTCAGCCATGGGAAGAAGCGGCGTGGAGTGCGTGGCACTGGCGCGCCAGCCGGCCGCTTACTCGATGTCAACGGGACCGAGGGCGCGCTTCATCTGTTGAAACTCGGCCGAGTCCAACTTGGTTCCTGACCAGGAATGATTTGGATACTCCCAGGCGAGGATGTCCGTGAGCCAGCTCCCGCGTGTTTCGGTAGAATCGTGATCAGACCACACGGAGGTCCCGGCGCGGTCGCCATGACGCTCCATGTCTATCCGGAAAAAACTGGCGGCTTCGCGAGGGTCGTAGCCGTGTTCGATCATGTTTTGCAGGCCGACAATGTCGGCTTGCTCCTCGAACCGCCTCTGGTGCCCGTAAATGGACAGTTCCGCCCCTGCTATCGTCCATTCCGCGGCGAGCGTGCCAATGGCGTAGCCCCCGATGCCGGCGGCAATTTCAACAAACTCGGCGAGTGTTACTGCAGCCCTATCAGGACGTGTGGAGACGGTCTCTCGCCAGGCGTGAGACTGGAGCACATGAGCTGTCTCATGGCTAAGAATAAATGCGAGCTGCGCCTCGTTCTCGACGGCGGCGAGCAGCCCTGTGGTGACGAACACCCGCCCGTCCGAGAGCGCGAATGCGTTGATCTCCGGGTCCTCGATAATCAAAAACTGGATGCCGAATGCGTGCAAGGGATCTGGTATGGCCGCAGGGAGGAGGGATTTCCCGAGTCGGGAGACGTAGTCCTTGACGGCGGGGTCGGTCACAAGTTTGTACCGGTTGACCACCGTCGGCCCCTCTGTGATCTCCAGTCCCGGAGTGCCGGTGTCTGAGTCCGTACTCTGAGTCACCAGGAAATCGCCCGGAAGTTTGAAGGCGGCAGCGGGCGGAGGCGCGCCAAGTTCCAGCGTCCGCACATCAATGGTGCCGTCCTCGTTCGGGGTCCCCGTGTACTTCACCCGGAGGCCAGTGAGGCTTCCCCCTGCGGGCGGGTTCCACTTGCGCTGCGTCGTCGTGCTTATGTTGAGCGTGTAGCCTCCTACCATCAGTCGCGCCGGCTGGCCGGAGGCAATGTTTGGCGCATCGGGGGGATTTCCCTCGAAATAGGCTTCACCCTCAATTTTTTTCTCCCCCAGCCAGAGCGATACGACCGCCACATAATCAGCCTTGAAAGAATGCTCGCTGATCCAGTGCCCCTTGGCCTCGACGAGCATTCCCCATTTGAGGTCGTCCGGTTTGAGCAATGGCGGGCCATGATTGCCGTGCCCGCTGTGCAGCCATTCCGTCAGAACGATTCCACCGGGCGAGCGGCGAATCGTCGCGCTGCTAACATCAACCTGATCGTCCAGAATGGAGAAACCTGCCGGGCGAATCGCCGTGATGTAGCCCCCGACGTACTGCCTACGCAAACGTCCTCCGGCAAACTGCCGGTTCGCAGCGCTGTCTGGCTCGGACGCACCGGAAGAATCAATCTTCTCTAGCTCCTTTACCACTTCGTTCGCAGAATCCCGGTAGATAGCGCCGCTCGACTTGATGTGAAGCACTCGCCCCAGAATTTCATGGTCGCTCGCCCGCAGGATCGTCGCATCGAGCTCTAGGTGAGGTTTGGGCAACTTGACCCCCACCACCAGGGCGGCGGCCAGGTTTACCCCAATATCGAAATGGGTGAACTGGCCCGTGATAATCAGGGTCTGACCAACTTCGCCCTCACCGATAACTTCTCCTTCGCCGAGAACTTCGGCGGCGAGGCCGGATTGACGCACTTCCGTGAGCAGTTCGGCGTAGAGATAGTCCGAAGCCTCGGGGGGGAGCTCGACATCAGGAGCGTTGGTGAAACGCGTAACTACGATGGCTTGAAAGCGCTGCGGATTCTTCGCGGGGCCGGAAGCCGGCGCCAGCAACAAAGCCAGCACAGGCGCGACGAAGAATATGGTTCGGCGGTCTGCTCGCCTCATCGTCGCCCTCCACCGGCGGTTACGGGCGAGCCCGTGCCGGATGGCGCGTGCGCAGCCGACGTCAAACCGGAAATCGCTTGTTGCAGTTGCTGGCCCCAAAAGAAATTCTGCAAAGCCTGCTGCACGGCGGAGGCGAATGCGTTCGCCAATTGACGGGCAAACCTGACCTCATCGATGGAGTGGTCCGCGACAGCCGTGCCGAGCGCGTGAATCTCGCGTGTTTCGCCCGTCTTGGGATTCTCCAGAACCGCTACAAGTTCGATCTCCACCAGTCGATCCGGACCGGATCGCCCGGTAATGCCGAAACGAAGCAGGTAAATGTGCAGCGTAAGGTCTGCCGCACTGGCTTCGGCGGCTTCCAACCCGCTCTGGCGCAGGGCTTGATCGAAAGCGCCCTGCACAATCGCGACGGGCCGTTTTTCGAGATAGATGCCGTGCAGGACATCCTTTCGGTTGTCCGCATCGTACACGTCCCAGGCCGTCACAAGCAGAGGCCGCGGGTTACCGGACCGGTCGTTCACGTCGGCCAGCCAGAATTTCGGTGCGCTCGCAAACACCGGAACCTTAATCGGGTTCAGGGCTGGAATTTTCAATGTTTGAATATTGGGTGGATACGGAGTGCCGAGCTCATCCTGTGGGGCGCCCGCGAGGGCGAGTGGCGCGAGCAAGCACGCGAGGATCGCCACCTGCGAGAAACTCCGATGACGGCTCTGTGTTGCCATTTTCATGGTCGTAATGCCTTTCGTAATGTGCCGAAGAATATTTCGGATGACCTCCCGAACACAAGAGGCACTTTGGACCTCGTCTCCATTCGCGTTGACACGGCCCCCGCGTTTGGTAGAATGCAGCGTACGCAGACATCGCTGGAGGAAAAAATCCAGTTCAACGGCGGATTGGAATTGCGCTTTGAACTGTGCGGATGGGGCCGAAGTATATCTTTGTAACCGGTGGTGTGGTTTCCTCCCTCGGCAAGGGAGTCTCGGCGGCGTCGATTGGCTGCCTGCTCGAAAGCCGGGGTCTTCGCGTCACTCTCCAAAAATGTGACCCATACCTGAACGTGGATCCGGGCACTATGAGCCCGTACCAGCACGGCGAAGTGTACGTCACCGACGACGGCGCTGAGACCGACCTCGATCTGGGCCACTACGAACGATTCACCTCCGCCAAGCTCACGCGCGATCACAATTGGACTTCCGGCCGGATCTACGAGTCCATTCTCGCGAAGGAGCGCCGTGGCGATTATCTTGGCAAGACGGTGCAGGTCATCCCTCACGTCACCGATGAAATCAAAGCCGCATTTAAGAAAGTGTCCGGCGATACGGACGTAGTCATCGTCGAAATTGGCGGCACTGTGGGAGACATCGAATCGCTCCCGTTTCTCGAAGCGGTTCGCCAGATGCGCCTCGAACTGGGCGCCGAGAATACGCTCTTCGTCCACGTCACGCTGGTTCCATTTATTCACTCCGCGGGCGAGCTGAAGACCAAACCGACGCAGCATTCCGTGAAGGAATTGCTCAGCCTTGGAATCCAGCCGGACTTGTTGCTTTGCCGGTGCGACCGCCACATCCCGCACGAGATGAAAGCCAAGATCGCGCTTTTCTGCAATATCCCCGAGCCGCAAGTGATCGCCGCCCTGGATGTGGATACGATTTACGAAGTCCCGGTGCTTTTCGCCGCCGAGGGTATCGACAATCAAATCCTGCGCCTCTTGCGCCTCGAAGCCCCCGAACCGCGCCTCGATCGCTGGCGTCATCTGGTCGAATTGATTCGCAATCCCGAAGGCGAAGTGCGCATCGCCGTCGTCGGCAAATACGTTCAATTGGAAGACGCCTACAAGAGTTTGCGCGACGCCTTGATGCACGGCGGCCTCGCCCATCGCCTGCGCACCGTGATTGACTGGGTGGAAGCCGAAGAGATCGATTCGCTCGAAACCGCGGCGCACCGCTTACGCGACGCCGACGGCGTCCTCGTCCCCGGCGGCTTCGGCAAGCGCGGCATCCAGGGAATGATCTACGCGATCCAGCACGCGCGCGAGAGCGGCCTCCCGTTCTTCGGCATCTGCCTTGGAATGCAGTGCGCCACGATCGAATACGCGCGCGACGTCCTGGGCCTCGCCGACGCCGATAGCACCGAATTCGAGCCGCGCACCCCGCATCGCGTGATTTACAAGCTGCGCGAATTGCTTGGCGTGGACGAAATGGGCGGCACCATGCGCCTCGGCGCGTGGGACTGCAAACTCGAGCCGGGCTCGCTCGCGCATCACGCCTACGGCACCACCGAAATCAGCGAACGCCATCGGCACCGTTACGAATTCAATCGCGAGTACGAGGCCGCGCTAACGGGAGCGGGTCTGCGTATCTCGGGAAAAACGCCCGACGCCACCTACGTCGAAATTGTTGAGGTGCCGGGCCACCCCTGGTTCCTCGGCTGCCAGTTTCATCCCGAATTCAAATCCAAGCCGCTCGCTCCGCACCCGCTTTTCTCCGCGTTCATTGGAGCCTCGCGGAAGTACAGCCTGGACTGCACCGAACGCACGACGGCCCGCGCCCGAGTCCATGGCGCCTGACGCGGGCTGCTGGCTAGAAAGTTCAGGGGAACTTCAATGAAGAAATCCAGCCCCGGAAGGTTCGCACGCCGACCGAGCGCATTGCCCCTTGCCTTTGCGTTTGTCATGATTTTCGCTGCGATTCAGGGCTGTCACCAATCGGGAGGCGCCGGGTCGGATTCGGCAAACAAAGGGCCGAGCAAAGAAGAGATCCTTCCGAATGCGGATAAGTCCTACTATTACCTGCACAGCCGCGGCCTCCAGTCATTCCGGTGCACCGTCCAGCTAAGTACGAGCCAATCCGACGGCGATCAGTCGAAGCTCGCACAATTGGACAAGAGCCGGTATTCCGTCGTGGTGGACGATCAAGGGACTGCCACAGTAACTCCTATCCTGGCCCGCGGAAAACCCGCGGATCACAGCGCGGATGATACTGTTTCGGCTGGGCAGCAATTGGTGGAGGCCTTTTTCCAGATGTGGGATTCGCTCGTATTCACAGGCATGTTTACCGGGTCAGACGATGAAAAAAAGATGATGCCTTGGGAGCAGCCGGATGGATTTCACTATTCCGGGTCATTTGGAGATGGGAGTAGGGAGTTCGTCCTGACGAAAGATTCTCTGCTCACGAAGATGGAACTGAAGAGCGAAGGCTCCACGATGGTGATGCAGCCCAAGTTCGCGAAAACGGATGGCGGCTTATGGTTGTTGACGGAGATGGATAGCGATAAGACCGTCGAAGGCGATATCACCGATGAAGAGGAGAAATTGAGCGTACAGATCCAGTATCAGGCTCTCCAAGGCTTTCAATTGCCCGCCCATGTCGAGGACCAACTCGCTCTCTCAAACGGGGCGGTCACGATTGGCATGAATTTCACCGATTACCACCTCACCAAGCAATGAGTTGACGCGGTCGCAATCGACTGCCTCCGCCCGTCGCGCCGATTGCAAATCCCATCTATCCCGCATAGGCTACAATTCCGAATATGTCCCCCACGCGCGAAATTCCGGTCGGCAAATTCTCGATTGGCGGTTCGCAGCCGCTCTTCGTGATCGCCGGACCGTGCGTCATCGAAAACGAGGCGCACACCCGCATGATCGCGCAGCGCCTCGCGGAGATCACCGCCGCCGCGGGCCTCCATTTCATTTTCAAAGCCTCCTACGACAAAGCCAATCGCACCTCGATTTCTTCCTATCGTGGGCCGGGAATGAAGGACGGCCTGGCGATTTTGCAGCGCATCAAGCAGTCGCTCGGCGTTCCGGTCCTCACGGACATTCACGCTGTCGAACAAGCCGGCCCCGTCGCGGAGATTTGCGATGTGATTCAAATTCCCGCGTTCCTCTGCCGCCAGACCGACATGCTCGTCGCCGCGGGCAGGACGGGCCGCATCGTCAATCTCAAGAAGGGCCAGTTCGTCTCGCCGTGGGAAATGGCCAACGCGGTGGAAAAAATCGCGAGCACGGGCAACGAGAAAATCGTGCTCACCGAGCGCGGCAGCTCCTTCGGCTATCAGAATCTCGTCGTGGACATGCGCTCCTTCAGCATCTTGAGCCGCACGGGTTGTCCCGTGGTGTTCGACGTGACGCACGCATTGCAATTGCCGGGCGGGGAAGGGAAGTCGAGCGGCGGCCAGCCGGAATTCATCGAGCCGCTGGCGCGCGCGGGCGTCGCCGCTGGCGTGGACGGCATTTTCCTGGAAGTCCACGAAAATCCGCCGCAAGCGCTTTCCGACGGCACAAATGCGTTGTGTCTCGATCTTGCGCCCAGCCTGTTCGGCAAACTCGCGCAACTCGCCTCGCTCGTCCGCAAGTGGGAGGGCGCGTGAGCCTCGAAACCGCCAAGCGCGTTTTGCGCATCGAAGCCGCCGCGATCACGGATCTTATCGAGCGTCTCGACGCGCGCTTTGAAAAAGCCATCGAACTCCTGCTCGTGTGTAAAGGCCGCGTCGTCGTGACGGGCATGGGCAAGTCCGGCCTAATCGGACGAAAAATCGCCGCCACGCTTTCGAGCACCGGAACGCCGTCGTTTTTTTTGCATCCCGCCGACGCGCTGCACGGCGATCTCGGTATGCTCACGCGCAACGACGCGCTCCTGGCCATCAGCTACGGCGGCGAGACCGAGGAGATCGTCGCGCTCCTCGAGACGATCAAGCGCTTGGCTGTTCCCATCGTCACGCTCACCGGCAACGCGCATTCCACACTCGCGGCCGCGAGCGAGGTCGTCCTCGATATTCGCGTGAAAGAAGAAGCGTGCTCGCTCAATCTCGCACCGACGGCCTCCACCACCGCCGCGCTCGCCGTTGGCGACGCGCTCGCCATCGCCCTGCTGGAACGCCGCGGCTTCAAGGAAGGCGATTTCGCCGCGCTGCATCCCAGCGGTCGCCTCGGCAGGAAGCTGCTTCGCGCCGAAAGCCTCATGCACTCCGGCGACGCCTTGCCGCGGGTGAATCTCGATACGAAACTGACCGACGTAATCTACGAGATGAGCCGCAAAGGTCTGGGCATGACCACGGTCCTCGACGCACAGGGCCGCCTCGCAGGAATCGTCACCGACGGCGATTTGCGCCGCCTGATGCAGCAGCGCGGCTCCGAGGCCTTTCACGTCGCCGCGGGCGAGTGCATGACGAAGGCTCCCGTCACGTTGTCACCGCACGAACTAGCCGGCACCGCGCTGAATATTATGGAGCGCCGCCGCATCACCTCCATCGTCGTCGTGGACAATGACCAGCGTCCCCTTGGCATCCTCCATCTCCACGATCTCTGGACCCTCGAGCTCTTCTAGCTTCTTCGCTTTTTGTTCCCATACTTAAAATTGACGCTGGCGACAACCTTCGCTACCATCCCGCCCACGCCGATGTCTCCTGCTCCGTCCATGTTCGTAGAAGGTGGCGCTAACGCCACTCCACAAGCGTCCATTCAGGATTCCTACGTTCAGCCCACTCTGAGCCATGCCTTCCGAATCTGGTGGGCCTACTACTGGCGAAACACCGTCGTCACCGTGATTCTCTTCGCCGGCGTCATATTGGTTGAGCGGCCGTGGTTCGAGAAGGGCTACATCCCAGACTGGTTTTACCTTCCAACGGTGAGGTACGCGCCAATCCTGATTACGTATGCCGTGGCCATCCCCGTGTTTTATATGGTCTTGCGAAAGAAGTTTCGGAAGTTTCGCATCGGGTTGGTTTCCTGTCAGAACGGTGTCCTAGGCGATCAAGTCCTTCCGGCCACTCTTGGACGCACACTGCGAATCTGGTGGGCGTTCTCCTGGCGAGCCTTCATGCTTGGCTTGATCGTTTCCTTTGTCGCCTTGCCTTTGAACATGCTGGTCGGAACACTGTCGGCTCTCCTTCCTCAGTTCGCGGTAGGATTCACCTTTCTGGCTCAATTGACCATCGACGCTGCAGTCGGCCTCTTCGTGATCTATAACAGTATCCTTGACGAGGGCTTCCCCGATTTTCAAGTTTGCCTACTGCCGAGGACGGCTCCGGCCCCAGCGCCGGCGGTCGAGACAACTCCAACCACAGTTTGAGTTGCAGATCGTCTTTGCCGTCCGTCCCGTTGCCCGCTATCGCAATTCCGTCTTGTCCGCCATTTCCGAGTGGGGTGACTCGCTTCGAGATACCGCGTGTGGCAAGCCGCATTGACGCGGGAATTTCCCTTCGCTAGCATCGCGACAATTCCCATGAGCCAGATGTCATCGATGCTTGGAGACGGCACCGCGGCCGGGAACCGTGCGGCCGCCATCGAGTGCATATCAAAGACGTTCTGGCGCGCCCTTCGAATCTGGTGGGCTTTTTACTGGCGCAAAGCAATCCTTTTCGCGATCTTCGTCGCTGCGCTTCTCTTCGCGACAGACTCGCTCTATGCGCGAGGCGCCATTTCGTTCTGGCTGTACCGCTATCTGACGGAGTTCGGCCCGTACGTCATCAATTACGCCGCGGCACTCCCGGTGCTCCATTTCATTCTCAAAAAGAAATTTCGCAATTTCCGCCTCGCTTTGACGCCGCTTCTGGACGCGGACGCAGGCGCAGTGTTGCCTCCCACCGTCGCCCGCACGCTGCGAATTTGGTGGACCTACACTTGGCGCACCTTCGCCTATTGCATCGGAATTTATTTCGTGGTCAACCTTCCCCTTGGACTCCTGGTAGGAACGCTAGGAACTATTTTCCCCAGGTTGAACGATGTATTCGCCTATTCGGCAGGTTTAGCAATCGAGGGTGTCGCTGGCTTCTTCGTGATCTATTCCAATATTCTAGAGGAGGAGTTCGGTAAGTTTCGCGTATGCCTGCTGCACAAAAAGTGCGGAGACTTGTCTCCCGCGGCCGCAGCGTCCCCAAGAATCTAAAATCGAGAATCGACCATTTGGTTTCGCTCTTTTCCACCCGCCGGTGATAGTCTCCTGCGCCGCCCGAATTCTCTTCCCGCGGGCAGCCTCATGGTTTCTTCACCGCCGCGACCCAGTTCGTCACCAGCGTGATCGGCTCTCCGCCCGATCCCGAGACGGGAACCACAATGACAAACTTTTTCCCGTCACTCGTTACGTCGTAGGGCAGCAGCAAGCTCGAGGAAGCGTTCACCGAGAACAACGTTTGCGTATTTCCGATTTCGAGGGAGCTGCCCTTCTCTTGAATCTCCACGGTCATCAGCTTGTTGTCCTCGCTGATATAGAACAGTTCTTTCCCATCCGCGCGCCAACGCGGTGCCGCTCCGCCGTTAGCCGAGACCTGCCACTTGCTGTTCGCCCCTGGGAACGACGAGATAAATATCTCGCGCCTCCCGGACTCTTGCGAAGAATACGCAATCCACTTGCCGTCCGGAGAAAAAGTTGGAGTCAGCAGATTGTAGGCATTTTGGATGAAGGGGAACGGTTTCTTGTCTCCAAAGAGCGGCAAAATCCAAATGCCGAATCCGCCCCCTGCTTGTGGATCCAGACGATCGTAGACAATATACCGCCCGTCCCTGGACCAGTCGCTCACAAGTTGTTCTACACCGTCCCCGGCCAGCGGCTGAATGTCGCCGGTTCCGTTCGCCGCCTTTTCATACATGCTCAGATTTCCTGCGTGCGTCGATGAAAAGGCGATCTCTGTCCCATCGGGCGACCACGCGGGGTAGCCGTGCGATGCCGGGTCGAACGTAAAGCGCGTGCGCACCCCGCGCGTCAAATCCACCAGCCAGAGATCACTGTTTGACGTTTGCGGATCCTCGATTGCCTCGATCAGTGTCTTGCCATCCGGCGAGAGCCGCGCGTCTAGGACCCCTCCGGGTTCGCCCAAAGTGCCCAACTGCTTTCCGCCCACGTCCATCCAAACCACTTGACCCGC
>Ga0209415_10011618_pt1 | contig 14800 bp, 9 predicted proteins | sample PeaSoiSIISIP2007_FD_187696 | JGI IMG/M metagenome (GOLD analysis project Ga0209415, IMG submission 187696) | Peat soil microbial communities from Weissenstadt, Germany - SII-SIP-2007 (SPAdes) (version 2) | ecosystem: Environmental > Terrestrial > Soil > Wetlands > Peat | place: Germany...
CGGCACCCGTCCCCCCGGCCTTTCCGGCCCCCGTCCCCCCGGCCTTTCCGGCACCCGTCCCCCCGGCCTTTCCGGCACCCGTCCCCCCGGCCTTTCCGGCACCCGTCCCCCCGGCCTTACCGGCAGCCGTGCCCTCCGTCGTACCGGCACCAGTCCCGGCCGCGCTGGCGCCGTACTCGGTTGCCGGATCTGGACCGCGCTCGTCGGCGGCGAGCAGCCTGACCCAGCCGGGCGCGTTGCCGACGAAACACGACGTGTCTATCTCCACGTAGCCGGGCCAGCCTGCGGCGGCTAGCCGGAAGACCACATAGTCGTTGCCCGGGCCGCGCCGCCTGGCGTTCTCCCAGCCGTCACTCATGTCCGCGGCCCGGCCGGGCGAGATCAGGTTGGCGGGCGCGGAGTAGAAGGCGTCCGAGCAACCGAGCACCAGACCGCCGTTCTCCATCGCGGCCAGGTCAACAGTTCCGGTCAGGAACGCCGGGTCGGGTACCACCTCCCCGTGTACCCGCAGCCGAGCGACACCGCCGTCCGGGTAGATCGACAGCCTGACGTGGGTCCAGCGCCGGGAGTCGCCGACCGGATAGTAGTTGGCGCTGTCGCCGACCGCCGCCGCTCGCCTGACCAGCGGGTGCCAGGTTAGCTCGACCAGCTCGGCCGATGACGGGTAGCCGTCGGCACAGGCAGCCTCGACCGAGATCTCCGGCGGATAGTTCCCGCGAAAGAACGCCGTGTCGACCACCACGCCATGCACGACCCCAGGGCATCCGAGTCTGACGATGGCATAGTCGCTTCCCTGATCACGCCTGCGCCTGGTCTCCCACCCGTCATAGACCTTGCCCTTGTTGCCGAACTCACCCGCCGCGAACACCGGCGCTTCCGGCTTGATCAGGTTCTCCTTCTCGGCGAACAGCTCGTCGCTGGCACGGACGACGCTGCCGCCAAGCCGACGAGATGCCAGGTCAGGCAGCGCGGCGAAGTCCGCTGGACCGGCCGCCCGCCCGACGGCACCGGACTCGGTCACCTGACTCTGCTCCTCGGTGGCACATGGGCCTGCTTTCCGGCGGTAGGCGGTGACATAGCACGGATTTCGTGGCCACATATCATATCAATCCGGGCGCAATGATCACTGAATCCCGTGCTAAGTCGATCGTAGGCTCTCGCGCGAAGCGGTGAAGGCTGGCTCAGTTCCTCGTGAGCAGCCGTCCCGTCGGCTGGTGGGAGCCGACGTCGCTGCCGCGCAACCAGGTCCGCCGGACTTCGCCATTGAGCTGCTGGCCCGCGTAGGGGGTAAGCCTGTGCCTTGTCCGAAGCTGGCCGGGCTCGACGACGAAGGTCTCGTCCGGCGCGAACGCGACCAGATCGGCGTCCTTCCCTGGCGCGATTCCGCCCTTGGCGGATAGCCCGGCCAGCGCGGCCGGCCCGGCCGCCATCCACCGAGCGACGTCGGCCAGGTCATGTCCGCGCCTGCGGGCCTGCGTCCAGGTCACCGGCAGGCCGAGCTGCACCGAGGAGATCCCGCCCCAGGCCGTGCCGAAATCGCCCAGGTCCAGATCCTTGAGCTCCGGCGGGCACGGCGAATGATCAGAGACCACGCAGCCGATCACTCCAGCCCCGAGCGCCGCCCAGAGCAGCTCGGAGTTGGCCTGGTCACGGATCGGCGGGCAGCACTTGAACTGGGTCGCGCCAGAGCCGATCCGCTCCGCCGCGAGCGCCAGATAGTGCGGGCAGGTCTCGGCCGTGACCGGGACGCCGTCGGCCTGTGCTGCGGCGAGCAGCGGCACGGCCGCGGCGCTCGACAGGTGCAGCACGTGCACCCGTGCGCCGGTCGCTCTGGCCAGATCGACCAGCGTCGAGATCGCGGCCACCTCGGCATCGGGCGGGCGGGTGCGCAGGAAGCTGGAGTATGCGGTACCGAGCAGGGACCCGGTGTCAGGCGGCCGGGCGCTGGCGATGACCGCCGCGTCCTCGGCGTGCACGACGAGCAGGCTGCCGAGCCCGGCGACCTGCCGCATTGCCGCTGCCAGGCCGTCACTGCCCAGCGGCGGGAACTCTGGCACGCCCGAGTCGACCAGGAAGCACTTGAACCCGAAGACTCCGGCAGCGTGCATCGCCGGAAGTTCCGCCAGGCTGGCCGGAACGGCGCCGCCCCAGAAGCCGACGTCCACACTGCACCGCCCAGCCGCCGCCCGGCGCTTGACGTGCAGCGCGGCAACATCGACGGTCGGCGGGATCGAGTTCAGCGGCATGTCGATGAGGGTGGTCACGCCGCCAGCGGCGGCCGCCAGCGTCGCCGTGGCAAAACCTTCCCAGTGCGTTCGTCCTGGCTCGTTGACGTGCACGTGGGTGTCGACCAGGCCGGGCATGAGGACCTCGTCGTCGGCCAGGTCGAGCACCGATGGGCGTAGGTCGTGGCGGCTGCCCATCATGGGGGACGTGTCCTGGGCGGATGGGCGTGGGTCGTGGCGGCTGCCCGGCACGGCCGTGCTGGGCATGCCGACTGAACGCGGCCTGCCCAGCACGGCCAACCGGTCAGCTGGGTCTAGCACGGCGACGATGCGGCCGGAACGGACATGCACCTCGGCGGGCCGGATGCCGTCGGGCAGCACGGCACGCTGAGCGCGGATCACCAGGTCGGAGCGTCCGAGCGGTGGGGCGTGAGGAGCTGAGCTGGTCATCGCGAAGCTGGGGTGGTCATGTGGCGGCTGGCGGAAGTTGGCCACGGCGGCGGATTGACCTGAGGTCGGCGTAGTGCAAGCCGGTCATGGCGGCGACTTCGTCCTCGCTGGTGGCGCCGCAGTCGAGGGCTCTGATCAGGTAGCCGGCCAGTGCGCGGGCGGTGGCTGGTTCCTCCAGGCCGGCCGCTGCCCGTTCGGAGTAGGCCATGAGCCGCTCGCAGGCGGCGGTAAGCCCCTCGCGGAAGAATGCATAGGTTGCGGCGAAGCGGCTGACGAGCTGCCCGGGATGGCTATCCCAGCCCTGGTAGAACCCCCGTTCCAGAGATCGCCTGACCAGCCGGGCATGCAGCCTCCAGGCCGCGAGCACCTCGTCCCTGCCCCCGACCGGGAGCACGTTCGACGATCCGTCGGACAGCCGGACGCCAGTGCCCGCCGCTGCGACCTGCATGACGGCCCGTGCGTGGTCGGCCGCCGGATGCTCGATTGACTGGAAGGCGGCCGCGATGCCGAGCGAGGCGCTGTAGTCGTAGGTCCCGTAGTGCAGGCCGAGGAGCCGGTACGGCGCGGCATGAACGCATCGTGCGATCGTGCCGATGCCATCCGGCCCCAGGATGAGCTGAGGCGTTTCGACCTGGATCTCGAACTGCAGGCGCCGTGGGTGAAACGGCCCGTGTGCCGCCTCCAGCCGGTCGCACAGCATCGCCATCGCTGACACCTGCGCCGCCGACGTGACCTTCGGCAGCGTGATCACGAAACCATCCGGAAGCGGCCGGCCGTTCTCGACCATCGCGCCCAGGAAGGCATCGAGGGTGCCGATCGCACGGCGCCGGGTCGATGGCTCGAGGCTCTTGCACCGCAGCCCGGTGAACGAAGGCGCCGCGTCCGCGCGGAACGCGGCGGCGAGCGACCTCGCGGCAGTGCGGGCGTCGGCGTCCTCGGTGGCGTCGCTGCGGATGCCGTAGCCGTCTTCGAAGTCGATCCGGAGATCCTCGATCGGCTCGGAACTGAGCTTGGCCAGCACGAGCGGGCGCACCTGCGCGGCCATCCCTGGTATGAGTCCCATCGCGTCGGCGAACTCGGCGGGTCCGGGCAGGAGCTCTTCCATCGCCGCCAGCGCGTCGGCGCCCCACCGGGGCACGGCGTCCGGCTCGAATCGGTGCGCAGGAATGTATACCGTATGCACCGGCTGCCGACCCGGATCCTCGCCCCGGTACGACGAGGCCAGCTCGGCATCGGCCACCGCGAGCAGCTGGTCGATCTCCTCGGCAACGTACTCAAGGACAGGCGCTGCGGGGCGGCGAGCAGTCACGCGGTTTCCGCTCCCGTGATGTGCTCCGGCCTGACCGGTACCCGCGCCAGCTCCCGTCCGGTAGCCGCCCGGATGGCCGCCACGACCGCCGGGCCCGACGAGATCGTCGGCGGCTCGCCCACCCCGCGCAGCCCGTAAGGAGCGTGCGGATCGGGGCACTCAAGCACGTCGATGCGCATCGGCGGCATGTCCAGGATGGTGGGGATCAGGTAGTCGGTGAAGGACGGGTTCTTGATCAGGCCGTCTGCGACCTGGATCTCCTCCATGATCGCCAGGCCCAGCCCCTGCGCGGTACCGCCCTGAATCTGGCCGACCACCGCCAGCGGGTTCATGGCCCTGCCGACATCCTGGGCGCAGTCCAGCGCCACCACCCTGACCAGTCCGAGCTCGGCATCCACATCAACTACGGCGCGATGAGCGGCGAACGCGTACTGCACGTGCGCGAAGCCCTGGCCGGTCTCCGGGTCGATCGGCTCGGTCGGCCGGTGCCGCCACTGCACCGTCTCCTCGATCACCTCTCCGCCGAGGAAGCGCGCGATCGACCCGAGCGGGATCTCCTGCCCGGACCCGCCCGGGTACACCTGACCTTCATCGATCCGCAGGTCGGCGATCGTCTCGCCAAGCTGGCGCCGCACCAGGCCGAACAGGTGCTCGCGAATCCGCTCGCAGGCCGCCTTGACAGCACCGCCGGTCACGTAGGTCTGGCGTGAGGCCGAGGTCGAGCCGGCCGAACCGACTCGGGTGTCTTTCGGCACGATCACCACCCTGTCCACGCCAAGCTCGGTCCGGCAGATCTGCTGCTCGATGGTGACCAGCCCCTGGCCGACCTCGGCGGCGGCGGTGTGCACCGTGACGACCGGCTCATCACCGGCTACCTCGAGCCGCACCCGCGCGGTCGAGAAGTCGTCGTACCCCTCGGAGAACCCGACATTCTTGTAGCCGACGGCATAACCGATCCCGCGGGCAATGCCCTCGCCGTGCGTCGTGTTGCCGACTCCGCCCGGCAGGTGGCGAAGATCCGGATCCTGCCCGCCGCCGGGCAGGTCAGGGCCGGGCCAGCGGGCTGCGCCGTCGACCGCCGGGACCGGCCCGGGCGGAAGCGGCATCTGCTGAACCCGGCGCAGCAGCTCGGCCACTGGCGCCGGGCTGTCGATGACCTGGCCGGTCGGCCCCTCGCTGCCCATGCTCATCGCGTTCTGGCAGCGGAAGCCGACCGGGTCCATGCCGAGCGCGGCTGCCAGCTTGTCCATCTGCGCCTCGTACCCGAACGCGGCCTGGACCGACCCGAAGCCGCGCATCGCACCGCACGGCGGGTTGTTGGTGTAGACGCCGTACGCGTCGATGTGCACGTTCGGCACCACGTAAGGCCCGGCGCCCATCGTGCCCGCGTTGCCGACCACCGCCGGGGTGCTCGACGCATAGGCGCCGCCGTCCAGGTACATCGCGAGCCTGACGTAGACCAGCGTGCCATCGCGGTTGGCGCCGTGCTCGTACCGCATCAGGGCCGGGTGCCTGTGCACGTGACCGAAGAACGACTCCTCGCGGCTGTAGACCATCTTCACCGGCTTGCCGGTGTGCAGGGCGAGCAGGCATGCGTGCACATGCATCGACAGGTCCTCCCGGCCGCCGAACGCGCCGCCCACGCCGGCCAGCACCAGGCGCACCTGCTCGGGCGGCAGCCCAAGCGCGGCGCACACCTGCCGCTGGTCGACGTGCAGCCACTGCGTCGAGACGTAGAGGTCCACGCCGCCGCTGCCGTCGGGAACGGCCAGCCCTGCTTCTGGACCGAGAAATGCCTGGTCCTGCATGCCGACCTCGTAGTCGCCGGTTACCACGACATCGGCACGCGGCGCGGGGTCGCCCTTGCGGATCCGCAGGTGCCTGACCAGATTGCCGCCTGGATGCAGGGCGATCGCGCCAGGTTCAAGCGCGGCCCGCGAATCGGTCACCGGCTCAAGCACCTCGTAGTCGACCGCGATCTTGCCCGCTGCCCGGCGGGCCACCTCTGGATGATCGGCGGCCACCAGGGCGACCGGCTCACCCTGGTACCTGACGAGGTCGGCGGCGAGCACGGGCTGATCGGCGTGTTCAAGGCCGACGGCATTCTGACCTGGGACGTCACGCCAGGTCAGGACCGCTGATACGCCAGCAGTCGCCAGTGCCTCGCCGATCGAGATCTCCGAGATCCTGGCGTGCGGATGAGGGCTGCGCAGCGTGACGCCCCAGATCATGTCGTCCATCCACAGGTCGCTGCCGTAGGCGAACTGACCAGTGACTTTCAGCGTCCCGTCTGGCCGGTGCGCGCTGCTGCCGATCCCGCCGTGCTCGCCCCCGGGCACATCGGGCCGGCCAAGCTCAGCCGGGGCGCCATCCGGCACCCGCGTCGGCAGCCGAGTGGGCACGGTCACGGCATTACGAGCCCCGGCCGACGACCACGGCCCTGTTATCCATCGCCCGTCCACCCTCCTGCCGCCCGCGGCGTGATCCAATGCCAAGTTACTCGCGCCAGAGCCCGCCGGGTAGCCCAGCCAGACTGCCCGGGAGCCGACTTAGCACGGATTTCGTGGCCCCAAAAGGTATTAGTCGGGCGTTAACATCACTGAAACCCGTGCTGAGTCGGGAAAGAGGGACCGGGCGGAACCGGGCGGGACGGGCGGGGCGGGACGGGACCGGGCGGGGCGGGACGGGACCGGGCGGGGCGGGACGGGACCGGGCGGGCGGGGCGGAACCGGGCGGGACCGGGCGGGACGGGGCGGCTAGGCGGGCAGGCGGGCGGGGTCGATGCCGATTATGGCGGTCGAGGTGGGCACCCAGATGGTGCCGTTGGTGTCGTAGATCTGGTAGCACGGCTGACCGCAGGATCCGGGCCTGACCGTCACGCCGCCGAGGGGCCTGCCGGTGGCCATGCTGACCCGCAGCACGCCGCTGAACGGGTAGCCGTCGTCGAGGAACCACAGCGATCCCTGACCGGCCGTGAGGAAGTCCAGCCCCCCGGCCCCCTTCGGGTCATAACTGGCCGAGGAGAAGACCCGCTCGACATGGCCGGTGGCCGGGTTGATCTTGGCGACGCTCTCGTCATTGGTGAGCGCCCAGAGGGCGCCCTGGCTGTACACCAGGGACTGGGTGTAGGCGAAGCTCACCGGGTAGGAAGGGTCGCGGACCGTGATGGCCCGCGGGCCGGGTCCGGCACCATTGCCTGCGACGATCCCGCCGATGCCGGAGTAGTCGGCGTACCACACTCCCCGTGGCGTGACCGCGATCTGCCCGATCACGCTGTGCACCGGGCCGAGCCGGCCCAGCACGCGGCCGGTGGCCGGGTCGATATGGAAGAGCATCTCGTTAAAGCCACTGCTGCTGCATTCTGCCCACAGCTGGCCGCCGCTGAACGTCAGGTAGCCGCACCGGCCGGTCCGCAGGTGCGCGGTCGCGACGATCTTGCCGGTGACCGGGTCGATGCGCACAAGCTGGCCCTGAGATCGGCCATGCGTGGTGTCCAGCCATACCGCTCCGTCGCCGGCGGCCGCGTATCTGACGGTGCTGCCCAGGCCGATGCTGATGGTGACCTTGCCGGTCCGCGGGTCGATCCCGACAAGCTGGAACGTCGTGCTCCCGGGCACCGTCGACTCGGCAACTGCCCAGATTCGGTTTCCGTCCTGGGCCAGGCCAACCACTCCGGCCACCGGTATCCGGGCCACGACCGCGCCCGGGAAGTTGCGATAGGACGAGGGCGGGCTGCTCACGCTGGCCCGGCTGGTGCTGGCCTGCGGATGCCGGGAACCGCCGGTGCCCAGGCTGCCGAGCAGGATCGGGACGATGGCCAGGACGGCCGCGATCCCGGCGACCGCGGCGGCGGTCAGCCGCCTGCGGCGGTTCCGGCTGGCCCTGGCCCGCAGCGACTGGAAATCACGCCAGCCGCGGCCGGTGTCGATCCGGCGCTCAGGTACGCCGGAGAGCAGCGCCCGCAGCCGCTGCTCCAGATCGGTGTCGGTCATCTCGCCGTCCCTTCCGCCGCGCTCGCCGACCCTGCCGTTGCGGTCGTCTCGGCCAGGCGTTCCTTCAGCTGCCGCAGTCCCTTGTGCGTCTGGCTCTTCACCGTGCCGACGGAGATATTGAGCAGGCCGGCCGTCTCCGCCTCGGACAGGCCGAGCAGATACCGCAGCACGATGCACTCGCGCTTTCTGGCCGGCAGGGCCGCGACCGCCGCGCGCAGCTCGATCAGCGCGGCGGCGTCCGGATCGGTGGTGGCCGGCCGCTCCGTGCCCCCGGCGTTCAGCACGCGCCGTTCGGTCACGCGGCGCCGGATGGTCTCCCGTGACAGATTCACGACCGTGCGCTGGAGGTAGGCCGGGGCGGCCTGCGGATCGGTGATCCAGCGCCAGCGCCGCCACAGCCTCAGGTACGCCTCCTGGGCCAGCTGCTCAGCCAGATCCCAGTCACCGACGAGCGCGTACCCGGTACGCACCAGCCGCGGATAGCACGCGTGGAACAGCGACTCGATCGCCTCATCGGCGCCGCATCGCCGGCCTGAGCCTTGGTCCGGGGCGCCGAACGTGATGATGTCGTCCGCCACGCCCTAAGGATGCGCCGCGACGAGCAAAGGTTGCCGCCGGCCGTCAGCCGGGACGCAGTGCCCCGGCGGCGCGGCCAGCCGCAGCGGAAACGGCGTGCTCATCCACCGTCGCCAGCTGATCGCGCTGCACGACCACCTCGCCGTTCACGATCAGCAGCTCAAGCGGCGCTGGCGCGCCGAGCACCAGCGCGGCGACCGGGTCGGCGATGTTCGCGTGCGGCAGCGTGTCCATCCGCCACAACGCGATGTCCGCCAGCTTCCCCGGCTCGAGCGACCCGATCTCGTCCTCCCGGCCGACGCACCTGGCCCCGCCGAGTGTCGCGAGCTCAAGTGACTGCCGGACCGAGAGCGCCTGCGGCCCGCCGGCCGCGCGGGCCATCCGCACCGCCTGGCGTACCTCGCCGGCCAGCGAGGTCTCCTCGTTCGACGCCGCCCCGTCCACCCCGAGGCCGACCGGGACCCCGGCGGCGAGCAGGTCGGCGACCCGGCAGATCCCGGCGCCCAGCCTGGCGTTGGACGACGGGCAGTGCGCGACGCCGGTCCCGGTCGCGGCCATCCTGGCGATCGCCTTGTCGTCCAGGTGCACGGCGTGCGCCAGCCAGACGTCGCCGCCCAGCCAGCCGAGCGAGTCCAGGTACTCGGCAGGCGTGCAGCCGAACCGCTCAGCGCAGAACGCGGCCTCGTCGATGGTCTCGGCCAGGTGCGTGTGCAGCCGCACTCCCCGGTCGCGGGCCAGCCCGGCCGCCGCCGCCATCAGCTCGCCGGTCACCGAGAACGGCGAGCACGGCGCGACCCCCATCCGCAGCATCGAGCCAGGCGAAGGGTCATGAAAGCGATCGATCGCGGCCGACGTCGCGGCGAGGATCGAGTCGATGTCCTCGACCACCTCCTCCGGCGGCAGGCCGCCGGCTGAGGCGCCCAGGTCCATCGATCCCCTGGTCGGATGGAACCGCAGGCCGACCGACCGGGCCGCCTGCACGGTGGCGCCGAGGACGTCACCGCCGCCGCGCGGGAACACGTAGTGGTGGTCGGTCGTCGTCGTGCATCCCGTCCTGGCCAGCCAGGCCAGCGCCGCGGTCGCCGAATCGGCCACGATCTGCTCGTCGATCCGTGCCCAGACCGGGTACAGCTCGGTCAGCCAGTCGAACAGGGTGGAATCGGCCGCGCAGCCCCTGGTGGCCCACTGGTACAGGTGGTGGTGCGTGTTCACGAACCCGGGAGTCGCCAGGCAGCCCGAGGCGTCGACCAGCCGGAAGCCGGAACCGCCGGAGCGGAGGACGCCGCCCGAGCCGCCCCCGGCCTCGCCCCCGGCTTCGCCGCCAGGGCCGCCAGGGCCGCCGGGGATGTCCGCTGGCGCCAGGCCGGGACCGGCCGCCGCGATCCGGTTCCCCGAGACCACGACATGACCGGCCGGATACTCCGATCGCTGCGCGTCCATGGTCAGGACGTGACACCCGTTCAGTATCAGATTGTCAGTCACCGGTCGTCCCGGCTAGCCTCTGGGCCGCCAGCCGGACCGCTGCCAGGATCTGCCCGTAGCCGGTGCACCGGCACAGGTTGCCCGCCAGCGCCTCGCGGATGTCGGCGTCCGCCGGGTCGGGATCGCGCGCGAGCAGGTCGTGCGCGGCGACCAGCAGGCCCGGCGTGCAGAACCCGCATTGCACGGCGCCGGCGTCGATGAACGCCTGCTGCACCGGATGCAGCTCGGCGCCGCTGGCCAGTCCCTCGACCGTGACGATGTCCCGGCCGTCCGCCTGCCCGGCGGCCACCAGGCACGCGCAGACCGGGACGCCATCCAGGTAGACCGTGCACGAGCCGCATTCTCCCTGCTCGCAGGCGTTCTTGGAGCCCGGCAGGCCCATCCGCTCGCGGAGCACGAACAGCAGGCTCTCACCGGGCCAGACATCGTCGGCCTGGCGGGAGGCACCGTTCACGACGGCTGTGATCCGCATCGCCAGATCAGCCTCCCGCCTGGGCGGCCGCCGGGCCGCCGTTCGTCGTCCCGGTCGTTCCCGATCCTGACCCCGGCAGACCGTCGCGGTAGTCACGCCAGGCCCAGCTCAGGGTCCGCCTGGCGAGCACGGCCAGCGCGTGCCTGCGGTAGGCGGCGGTGCCGCGCACGTCGTCGATCGGCCGCGCCGCCGCGCTCACCAGCGCAGCGAACTCGCCGGCCACGGACTCCGGCAGCGGCCCGCGGGACTCCCACAGCCCGGCGGCGTCGAGCGCGCCGGCGAGGAAGCGCTCGGCCTGCACCGCCCGCACCGGGGTCGGGGCCGCCGAGCCGATCCCGGTGCCGACCGACCGGCGCTGCGGATGCAGCGCCAGGCTGAACGCGGCTACCGCGATCACCATCGCGTTCCTGGTGCCGATCTTGCTGAACTGCTCGGGACCTTCGGGCGGGCTGATCCAGACGGCGGCGATCAGCTCGTCCGGGGCGAGCGCGTTCCGCTTGACCCCGGTGTAGAAGTCGTCGGCGGCGATCATCCGCGAGCCGCGGACCGAGGCGACCTCGATCTCGGCGTCAGCGGCGAGCAGCGGCGGATGGCAGTCGCCGGCCGGCGATGCGGAGCCGAGGTTGCCGCCGATCGTGCCCCGGTTGCGGATCTGCGGCGAGCCGACCGTCCGCGCGGCCAGCGCCAGGCCGGGCAGGGCCGGGCCCAGGTCGCTGATCAGGGCGGCGTAGGTCGTTCCCGCGCCGATCCGCAGCCTGCCGCCGGCGGTCGTCCAGCCGGTAAGCTCGGGCACCCGGGTGAGGTCGAGCAGCGCCTCGGGACGGCGCCGGTCGAAGTTCAGTTCCACCATCAGGTCGGTGCCGCCGGCGATCGGCACCGCCGCCGGCCGCTGCGCCTTGACAGCCAGGGCGTCGGACCAGCCGGCCGGCTGAATGAAGTCCATGGCAACCTCCGGGACCAGCGTCGCACATGGCGGAACTACTGGTGATCGCCAGCCCAGACCAAGGCAGCCGACGGCCGGGACCTGGCCGCGGGGGATTTGCCGCGCAACGCAATTAGCTCGGCCAAATCCGCTCCGCAGGAGGAAACTCAGCACTATCGGTGACTCGGACAGCCGGGATCACCGGCACTGGGCCAGCAGGCGGTGGACGATGACGACTGGTGGGGACCGGGCGCACGAGCAGTATCCGTGGCAGGTGTGGATTCTCGACCCGGGTGGCCGTATTCAGGGCGGCGGTGTGCTGCTTTCCGATCGGCTCGTGCTTACCTGCATGCACCTGATCCCGCCCGACGGGAAACTGCGGGTGGGTTTCGCCGGCCTGGATTGCGGCCCGAGGTCTGCGACGGTGCTCAAGGACGAGGAGGCGCCCGACCCGCAGTACCCGAGCAAGAAAGGATTCCCGGCCCTGATCGTGCTGGACGAACCCGTCGCGGGAGCACGGGGGGCGCCGCTTGGCTGGGCTACCCGCGATCAGGAACTGCGGGTGCGGTTCCCCAGCCAGACCGAGAGCGGCACCGGCGAATGGGTGGAGGGCGTGGCCGGATTCGGGCCGTCGACGAAGGTCCGGCTGATGCGGCAGCCAGACAACGGGCCCCGCTCCCCGCTCGGCTGCGGGGTGATCGAAGCCGAGACCGGACGGGTCGTCGGCATCATCGCCGGGCCCTTCCGTTCTGGTTCGAGAAATGTCCTGCCGCTGGGGGATGCGGCCCTGTGGCAGCCGGCCCTGCGGACCGTCCTGCCGCTGTTCCTGCCGGAAGGCCCGCACGAGCACTTCGCCGGGCGCCACGCCGCGCTGGCGGAGCTCAGCAAGCACTTCTTCGGGAACCGGTACCGGTTCTGTGCCGTCCGCGCGGTTACCGGCGACCCGGGGTCGGGGAAGTCCGCGTTGCTGCGCCGGCTGGCCGCGGTTGGCCCGCCCAACGGCTGGGCCGGGATCCCGCAAGGGCCGAGCGGGTCCGTCGCGGTGAACGCGGCCGGGCGGACGGTGGCTGAGATCACCGAGCAGATCGGCGAAGCACTGGCGCAGGGGCGCAGTGAGGTCTCCCGCAGGCTCGCGTCCAGCGCCCCCACCGGTCCGCAGACGCTGCTGGGCGCGCTGCGCGACCCGCCGCGCTACGATCCGGACTTGCCGGTCCTTGACGAACTGACGCTCATCGTGGCCGACGGCGTGGACGAGGCCGCCGATCCCAAAGCCATGCTGGACTCGCTGATCGGCCCGCTGGCCAGTGATCCTTACGGCTTCGGCGTGCTGCTGATCGTGGGCTGCGGCCGGGAACTGGCTGAGCGGCTCACCAAGAGCTCCCGCGCCCCGCTGCAGGACTTCCTGAAGCCCGCGATCATCGACCTGGACGACCCGGCGTTCTTCGACCCAGCCGACGTGGCCGCGTGCGTGACCGGGATTCTGTCCGACGCAGATCGGCCCGGCACGTACTCCGGCTACCGAGACCGCCCTGACCTGGCCGCGACCGTGGCAGGCGCCGTCGCGGCCGCGGCCGGGACCAGCTTCCTGACCGCCCGGCTGGCCGCCGCCGCCCTTCGCTGGGGTGCGCCGGACACCGACCGTCCGGACTGGCAGGACGCTCTGCCCCGGACGCCGGGCGAGGCGGTCGACGCCGTTGCCGCACGCGCAGGCGCGATCATGCGGGAGCGGGGTCTGGATCCAGCCGCGGCCGGAGTTTTCGCAATGGAGTTGCTGGCGCCACTCGGGTACGTCTACGGCGACGGCCTCAGCGACGACGACACCTGGGCCAGGGCCGCGACCGAGCTTGGGACCGCCGCCTACACCGCCGGCGACGTAGCGGTGCTGCGCGAGCGCACCCCGGCCGCCGTGCTGGTCGACCATGACAGCGGGTGGCATCTCGCGCACGCGACCCTCGGCGCCGTCGTGCGCGCCGACCACGAGAGCCGCCCCGGCAGCACTGCCGCGCGGGCACACGAGGCGATCACCACCGCGCTGATCGCCGGCATCCCCGAGCGCGCTCCCGGCGTGCCGGACTGGACCGGCGCCGACGGCTACACCCGCTCGTTCGCGGCCGCCCACGCGGCCCAGGCCGGCCGGCCTGACCTGGTGGCCAATCTCGCTGACATGGCAAGGCCGGCCCCGTTGGCAGTAGCCGAGGTGGTCTGGTCGGCCTCGCACCGCGCCGACACGTGCAGCGCCGGTACCGTCGGCGGGCGGCCGGTGATCGTCACCACGGCCGCTATCCGGTGGAGCGACGACCGGTCGCGCCCAGCCGTCCCCAAGTTGACGGCATGGACAATTGACCCGGACACCGGCGCCCGGCACGAACTGCTCACCGTTGCCGACGGCGGTCTGCACGCCGCTACCGCCGGACTGATGGACAACAGGCCGATCGCGGTGTGCGTCCCCGATGGCGGGCCGGACGACCGCCGGGTCTGCGTGCTTGACCTGACCACCCGGAAGTGGGCGGGCCGGGCGCGGCGGCGGATCGAGGGAAAGGTGACGTCGGTCGTCCTTGCGGCGGCAGCGGGCCAGACGTTCGCGGTCGTCACCCGGTCGGACAGCGAGCCGCTCGTCCTCGAGCTACATCCGGCGCGTCGCTGGTCAGGCGCACACGCCGTGCGAGTCGCTGCGGCCGGGACGCTGGGCGGCCGTTCCATCGCCGTCGGCGAACTGGGCGGGAGCGCCATCGCGGTCACTGCCCCGGCGGTCGGCAGCGTGCTCGGGTGGAATCTGGCCACCAGGAAGCAGTTCGGCCTCCCGGTGCCTAACCGCTTTGTGATCAGGCGGGTCGCGCTCGGCCTGCAGGACAAGCACCTCATCGTGCTGATCGGCGGCGGGCGGTCCGCGCAGGTGTGGGAAATGGGTTTCAACATGCTCCGCGGCGCGCCGATCACTGACCTTCCTGGCGACGTGACCGCGCTGGCCGTCGGTGCGTGCGGCGACCAGCCCGTCGCGCTGATCGGATGCTCCGACGGGACGCTGTGCGCCTGGGACATGACCGACCGTGACTGGGAGGCCATCAGCACCGGCGACCCGAGCGTGAACTGGATCTACGCCGACCACCACGGGCTCGTCGTCCTCCAGACCGGGACCGGCTTCCGCGGCCTGAAGCTGACAAAGCCCGACGGCTAGGCGAACGTGGCCGGTGATTCCCAGGCCGGGCCGGGATCGGGAGCGTCGTCGCGCTGCACCGCGCACTGGATCAGCCCGTAGGGCCGGTCCGCGGCATAGAAGACCTCATCAGGATTGTCCAGCCCGAACGGCGCGAGGTCGGCCAGGAAGTGATGCTTGTTCGGCGCCGACAGCCTGATCTCCGCGATGTCGTCGCG
>Ga0209415_10011619_pt1 | contig 14799 bp, 15 predicted proteins | sample PeaSoiSIISIP2007_FD_187696 | JGI IMG/M metagenome (GOLD analysis project Ga0209415, IMG submission 187696) | Peat soil microbial communities from Weissenstadt, Germany - SII-SIP-2007 (SPAdes) (version 2) | ecosystem: Environmental > Terrestrial > Soil > Wetlands > Peat | place: Germany...
AAGACGGCGCGACCGATGCCAAAGCCACTCGGGCCAAACGCTTCAAAATTTTTGCCGCCATCCTTGCCGTCGCCGCCTTTGGCGGGTCGGGCTATTGGCTGATCACCCATAACCACGAAACTACCGACGACGCCTATATCCAGGCGGATGTGGTGGAACTGTCGCCCCAGGTCGGCGGGCCGGTGGCGGCTTTGCATGTCACCGACAACCAGATCGTCCAGGCCGGGCAGCCGGTGCTGGAACTGGACCCCCGCGATTATCAGGTGGCCCGCGATCTGGCCCGCGCCTCGGTTGATATGGCGCAAGCCGATCTGGACGTGACCAAGGCCAGCAGCGGCGCCAGCCTGGACGCCGCCGGCCATGCGGTGACGGAATCCACCCAGATGGTCGGAGAGGCCGGTAAGCAGGCCGAGGCGCTGGCCGCCGACGCCCAGCGGGCTCAGGCCGACGTTAAACGCTATGACGAATTGTTGAAATCCACCTTTGCCTCGCGCCAGCGATATGAGCAGGCCCTGGCGGATTTCCGCGCCTCCAACGCCCGTTGGAAGGCCTCCCAGCTGGCTGCCGACGCCGCCCGTTCCGCCGAAGCCCAAGCCAAGGCCCGACTGGCCGACGCCCAAGCCGCACCTTTGCGGGTTGCCCAAAAAGAGGCCCAACTGGAACAGGCCAAGGCCGCTTTGGCCCAGGCCGAACTGAATTTGTCTTATACCCGCATGACCGCCCCGCAGGCCGGACGCATCACCCGCCGCGCCGTGCGCCAGGGCGACATGGTGCAGAAAAATCAGGTGCTGGCCTATCTGGTCACCGATCCGCCGTGGCTTGAGGCCAATTTCAAGGAAACCCAGCTGACCCGCATGAAGCCGGGCCAGCCGGTCAGCGTCCATATCGACGCCTATCCCGACCATGTTTTCGCCGCTCATATCGACAGCATCCAAGCCGGCAGCGGCGCCCGTTTCTCGCTGTTGCCGGCGGAAAACGCCACCGGCAACTTCGTCAAGGTGGTGCAGCGGGTGCCGGTCAAGATCGTCTTTGACAATCCGACCGATCCCTTGCTGCGCAATCTGTCCCCCGGCCTGTCGGCTGTACCGGATGTGGATGTCGGCGCGCCGCCCGGTACGGAGGCGAAATGACCCCCGACGGCAGCCACTCCAAGGCCGGGGTCAATCCCTGGCTGGTGGCTCCGGTGGTGGCTTTGGCCGCCTTTATGGAGGTGCTGGACATTTCCATCGCCAATGTCTCGCTGCAGCATATCGCCGGCGATCTGTCGGCGGGCCAGGATGAATCCACCTGGGTTCTGACCTCCTATCTCGTCACCAACGCCATCGTGCTGCCGGTGTCGGGCTGGCTGTCGGCGGTGATGGGCCGCAAGCGGTTCTTTTTGGCCTGCATCGCCGGTTTCTCGGTCAGTTCTCTGTTATGCGGGCTGGCCCCCACCCTGGGGCTGCTGATCCTGGCCCGCGCCATTCAGGGGCTGACCGGCGGCGGCTTGCAGCCTTCGGCTCAGGCCATCCTGGCCGACAGCTTCCCACCCCGCCAGCGAGGCATGGCCTTTGCCCTTTACGGCATGTCTGTGGTGTTCGCCCCGGCCATCGGCCCCACTTTGGGTGGCTGGATCACCGATACCGCCAGTTGGCGCTGGGTGTTTCTGCTGAATGTGCCGGTTGGGATCATCCTGTCGTTCCTAGTCACCGCCATGGTGGAAGACCCGCCCCATCTGCGCGAAGCCCGCGCCGAGCGCCAAAGCCAGAAGCTGCGCATCGACTATCTGGGTTTCCTGCTGCTCAGCCTGGGACTGGGCCTGTTGCAGGTTGTGCTGGATCGCGGCGAGCAGGATGACTGGTACGCTTCGACCTTTATTTTGTGGACCACCATCATCTCGGCCTCTTCGCTGGTGGCCTTCGTGCTGTGGGAACTGGGGCAAGACGACCCCATCGTCGATCTGCATCTTTTGCTCGATCGCAATTTCGGCATGTCGAACCTTTTGATGTTCCTGCTGGGGTTCGTGTTGCTGGGCAGCACCGTGCTACTGCCGGCCATGGTGCAGCGCCTGTTCGGCTATACCGCCACCGAAGCCGGGCTGGTCATCACACCCGGCGGCTTTTCCATCATGCTGATCATGCCGCTGGTGGGTAAGCTCATCAGCGTGGTCGACAGCCGCTTCCTGATCGCCACCGGGTTGGCCATCACCGCCGGAGCCCTGTTCCATATGACCGGCTTCAGTCTGGATACCGACTACAGCCATTTCATGTGGGCCCGCATCTACCAGGCGATGGGGCTCGCCTTGCTGTTCATCCCCATCAACACCCTGGCCTATCTGGGTCTGGACCGCAGCAAAAGTTCGTCGGCCTCGGCCCTGATCAATATGTCGCGCAATCTGGGCGGCAGCTTCGGCATTGCCTTGACCATCACCTATCTGTCGCGGCGCAGTCAGGTGCATCAGACCTTCATGACCGCCCACGCCACCCCCGCCGACAGCGCCTATCGCCATATGCTGGAACAGTTCACCCAAAATTTCGCCAGCCTGGGCGACAGTTTGCACATGGCGCAAAACCGTGCCCTCGAGCAGATGTCCCAAATGATCGCCGCCCAATCCTCGATGATGGGCTTCATCGACGACTTCGCCATGCTGGGATGGATTTTTCTGCTGCTGATCCCCTTTGTCTTCGTGATGCGCCCGGCTTCGCCGCAGGCATCTCCGCCTTCCGGCGGGCACTAACACAAACGCAGTTGAACGAAAGAGCGGGACACCCGCCTTTTTCCTGGGTTGCTCCGCCAGCGGAATGAAAATACACCCCCGGCCAATCGCCAAACTGCAAGTGCAGTCATCGCCATAAGCGTGAAAAGCTTCTGGCGTCGGCCTCTAAAAAGGGCGAACATACGCTTAGCTTGTAAGGCTCCTGGCGGTTGCTTCAAACCGCCTAAAAGAGAGAGAGCGGTTAAGGTGGCAGAGGACATGAATTTCAGCATCCTGTTGGTCGAGGACGAGGCTGCCGACGCCTGTCTGGTTCGTCTGGCCCTCCGGGATGCGGAAAAGAATTCCCAGCTGCATCACGTCAGCGACGGAGCCGAGGCCTTGGCCTTCATACAGCGGCAGGAAGAACGCTTTGCCGCCGTACCGCGCCCCCGGCTGATTTTGCTCGACCTGAACATGCCGCGCATGAACGGGCGGGAATTTTTGCGCGCCTTCCGCGCCGATTCCAGCTTCAACGACATTCCGGTGGTGGTTTTCTCCACATCGGAATACGAACGCGATAAAGAAAGTTGCTATGCCTTGGGCGCCAACGATTTCGTCACCAAGCCGGTGGATATCGACGAGTTCATCGCCGCGGTGAAGGGGATCGAGGACCGCTGGATGCAAAGTACCGTGACACTGGGGCCGCAATCATGAGCCATGAGCGCCCGTTCAACATTCTGCTGGTGGAAGACGACCCTGCCGACGCCTTTCTGGCGCGCACCGCCATCCGCGAATCCAAGCTGGTCTGCGACGTTCACCATATGAGCGACGGCGACAAGGCCTTGGCCTTCCTGCGTCAGAAGGACGGCTATGCCCAGGCGCCCCGCCCCGATCTGGTGCTGCTGGATCTCAACATGCCGGGCCGCGACGGTCGTCAGGTGCTGGCCGAGATGAAGCAGGACAGCGCCTTGTGCGATATTCCGGTGGTGGTGCTGACCACCTCGGACGCCACCAGCGACATCAAGACCTGCTATGCGGCGGGAGCCAACAGCTTCGTCACCAAGCCGGTGGACCTGGATGGCTTCCTGCGGGCCATGCGCTCCATCGAGGATTACTGGTTTGAGGTTGTGCGCCTGCCGCGCTGAGCCCGCCTGATGCCGTCCTCTCTGCTCAAATCCATCCTTCAGCTTTCCGATCCCCTGTTCCGGCGGGTGCTGCTATTGGGGATGGCTGGCAGCTTCGCCCTTTATCTGGCCCTTTACGCCGCCATCGGCTGGGGCTTCAGCCGCCTGCAACTGTTCGGCATCGGCTGGGCCGATAGCCTGACGGATATCTTGGGCGGCCTGACCGTGGCCTTGCTGACCCTGATGCTGGCCCCCGGCGTGGTGACGCTGGTGCTGAGCTTTCTGCTGGAGGACATCGCCCGCGCCGTCGAGGCCCGCCATTATCCCGGCCTGCCCGAACCCCGCCGCCAAGGCTGGGGCGAAGTGGCCTGGACCGCCCTGCGCTTCACCGCCGTCACGGTTTTAGCCAATCTGGTGGCGCTGCCGGTTTATCTGGCCCTGATGGTGGTGGGAGCCGGGCCGCTGGCCTTCATTTTGCTGAACGGCTATCTGCTGTCGCGGGAATATTTCGAGCTGGTGGCGGCGCGGCGCGTCACCGTAACCCAGGCCGACACTCTGCGCCGGGCCCATCAAGGACGGATCTGGCTGGGTGGAGCGGTGCTGGCCCTGATGGGCATGATTCCCCTGCTCAATCTGCTGGCTCCGCTGGTGGGCACCGCCGCCATGCTGCATGAATTCGAAAGCTTGCGGCGCAAGGATGGCTTTTGCTAATGCTTCCGTTTCTGGAATCCATCGTCCGGGGGACGCCATGACCCATCCCTTCCGCCTTGCCATCGCCCTTTCGCTGCTGGCTCTGCTGGCCGCCTGCGGACCCGAAGGCCCAGGCCCGGCCGGCAGCGGCCGCTCGCCCCAGACATATCGCTCGGGCACCACCGGCAAACCCGGCAGCAGCCCCGATCTGGACGCCGACCGTTTCAAGGGGCAATCGGCCAAGGAAATCCTGGCCAGCCTGGGTGAACCCAGCTATCGCCGCCGCGAGCCGCCCGCCGAGGTCTGGCAATATTATGGCCAGGGCTGCATCCTGGACCTGTTCCTGTATGACGAGGCCGGCGGCCAAAAAGTGGCCCATACCGAACTGCGGTCGCGCAATTTCAACGACGACCCCGACACCAACTGTCTGCCCCAACTGCTGCAGGGCAAGCGCCAGCCCATGAGCTGACGGCGGATCAGCCCCGCTCAGTACAAAATCCGTTTAATGACCTCCTCGCGCAGCGCGACGAGATAGGGCGTGGGATTGATGGCGCGGTCTCGTTCAAAGTCGGCAAGCCCATCGGTGCCAAGACCGCTGCAGGGCGCATGAAGCCCCCCTTCGAAACGATCGCGGGCGAAATGCTCGACATAAGATACTTTGGACAAAAGACATGACTGCCCCAGAGACATAATGAAATTATAGTCCCAAGCCCACATGAATTCTAAAACAGGGGATTCGTTAAGATTATCGACAATTTTTCCAGCCAATTCCCGATCAAAGCACTGGCTGATTCCTGGGAGAGATTTTGATACGTAAAGAACATCATTTTCAAAAAAGATATTATCTTCTTGGTTATGGGCATTACTGTTAAAAAGCCCTACGGGCGAAACTACGCCTTGACTCTTCATGCGAGTAAACAGACCCCGCAAGACCTGTGGGAAGCACGGGTCATGTAAGGCATCGTTGTCGGTCAGATAAAGAAGATCATAGTCGGGGAAACGATAGATAAAATCCCGGAAGGCCTTGGCCCGAGATCGCGCAATTCCTGCGTTGGTGGGAAAGCGGACAACCTCGTCGGCATATTTTTTCAGAGCTTCCTCGTCATAGGACGTCGAGAAATCGTCGTAAACGACGATCCGAATATCCTCGTCCCGCGCCTGGTTGAGATTTGCAAGGCACAGCTCTGTAATAAAGGGTCGATTATAGGTTGAAACAGCGATTAATATTTTCACCTTTACCCCGCATTCAAAGACGCCGCAAAGCTCTATAACCCTATATTGCCCTCTTATTATCCCCCAATGGAATCCTGCCATTCGGATGAGGCAGGTCGTCCGAACTTGTCCGTCAATAATGAGGCGGCGGCTTGTCGTCCTGAGGGGAACGTTCGCCGCCCGACTCGACGCTGCGCAGACGTTCGATCAGCCGTTGCAGCTTGGACGACATAATGTCGATAACCCGGTCCTGGCGGGCGATAACGTCCGACAGATCCTCGGCCATCTGCTCATAGTGAGCCACGCGGATTTCCAAAGCGGTGATCCGCTCGTTCAGTGCGGTTTCGTCGCTCATGTCACTCATCCCACAATCTTGTAAACCACCGCCTCGCGGCTGATACGGTCTTCCAGCTCCATGGAGCAGGCAATGGTATAGCTGCCCACCTTCATCAGCCCGGTCGGCGGCAGATAGGCGCGGCCAGGGTCCGCCATGAAGACGTCGGCGCCCGACGCGGCACACCGGCGCAGCCAGGCGAAGACCTTTTCAGCCATGGGCTTTTCATAGCAAACGTCGCCGGCTACCACCACATCCCACGGACAATCGGGCAGAGCCATGACGTCATCCATGCGCACGGCCACCCGCACCCCATTATCCACCGCGTTCAGCAGAATAGCGGCGGCGGCCATGGTGTCGATCTCGGCGGCTTCCACCGAGACGGCGCCGGCCTTGGCGGCGCCGATGGCGGTCATGCCCGAACCGGCGGCGAAGTCCAACATGGTTTTGCCGCGCACCAGTTCAGGATGATCCAGCAGATACCGGGTCAGAGCCTGTCCGCCCACCCAGGGAAAGGCCCAATAAGGCGGCGGAACATTGTTCAGCTCCAAGAAAGTCTCGCTGGCCTGCCATAATGGGGTGATTTCGGTGGCAAGTCGCAGGGTGATTTCCGGCACGGCGGGAGGCGTCGCCTGAACCGTTTGGCTCAGGATAAAGGCGGTCTCCCGCGTGAAGGAATGGGTCATACATACTTTCCAAGGACGATCGCGGCCAGAATCAGCCAGCCGAACCAGCGGTTCGACTTGAATTTGTGCAGGCAGTCGGCGGAATCGTCCAGCTTCAGCCCCCGCACTTGCCACACCATATGCGCAGCCCCCAGGGGAAGAAGCAAAAAGAAACCCAATCCTTCCCCGGCCAGCCAGCCGGAAAGGGCGATCAGAGCCAGGGCTCCAGCATAGAAGACGGAGATCCAGCGAGGAGTCGCCGCCCCCAGCCGCAGAGCGGTGGACTTCACCCCGATCAGAACGTCGTCTTCCTTGTCCTGATGGGCGTAGATGGTGTCATAGCCCAGGGTCCAAAGCGGCCCGGCGGCATAAAGCACGGCGGGAGCCCAATCCAGCCGCCCGGTCACCGCCGCCCAGCCCATCAGCGCCCCCCAATTGAAGGTCAGACCCAACCAGGCCTGGGGCCACCAGGTGATGCGTTTCATGAAGGGATAGGGCACCACCAGGAACAGGGACAGCGCCCCCAACACCACGGCAGCGCCGTTCAGCTGCAGCAGAATGACCAGCCCAACGGCCAATTGCAGCCCCAGGAAGGCCATAGCCTGGCGGACGCTGACAGCGCCCGAGGGAATGGGACGGGCCGCCGTGCGGGCCACCTTGGCGTCGAATTCGTGGTCGGCCAGATCGTTGATGGTGCAACCGGCCCCGCGCATCACCACCGAGCCGACGGTGAACAAAGCCATCAGCCACAAATCGGGTGCGCCGGGCGCGGCCAGAGCGATGCTCCACCAGCAGGGAAACAGCAAAAGCCAGGTGCCGATGGGGCGATCAAGCCGCATCAGGCGCAGATAGGGGCGTAAAATCGCGGGAACATGGCGGTCGATCCAGTTCCCGACAGGAATATCGCCCAGCAAGGATTGCGTGTCGGTCATGGTGCGCTAAATTAGAGACTCCTTCCCCGACTGCAAAGATCAGAATGGATCAGCCCCTGAAACTCCGCCTTTTCATCGACGCCCCCCTGGAAGCCGGCGGAGCCGTCGCCCTGGACGCCGATCAGGCCCATTACCTGTGCAACGTCATGCGGGCTCCCCAAGGCTCGGCCTTGGCGGTGTTCAATGGCCGCGACGGCGAATGGCGGGCCGTGCTGGCCGAAACCGGCAAAAAGAAAGCCCTGCTGGCCATCGAAGCCCCGTTGCGCCCGCAGCAGGACGAGCCCGATCTTTGGCTTCTGTTCGCCCCGGTGAAGCGGGCGCGGATCGACTTCATCGCCGAAAAGGCCACCGAGCTGGGTGTGTCGGTCTTGCAGCCGGTCTTCACCAAGCACACCGTCATGAGCCGGGTGAACGACGACCGCCTGCGCGCCATCGCCATCGAGGCCGCCGAGCAGTGCGAACGCCTGTCTATTCCTGAAGTCCGGGATCCCCTGTCTCTTGATGCCCTGCTGGAAGGCTGGCCCGAGGGAAGGCGTTTGATTTTGCTCGATGAAGGCGGCGGCGGACGTCCGGTGGCCGAGGCCTTGGCCGATCTGCCCCCCGGCCCGGCGGCGGTTCTGGTCGGCCCCGAAGGGGGTTTCGCCAAAACGGAACTTGACGCCCTGCGGTCTCTGTCGTTTGCTGTGCCTGTCGGTTTGGGGCCGCGCATCCTGCGCGCCGATACCGCCGTGGTTGCGGCCTTGTCCTGCTTCCAGGCGATCTGCGGCGACTGGTGCCGCCCGCCCCGAGCGAATTCTTCCACGAACTGAAGGGTCGAAGCCTCATGTCAGCCCCCGCCCAACCGAGCGGCGAGCCCATCGTCAGCAAGGCCCAACTGGTCGATTACATCGCCGGCGGCAGCAAGCCCCGCGAAGACTGGCGCATCGGCACCGAACACGAGAAGTTTGCTTTCCGCTGCGACGATCTGCGCCCCCTGGATTACGCAGGCCCGCGCGGCATCAAGGCCATGCTGGAAGGCCTGGCCGCCTATGGCTGGACCCCCGTCGAGGAAGGCGGCAACGTCATCGCCCTGCTGAAGGACGGCGCCAGCGTCACCCTGGAGCCCGGCGGTCAGCTGGAGCTTTCCGGCGCCCCGGTGAACACCGTTCACGACACCTGCCGCGAGGTGAACCTTCACCTGACCCAGTGCAAGGAAGTAGGCAGCCGGCTGAATGTCGGCTTCATGGGCTTGGGATTCAACCCAAAATGGAAGCGCGAGGACATCCCCTGGATGCCCAAAGGCCGCTACGACATCATGGGCCGCTATATGCCCAAGGTCGGCTCGCTGGGGCTGGATATGATGCTCAGGACCTGCACCGTGCAGGTCAATCTGGACTTTTCGTCCGAAGCCGACATGGTCAAGAAGTTCCGCACCAGTTTAGCCCTGCAACCCGTCGCCACCGCCTTGTGGGCCAATTCCCCCTTTGTCGAGGGCAAGCCGTCGGGCTATCTGAGCTATCGCAGCCATATCTGGACCGACACCGATTCCGATCGCTGCGGCATGTTGCCGTTCGTCTTCGAAGAAGGCTTCGGCTTCGAGCGCTATGTGGACTATGTGCTGGATGTGCCCATGTATTTCGTCTACCGCGACGGAAAATACATCGACGCCGCCGGCCAGTCCTTCCGTGACTTCATGGCAGGCCGCCTGCCGGCGCTGCCCGGCGAAAAGCCCACCATCGGCGACTGGACCGACCATCTGACCACCGTCTTCCCGGAAGTCCGCCTGAAGCGGTATCTGGAAATGCGCGGAGCCGACGGCGGCCCCTGGCGCAGGCTCTGCGCCTTGCCCGCCTTCTGGGTGGGCCTGCTCTACGACCAGACATCGCTGGACGCCGCCTGGGATCTGGTCAAGGACTGGACGGTGGAAGAACACGACGCCTTGCGCTTCGGCGTTCCCCGTTGCGGCCTGAAGACCGGCTTCAGAAAGGGCACCGTGCGCGATCTGGCTTTGCGGACCTTGGAGATTTCCCGCGACGGCCTGAAGCGCCGCGCCCAGCTGGACGGATATGGCCGCGACGAAAGCATGTTCCTGGAAACCTTGCAGAGCATCGCCCAGTCCGGGCTTACCCCCGCCGAGGACATGCTGGCCGACTTCGAAGGCCGCTGGGGCCAGTCGGTGGACCGCCTGTTTAAAGACCATTCCTATTAAGCGCGAGGCTGACGTCATGACGACCCCCACCACGGTTCATTGCCAGAACCTGCAGGAAGTCCGCGACAATATCGACCGGCTTGACCGTGCCATCGTCGCCCTGCTGGTGGAACGTCAGGGCTTTGTAGCCCAGGCCGCCGGCTTCAAGCCCACCCGCGCCGCCGTGGTGGTGCCCGAGCGCATCGAGGCCATCATCGAGAAAGTCCGTGCCCAAGCCAGCGGCATCGAGGGCGACCCCGATCTGCTGGAGAGCATCTATCGGGCCATGGTCGACAGCTATATCGCTTTTGAGGACAAGCGCTGGGCCAACCTTCACAAATTGTGACGCGATTAACATTTAGGTATGACGCATGGCCTGGATTTGCACGCCTCATCCAGGCCAATCGTCGATAAATTACTCGCAATCTCAATAATCCCCCCCCAGAAGGGGGGCAATGGATGGCTTCGATGTTCCAGACCATGAAAATCAGTGGCCGGCTCTATTCCGGCTTCGCTGCCATGTTGCTCCTGATTGCCGTGCTGGCCGTCAGCTCTCTTTTGGTGTTCGGCAAGGTGACGTCCCATGTCCGCGACGCCGCCGCCGCTTCCGACGTGGCGCAGTTCTCCCTGCGACTGAACCGGGACATCCTGATCTTCCGCCGCCAGGTCCTCGATTACGCCAACACCGCCCAGGACAGCACCCTGAGCGCCCTGCGCGCTGACACTGCCGAGCTGAAAGGCGACCTGACCCATCTGGATGCCAGCATTACCGACCAGCAGCAGCGCAAGGCGTTCGACGGCCTGAACAAAGCGGTTCAGGACTATATGCGCAGCCTGGATGACCTGCTGAACGTAACCAGCGACCGCGCCAAGCTGCGCACCAAGCTGGTTGGCGACGCCCTTGGCACCCTGGCCCTGATGGACCGCGAGGGCGAACGCACCGTGGCCGCCCGCGAACAGTTCCTGCTGGCCCGCATCGACGTGGTGCGGTTGATGGACGAGCGTGATGTCCGCGATGCCGACGCCATCCGCACCCGCCTGAACGCCATCATCGCCATGAGCGTTCTGCCCGACGATTCCCGCCAATCGCTGAAGACCTATATCGGCGATGTCGAGCAGATGATCCCTCAGACCGACCATCAGGCGACCTTGCTAACGTCTTTGAATGACCGTGGCGCCACTATCGACAGCGCCGCCCAAAGCCTGGAAAAGGCCGCCGTCGATGATACCGCCCATGCGCGGGACGACGTCACCGACCAGTTGTCAGACGGCCATGGGCTGATCGTCACCATCAGCATTCTGGCGGTCGTCATCGGACTGGTTCTCGCCAGCCTGATCGCCCGCGCTCTGGCCAAGCCCATCACCGCCATGACCGAGGCCATGGAGCGCCTGGCCGAAGGCGACAAGACCATCTCGGTTCCCGCCCTTCAACGCGGCGACGAGATCGGCGAAATGGCCAAGGCGGTCGAAGTGTTCAAACAGAACGCCATCGCCATGGACCGGATGCAGGCTGAGCAAGACGCCATGAAGTCCCGCGCCGAAGCCGAACGCCGCGCCGACATGATGAATCTGGCCGATGGCTTTGAATCCAGTGTGGCCGGCGTGGTCGAGCATGTGGGCTCTGCCGCTCATCAGATGCAGTCGGCTGCTCAGGGCATGGCCGCCACCGCCGAACAGACCAGCCGTCAGGCCCACGCCGTCTCGGACGCCTCGGACGAAGCGGCCACCAATGTGGAAACCGTGGCGGCGGCGGCGGAAGAGCTGTCCTCCTCCATCACTGAGATCGCCCGTCAGGTGTCGGAATCCTCGCGCATTGCCGCCACGGCGGTCGATGAGGCCCGCCGCACCGACCAGTTGGTGCAAAGCCTGGCCGCCGCGACCGACCGTATCGGCGAAGTGGTCAGCCTGATCACCGACATCGCCAGTCAGACCAACCTTTTGGCCCTGAACGCCACCATCGAAGCGGCCCGCGCCGGCGAGGCCGGTAAAGGCTTTGCCGTGGTTGCCAACGAGGTCAAGCATCTGGCCAACCAGACCGCCAAGGCCACCGATGAAATCTCGGGCCAGATCGGCGAGGTTCAGACCGCCACCCGTCAAGCCGTGGAAGCCATCCGCCGCATCGACGGCGTCATCGGCCAGATCAGCGAAATTTCCTCGGCCATCGCTGCCGCCGTCGAGGAACAGGGCGCCGCCACCGGCGAAATCGCCCGCAATGTTCAGCAAGCGGCCAACGGCACCCAGCAGGTTTCGTCCAATATCGGCGGCGTCACCGATGCCGCCGCCGCCACCGGCCGGGTAGCCGGCGAAGTGCTGGACGCCGCCGGCGATCTGACCCAGCAAGCCACGCTGCTGCGCCAGGAAGTGCGGAAATTCATCGACAAGGTTCGCAGCTGATCCGTCAGGCCGAACCACCAAAAAGCAAAACGCCCGGTCATTGCTGACCGGGCGTTTTTGTTTGCGGCCCCGATCAGGGGCTAACAAAACAAATCACACATTGAACAGGAAGTGGAAGACGTCGCCGTCCTGAACCACATATTCCTTGCCTTCCAAGCGCATCTTGCCCGCTTCCTTGGCTCCGGCTTCACCGTTGCAGGCGATGTAGTCGGTATGGGAAATGGTTTCGGCACGGATGAAGCCGCGCTCGAAATCGGTATGGATGACACCGGCAGCCTGGGGAGCCTTCAAGCCCTTGGGCAGGGTCCAGGCATGGCATTCCTTGGGGCCGACGGTGAAGAAAGTGATCAGGTGCAACAGATCATAACCGGCGCGGATCACGCGGGTCAGGCCGGTTTCCTCAAGACCCAGGGTCTCAAGGAATTCCTGGCGTTCGGTTTCGTCGGTCAGCTGGGCCACCTCGGCCTCGATGGCCGCCGAGATCACCACATGGGCCGCACCCTGGGCCTTGGCCATGACCGCGACCTTTTCGGAAAAAGCGTTGCCCGTAGCGGCGGCAGCTTCTTCCACATTGCAGGCGTAAAGCACCGGCTTGCTGGTCAGCAGGCCCAGAGTCCGCAGAATCACCCGCTGCTCGGCGTCATATTCCACCGAACGCACCGGCTTGCCGGACTGCAGAGCGGCCAGGGCCGGCTCCATCACTTCCAACTGCGCCTTGGCATCCTTGTCGCCGCCCTTGGCCTTTTTCTGGGTCTGGATGACCCGGCGCTCCAGGCTGTCCAGGTCGGCCAGCATCAGTTCGGTTTCGATGGTTTCGGCGTCGCGCACCGGATCGACCGTGCCTTCCACATGGGTGATGTCGCCGTCTTCGAAACAGCGCAGCACATGGACGATGGCGTCCACTTCGCGGATATTGGCCAGGAACTGGTTGCCCAGACCTTCACCCCGCGAAGCGCCGCGCACCAGACCGGCGATATCGACGAATTCCAGCTGAGTGGGAATCAGCTTGGCCGACTTGGCGGCGTTGGCCAGCGGCTGCATCCGCTCATCCGGCACCGCCACGCGGCCAACATTCGGCTCGATGGTGCAGAACGGATAATTGGCCGCCTGGGCCGCAGCGGTCGAGGTCAGCGCGTTGAACAGAGTAGATTTGCCGACGTTGGGCAGACCGACGATGCCGCAATTAAATCCCATCAGGGGCCTCCGGTTGGTTCGGGCTTTTTCGGTTTCGGCGCGGGAACAGCCTGCGCCAGCTTGGTCATGAAGCCGTTCTCGTTGCCGTCGAACAGCAAGGGCAGTTCTTTCGACACCGCATCCAGCAAAGGCGTCAGCCAGTCCTGATCGGACTTGGCGAAATCCCCCAGCACCCAGTTGGTCACCAGCGCCTTGTCGCCTGGATGACCGATGCCGAGGCGGACCCGCCAATAATCATTGCCCAAATGGGCGTCGATGCTCTTTAGGCCGTTATGGCCGCCGGCGCCGCCGCCTTTCTTGACGCGGACCTTGGCCGGAGGCAGGTCCAGTTCGTCATGCAAAGCGATCACGTTGCCGTTGGGAATCTTGTGGAACCGCGCCGCCGCCGCTACCGACTGGCCGGACAGGTTCATAAAAGTCTCGGGCTTCAGCACCAGCACTTTTTCGCCGGCGATCATGCCCTCGCTCACCTGGCCCTGATATTTCGAACGCCAGGGAGAAAAGGAATGGCGGCGGACGATTTCGTCCGCCGCCATAAACCCGATATTGTGGCGGTTGCGGGCATAGGACCCGCCTGGATTACCCAGCCCGACAATCAGCCACATATCATCAAGCGGTAGGAGCCGCAGCAGCAGCAGCCGGCGCTTCAACGGCAGCTTCTTCACCAGCCGCAGCCACGGTCGGAGCCGCGATGGTGGCCAGGGTGATATCCTTATGGTGGGTCACAACGCTGACGCCAGCCGGCAGCTTCAGGCTGTTGACATGCACCGAAGCGCCGATTTCCAGACCGGACAGGTCCACCACGATTTCGCCGGGGATGGCGTTGCCGGGGGCAACGATCTCGACTTCGTGGGTCACGACGTTCAGCACGCCGCCATGCTTCAGACCGGGAGACATCTCCTGGTTGGCGAAGTGCACGGGCACATGGACGTGAACCTTGGCGTCAGCCGAGACGCGCAGGAAGTCGACATGCAGAGCCTGGCTGGAAACCGGGTGACGCTGAATGTCGCGGCACAGGCAACGCTCGACCTTGCCATCGACCTTGACGTCGAACAGACGGCTGTAGAAGCCGGGCTTGTTCAGTTCGGCCACCAGGATACGGGGATCCAGGGCAATGGTTACGGAAGCCTGCTTGTTGCCATAAATGACGCCGGGGACCAGGCCCGAACGACGGGTGGCGCGGGCTTCCCCCTTACCGGCCTGCGTACGCGCGACGGCGTCGAAAGAACTAACTTCGCTCATAGAGCTCTCCATACGAATAGGCGCGGCCTCCAGGGGTGCCGTCGCCAGGAAAGGGGAGTGTTTAGCCCCAGACGACCAAGAATTCAAGTTATATGAGTCTCTTGATGATATGCCCCTCAAGCGCCGGGCGTCGCCGTCCCGGCTCCTGGGCTTTCCTTCGCTAAAGCTCCG
>Ga0209415_10011620_pt1 | contig 14799 bp, 13 predicted proteins | sample PeaSoiSIISIP2007_FD_187696 | JGI IMG/M metagenome (GOLD analysis project Ga0209415, IMG submission 187696) | Peat soil microbial communities from Weissenstadt, Germany - SII-SIP-2007 (SPAdes) (version 2) | ecosystem: Environmental > Terrestrial > Soil > Wetlands > Peat | place: Germany...
TCGGCTTCATGAAGCAGTCGGGCGGCCACATCAACGTCTATAGCGAAGTGGGCGTCGGCACCACCTTCCGCCTCTACCTGCCGCGCGCCGCGGCCGACGCGGCCGTCGCAGAGACGGGCGCGCCCGAACCGCTGGCACGCGGCGGCGGCGAGACCGTGCTGGCGGTCGAGGACGATACCGCGCTGCGACGCGTCGTCGTGCGCCAGCTCAAAGAGGTGGGCTATCGCGTCATCGAGGCCGCGAACGGAGCGCAAGCGCTCGATGTGCTCGAGAGCGAGCGCGCCGATCTTTTGTTCAGCGACGTCGTCATGCCCGGCACCATCGACGGCTTCGAGCTGGCGCGGCGGGTGATGGCGCGCTGGCCGCATATGAGGGTGGTGCTGACCTCGGGCTTCCCGGAGGCCAAGGTCAACGGCAATCTCGGCGGCTTGGCCGCCTCGGCGCGGCTCTTGAGCAAGCCCTACCGCAAGGAGGAGCTGGCGCGCCTCTTGCGCGAGGTGCTGGCGGCCTAGGGCTCATCGCCCTGGGCGCTCGCGTTCGGTGCGCCGTTTATAGTTGTAAAGCGGATTTGTATTGCGACCTCAGATTGCAATTCTGGCCGATCACAGCATCGGCACGGCGAGGCCGACGAGCGACAGGCCGATGACGATCAACGCACCGGCCCATCGCTCGAGCCTTGCTTGATGGAGCGGATAGCGGCTTGCGCCGAGGGCGGCGGTTACGCCCAGAACGATCCCAATTGCGCCAAGCCCGAGCAGCACGCGTGCCCCCAAATTCAGTGTGAAGTGCTTCACACACTCTTTTGCCCTTTTTGGGTGAAGATTTCGTTGTCACGGCGAGGTCGGATGGCCGGTGCCGAGGGGCCAAGTGCGGCCTTTTTCCAGCACTACAGAATTGCCCAATATGCGGCGCTAGTTGCATCTAAATTTTAAAGTGAAATCTGCACCCGACTCGGTATAGGATGGTTAATGCTGTAGGTCGGACAGCGGGAGAGGAAATTGTTCAGGCGCAAACAGCCGCGCTTTCTAGCCCGGTGCTTGCAAACCGCGATGTTCTTGATCGCGGTAGCACTTTTTCCGAGCACGGCGGCGGCGCATGTCAAATGGTTCGCGCCTTACGACGTGCCGGCGCAGCCGGAGCTGTTGTCCGCGGTCTTCTCGGCCACCTTCGGCGAGCTTGTCGCCGCCGCCATGATCGGGTTGTGGCTGCTCTGCCTGATCGAACGGACCGCGCTGGGCGGCGCCGTCCTTCGCGCCATCGAGCGCTACCACGCGCATTTGCGGCCGCGCACCGAGGACCTCATGCGCGGCATGGCCGCGCTCTTCTTCATCGCCCTGTTCACTGTCGGGAACCTCATCCTCACGCCCGAGCTCAAGACCGACCTGCCGGCGATCCCGTGGCTGCAATGTGCCATCGCCCTGCTCCTGTTCTGGCGCTCGACGATGGTCCTGGCGGCGGCCGGCATCGCCGCGCTCTGGGCCTACGGGGTCTATACCTACGGCATCTTCCATTTGCTGGATTATCCGATCTTCCTGGGTCTCGCCGTCTATTACGCCCTGACCGGGCTGGGCGAGCGGCGGCTCCTGGGCCTTCGCCCGATCGACTTCGCGCGCTGGGGCGCGGCGATCACGCTGATGTGGGCCTCGGTCGAAAAATGGGCCTATCCGCAATGGACCGACCCCCTGCTCCAGGCGCACCCGACCCTATGCATGGGCTTCAACTCCGAATTCTACATGGTCGCAGCCGGCTTCATGGAATTCAGCCTGTCCTTCTCGCTGTTGTGGACGCCCCTGGTGCGCCGGCTCGCCGCGATCGTGCTCAACGCGATGTTCATTAGCGCAATCTTCACCTTCGGTAAGATCGACGCCATCGGCCATTCGATGATCATCGCCACTTTGATCGCCGTTGCCCTCGACGATCAGCCGATCATCCGACGGGCGCCGATCCTTGCCCCCGTAAGCTACGGCGCGGCGCTTGTTGTCACGCTTGCCGCCTACTATGGCGGGCATGCGCTGCTCTACGGCACCATGATCTGGTGAACCGTCCCGCCGGCCGCTCGGACCGTCCCGGCTGCGCGCCGTTAAACATTTAAATTAACAGGATATTAGTCGAATTAGGCGCATCTACCGGCGTTGGTGGGCGCGCATTCTTGGGACTGCATAGTGTCTGACGGCTACGCGACCAATCTGGCTCGCGCGACCGGGGCGGCAGCCCGGCGGTTTCGCGGCGCAACCGTCACCATCCGCGGCAAGATTCTGCTTGCCTTCGGCGTCATGGCGACCATCACCGGCCTGCTCGGTCTTTATGCCGTCAACAGCGTCGGACATTCCGGCCAGCTGGTCGTCGACACCTACGACAAACCGCTGATGTCGATCAGCTATGCGCGCCTCGCGCTGTCCAATTTCACGGAGATGGAGCTCGACTGGTCGCGCTGGCAGTCGGCCGTCGATAGCGACCGGCGGTCGAGCGTCGAGGCGCGCGTCGACCGGCTGTACCAAGCGCTCAACGAGGATCTCGCCGTCGCCGAAAAGCGCTCGACCTCGGCGCGCGCGGCGGCTGCGGCGCGGGAGACGGTCGCAGCGGTTGCGGCCTGGGACGGTTTGCGCCGCCAGGCGCTCGCCGGCACCGACACGCTCCTCGATCGCGCCGAGCTCGAGAAGCACGCAAACATCGTGGTCAGCGCCTTCGATCGACTGGTCGAGCTCACCGCCGAGGACGGCTTTCGCGGCCGCGAGCAGGCGCTGGCGTCGATCACTGCCTACCATCAGTTCAGCATCGCCGCCACCATCCTGGCGCTGGTTCTCGCTGCCGGCGTCGCTATGATGCTGTCGCGCCGCATGGTCGAGCCGATCGCCGCCGCCGCCCGCGCGGCGAGCCGCATCGCGGAAGGCGAGCTCGACGTCGAGATCGTCTCCGCCGGCAATGATGAATTGGGTCGCCTGCTCAAATCGATGGCGGTGATGCGCGACAACATCCGCGCGATGATGGAGCGCGAGATCGCGGCGCGGCGCTCGGCGCAGGCGCGGCTCATCACCGCGATCGAGAGCTCGGACGAAGGCGTCGTCCTGGTCGACGGCGCCGGCCGCATCGTCATCTCCAACTCGCAGATCGCGGCCTTCTTTCGCGAGCTTTCCGGCGCCTTTGCCGCGGGCTCGCCGCTGCCGCCCTCGCTCGAGGCGGCGCTCAGCACGCCGACCGGCGAAGTGCGCCTGGCCGATGGCCGCTGGCTGCGCTTGAGCCGCAGCAAGACTGAGGATGGCGGCGTGGTGCTCATCGCCAGCGACATCACCGCGCTCAAGGACCGCGAAACGGCGCTGCAGGGGGCGAAGGAGCAGGCCGAGGCGGCCAACCGCGCCAAGACCGAGTTCCTCGCCAATATGAGCCACGAGCTGCGGACGCCCTTGAACGCCGTGATCGGCTTTTCCGAGATCATCGCCGGCGAGATGTTCGGGCCGGTGAGCCAGCCGAAATACCGCGACTTCGCCGCCGACATCCTGCGCAGCGGGCACCACCTGCTCGCGGTCATCAGCGACATCCTCGACATTGCCAAGCTGCAATCGGGCAGGACCGAATTGAAGCTGCAGCCCACCCGCATCGCCGACATCGTCGAGGAGTCGTTGCGCCTCGTCAACCAACAGGCCGTGGAAGGCGAGGTCGAGCTGTCGCAATATCTCGACGTCAGCATCCCCCTGGTTGCGGCCGATCACACCAGGCTCAGGCAGGTGCTGCTCAATCTGCTCTCGAACGCGATCAAATTCACGCCCAAGGGCGGCAAGGTCAAGGTCAGCGTACGGCGCAGCGCCCATGGCGTCGCCATCGCGGTCAGCGATACCGGGATCGGGATGGAGGCCAAGGACATTCCGCGGGCGCTCGAGCCCTTCGGCCAGGTCGATAGCAGCCTGTCGCGCAAATACGGCGGTACCGGCCTCGGCCTGCCGCTGAGCAAGCTTTTCGCCGAACAGCACGGCGGCAAGCTCACCGTCGAGAGCACGCTCGGCAAGGGCACCACCGTCACGGTCGATCTGCCGGCGATCCTCGAGGGGCCGCGGCCCCTGGCGGTGGCGAGTTGATCGCGCTCGGCCCTTATGGCTGGCGCGCCGCGGCGCTGGCGCTGGCGCTCGGCCTGCTCGCGCCGGCCCTCGCTGCCGGGCCCGACCGCACGCCGGGCGGCGCGCCCGACCGCGCGGCTTGGATGGCGCGCTACCATCGTCCGCCCGAGATCCCCTTCCCCGCGAGCGACCCATACGCCGCCGCCAAGTTCGAGCTCGGACGCATGCTGTTCTGGGACCCGATCCTGTCGGGCGAGGGCGTGCGGTCCTGTGCCAGTTGCCACAATCCCGGCCTGTCCTGGGGCGACGGGCTGCCGCGCGCCGTCGGCGAGAACCAGAAGGCGCTGCCGCTGCGCTCGCCGACGCTCCTCGACGTGGCGTGGATCCCGGTGCTGGGCTGGGACGGCAAGTTCCGCAATCTCGAGGCGGTCGCGTACTCGCCCATCACCGGCGCCGGCAACATGAACCGCAAGGAGAGCGATCTGCTGGCGGCGCTGACGGCGATCCCCGGCTATCGCCGGGCCTTCGACGCGGCCTTTCCGGAAGAAGGCGCCGTCACGCGCGCGCATATCGAGCAGGCGATCGCCACCTTCGAGCGCACGATCGTCGCAACGACCGCGCCGTTCGACCGCTGGATCGAAGGCGACGAGAGCGCGATCGGCGCGGCGGCCAAGCGTGGCTTCGATTTGTTCAACGGCAAGGCCGGCTGCGCCGAATGCCACAGCGGCTGGAACTTCACCGACGGCGCCTTCTACGACATCGGCTCGGCACGGGGCGACGACATCGGCCGCGGCCGCATCTTCGCGAACTCGCCGAAGCTGCGCTATGCCTTCAAGGTGCCGACCTTACGCGACACGGCGCGGCGCGCGCCCTACATGCATGACGGGTCCGAGGCCGATCTGAAGGCGGTGATCGATCTCTACGACCGCGGCGGCATCGACCGGCCGAGCCGGTCGGACCTGATCAAGCCCTTGGGCCTGAGCGATCAGGAGAAGGCGGACCTCATCGCCTTCCTCGAGACCTTGACCGGCGCACCCAAGGACGAGCCGGTTCCGGTCCTGCCGCGCTCACGGGAAGTGGCGCCTACTGCACCTTGACCAGAAGATGCATGGTCGGGTGGATGGCGCACTGCACGTCGTAAGTGCCGGGGCTGTCGAAGCGCAGATCGACCGTGGTGCCCATCGGCTGCTCGCCCGAATCGAAATGCATTTCCGGCTGATCGACGAAGACGTGGTGCGTGACATTGTCGTCGTTCATGATGTGAACGATGGTGCCGCGCGGCACCGTCAACGAATCCGGAGTGAAGATGCGGTGCTGCTGGCTCACATTGAAGGTATCCGCGGCGAGCACCGCGGGTCCCATCAGAGTCACGGTCAGGAGGGCGAGCCAGAGCTTGCGGGCCATCATGACTCCTCGCGCCGGAGTGGTGTCGCGGTCGCCCGCGACTTCCGGAGCTGACCGCCAGACCCAACCCTAGCCCGGCATTGGTAAACGAGACGTGAACGCTTTGGGCCGCGCTCACGCCTTCTCGTCGAGGTCGCTGGGCTCGGAACGCAGAATCTCGCGCGTCGCCCCGGCGATCCAGAGCCAGCGCTCGGCGTTGCGGTCATCGCCGCGCTGCCGCGCCTTCAGGGCCTGGTGCATGGCATAGGCCGTCGCGCGCTCGCCCAAATGCGCGATCAGGTTCTTGGCGAAGGTGCGGGGGTCGCGGGGTGGTTGGGCCGGCGACCGCGGCGCGGGCTCGGGGCTCGCGCCGCGGGCGTTGGATTGCAGGCTGTCAGACATCGGAAGGTGCTACGGCAGTCCGGAACAATGGCGTCAAAAGGCGGGCGGTTTCAGCCGGTGCCGGTCGAGGACGCGAGCGGCAGCTCGGCGCCCGTCGGCACCGGCCGCGGCGCGGTGCGCTCGGCGGGCTTGGTATCGGCGGCGGCGCCGAGGCTCTTCACGTCGCCGTTGATCTCGCCACCCTGCTCGATCTGCAGCCGACCGTAGCGGATGGTGCCGCTGACATGGCCGGTGCCGTGAATGAGCAGGTTCTTGCGCACCGTGAGCGAGCCCTCGTAATGGCCGGAGACCTCGGCGCTCTCGATTTCCGCCGCGCCCTTGAAGGTGCCGCTTTCCGCGATCTCGATGGTGTGGCAGTCCTGCAATGCCGCTTCGACCTTGCCCTCGACGATGAGGCGGTCGCAGGCAGCGATCCGGCCGTTCAAGGAGATGCCGCGGCCGACGATGAGCTTCTTGGTCTCGGCCGGTGCGGCGATGGGCTCGGTCGGCTTGCGCGTCTCCATGACAGGCTTCGGCAGGTCCGGCCGCTTGGGCGGCGCGACCTGCTGCGGCGTGAGCAAGGTCTCGGACGGCCGCGCCGGCGGCTTGCTCAGCGGGCTGGTGCCGGGGGTGTGCGGCACCATGCTGTCGCGCGGCGACTCGCCGACCGGCAAATCATTGGGTTTGGTGCGGGTGAACATCGCGATGTCTCCTATTTTCCGCCGAGATTACATGGGATTTGTTACGTCTTTGATGACGGCAACGAAAAGCTGCCGCCGATCTTGCGACAGAGCTTAAAGAATTTCCAGACGGCCGGGTGGGGCATTTTGGTGTCCTGGCGCAGAAAAGGCCGCGCCGCCGCCGATTTTATGCGAAATTCAGCAAATTTGGCAAGGCCGCCGAATGGGATCGGAATGCGGCGGCCGCGCGCCGCCCAAATGCATTGCATTCCGGCGCCGGACGCCGGAAGCTGCAGCGAAAGACGGCACGAAGCGCTGCCCAGCGCGGCCCGGGGAGGAGGAGCCATGGCGGAGGCTCGGACATTCGACGTCTCCGGCCTGATCGACACGCGTCGGATCAGCGCCTTCAACATCGGGCTCATCGTCCTGTCGTTCTTCATCATCTTCGTCGACGGCTACGACATCGCCGCGATCAGCTTCGCCGCGCCCGCCCTGGTCAACGCCTGGCACATCGCCGACCGCAGTGCCTTGGCCCCGGTGTTCAGCGCGAGCCTCGTCGGCATCCTCTTCGGCGCGCCGTTTTTCGGCTATATCGGCGACCGCTTCGGCCGCAAGAAGGCGGTGGTCGCCTCCTGCCTCGCCTTCGGCCTCTTCACCTGGCTCGCGGTGTTCGCGACGTCGTTGCAGCACCTGCTGTGGCTGCGCTTCCTCGCCGGCATCGGCATCGGCGGATTGTTCCCCAACCTCATCGCGCTCAATGCCGAGTTCGCGCCGAAGCGGCTGCGGGCGACGATGACCATCATCGCCATCAGCGGCGTGCCGATCGGCGGCGCCGCGCCCGGCGTAATCGCAGCCTTGCTCATGCCGCATTATGGCTGGACGATTCTGTTCTGGGTCGGCGGCGTCGTGCCGATCTGCATGGCGATTCTGGCGGCGCTGTGGCTGCCCGAATCGATCAAATACCTCGCGCTCCAGGAGCGGCGGCGCGCCGATCTCGTCAAGCTCCTCGGCACCCTCGAGCCCAATGCGGCGATTCCCTCAGGCGCGCGCTTCGTCATCGAGGACGAGCGGCAGTATCGGGGATTCTCGCCGCGCTATCTGTTCTGCGACGGCTTGGCGCTGATCACGCCGCTGGTTTGGCTGCTCTTCGCGCTCAATCTGATGGGCTATTTCTTTCTCCTGAGCTGGACCCCGACCCTTCTCACCAGCGCGCATCTGCCGATCGCCAGGGCGGCGCTCGCGACCTCGCTGTTCCAGGTCGGCGGCACGATCGGCGGGCTGGTGCTATGCCGGCCGATCGACAAGCTGGGCTATTGGCCCATTGCCATCCTTTTCCTGCTTGCCGCACCCGTCGTCGGCTCGATCGGCTATTTCGGAACGCTGTCGGAGCCGCTCCTCATGGCGGCCGAGTTCCTGGGCGGCTTCTGCGTCTTGGGGCTGCAGACCGGGCTCAACGTGACGACGGCGATGCTCTATCCGACCTCGCTGCGCTCGAACGGCGTCGGCTGGGCGCTCGGCGTCGGACGCCTGGGCTCGATCATCGGCCCGATCGTCGGCGGCCTCTTGATCGCGCTGCCGATCGAGCGGCTCTATCTGTGGTCGGCGGTGCCCTTCCTGGTCGGCGCGGTCGCCTGCTTCGCCGTGGCGCAGCTGCAGGCGCAGCGGGTGAAGGCGGCGCCGGAAGCGGCGCGGCAGGCGAGCCCGGCATTCTGATGCAAGCGCGATCAGCGCGCGACATTTCGATCTTTGCCGCGGCCGTCGCTGCGGCTAAGGTCGGCGCGCGTTGCCAAATCTGTACCACGCAAGCGAGATCGAGGAGCGTTTCATGCAGGGATCGACGAGGGTGTCGCCGGTGTCCGACGGGCTCATCGACGAGCTGGTGCTCGCCAACAAGATTCTCTACGACCAGAAGATCGTCGACGGGCTCGGCCACATCAGCGTCCGGCACGACAAGGACCCGACCAAGTACCTGATGTCGCGCATGCGCGCGCCGGCGCTCGTCGAGGCCGACGACATCATCACCTATGACCTCGACAGCAACCAGCTCACCGACAACCGCAAATCCTACAACGAGCGCTATATCCACGGCGAGATCTACAAGGCGCGGCCGGACGTGGTCTCGATCGTCCATTGTCACACCCGGGCGCTCATCCCCTTCTGCGTCACCAAGGCGCCGCTCCAGCCGATCTATCACATGAGCGGCTTTCTCGGCACCGGCGTGCCGGTCTTCGAGATCCGCGAGGCGGCGGGTGGGCCGACCAACATGCTGGTGCGCGACCCCAAGCTCGGGCACGCGCTCGCCCTATCGCTCGGCGACAAGAACCTCGTGTTGATGCGCGGGCACGGCGCCACCCTGGTCGGGCGCTCGATCAAGAATGCGGTGTTCCGCGCCATCTATGCCGCCGAGAACGCGGCCATGCAGATGGAGGCGATGCGATTGGGCGAGGTCACGTATCTCTCCGCCGAGGAGGCCGCGCTCGGCGCCGAGGTCAACGAGACCAGCGAGACCTCGCTCGACCGGCCGTGGTCGAACTGGAAATACCAGCTCCTCGGCAAGGAATAGGCGCGCGGAGGCGCACGTCTACTTGCCGAAGCGACGATAAGGCATCGTCATGCGCGGGCTCGTCCCGCGCATCCACGTCCGATTGGCCGCCCCTGACGCGTGGATGGCCGGCACGAAGGCCGGCCATGACGGCCTAAGCGCGCGCGATCCGACCCGCGATTGACAAGCGCGCCGCCGATGTAAGAGAACGTCATCGACGTCGCGCGGGAGGCACAATCAAACGATGTATGTCGGGCAGGCATTGCGGCGCCGCGAGGACGTGCGGTTTCTCGCCGGGGACGGCAAGTTCGTCGATGACATCGCGGTGCCCGCCGGCGCCGCGCTCGCCTTTCTCAGAAGCCCGCATGCGCATGCGCGCATCCGCGGCATCGACACGCGCCGCGCGCGCGCCATTCCCGGCGTCCTCATCATCGTCACCGCCGCAGACTGGGCGGCAGCGGGATTGGGCAAATTGGTCTGCGTCCACCCGATGCCCTTCGGCGACGGGCGGCCGATGAACGAGGCGCTCCGGCCCGCCATCGCGTCCGGCAAGGTGCGGCATGTCGGCGACGTCGTCGCGGCGGTCGTCGCGGAGAACCGCTATATCGCGCTCGACGCCGCCGACGCCATCGCCGTCGATTACGAGCCGCTGCCGGCGGTCGCCGATACGGCGGCGGCGCTGGCGGCCGATGCGCCGCTCCTGCACGAGGAGCTCGGCACCAATCTCGTCAACGACAACCGGCGCGGCGATGCCGAGGCGGCTCGCGCGGCCTTTGCGCAGGCGGCGCATGTCACGGAATTGACATTGGTCAGCAACCGCGTCGCCGGCAGTCCCCTCGAGCCGCGCTCCTACGTCGCCGAGTATATGAAGGACGGCGACAGCGTGACCTTGTGGGCGACGACCCAGGTGCCGCATATGCTGCGGCGCTGGATCTGCAAATACGCGCTCAAGATTCCCGAGACCAAGCTCCGCGTCATCGCCCCCGATGTCGGCGGCGGCTTCGGCCAAAAGGTCAATTTCACCGTCGAGGTCGCGACCGTGGTGTGGCTGGCGCGGGCGCTGCGGCGCACGGTCAAGTGGACGGCGACGCGGTCGGAATCGCTGCTCTCCGACACCCAGGCGCGCGACCACGTCACCCAGGCGCGCATGGCCTTCGACAAGGACGGCAAGATCCTCGCCATGGAGGTGGACACCATCGCCTGCCTCGGCGCCTATCTCAGCAATTTCGCGCCGAGCATCCCCGGCAATTCCTATCCGCAGACCATCACCGGCCTTTACCTCACGCCGGCGCTCGATTTCCGCGTGCGCTGCGTCTATACCAACACGGTGCCGATCGACGCCTATCGCGGCTCGGGCCGGCCCGAGGCGACCTTCGTCAACGAGCGGCTCTTGGAGAACGGCGCGCGCGAGATGGGCATCGATCCCGTCGAGATCCGCCGGCGCAACCTCATTCCCGCGGCGCGCTTTCCCTACCGCGCTCTGGGCGGGCGCACCTATGATTCGGGCGATCCGCCGGCGCTCCTCGAAAAGCTCGTGGCGCTCGCCGACTATGCGGCGCTGCGCCGGGAGCAGGCGCGCCTGCGCGCGCGCGGCGTGCTCATGGGCATCGGCATCGCGGCGTTTCTCGACAAGTCCGGCACCGGGCCGAGCGCCCAGCTTGCGACCAAAGGCGGGCTCCATGGCGGCTATGAATCCGCCACCATCCGAGTCCACAGCGACGGCAAGGTCACGGTCTATTCCGGCAGCCATTCGCACGGCCAGGGCCACGACATCACCTTCGCCCAGATCGCCGCCGACCGGCTCGGCTTGCCCGTTGAGGACATCGCCATAATCGAGGGCGACACGAGCCAGGTGCCCTACGGCAACGGCACCTGGGGCTCGCGCTCGGCCTCGGTCGGCGGCACCGCGATCTATCGCGCCTCCGAGCGCATCGTCGAGAAGGCGAGGCGCATTGCCGCCCATGCGCTCGAATGCGAGGCGGCGGCGGTCAGTTACGACGACGGGTATTTCTCGGCGCCGGCCTCGAACCGCCGGCTCTCCTTCGCCGATGTCGCGGATCTGGCCTATCACGGCGCGCAAATCCCGGTCGGCGACGGCGTCGAGCCCGGGCTCGAATGCACGATCTTCTACGATCCGCCCGACCTGAACGATCCCGAGGCGATGCATCTGGCGGTCGTCATCGTCGATCCCCGCACCGGCCAGTTCGCGCTCAAGGCCTACTACACGGTCGATGATTGCGGCACGGTCATCAATCCCATGATCGTCGAGGGCCAGGTGCATGGCGGGCTGGCGCAAGGCATCGGCCAGGCGATGATGGAGCATGTCGTCTACGACCGCGAGAGCGGCCAGCTCCTTTCCGGCACCTTCATGGATTACGCCATGCCGCGCGCCGCCGACATGCCGCCGCTCGCCAGCGCCTACCATTGCACGCCGGCGCCGAGCAACCCATTGGGCGTCAAGGGCGGCAGCGAGACCGGCGCGATCGGGCCGCCGGCGGCGATCGGCAATGCCGTGGTCGATGCGCTCTGGCATTTGGGCGTGCGCCATGTCGAGCTGCCGATCACGCCCTATTCGGTGTGGCGCGCGCTCGCTGCGGCGCGGAAGGCGGCGGCATGATGGTGCGCATCTCCCTCACCGTGAACGGGCGGCCCGTCACTGCCGAGGTCGAGCCGCGCTGGCCGCTGGTGGAGTTCCTGCGCGATCATCTCCGCCTCACCGGGACTCATGTCGGCTGCGACACCAGCCAATGCGGCGCCTGCACCGTGCATGTCGACGGCGTGGCCATGCGCTCCTGCACGCTCTTCGCGGTGCAGGCGGACGGCGCGCAAGTGACGACGATCGAGGGCGTCGCGCGCGACGGCAAGCTGCACCCCTTGCAGGCGGCGTTCCAGGAGCATCACGCGCTGCAATGCGGCTTCTGCACGCCCGGCATGATCATGAGCGCGCTCGACATGATCCGGCGCGAGCCGGCGCTGAGCGAAGCGATCATCCGCCACAATCTCGAAGGCAACATTTGCCGCTGCACCGGCTATTACAACATCGTCAAGGCGATCGCCGCGGCGGAGAAGGCCACGCGCGCGCTGGCCGAGAACCCATCCGCCTGAACGCCGATGTATCCCTTCGCCTATCACCGCCCGAAGAGTCTGGCCGAAGCGTCCGAACTCTTGGCGGCCGATGAAGACACGAAGCTGCTCGCCGGCGGCATGAGCCTGGTGCCGGTGATGCGTCATCGCCTGGCGCGGCCCGCGGCGCTCATCGATCTCGCCGATATCGCAGAGCTCGCTGCCATCGGCAGCAAGGACGGGAAGCTCTGGATCGGCGCGATGGCGACGCATTTCGCGGTGTCGCGCTCGGCCCTGGTGCAGGCCCAAATCCCCGCGCTCGCCAAGCTCGCCGGCGGAATCGGCGATCCGCTGGTGCGCAACCGCGGCACCATCGGCGGCTCGCTCGCCCACAACGATCCGGCGGCTTGCTATCCCTCGGCCGTGCTGGGTCTGGCCGCCACCATCCATACGAGCGTGCGCGCCATTCCGGCCGATGATTTCATCGTCGATTCCTTCGAGACCGCGCTCGCGCCCGGCGAGATCATCACCGGCGTGAGTTTTCCCCGGCCCGAAGCGGCGGCCTATGTCAAATTCGCCAATCTCTCCTCGCGCTTCAGCATCGTCGGCGTTTTCCTGGCGCGAAGCGGCGGCGAGATTCGCGTCAGCATCACCGGCGCCGGGCGCCACGCCTTCCGCGCGAGCGCGCTCGAAGCGGCGCTCGGAGCAAACTTCACGCCCGAGGCGGCGCGCGCGGTCACGGTCTCGGCCACGGATCTGCTCGCGGATATTCACGCCAGCGCGGAATACCGCGCCCATCTCATCCCGGAACTGACCGCCCGGGCGGTCGTCCAGTGCCTTACCCCCGATCCGGCCTGAGGGCGAACCGACCGGAAATAAATTGGGTGCCGGCGCGCTCGCGGTTTCTAACAAGTCGTTAACTGTCCAGGCTCACAATCGGCGCCACACCGGCTAGGCCAGGATAGGCGGCGCGATGGCCCGTGCGACAACCGCCCTCAAGGCGACGGGCGATCCGCCGCCCGAGGATGTTCAGACCGTGCCGGCGGAAGGCGCATGGCATCGCCCGGCGCCGGCGTCCGAAACGACGCCCGCGCCGAACAGCGCCGCCGCGGCTTCGGAGCGCGTCTCTCTCGCGCTCGCCCCCGCCGGGCGGCGCGAGCGCCGCATCGCCCTCGCCGTCGTCATTCTCTCAGCGCTCGCCTTCATCGCCGCCGTGCCTTTCGCGCGCTTGCCGCTGCCGCGGGTTCCGGCGTTCATCGCGAGCTATGAAGCCGCGCTCGCGATCAATGACGCGATCACCTTCGTGTTGCTGTGGGGCCAGTTCCAGGAGTCGCGCTCGCGCGCGGTGCTGGCGCTCGCTTGCGGCTATTTCTTCGATGCGCTGATGATGGTTCCGCATGCGCTGAGCTTTCCCGGCGCGTTCGCGACAACGGGACTGCTCGGCGCGGGCAGCCAGACGACGGCCTGGCTTTATGCGTTCTGGCACGGCGGCTTCCCGCTCTTCGTCATCGCCTACACCCGGCTGCGCGGGCGCGCGGCGAATGGCGGCGTCGCCGGCTGGAGCGTCGCCCTCGGCCTGCTCGGCGTTGCCGGCGGAGTCTGCGCTTTGACCGTGCTGACCACCGCCGGCCAGGCTCTCCTGCCGACCGTCATCGACGGCATCCACTATGCGCCCGCCGCGAAATTCGTGCTCGCCGCGGTCTGGGCGGTGAGCCTCGTCGCCCTCGTCGTGCTGTGGCGCAGGAAGCCGCATTCGATCATCGATCTGTGGCTCATGGTCGTCATGTGCGCCTGGCTCTTCGACATCGCGCTGAGCGCCGTTCTCAACAGCGGGCGCTTCGACCTCGGCTTCTATGCCGGCCGCCTCTATGGGCTCATGGCGGCGAGCTTCGTGCTCGCGGCGCTGCTGTTCGAGACCAACGGGCTCCACCGCCGCCTGGCCAAGGCGACGGCCCAGCTCGAAGGCCAGGCGCGGAATCTCGCGGCGAGCGTGCGCGAGAGAACCATCGAGTTGCAGCAATCGAACGAAAGCCTGAAATCCGAGATCGCCGAGCGCCAGCGCGCGGAGGCGCAATTGGTTCAGGCGCAGAAAATGGAGGCGATCGGCAATCTGACCGGCGGCATGGCGCACGATTTCAACAATCTGCTGGGCATCATCATCGGCAATCTCGACACGCTGCGCGAGCGCAAGAGTGTGGATTGCGACGTCAAGGAGCTCGGCGGCGAGGCGCTCGATGCGGCGATCCGCGGCGCCGACCTGACAAGGCGGCTCCTCGCCTTCGCCCGCCGCCAGCCCTTGCAGCCGCAGCGCATCGCGCTCGACGAACTGATCGCCGGGAACGCCAAGCTCTTGCGCCGCACTTTGGGCGAGCACATCGAGATCTCGCTCGAGGCGGCTGCCGATCTGTGGCCGGTCATCGCCGATCCGGCGCAGCTCGAAGCGAGTCTCACCAATCTCGCCACCAACGCGCGCGACGCCATGCCCAAGGGCGGGCGGCTGATGATCGCGACCGCCAACCGCCGCCTCGACGCCGATTACGCCGCCGCGCATGCCGAGGTGACGCCGGGCGACTATGCCATGATCGAAGTGAGCGACACCGGCTCAGGCATGACGAAAGAAGTGCTGAGCCGCATCTTCGAGCCCTTCTACACCACCAAGGAGCGCGACAAGGGCACCGGCCTCGGCCTCAGCATGGTGTTC
>Ga0209415_10011621_pt1 | contig 14798 bp, 17 predicted proteins | sample PeaSoiSIISIP2007_FD_187696 | JGI IMG/M metagenome (GOLD analysis project Ga0209415, IMG submission 187696) | Peat soil microbial communities from Weissenstadt, Germany - SII-SIP-2007 (SPAdes) (version 2) | ecosystem: Environmental > Terrestrial > Soil > Wetlands > Peat | place: Germany...
GGTCGTCGGGCTGATCACGAGGCCGCAGTCGTGTACGGCCACGTGGCGGTTAATACGAACGACGCCGGTTTCGGTGTCCACGGAGACGTCGGACATCTGGACGCCGGCCACGCCACCGGTATTCAGCCCTTCGCGGGCCGCGCGGCGCGGGTCGTTCTCGCCCATCTCGGAGATCTTGTTGACGCCGAGCTTGTTGCAGGCGGCTTTCCACGTGAGGCTCTTCGACGAATCGCCTTTCACGCGAATGGTGGCGTTGACTGCCTCCAGCTTGTCGGGAGTCGTGCCCAGCGATGACGCAACCCGCTCGAACAACTTTTGGAGAGCGTTTACCGTGGACTTGCGTGTTGATGTGGAAACGCCGCCCACGGTGGTGGAACCGCCGGACGCGCCCGACTGCGGGTACTTATTGTCGCCGATATCGACGTGAATGGCCGACACTGGCAGGCCCAGCGTTTCGGCGGCCACCATCGCGATGACCGTGCGAGTGCCGGTGCCCAGATCCTGGCTGCCCAGTTCCACGACTACCGTGCCGTCGGGGTTTATCGTTGTCAGGCACTTGCTGGCGTGCCCTGCCCCGCCCCACGTCCCGACGCCCAGGCCGAGGCCGCGCCGCACCGTCCCCGAACCTTCACCGCGCGGATGCCAGTTCTTCTTCCACTCGATCATCTCCGCGGCTTTCTGGAGTTGCCGGCGGTACGAATCCGCACGCGCGGTGTAGTCGGCATTCTTCATGAACACGTCCAGCGGGTCCATGTTGAGCTTCGCCGCCAGATCGTCGAGCGCCGAGCAGGTCAGGAACGATGCCTGGGGATGATTGGGAGCGCGCCAGGCGCGAGCCGACCCGCAGTTGGTGGAGACCGCCGTGTGGTTGACGCGCCGGTTGGGCACCTGGCGATAAACATACGGGAACAGCTCCGCGCCGAAGCCCCCGCCGCCAAGCCCGCCCGTGGACCACGTCTGCGATTGCCACGCGGTGATGGTACCGTCCTTTTTCGCGGCAACCTTGATCTTTCCGAAGCCGGAAGGCCGGTTCCCGGCGATCAGCAGTTCCACATCGCGATCGAGAAACACGCGTACCGGCCGGCCGCCGCTCGCTTTGGAGAGTTGCGCGGCCGCCACGCCGAACGCTTCCGACTGGAACTTGCTGCCGAATCCGCCGCCGATGTACTGCATGTTGACGCCGATGTTCGAGGCGGGCACGCTCAGCGCGCGCGCCAGATCGCCACCCGCGTCGGAGACACCCTGCGTGCTGGGCCAATAGTCCACGTGATCGCCGTTCCAGGCGATGGTCGCGCCGTGCGGTTCGAGGCAGCAATGCGTGATCACGGGAATGCCGTATTCGCCCTCGGAAACCACGTCGGCGTCTTTGAACGCCTGGTCGGGATCGCCGGTCACCTGCTCCCCGGCGGCTTTGGCGTTAGCGGCGGCCTTGTCGAGATCGTCTTCGCGGACCAGGTGCGGCAGAATTTCGTAATCGACCTTCACCAGCCGGGCGGCGTCGCGGGCGATCTCCTCGGTGACTGCGGCGACCATCGCCACTTCCTGGCCTTCCCACTGCACTTCCTTGCCGGCGTCCGTCATGACACGAGCGGCCGTAACGCCTTTCAGCTTCTCCGCCGCGCTGGTGTCCACGGACTTTACTCGCGCGTGCGCGTAAGGCGAACTCACCAGCACCGCGAACAACATGTCCTTCGGTTTGACGTCGCTGTTGTACTTCGCCGCGCCGGTGGCTTTGGCGATGCCGTCGATGCGCGATTGCCGCGTGCCGATGACCTTGCGCTGGTCCATCGGCGGGTAATGGTAATCGGGAGCTACGGGGGGAGCTTGCTCAGGCATGGGTTCCTCCATGGTGCGCCTTCGCGGCTTCCAGCACCGCCTTGCGGACACCCATATAGGTTCCGCAGCGGCACAAATTCCCGCCCAGACCGTGCTTCACGTCATCCTCCGTTGGGTTGGGGTGATGGTCGAGGAATGCCTTCGCGGCGACGACGAAGCCGGGCGTGCAGTAACCGCACTGCTGGGCGTCGTTGTCGACGAAGGCCTTCGAGACGGGGTGTGGATGCTCCGGCGTGGAAATGCCTTCCAGCGTCTCAATCTTCCGGCCCTGGGCGTCGATGGCGAGCACGTCGCAACTGTACACCGCCTTACCGTCCATGATCACAGTGCAGGCTCCGCAGGTGCCGCGATCGCAAACCCGCTTGGCGGCGGTGAACTCCAGGTGATTGCGCAGCGCATCGCAGAGCGTGGTGCGCGGCTCGATGTTCAGCTGGTATGGCTTCCCGTTGATGGTCAGGGTGACGGGCGCAGGTTCCGGGCCAACAACTTTGGGCGCTGTTTCTGCCAGCGCCGGTTTCCCGGTGGTCAGAATGCCGGTGGTGAGAGCGCCGCTGGTGACGCCCACGCTGGTCAGGAAGCCGCGACGGGAAAAGCCGGATCCGGGTGGTTTCTTTTCACTCACGACATCGCCTTTCTTCTGGTCTCTGTAAAGGGATCTCCGTGCAGGATCAAGACGAATATAGCACTCGAAACGTTAGCGGGGATGACCGCGCGGGGCGATACAATGGCCTTTCGCCCATGCGGCTCGTCGCCCGCGCTTACGCCTGCGTTTTCGAACTGCTCGTGTCGCTGGTCGCGCTGGGGCTGGCGTGGCTGGCCTGGGCGGACGGCCTTCATCTGCGCCTGCCGATGTTCTACGCGGAGGGGGCTGCGCTGAACTGGTGGCTGCTCAGCGTGGGCGTGGCGGGCGTGGTTGTGGTGTTGCTTGCGGTGACCGGTGCGACGCGCTGGCCGCTGGTGTTGTGGGCGCTGGTGGTGTTCGTGCAGTTGTTTCGCGGCTACTTCCTGAGCCCCTACCAGTTCAACAGCCGCGCGGGATTCTGGGAGGCGGTGTGGTTCACTCTCGGCGCGCTACTGGCGTTCGTGGGGAGCCTGGCGCCGAGGCGAAAACGGTTCTGAGTAACAGCGAGACCGGACTCGCGGGAGCCGAGCCCGGTCTCGGATGAAGGACCTCACGCCCCTAAGGCAATCGCAGCGACCAGATGGTGATGTTCGGCACGTTGTCGTCCACAGCCGCGAGTTTCACGACGTCCCGAGATACTGGGGAAAAAGCCAGGCCGAAAGAGCCTCCCGCGGCCGGGTCCAGCGACAGCTCCGTCACGAACTTTCCGGACTTAGTGAACTCCACCAGTTCGCTGGTCTGATTCGGATCGCCATTGATCACGTCGCTGTTGCTGACCACCAGATGACCATTGGGCGCTTCCGCCATGCCCAGCGGGCCGTGGAGATGGGCGTGGTCGGAGTAGATCGCATTACCGGCGCCGTGGTCGTGAGTTGAATGGCCCGCGAAGGGAACGGCGAACACAGCGTTGTCTTCGGTGGATGCAACGTAGAGCGTGTCGTCAAAAGCGTCGTATACGAGCCCGGTGGGCCCGACGACAAGCGCGGCCGAATCGCATCGGTGCATGTAACCGGAGGCGATCTGTGTCAGCTTCGGCGTGCCAAACCCGCTTGCCGACACCTGCACGTCGATACGCGTCACCGTCCCGCTCAGCACGTTGGAAACGAAGATCTGCGCTTTGCCGCGATTCTCGTCCATTGTGAGATCCCACGGGCCATCGAGCAGACTCGGATCAGCCCACTGGGTGATCATGTGGCCGTTCCGGTCGAGCACAAGGATGGAACCCTGTCCCACACCCGGACAGGCGCCCGTCGGCGAGGGAACGTTGCCGACAATCACGAACCCCTCTTTGAAGACGGCCAGCGCGGTGGACAGGCCCAGTCCGGGCGATCCCTGGAAGAACACGGTGGCGGGATTCGGAGGAGTGCCGGACGCGGGAATGCGCACGATGGTGGTGCCGGTGCCCTGCAGGTTGCTGGAAGCGTTGAAATTGGAAACCAGGATGTCGCCCGCCTGTACGCTTCCGCCCGACGGGAAACCCGCGGGAACGAAAGCGACGCCGTAGGGATTCACATCGCCGTTGGTGGGAACGGTGGTCGCGGTGACGGCGGGAATGGGCAAAATTGCGTCCATACTCGCGTCGTCGCTATCCTGCGCAACGAGTGGGCTCACGGACAGGATCGCCACGGTGGCGGCGAAACAAGCGAGACGCTTTGCCGCGGCAATGGCCAGCGGATGGGAGAGGTCAGGTCGGGTCATGCTTCACCTTAGCGACGAGTGCCGTCTTCATGCAACGGTGCTTTGTGCGGTTCGTGTAAACGTGGTGTAGAAAAGGGTGAGCAACGCGGCGAGTAACCTGGGGTTTCCGATGCGCTGGATTACACTCGCTGCAGACGCCGCAGCGTGAAGACGTCCGGATGCACTTTGTCGTTGCGGAGGCGCTTCCAGTCGTCGGTGGCGTAAATCAGGCGGCCGGTGACGTGGTTGGATTGTTCGGAGGCCAGAAACAGCGCGAGCTGGATTTGTTTGTCGGGCGCGATGCCCCCGGTATGACGCACCTCCAGCGCTTCCTCGGTCTCCTTTTCACCCGCCTTCTCACCGGCGTGGAGAATTTCGTCGGTCATGCTGGTGTAGGTGCCGCCGGGGGTCATGCAATTGATCTGGATATTGTGATCTCGCACCTCTTCGGCCACGGTTTCCACAAAGCGCACCACGCCGGCTTTGGAGGCGGCATAAGCGGAGAAATTCGGCCGCGGGCCAGCCGCCCCGGCGCCGCTCAACACGATGATCTTGCCGGAGCGCCGCTCGATCATGCGCGGCAACACAACGCGGCACGCGTTCATCACGCCGATGAGGTTGGTCTGCACGGTCTCGGCCCATGCTTTCGGCGCGCATTCGGCAAACGGACCAATGGGACCCTGCAGAGCGGCGGCGCAAACCAGGACGTCAATGCCGCCGTGGTGCGAGTGCATGCGCTCCACCGCGACAGAGAGTTGTTCGAAATCGGTGACGTCGGCGCGAAGCCGCAGCGCTGTGCCGCCAGCGTGCTCGATCTCCAGGTGGGCGAGGTCCAATTCCGCCTTGCTGCGGGCCAGCAGCCCAACCCGCGCTCCCGCCTGTGCGAATCCGAGGGCCAGCCGCTTACCGATGCCTCGTCCCGCGCCGGTGACCAGCACACCGGGATGTGTCGATAAGTGCAAGGCGGGTAACCTTACCGTTCCTGGACTAGTATATCCGCGGCGAGAAATTCAGGGCGGGTCAGTGCCCGGCAGCCGCTGTCGGCAGTTGTTCCTCGCCCGGCTTGAGCGGGTAGTGCGCGCCTTCGGGAATCGGCGCCAGCATGTCTTCCTTGCGCATCACCAGCGTGGAGGTGTTGTAACTGGCCAGCTCGAAGCCGTGTCCGTGGGTGATGGCGTCGGTGGGGCAGGCTTCCACGCAGTAGCCGCAGAAGATGCAGCGGTTGTAATCGATGTTGTACACCTTCGCGTAGCGCTCGCCGCCGCTGATGCGGTCGGTTTCGGTGTTCTCGGCCGCTTCGATGTAGATGCAGTCGGCTGGGCACGCCGCCGCGCACAGATAACAGGCCACGCATTTTTCAAGGCCGTTCTCGTCGCGCTGCAGCACGTGTTTGCCGCGGAAGCGCTCCTGAAAATCGGGCGGCGCGTCGGGATACAGATCGGTAATCGTGGAGTTGAACATCTCGCCAAAGGTGATGCTCATTCCTTTGGCGATAGCGGCTGCGGAACTCAGAACCTCGTTGATCGACGGCATGGCCTGACTCTCAGGGTAGCATCACGTCAGCGGCGGCCTGCGCCGATTCCAGCCGGTGTGCTGCTGAAACAGACGCGCGGCGGCGATGACTTTGGCGTCGTCATAGACGCGCCCGACGAACTGGATTCCGACCGGCAGGCCGTTAGTGAAACCGCAGGGAACGCTGCACGCGGGCAGGCCGCAGAAATTGCCGATGCCGCCGAGCGGGTCGGAGTAGTCGAGGCCGGTTTCGAGATTCGTATCGAGCGGAGTCGCGGTCACCGGCTGGGAGGCCGCAGCCAGGACGTCGAACTTCTCGAACAGGGCGTCGATGCGGCGCTGCAGGATGCCGCGGATGCGCTGTGCTCGCAGGTAATCGGATGCCGGAATCTGCTGGTTGACATAGCCACCGATGCGGCCGAGCGGATCGGTGAGTTGAGCGACGCGGCCGGAATCGATGAGATCGCCGAATGCAGACGCCCCTTCCACCGCCACCACCACACCCGCGGCGATCTCCCACGGACCTTCGGGTAACTCCGCGGTGGAGACATGCGCGCCGGCAGTGGCGAGAACCTGGCGCGCCTCATTCGCGGCCGCTTCAATCGGCGCGGGAAGTTTCTTCCACGCGTTAGTAAGCCAGCCGATGCGAAGCGGTTCGACTGGCGCGGCGTCGTAAGCAAACGCTCCGTCGGGGAGCGACGCCGCATCGGCCGGATCGTGACCGGCGATCGCCGAGAGCACCATGCCACAGTCGTCGGCCGCGCGGCACAGCGGACCGATCTTGTCCATGGAGAACGCCAAAGCCATCGCTCCGTGCCGGCTGACGCGCCCGTAGGTGGGCCGCAGCCCCGATGCGCCGCAAAATGCCGAGGGGCAGATGATTGATCCCCACGTCTCCGTGCCGATGGCGAAGCCGGCCAGCGCGGCGGCGGCGATGGCGCCAGAGCCGCTGGAGGAACCACAGGTCCAGCATCCTGTGTTCTACGGGTTGCGCGTTGCGCCGCTGATGGAGGCCGAGGCGAAGCGGTAGTTCATGCCGCCGGCCAGCTCGATCATGGCGGCTTTGCCGATGAGGATCGCTCCGGCGTCGCGCAACCGATGGATCACCCTAGCGTCGTAGTCGAATTTCCGATCCGCGAACAGCCGCGCGCCCCAGGTGGTCGGATAGCCCCGAACGGCGAGCAGATCCTTGGCGGCGTAGGGAATGCCGTGCAGCGGACCGCGATAGTGGCCGGCGGCGATCTCCGCTTCGGCCTGTTTCGCTTCGGCTCGCGCCAGTTCGGGAGTCAGGGTCACATAGGCGCCGAGCCGCTGGCCTATCGCCTGACTGCGTTCCAGATAGGCTTCCGTCAGCTCGACCGGCGAAATGGCTCGCGTGCGCACGCGCTCGGCGAGCTCGCGAACGGTCAGATAGAGAACGTCCTCGCCGATCACAAATCAGCTCCGGTCCGCGCGCCAGGGGCGGAAGATGGTGGCCGGCTCGTTGGTGTTCTCCAGCGGGAACGAACGCAGCGGCTCCATGCCCTTCAGGCCTTCCGCGAGCAGGCGGCGAATATCCGTTTTCTCGACGTCGGAGAGCTGGCTGGCGTGGCGCTCCAGGATGGCCTGATACTGGCGCTGCGCTTCGGGCGGAAGCGGCGCTTCGGTTTTTGCCGGCTCCGCGCCCAGCAACGCACCAGCCGCCGTAACCACGCCGCCGGCGAACGATCTTCTGGAAACCGAGCGGGCCATTTCAACAAACCATCCCGTGACGGCGGCAAACGCCGGAGAGCATCTCCCAGAGCGCGCGGAGAGCTTGTTCGGAAGCGTCTTTCACCGCGGATGCGTTTGTCGCGGAGACGTGCTTCTCCAGCAGGCGGCGCTCGACGGCGGAGTGCTCGCGGTCGGCCTCTTCGTGGACCTGGAAATAGGCGAGCGCATCTGGGCTGTCGATTCCATAAAGTCGGCGCAGGCCGTCGATCTTTGAAGTGGCCACCGCGGGGATCTGGCTCTCATACGAGTACAGCGCGGCCAGTCCTTCGGCGGTCGATCCGTCGCGGCAGGTCGAGCGGAATGTGTTGACCAGAGTGCGCGTCTCATCCCACGCCTCGGCGGAGCGGACCTCTTCGGCGGACGCGCCCATCGCCTCGGCGAATTGCAGCCAAAGTTCGGGGTGATTGGGCGACCCGGCCTCTTCATCAATGAGGTTCTGCAGAATGTGCCGTCGCGTCGTGGCGTCCTCGGTGCGGGAATGCAGCGCGGAAAGGTACGTCGGGAAAGCCTCCACGTGCCGGTAGTACTGAATCGCGTAGTCTTTGAGCGCCGCGGCCGAAAGTTCGCCGCGCGTCCACGCCTGATAAAAAGGATGACTGAGCAGGCTGCGCCGCGCGATTTGTTCGTCGATTGCAGTGATGATGTCCATTGGTTCTCCTCGAAACAGATCATACGATGATAACTGAGCGCACAGGACGCGGCGGCGTCCTCACTGAAAGCAGGAAACGGGACGCCGGCCGCGGCCGTTGTGCGCGGTTTCATGGAGAGCAGAGGATGCCGGAGCTGCCTGACATCGCCGCGTACGTCGCCGCCCTGGAGCCGCGAATCGTGGGCCAGCCTTTGGAGCGCGTGCGGCTGGCCAGCCCGTTTCTGCTGCGAAGCATTCAGCCGCCGCTGGCGGATACGCACGGCCGTGTCGTGCGCCAGCTCCGGCGCGTGGGCAAGCGCATCGCCATCGGTGTGGAGAGGGATCTGTGGCTGGTGCTGCACCTGATGATTGCCGGGCGGCTGCATTGGAAAACGCGGGGCGTGAAGCTCGCCGGACGCCAGAATCTGGCGGCGTTCGATTTTCCCACGGGGTCGCTGACGCTGACCGAGGCGGGGACGAAAAGACGGGCGTCGCTGCATGTGGTCAGCGGCGAGGAGGGACTGCGGTCGATGGATCCCGGCGGCATCGACGTCTTCGCGACCGATCTGAAGGCGTTTCGCGACGCGCTCACCGCGGAGAACCACACGCTCAAACGCGCCCTCACCGACCCGCGGGTGCTCAGCGGCATTGGCAACGCATACTCGGACGAAATCCTCCACGCGGCGCGGCTCTCGCCTCTGGCCCAGACGCAGAAGCTCACGCCGGCGGAGTGGGAACGGCTGTTTGCCGCGACGCGCGAAACATTGCGAGTGTGGGTCGATCGCCTACAAGCGGAAGCGCGTCAGACATTCCCCGAAAAGGTAACAGCGTTTCGTGAGGGTATGGCCGTGCACGGACGATATGGCCAGCCCTGCTCGCGATGCGGAGAGAAGGTGCTGCGCATTCGCTACGCCGATAACGAAACGAATTACTGTGCGCGCTGCCAGACCGGCGGGCGAGTGCTCGCCGACCGTGGGCTTTCGCGGTTGCTGGGAGCCGACTGGCCGCGCACGCTGGATGAACTGGAAGCGCTGACACTCCGGTAACGATGTGGGGCAGGATTTCATCCTGCGGCCGATTTTCAATCGGCTCGGCGGGTTGGAAACCCGCCGCAGATTACAAATCTGCCCCACCACAACTTCAGATCTTTCTCAGCTTCCACTTTCCGCGGGTGAACATGAACAAGCCCATCACGGCGATCACGCTCTCGGCAATGGGAATGGCTGCGAAGACGCCGCGCACCTGCATCTGCGCCGGATAAGCCAGCGCCCACGCCAGCGGAATCTCAATGAAGATGAACCCAATGGTGTTGATCGCGGTCGGCGTCACTGTATCGCCGGCGCCGTTGAAGGCCTGCAGCATGACCATGCCGAACGCGTAGGTCAGGTTGCCGTAGCCAACGATGCGCAGGCAATCGATTGCGTAACGCAGCACTTGCGGATCCGAGGTGAAGACTCCCGCAATCGGGCTCGGCATGGTAACGAACGCCACGCCCACGATGCCGAGGAACAACATATTGTAGGCGACAGTCATCCACACCGCACGCTGCGCCCGCTCCGGTCTCTTCGCACCGAGGTTCTGCCCCACCATGGTTGCGGCCGCGCCGCTCAGCCCCCAGGCGGGCAGAATCACGAATATAAAGATGCGAATGCCAATCGTATACCCCGCCACCGCCGCGCTGCCGAAAGAGCTGATCATGCGCACCAGCGCGATCCAGCTTATGTGCGCCACAATGAACTGCATCACGCCGGTCGCCGAGACGCGCGCCAGCGATCCCATCACACGCGGCACGATGCGCCAGTCTCCGGGCCGGATCACCACGCGGCTGTGCCCGCGCGTGAGAATCCAGAATTGATAGAGCACGCCGATGCTCCGGCCGGTCAGCGTGGAGACCGCCGCACCGGTCACTCCCAGCCGTGGGAACGGGCCCAGCCCGAAGATGAAACACGGATCGAGCGCGAGGTTGATCAGGTTCGACGTCCACAGTACGCGCATGGCGATGGAGGGGTCGCCGGCTCCGCGGAAGATGGCGTTGTTCAGAAACAGCAACATCACGATCGCGCTGCTCCCGAAGACGATGGCCGCGTAGTGATGACCGGTGGCCACCAGATCGGCTGGTGCACCCATCAGGCCGAGCAGCTTCGGCGCGAGCAAAAACCCAGGGACGGCCATCAGGGCAGCCACGCCGACGCCCAGCAAAATCGCCTGAACGGCGGCTTTCGACGCGCCTCGCGGGTCCTTTTCGCCGATGCGCCGCGCCACCATCGCCGTGGTGGATAGGGCCATCCCGAAGGCCACGGAAAACACGATGGTCATCATGGATTCGGTGAGCCCGACCGTGGCGATGGCGTTCGCGCCGAGCCGGGTCACCCAGAACACATCCACGATGGCGAACAGCGATTCCATGAGCATCTCCAGGACCATGGGAATGGCCAGCAGAAAGATCGCCCGGCTGATGGAGCCCTCGGTGAAATCCTGCTCCGTGCCTCGAATCGCTTCGAGCAGAAAAGTCCAAACGGTGCGGCGAGGTTGTGTGATAGCGGGTGTGGCCATGAGATGCGCCTCCTGAGCGCTGAATTCCACGTTGGGGGGTGAGTTCGCGGCGGAAAGGCTCAGCTAAGGAGCGCCGCAAACGGGAACGTGACGATGCACGAGCCGCCGCCCCGCGGGGCGATGACGGTGAGCGTGATGTCAACGTTCTTTTTCATGGCCGGACTCGGGAACTGTCTCCCGATTGGCTCACTATAGCACGGGAGGGCGGTTGTTATGCTGACGGGTGGAGACTCGAATGGCACTCACGGAATCCACTATGCTCGCGCTCGGAACGCCCGCGCCCGATTTTCATCTGCCCGATGTGACTACTGGCAAGACGGTTTCGCCCGGCGATTTCAGCGGCGCCAAAGCGCTCCTGGTGATGTTCATTTGCCGCCACTGTCCTTATGTGCAGCATGTGCAGGAGGGGCTGGCGCAGCTTGGCCACGATTATGTGGACAAATCGCTGGGCATTGTGGCCATCTCGTCCAACGACGCTGTCGCCTACCCGGATGACGCTCCGGACAAGCTGAAAGCGATGGCCGCGCAACTCGGGCTTAACTTCCCGTTCTGCTACGACGAATCGCAGCAGGTGGCGCGGGCTTACACCGCCGCCTGCACGCCCGACTTCTTTCTGTTCGACGAGGCGCGGAGACTGGCGTATCGCGGACAACTGGACGACAGCCGGCCGGGCAACGGCAAGCCGGTCACCGGACGCGATCTGCGCGCGGCGATCGACACGTTGCTGGAGGGGCGCGCCGTCGATCCGCAACAGAGGCCGAGCATCGGCTGCAACATCAAGTGGAAGGCCGGGCGGTAGCGGTTGAAAAGCGCCCGGAACCGCTTGCTGGCGCGCGCGGCTCAGTTTTGTGAGCTCGTCATAGCCAGCAGTTACAGAGCCACGACCGCCAGGGACTGGTTTCAACAAGCTCGGTAGCCGCCGGCTACGGCACAAGCGCTTTCCGGATCGGCTCGAACCAGGCGTCCTTCTCCATGTCGTATGCGATGAAGTTGGAATCGAACTGCCAGTACGTCCACGCCCAGCCCATCGATTCCGCAGTCCGCGCCACCCACGAGGTGTAAGCCACGCGCGATTCCAGCGGGCCTTTGTCGTAGGCGCCGAACTCGCCAAGCAGAATCGGCCGGTTCTGCGCGCACGCCCATTTCTGAACGGCGGCGAAATCGGCCACCACGCGCTGCTTTTCGGCGTCGGCGCCCCACGTGACGCCGGAGAGATTCTTAGTGGCCGGGCTCCAGCTCGCCCCCTGGTGAGTAAAGTTCATCGGCAAATAATAGTGCACCGTGACGATGATGTGGCGGTCGTCCGCAGGCAGTTCGAGTTGTTTCAGGATGACCGGCATTGGGCTGTTCCACATGGCGCCGCCGATCACCACGTTGCGCGTCGGATTCGTTTTGCGAACCACCGCCAGCACCTCTGCCAGCAGGGCGTTCCAGCGTGCGACGTTGAACTGGCCGTTCGGCTCATTGAGAATCTCGAACAAAACGGCGGGCGGCGCATCCGCGTAGATGGGCGCGACCTGCTGCCAGAACGCTATCAGTTTCGTCCGGCAGGCGTCGGCGTCGTGAGCGCAGAACTCGTAGTCGTGCTCGTCGAGAATCACGTTGAGATTGTTGGCGAGCGCGTTCTTCACCACCCAGTCGAGCGTTTTCAGCCACGCCGGATCGAGCTGGTTCTGCGCGTCCATGTGGGAGAAGGCCTGCAGGTTGACGCGAACCGTCTGAAAGCCGCCATCGTGAATGCGCTGGAAGTGGCGTTCGTGAAAGCGCGCCTTGTCGAAGTTGTCCCAGATCGGGTCATAACCAATGATGTTGACGCCGCGCTTCATCGCGGCGATCTGATCGAAAGGGTCCATGACGGCCGACGCGGGCTGCGCCGCGAGGAGCCATCCCGCCACTGCGAAAAGAGCGAACAATCGTATGGATAATTTCATCGCTCCCACTATATCCATATCTGCGCGACCATGGTCCATAGCCGTTATGTCTTATCGAACCCTGCTCGTCAGCCCCGCCGCGCCGATCCGCACCATAACGCTGAACCGCCCGGAACGCCGCAACGCACTCTCACTGGAACTCATGGAAGAGCTGATCGCCGCACTCGATGAGGTGTCGTCGGACTCGGCAACCAGAGTGGTGATCCTGGCCGCCACGGGGAAAGTCTTCTGCTCCGGTCACGATCTGAGCGAGATGGTGGATCGCTCGACGGAGGAGTATCGCCACATCTTCGACATCTGCACGAATCTGATGGAGAAGCTGCAGAGCATCCCACAGCCGGTAATCGCACGCGTGCAGGGGCTGGCGACAGCGGCCGGTTGTCAACTGGTGGCAAGCTGCGACCTGGCCATCGCGAGCGCCGATGCGGCATTCGCCACACCCGGCGTGCGCATCGGTTTGTTCTGCAGCACTCCCATGGTGGCTTTAACGCGGGCGATCGGCCGGAAACGCGCTCTGGAAATGCTGCTGACGGGACAGGCGGTGCGCGCTCCGCAGGCCGCTGAGTGGGGCCTCATCAACGCCTGCGTTCCCGCTAAGGATCTGGACCGCGAGGTAATGGCGCTGGCGCAGCGGATTGCCGAAGCGAGCGGCGTTGTTGTGGGCATCGGCAAGCAGGCATTTTACGCGCAGATCGAACTGGAGCAACGGCAGGCCTACGCGCATACAAAAGGAGTGATGACTGTGAACGCGCTTGCCGCGGACGCGCACGAGGGCATCACGGCGTTCCTCGGGAAACGCGCGCCGTGCTGGAAGGAGCGGTGAGGTAATCTGATTCCCAATGGACCCGCGAAGCGTGTTCGACGTCAGTGTCATCAGGCTGGAAGGCGCGGCGGCCACGCCGGCCGAGGACGTGCTGGCGGTGGAGGAACCGCTGGAGATTCAGGTGCGGATGCCCGCGGACGCGGAATGGACCAGCCTGTCGGTGACCATGCGCACACCGGGACACGATGACGAGCTCGCGGTCGGTTTCCTTCTGAGCGAATCGGTGATCCGGTCGCGGCGGGACGTCGTGAGCGTGGAGTCGTGGGGGCCTTTGAGCGGCGAATTGCGGGTGCGGAACGTGGTGCGGGTGGCGCTGGCGGACTCGGCTCGGTTCGATGCGCGGTTGCTCCGCCGTAACTTCTATACGACGTCGAGCTGCGGCATTTGCGGGAAAGCTTCGCTCGAGGCCATCGATGCGATGCGTCCGCTGGCGGCCGCGGGGACGGAAGCTCGGTTTGCCGCCGAGACGCTCCACACGTTGCCCTCGAAGTTGCGCGCGACCCAGGACGTGTTCGGCTGCACCGGCGGCCTGCACGCCGCGGCGTTCTTCACTCCGGCGGGGAAATGCGTGGCCGTACGCGAGGACGTCGGGCGTCACAATGCCATGGACAAACTGACCGGCCATGCGCTGCTCGGTGAGATGGACCTCGCGGACAAAGTTATTCTGGTAAGCGGGCGTGCGAGTTTCGAGCTGGTGCAGAAGGCGCTTATGGCGGGGGTTTCCGTGCTCGCGGCGGTGGGCGCGCCTTCGAGTCTCTCCGTGCAACTGGCGAAGGCCTTCGATATGACTCTGGTCGGATTTCTGCGCGACGGGCGCTGTAACATCTACGCAGGAGAGCGGCGAATCCAGACTTCATGAAACTTCGCATAAAGGGAAACACAATTCGCTTTCGGCTGACGCAAAATGAGGTGGCGCAGCTCAAAGACGGCGGGAGCCTGCACGAGACCACGGAGTTTGCTCCGGCGCAGATTCTCGCCTATGCGCTCGAACCGGCGGCGGGCATCGAGGGAACGCAGGCAGGATTCGAGAACGGCGTGGTCAGGGTTCGACTACCCGAGAGCGAGGTGGCCGCCTGGGCGGATGGCGATGCCGTGGGGCTGTATGGGCGAACGGGCGTACTCGACGTCGCCATTGAGAAGGACTTCCAATGCCTGACCAGAGCCGGTTCCGCAGAAGAGGCGGATGCGTTTCCCAATCCTCACGCGGGCAGTAAGTGCTGAGCAGGGTGCGGCGTGTCGGCATTGACTTAGTGGCCTGGCTCACGCTAACTTCAAAAGTAGCCTTCCAACGGGGCGCGGTAGCCAAGCGGTAAGGCAGAGGTCTGCAAAACCTTTATTCGGCGGTTCGATTCCGCCCCGCGCCTCCAATCGTTTTCGCACCGCCCGCCCCCGGTTCACGAGCGTTCAGGCACGCCTGCCAGCCGGCCTATTGCAGCTATCTTCGCTGGGTTAAGATGGCAGGAC
>Ga0209415_10011622_pt1 | contig 14796 bp, 13 predicted proteins | sample PeaSoiSIISIP2007_FD_187696 | JGI IMG/M metagenome (GOLD analysis project Ga0209415, IMG submission 187696) | Peat soil microbial communities from Weissenstadt, Germany - SII-SIP-2007 (SPAdes) (version 2) | ecosystem: Environmental > Terrestrial > Soil > Wetlands > Peat | place: Germany...
CGGCGGCAACGGACGCTATGCCGGCCAACTGCATTGGATCGACTCAGTGGCTATCGACTCAAAAGGCAATGTCTACACCGGCGAGGTGGAAGATGGCAAGCGCATTCAGAAGTTCATCCTGACAAATGAGGACCAAATTCGTGTCCAGCCGTAGAGCATTCATTCCTGTGACGGTGTTCATTGTCCTTGCGGCAACCCTAGCCGCTGCAAATGGACGCTATTTGATCAAGAACATCCCGGTGCCCGGCGACTACGGATGGGACTACCTGACCGCCGACAGCGAGGGCCGGCGGCTCTACGTCTCCCATGACCGCGAAGTAGTCGTGATCGATCTCGATACGAACGCAATCGTTGGCAGGATTCCCGGCAAAAGTGTGCATGGCATCGCGATCGCCAAAGAGTTCGGGCGCGGCTTCATCAGTTGCAGCGACCCTGGTTCGGTGGTCATCTTCGACTTGAAGACTCTTGCGGTGATCGAGAGAGTGCCGGTCGGAGCAGATCCGAACGCGATCCTGTTCGACCGCAAGACCCAGCGGATATTCAGTGCTGACCGGGGCAGCAAGCGTGTCACGGCTCTCGATCCAAAAACAGGTAAGGTCGTCGGCACGATTGAGGGCCTCGGCGGCAAAACAGAGCACGCCGTATCCGACGACGCGGGACACATTTTCCTGAACATGCAAGACCTCAATACGATGCTGAAACTCGACTCGCAAACATTGAAAGTCATGGAAACCTGGCCGATGGCGCCCTGCGAGCAGCCGAGCAGCATGGACATGGACCGTGCCCATCAGCGGGTATTCGTCGGATGCAGGAGCGGCGTAATGGCCGTGGTGGATGGCAACAGCGGGCGGCTTGTCACTACGCAGCCCATCGGCAGGGGTGTGGATGCAACCGAGTTTGACTCCGACCGAGGCCTGGTCTATTTCTCAAGTGGTGACGGCACGATGGCGGTGTTCCATGAAGATTCGCCCGACAAGTACACACTGGTCGAAAGCGTGAAGACGCAGACCGGAGCCCGCACCATGGCGATCGATCGGAAGACCGGCCGGGCGTTTCTGTCCGTCGCCGAGTTCGGTCCGCGGCCGGAATCCACACCCGGTAGTCCTCCTCCGAGAGCTCCCATGATCCCCGGCACTTTCTCCGTCCTCGTCTTTGGCGGACAATAACAATTGCGAACCCATGAAATCACACACTGACTCTCGCCTCACACGCCGCTCGGCTTTGAGTACTGGCGGGCTCGGGATTGCCGCAATCGCAGGCATGTCCGGAGCCGCGGAGGCCGCCGATTGGACCGTGGCGGAAAAGGCCAACGTTCAAGTGGTTAACGACTTTTGCGCGGCTTGGCCCAGCCACGATATCGACAACGTCATGTCGTTCTTCTCCGAGAACTGCGCCTACCGCCTCAGCGAAACGCAGGAACCAAACAAGGGCAGACAATCCGTTACGGACCGTATCAAATCGTTCCTCAACAGCGTCCAGGGATTTGAGGTGGTCGAGACGTTCGCCAAAGGCCCCATGGTGTTCAACGAGCGCCGCGACCATTTCACCGCCGGCGGCCCTTTGAAGATGTGGCATGGCGTTGGCGTGTTCTTCCTCAAGGACGGAAAGATCGTGGAGTGGTATGACTACACGATTGAGATCGATCGGGGATAAGCGCAGTTCGGGAGGGCCATTGTGTCTGCTGTCATCGAAGTAAATCCACTGGAGCAGTTTTCCTTGGAACCGCCGTCCGCCGGCGATTCCTGTCTGCTGATCATCTTCGGAGCGTCCGGCGATCTCACGCGCCGCAAATTGATTCCTGGTCTTTATAACCTGGCTTGCGTGGGCTGCATGAATCCACGATTTGAAGTCCTGGGCATCGGGCGAACTCCGATGACCTCCGAAGCCTTCCGTTCCAGGCTGCGCGAATCGACTTCCAAGTCAGGTGATACGCGCGATTTCAGCGACGACCACTGGCGCGAGTTCGAAAACCGCTTGCACTACTTCGCCGGAGACGTCGGCGACGATCAGTTTTACGCTCGCCTGCGTGATCACCTGGGCGAAATGCAGCGCGGCGGATCCAGCGCCAACCGGCTGTTCTATGTTTCCACTCCGGCATCGGTGGCGGGCCCCATCATTGAGGGCTTGGCGCGCGCCGGATTGAACCGGACCGCCCATGGCTGGACTCGCATCATCCTCGAGAAACCCTTCGGCCACGATCTGGATTCCGCCCGGCAATTGAACGAGGTGGTCCACCAGGTCTTTGACGAGAAAGACATCTACCGCATCGACCATTACCTGGGAAAGGAGACCGTCCAGAACATCCTGGTTTTCCGCTTTGGCAATTCTTTGTTTGAGCCTGTCTGGAACCGGAACTACATCGATTACGTGGAGATCACGGCCGCCGAAACGGTCGGCGTGGAAGGCCGCGCCAGCTTCTATGAAGAGACCGGCGCGCTACGCGACATGGTGGCCAATCATTTGCTTCAATTGCTGGCGTTGACAGCCATGGAACCGCCCATCGCCTTTGACGCTGATGCGGTGCGCGATCAAAAGGTCCAGGTTCTTCGCTCCATCCGGCCAATGACCGTCGACGAAGTGGCCAAGCGAACCGTGCGCGGACAATACGGCCCCGGCAAGATTGGCGGCAATCCAGTTCCCGGATATCGCGAGGAGCCCGATGTCGCCGGCGGTTCCGTCGCCGAGACCTACGTCGCCGTCGAGTTCTATGTCGATAACTGGCGCTGGGCCGGCGTGCCGTTCTACATCCGTACCGGCAAGCGATTGCCGCGCCAGGTCTCTGAAATTCGCGCGCATTTCAAACGCACGCCGCAGGCTCTCTTCGCCAGTACGCCCTACGAACAATTGGGACCCAACGTCATCACGCTGCGCATTCAGCCGGACGACGGCATCAGCATCGCATTCGACGTGAAGCGTCCTGGCAATCAGGTGCGCGCGCTGACCGTAGATGCGAACTTCTCCTATGAATCAGCGTTCGGCGCCAAGGGGCCGCCCGCCTATGAAACGCTGCTGCTCGATTCCATCCGTGGGGACGCGACTCTGTTCACCCGCCGCGACGAAGTGGAAGCGGAGTGGAAGATCATCACGCCCATTGAAGAAGCCTGGGCCCGGTTGCCCGCTCCCGCCTTTCCGAATTACTCCGCGGGCACCGATGGCCCGGCGGAATCGGACGCTCTGCTCGGGACCGATCATCGCACGTGGCGCAAGCTAGCTACAGATTCGAAATAAGCGGTCGGGGCTGCGCCAATCGACCCGAGTGATACACTCGGGTATTCGAGTGTGATCGCACAACAGTCCAGCCCCGTCTCGCGCCTACGTCATCTGGAGCTCTTGATTATCCTGGGAGCGCTGCAGGCGTTCGCGCCGTTATCCATCGACATGTATCTGCCGGCCATGCCGGTGATGGAGAAAGTGTTTCATACCTCCAGCGCCGCCGTTCAACTCACTCTGGTTACGTTTCTGCTGGGATACGCGCTGGGCCAGCCGCTCTACGGCCCCATCACCGACCGTTTCGGGCGCAAGCCGCCGCTATACGTCAGTTTGGTGGTCTTCATCGCGTCCTCGGCGGCCTGTGCCATTTCCCCGTCGATTTACGTGATGTCGTTCTTCAGGCTCCTGCAGGCCGTGGGCGCTTGCGGAGGAGCGGTGATGTCGCGCGCCATGGTGAGCGATTTGTTTCCGGCCAGCGAACTGCGCCGCATTTTTTCGATGCTGGTGCTGGTGCTGGGCGTGTCGCCAGTGATCGCGCCGCTCATCGGCAGCTATCTTCTGGTGTGGTTCGACTGGCGGGCGGCCTTCATCGTGCAGGCAGCCCTGGGAATCTTTTGCCTGGTGGGAATGCACTTCCGCTTGCCTGAATCGCTCGCGCACGACGCCCGGCGCCCGCTACACCTGGATGTGATCCGGTCATCGTACGCGCGGCTATTCAAGGACCGGACATTTATCGGCGCTTCCGTGGTGTGCGGATTCAGTTCTTCAGGAACATTCGCGTACATCGCCAGCGCTCCGTTCGTGTTCATCACTCTGTATAAAGTCCCCACCGAGCGTTTTGGCTGGCTCTTCGGATCGGTGGCGATCGGCATGGTGGTGGCCGCGCAAATCAACGGACGCATGCCGCGCCATATAGCGCTGTGGCGCGTGCTGCGCACCGCCAATCTGGTTCAACTGGTGGCGGGTCTTCTGCTGCTCGCGAGCGTGATCAGCGGCGTGGGTGGGATGTGGGGCGTTTACGCCGGAGTCTTCGTTTACGTTTCCGCCCAGGGGTTCGTGTTTCCCAACGGCTCGGCCATCGCCATGATGCGACATGGCGACATAGCCGGCACGGCGTCCGCTCTGCTGGGCACCAATCAATTTCTGATCGCGGCCGTCATGACTACCTTCCTTGGCTTCATTGACAATCCGGCTTTGCCGATGGCCCTGGTGATTGCCGGTTCGGCCATCGCATCCACCTCGCTGAACTTCCTTACATTGGGGCGGAAGCTGGAGACCGCGCCGGTGGCGGCGTGAACAGCCTTCGCCTCCTGATCCTGTTAGCTCCTCTGGCGTGCGCCTCCGTTCGCGCCGCCGAGCTGAAGTCCGATACCGCCGCTGCTTTCGATCGCTACATCAAAGCGACCGAAGATGAAATGAATCAGCATCGCGGCTTCGGCGATTTCTTGTGGCTGGACCATCATGCCGACAAGAAGTCGGTGGTGTGGCTGGGCCAAAGCGCGATTATGCCACTGAAGACGCTGGATCACGGCCAGGAGATCGAAGTTCCGGATGGCGTTATCCAGCATTGGCTCGGCATGGTCTACCTGGACGAGGCCACTCTCGAACGCGCGCGCGACGTGGTGCTCAACTTTGCCGATTACAAGGATTTCTTCAAGTCCCAGGTGATCGATTCAAAACTCATCAAGCGGGATGGCGAGAAGTTCGACGTGCTATTGCGGCTTTACAAGAAGCAGATCAGCACGGTGCTCCTGAACGTGAATGAGACCGCGAAGTACACCCTGGTGGAGCCGTCAAAGATATTCGTGGCCTGTCATTCAACCCACATCGGCGAGGTTGCGCATCCCAAGAACAAGAAGGCCTACGATGACGAGCGATCGCCCGAAGACGAATCCGGGTATCTATGGCGCTTGAATCTTTATTGGCGGCTTGAACAAGCCGATGACGGCGTGTATGCGGAGCTGGAAGTGATCTCGCTCGCGCGCGAGGCCGGAGGATTGAATCCCGGCCGTTTTCTGAACGGCTTTCAGACTTTTCCGCACGAGCTGACACAGGGCATGATCGACAGCCTGCACGATGCGTTTCCGCATCATCGTTGAACACCCGGCGAGTTACTCTTCAGCCTTGGCGGTTTGCTTGATTTCCTGCCCGTTCTCGCCGCCCGCCTGACGAATCAAGGCAGCCGTGGTGTCGTGAACCGGACCAGGGCCGCCGTTGTAGCCGCCCTTGCCGAGCGCGAGGTCCAGCGCCGTGAATCCGCGCTTATTCCGCGCGTTGAGGTTGGCGCCGTTGTCGATGAGATATTTCGCGATGGAATCGGCGCCGCGATGCGCTGCTCCGTGCAAAGCTGTCTCGCCCTTGTCGGTGGCTGCGTTCACATCCAGACCCAGCGACATGCAAAGCTTCACTGTTTCCAGCGCCTCGGCCTCGGTGCCCTTGATATGGTCGGTCCAGGCGACTCCAGCGGCTACCATCAGCGCAGTCTGATTGTCCTTGCCCACCAGTTTCGGATCGGCACCCTTGTCGAGCAAAAGATGCATCAACTCGATGTCGGCGCTGCGAGCGGCGCGCGTAAAGGGCGTGGTCCCCGCGGCCATGGTCTTATCGCCCATATCCTGCGCGTGCTTCTCAATCGGCGCGGGAGCAGTGAGCTGCGCATTCACGTTGGCCTTGTGATCCAAGAGAGCGTGAATAATATCCATGCTGGTGGTCTTGTCAATTTCCTTGTGAGCCGGACGCGGCGACCAATCGACGTCATGCATTTCGACGGCGCTATAAAGCGCGGTCCTGCCGTTCTTGGCCGCGATGTTGGGATTCGCGCCACGATCGATCAGCGTCTGCGTCAGGTCATAGTGGGTGTTCAGAATCGCCAGGGTCAGAGCGTTGTTTCCGTCTGAATCCAGTGCGTTGATGTCGGCTTTCGCGTCCAGCAGCGCCTTCACTGCCTCGATTTCACCCTGCCGCGCCGCAAACAAGAGAGCGGTCAAGCCGCCGCGCGCAATGGGAGCAGCCGGAGTGCCCGCAGCCATCTTTGGAATGCTGGTGTCGCGATCATAGGAACGAACGTTGAGCTCCGCGCCATGCGTGGCCAGCATACTGACGATATCCGCATGACCCTCGGCCGCCGCCCACATCAGCGCGGTCTGTCCGCGGAAGTTCTCCTTGGCGTTCACTTCGGCGCCGTTGTCCAGCAGAGCCTTCACCGCTTCCACGTTGCCCTCGCGTGATGCTTTCATCAGCACGGTCTCGGCCTGGGCGGTAGTCAGCGTGTTCGGATCGGCGCCGGCCTTCAGCAACTTCTCCACCAGCGCGCCGCTCGAGATGCGGACCGCTTCCGACAACGGCGTGGCTCCGTAACGGTTGAGCGCGCTCACATTCGCGCCTTCGCGCAGCAACGCATCCACCGTCTCCAGATCGCCCCAGTGCGCGGCCCAATGCAGCGCCGTCGTGCCATCAGCCTCGGGAGCGTTCACATCCACGTGCTGTTTCAGAAGAGCGCGGACAGACTCAGCATCTTGATTCTTAACCGCGTCCACCAGCACGGTGTTGCCACTAGTCGCCGCATAGCAGGCGACCGACAGTAGCGCCGCAAGCGAGAATTGGATCAGGCTTTCAATTCGCATGTTCGTGTCCTCTCTTCTAGAGTTCCGTCAGAATGCCGGTGCTATCGCCGAGATGCTGATCGGTAAGACCCGCCTTCGCCAGTGTGGTGGCCAGCAGGTTGGCCATGGGCGTATCGTCCGGATACTTGATGTGGCGGCCGCCCTTCATTTTTCCGCAGGCGCCGCCGGCCACGAAGACCGGAAGCGGTGAATGGTTGTGCAGGTTGCTGTTGCTCATGGAACTGCCGTACAGGATCAGGGAGTGATCCAGCAGCGTTCCATCGCCGTCCTGAATGTTCTTCATCTTGTCCAGCAGATAGGCGACCAGGCTGACGTGATAGGTGTTGATCTTGGTCAGTTTTTCGAGCTTCTCCGGATTGTCCTGGTGGTGCGAAGTGGCGTGGAACGGATCGGGCACGCCGATTTGCGGGAAGGTGCGATAACTCACCTCGCGCGCCATCATGAAGCTGGAGACGCGCGTGATGTCGGCCTGGAAGGCCAGCGCCATCAGCTCCATCATGAGCTTGGAATGCTCCACGTGATCGTCCGGGATCCCGATCGGCGTGGCCGGCACCTTGACGCTCTGGCTGTTCTTGGCCTCGGTGAGCTGGATGCGGCGCTCGATCTCCCGCACGTTATCCAGATACTCGGCGACGCGGTTGCGGTCGTTCGCGCCCAGGCCGCGCTGCAGCCGGCTGACCTGCGCCGTGACGGCGTCCAGGATGCTGTGTTCGCGCTGGATGCGGGCCATGCGGTCGGCGGCGTTGGAGCCGTCGCCAAACAGGCGGTCGAAGACCACCCGCGGGTTGATTTCCATGGGGAGCGGCGTCGTGGGCGTGCGCCAAGAGATGGTGTTGGTGTAGGTGCAACTGAAGCCGACGTCGCAAGCGCCGATCAGGCCGGTCATGTCTTCGGTGGCCAGTTCGAGCGATGGCAGCGGCGTATCCTGGCCGATGTGCTGGGCCGCAATCTGATCCACCGTGGTGCCTGCGCGAACGTCCTCGCCTTCCGTGCGCTTGGGATGGACGCCATTCAAGAAGACCGAGGGGGATCGTCCGTGATCGCCACCGCTATCGCCGGGGCCTTGCGCGCCAGCCAGCTTATGCGCGAGATTACTGACCACCACCACCTGGTCACGGAACGGCTGCAACGGCATCAAGGTGCGCGAAAACTCGACGATGGGACCTTCGGCCGCCGGAGTCCAGTTGGCCATCACACCGCCGTGCGGGATATAGCAATAGCCCAGACGGATGCGCGGGTTCGCGGCCGTCTTGGCCAGCGGGGTCTGCGCCGGGACCATCGAGTCCAGCAAAGGCAGCGCAACGGCGACACCCATACCGCGCAGAAACGTGCGGCGGGGAAGATGCTTCTTCGTGATGATCATACTCCCAATCTCCTCAATTAACGTTGAACGCTGGCGGTCACGGTGCGGTTCTCGCCCTCCGTGCCTTTCACTTTCATTTGGAACGGCGTACTCTTCACAATTCCCAATACGATCGATGAAAACCGGTAGTCATTGTGACCGGCGTCGCGGATAATCGCCCGGACTGTTGGCATGTCGTAATACTGCAACCCTCGGCCCAGCCCGTAGGTCATCAGCTTCTCTGCGAATACGCCGGCGAAGATCTCCGGCTTGGCCATCAGGATTTGCCGCACAGCCACCGGACCATCGATTTTCGCGCCGTTGAACATCACACCCGCGGGATCGATCTTCGCGCCTTCATCGCTGGTTCTCCATTGGCCCACGGCGTCGAAATTCTCAAGCGAAAAGCCGATCGGATCCATTACCTTGTGACAGCCCGCGCAGGCCGGATTCTTGCGATGCTCTTCCATGCGCTCGCGCAGCGAAGTGACCTTGCCGGCGTCCGCGTGCGCTTTCAACTCCGGAACATTGGGCGGCGGAGGATCGGGTGGCATGCCGATCAGATTGGTCAGGATCCACTTTCCGCGCTGCACCGGTGACGTGCGCGTCGCGTACGACGTGATGGTCAAAATGCTGGCTTGCCCCAGCAGCCCGCGGCGCCGGTCGTCGGTCAGGGTCACGCGGCGGAAGTCGGTGCCATAGATGTTCGGAATTCCGTAATGATGCGCCAAACGCTCGTTGATGAACGTGTAATTGGCGTTCAGAAGATCGAGAATGCTGTGGTCTTCGCGGATGATATTGCCGAAGAACAGATCGGTCTCTTTCCGCATGGCCTGGCGCAGATTGTCGTCGAAATCAGGGAAGGTCTCAAAATCGGGATTGATGTTCTTGAGGTTCCGCAGGTAGAGCCATTGGTCGGCAAAGTTGTCCACCAGCGCTTTCGATTTCGGATCCGCGAGCATGCGCTTCACTTGGCCGTCGAGAACCGCCGGATCTTTCAGCTTGCCGAGCGAGGCCAGGTTCAAGAGCTGCTCGTCCGGACCCGTGCTCCACAGGAAGAACGAAAGCCGCGAAGCCAGTTCCAGATCGCTGATGTGATACACGGCGCCGGCCGCTAGAGTGGGCGGATCCGGCTCAAAACGGAACAGAAATTCGGGACTCGCCAGGATGAGCTGGATGGCGGCCTCAATCCCCAAATCAAAGGTTCCGCCTTCGTTGCGGCCTTTTTGGTAGAAGCTCAGCAGCGTCTCGAGATCGTTTTCCGACACCGGCCTGCGGTACGCCCGCCGCGCCAGCGCTCCGATAATCTTCTTGGCGCATGGCAATTCATCCACGTGGCCGGTGGGCCGGCATACGAAAATCAACTTGCGGCTGGGCGTCTCGCTAACCCCAGTCGAGTGCAGTGGACCGGTAATGCTCACACGGTCTACCGCCGGCAGTCCTCGGAAATCCAATGGATCCAGATTGGCGCGTTCGAACGGCTGCAGGATGTTGTCGTCCTCCGCCTCACCTTCGGCCAGGAACGTGGCAACCACGGTTCGCGGTCCCGCCTTCACCGGAACGCGAACTGTGAGACGCGCGTCGATTCCGGCGACCGATGTTCCGGAGTTGATGTAGCTCAGCTCGGCTTCGTCCTTGCCGCCAATGGTGGCCAGCTTGACGCGATTGCCATCCACGCTGATCTCCACCTGGTGCAGTTCTTCCAAACCCTTGATCACGTCGGCTGTGGCTCTCCACAACCGCACTTTGATCACGTACTCACCATCCAGCGGGAAATAATGGCGGATCGCCAAACCGCCACGAGTTCCAAGCGGCAGGCCCTCCATGTGGCCGTTCTGCGAAAGATCGGGCTTGGCGCGATACGTCGCCGTGTCGGCTCCCAGGTTGGGATCGCCCACCGCTATACGGCTCAGGCTCCACGAAGCCGCCATGTAGCGCTCCAGCAGTGACGGCGAGGTTCGCAGAACATCCGCGATGTCGTCGAAGCCGTAACTTTCGTCGTCCGCCGGGAGCAGTGGCGCGGGATCTATGTCCAAGGCCAACAGGTCACGCACAGCGTTGGCATACTCGGTTCGATTCAAACGGTGGAGTGTCGCGCGTCCAGGGTTCGGATTGATGGCGGCCGCGTGATCGATGGAGGTTTCAAGCCAGGAGGCAAAACTGTCCAGTTTGGCTTGATCCGGCCTCGGCATGCCCTGTGGAGGCATGGCGCCGAGCTTGACCTTGTGGATGACTTTTTCCCAGGTTTCCGCGCCGGCTGGAATGTTGGACATGTCGGCCGATTGCAGCGAAAGCCCACCAGTCTTCAACTTGTCGCTATGGCAGACGACGCAATATTGATCCACCAATGCACGTTCGGCGGTGATTGACTGGGAGTTAGCGTGTTGTTGCGGAGAAGGCGCAGCCTGTATGCAGAGCGACGAGACAAGAGCACAACTTGCAAGACACACGATGTCTTTCACCGACAATTGGACCCTCCCACCGCCTCGACAGCGGTGTGTGATTAATAGTGTCAAAAAAACGAGCTGTATGCAAGGGGGTGAGGGCGTGTCGGGACGGGGCTGCATGCAAGAGGTGAACGCGGAAAACCCAGGCGGGGTTAACCGTCTGCATAATAGTAGACATGCTGCAAAAATCGCCCATGGAAACCACCATCCTGCTCCTGACTTCGGAGCCGGTTGCGCGGCTGGTTATCCGAGAGGTGCTGGAGCGCGCCGGATACGTTGTGATGGCGACTGGCGATTTGGGCACCGCAGTGGATCGCCTGGAGGAATGCACGCCGGACCTCTTGATGATCTCGCCTTACGTGGAGACTATCACGGGGCACGAAGCTGCGAAATATCTGCACACTCGGGCGCCGGGCATGCGCGTCTTGATGGTGGCTGGGCTGCTGGCTGACGATCGCCTGGAATACCGCGCAGAGTTGGAGAAGGTGGAAATTTTTCCGCAGCCGTTCACTGCCCGCGAGTTGCTGGCGAAAGTGAAGGCGGTCTTGGCGTCTGGCTAAGTTGAAGTTCCTGCCGGCATTTGGGGGCTGGCGCTTTCGAGTATGCTCGCAATCCAATCGGCGTGCGGCAGGCCGCCAGTGGAAAGAGCCTGAATCTCCCGGTCCACGTCATATTCCACGCGGCGGATTTCTGGTTTGGACTCATCCAGCAAGAGATATGCAGCGCGCCGATCGCCATCGTAAGAAAGACTCACACTACCGGTGTTGGCTACGGTAATTCCCGAAACGCTCCGAATATAGGAACGGTGGATATGCGCGTAGATCGCAATCCGCTGGCCGAGCGGCGAGTAAACCTGCTCCAGTTCCGCATCGTTGGCTTCGGGCCCTGGAGCGCGCCAGAGACTCTCAGGACTGGCATGCACCAGCGCCATGGGACCAAGCATGTGCACGCGTGGCAGCCCGCTCAACCAAGCCAGCCGTTCTTCTCCCAATGCTTCACGGTCTGCCAGGGCCATCTCCTGGATCGCGTCCCACATGGGTTTTAGTTGAGGTAATTGACTTGCAAATTCGGTCAGCGCCTCCGGCCGAAAAAGCATTTCATCTGTATTGCCAACCACGCCTGGCCAGCCGAGATCGCGTATGCGATCCACAATATCAGCGGGACTTGCTCCTCCGTGAGCCAGATCGCCGCCATGCAGGATCACGTCGGGAGAAGTTTGCCGCAGGTCCGCCAGCACTGCCTCAAAGGCAGTTCGGTTGCCGTGGATGTCGGATACGATCGCAATGCGCATCACCGCTCTCCCCGCGGCGAACCGATCATGGCTTAAAGCGGTTGGACAGGTAGTTCAGAATCGCTTCACGATCCTGGGCCTTCACCTGGGCGCCCCAGCCGGTCATCTTGTTAATCTCGCGATCCCATTGCGCGCCGGTCAGGCGCTGCTGCTGCATCATATGCTCGTCATGACAGGCGAAGCATGCGGCTTTGTAGCCATCCGGATAAGCTGCTTCTGGAACGGCCGGTTCAGGGGCGGCGCTCGATGGGGCCTCCGCCGAAATCGTAACCGCGACAGGCTGGGCTACATTCCACAGATAGCCATTCGGGTTCCATTCCTGAGCGAGCGGCTGCGTCTGCCCGGCCATATTCGTAGCGCGAGATATCAGCGTGTATTTACCCTCGGAAGGCTTCCAATCAGAGTGCCAAATGCGCCAACCATACTTGGTCTGTTGCCCGGTTAGCTTGGCAAGTTTCCAGCTCTGGCCGCCATCGGTGGAAACCTCGACCTTGGCGACGGGCGACGTATTGGACCACGCTGTGCCTTGGACACGCACCGGCCCGGGCTTGGCCCACGTGGCGGGAGTTGCGATCACGGACTTCACATTGAGATCGCTGACTGGCACCATTTCCGCCTGATCCACTGCCGTGCCAGGAGGAACCGGATGCGTGGGATGGCGATAAGCCGACTTCATCCAGAAGCCCTGGAATTCGTGATCCAGCACTTCGATGTGCTGCAGCCATTTCACCCACGAGTCGCCCGCCCAGCCAGGCGCGATTACCCGCAACGGAAATCCGTGCTCCACCGTCAACGCTTGGCCGTTCATCTCGTACGCCAGCAGGGTATCGGGATCGAGCGCCTTGGCTCTCGGGATGGTGCGCTGAAAATCGGGCATCTTCCCCAGCGGAACGTCGGCGCCATCGAAAAGAATCTCCGTGGCGGAATTCTTGATGCCGGCTTTTTGCAGAACATCCCGCAGACGCACGCCCGCCCAACGTCCATTGCCCACCGAACCGAAGGCCCACTGCGCGCCGGGAAGGCGCGGCTGGTAGAAACGTCTTCCATTGCCGGCGCACTCCAATACTCCGACCAGTTCCACGCGCGGCAGCTTTTTCAGATCGGCCATCGTCAGCATCATCGGCTGATCGACAACACCGTCGATTTTCAGGTTCCACTCGTTCAGGTTTACTTTGGGCGTGTAGGTGTGGCAGCGGACAAAGAATCGATCGATGGGCGTGATCCACTCGGTGAAGCCGTCCAGTGGCATCTCCAGATCTTCGGGCCGGGGCGACCGTACGATCATACGCGACTGATCGGCCTGATCGGCGGCTCTCAAAACACCGGGAAGGGCCGCTGCGATTGCCGCGCCGAACAGCTTACGCCGGCTGAAGGTCATTCTTTCCTCCGATGCCTACTCGCCGCCCTTGATATAGACAAACCCGGCTTCCTGCTTGCGGACCAACTCCGCGACTCCCGAATCGACCTGCGTGGCAAAGGGGAAAAGGTCGTCGCCAGTCACCTTCATGGCGCGCATCGTGTTCTGGCAGGCGGCGATCACCACGCCGCTATCCGCGGCGGCCTTCAAACGTTCTGCATACGGGGAGTTCGTCTTCAGTAACATCCGCAGGCCCTGACCGAAGAATACGATCTCAACTTGCGTGCCATCGGCGGCAAACACCTTTTGAACGTTCTCGACGTTGTGGAAGAGCTGGTCCCATCCGGATGGCGACGGAGCATTGAGCTCAAAGACCACCTTGTGTTTGGCGGCCTTCGGTGTCTGTGGAAACGCGGCGATAGCGAAGGTGAGTGCCAGCGCGATCAGTGAGAGAATCGTTTTCTTCATAAGGCTTAGTTTAAACCCACGTGCACGTAACCACGAAGCTGCAAATTGACCAGCGTCGTTAACGCCCAAAGATCGACTTCGATCTCCGGCATGACGGTCTTCGGGTCGATCTTGCGCGCCAACACGGCTTGGCCGCACACCCGAAAATCGACCCCCGCCTTCTTCATGCTCTGAATCAAAGCAACATTTGGATTATCGTGGCCCTCATTGCGAGCCTTGAAGGTTTCGTTGTTCATAACGATGTCGGTCCCACCCCGATGAAACACGACCGCAATCTTTCTATGATCGGCCGGCACGCCATTCTTCGCGAGTGTGTTGATGTACCGCACCACACCTGTTAGTCCAGGATTCACTTCGTCAATCTTTGGAGCAGCTGTCGCGATGTCGAACACGACCTTGTACAGCATGGTCGGATCGGGCAGCTCTTTCGCGCCAGGCAGGTCCTTGGCAACCTCGCCGCCCGGAATTGGCAACGTTTGGTCGGATTGCGCAAAAACTGAGCCAGACAGTCCAATCAGAGCGGCCAATGCCGCACTAGCGAAGAAGGATGTTCTCATCATGACCTCGATCAAAACGGATCAAACGAACTATTGTATATGACGCAGTCGGACTTGGCCCGTCGAAGCCTGGTGAGTTGCGGCCGTCAAATCTCCGACAACTCGGAAATCGTCCCCTGCGGTATCTTCGGTTGCAGGCCGATAAAGGCTGAGACAACGCCCTTGAGTTCCTTACTGAGGCCCTCGAAGTCCCACGCTTTATGCGCTGGCCTGCCAGAGATGCGGTGCGCAGTGAGATGGTGCAATTCCTTGTTTGCCCGTGCTCGGGCGCTTTCAAGAAGAGGGGTGATCGCCGGGCGACGGGCGTCCCAATTCGCAACGTAATCGGCGGCGAGGACGTCGTCCACGCGGGGAGCCGACGGATAGAAGAATTCGATCAGGTTCCTGAGATGGAGCGCGCAGCCCTCGACTTTAAGATTCGCCTCGAACTGGTCGCGCGGCTTTATTGCGCGACAAACAACGAACATCTGAGCTTCATAAAAAAGGTGCTCGCCGGCGAAC
>Ga0209415_10011623_pt1 | contig 14796 bp, 9 predicted proteins | sample PeaSoiSIISIP2007_FD_187696 | JGI IMG/M metagenome (GOLD analysis project Ga0209415, IMG submission 187696) | Peat soil microbial communities from Weissenstadt, Germany - SII-SIP-2007 (SPAdes) (version 2) | ecosystem: Environmental > Terrestrial > Soil > Wetlands > Peat | place: Germany...
GCATCCATGCCGCTAAAGAGTGCTTCCTGCATAGGATAAAGCTTACCATGCCCGTCAAGCATTTTTTCCCAAGCTCCGGGGGGGGTCGCTTCGAGCGGGCCTGAGCGGGAGACAGCGCGGCAAAAGAGGGTCCTCTACATCTATAGCCGGGAGGTGAAAGTTTAAGACGTGTTTTCGGGAAAGGGGGGATTTCTTTGAATAAATTTTTTGACGGGGAGTGGGATGGGGGGGAATTTGGGGTTTTCTGCGGCCAAGAGAACCCCACGGATGGACATCCGAGGGCTTTGGGGGGGAGATGACGAAGGGGATATGAGCCCCAATATTGAGGGTCGTGTCCCCCGTGTCGCGGCGAGGTTTTAGAGCCGCGTAAGAACATTGACAAGTAATAGAATCGGCGGCGTCTTTATTTTGAGGACGGGCAATTGGCCAACGACGCGGACCGATGGAGGGAATTGCTGCGGCGGCATGGACCGGCGCTGCTGCTGTTCGCGCGGCAATGGTCGGCAACCCAGGCCGATGCGGAAGACGCTGTCCAGAGCGGGTTCGTGGTGTTTTGGCGGACTTGCACCAAGGCGCGCGATGAAATGGCGTATCTGTACGCCTGCGTGCGAACGGCGGCGATGGACATCGGGCGCGGTCAACGGCGGCGCGACCGGCGCCAGCGCGCGGCCGCACGACCCGAGGAATCCGCCTTCGAATTTATGGCGGAACGCGCGGAACGTCAGGCGCGGATTGAATCGGCCCTTAACCAGCTTCCCGCCGATCAACGCGAAGTCGTTGTCATGAAAATCTGGGGCCAGTTGACGTTCGCACAAATCGGCGAGGTTCAGAGCGTTCCGATGCACACGGCCGCGTCACGCTATCGCTTGGCGCTGCTGCGTCTGGCGGCGGATCTCGCCGAGGAGATGAGTTATGACTGAACCGAACCATCCGCTGGAAAAGGAAATGACGAACATGCGTCCCCGGGCGCTCGGTCCGGAATTGGTTGGACGCATTGAATTGGGGATCGCCGGGGGCGGCGTTCGGCGATGGGAGGATCGTCTGCTCATGTGCGCGATGGGCGCTGGATCGCTGGCGGCGTGCGTGATCGTGGGCATTCTTACGATGAGCGGCCACGGGTCGGTTCCCCAAACTCCCCCAGGACAGACGATCGCGCAAATGCCGACAATCGGGAGTTACACGCGGGCTTTAGCCGGCGCGGATAACGATTGGATCGAGCTGGCAAAGCGGTAGAGGAATCATCCCATGCGATTACATTTGCCCCGGCGACGAATCTGGCGATTCACCATTTACGTTATCTCACTGGTGCTGGTGCTTATCGCGGCCGATTTGATTCTGGTTCAAGTACGTCGGAGCTTCACCTATGGCTACGATACGACGCGAATTGTCGGCCCGGTGATGCCGGATGGGCGGATCGACTATATGAGCGTGTTGGACGCGCAAGCTGCCGAAGGGGTAACCTTTGAAAACAACGCTGCGGTGCCTTTTCTGGAGGCGGTTGGCAGGTCGGGCCTGTCGCCCACGCAGCTGCCGGATGGCATCACTAGCAAACTTGGCATGCCGCATCTACCGGAACAGGGAGATTATCTGGTCCGATATGATGATTTCGTCAAACAACATGACGGCATGGCGGCGGGCGGGTATCCGGCCGATCTGCCGACAACCTGGCCGGTGACCATCGATCCGCTGGCGGCGCAATGGGTCAAGGCGAACGAACATCCTCTGGAATTGCTTATAGAAGCCTCCAAACGATCGCGGTTTTTCATTCCATTTGACGGTGGCAATCGGCCTAGCGTGCTCGCGTCGGTGCTTTTGCCGCACGTGGGGCTGTTTCGGGAAAGCGGCCGGCTCTTGCTGATGCGGGCGATGATGCGGCTGAACGCGGGGGACATCGCGGGCTTTCGGGAGGATTTACTGGCCACACATCGCCTGGCGCGGCTTCTGGGCCAATCCCCGACGGCGGTGGAGCGTGTGCAGGCACGGGAATCGCTGGAAATACCGGCGTGCCAAGCCGGGCGCGTGGCCGCCGCCAGCGGGAAGCTTTCGGCGGAGCAGGCGCGCTCCCTGGCGGCCGATCTTGCCGATCTGGGCGATCTGCCTCCGATGAGCGATACGATCGACGGCGAACGATTCATGGTTCTGGATGTGATGCAGACGCTGGCGACGATTCCACCCGATCGGGGCGCGGAACTGTTCAACGGAGTAATGGCGACAGATGCGCTGGGACCGCCGAACTTCTGGTTCCGCTTTGCCCCGCTGCCGTACGAGGCGGCGATGCGGCGCATGAACCATTGCTATGACGGTGCGCTGGCCGCCATGCATCTGCCGAACTATCCCCGGCGAATCGCCGCCATGAATTTGTGGGAGGAAGAGAATGCCAAGTCCTCTAGCGGCCTGTATATGTTTTATATCCTCTCTCCCAGCTTTCCGATGCGGCAACTGCTGCTTTCGATTGTTCGCATGGAACAGCGGGAAGAAACCGCTCGAACCCAAATGCGCCTGACGCGGATCGCACTTGGGCTGGCGGCGTACAAGGTGGACAATGGCGGCTATCCGCGCTCGTTGGAGGAGCTTTCCCCCGCGTATCTGCCGAAGGTTCCGAACGATCCATTTTCTGAAAGACCATTTGATTATGCCGCCACGTCAAAAGCCTATACGTTGAAAAGCGTCGGGGTGCACAGCGCAATTGTGGCGAATGTGCCGTAGCCGCTCGCGGGAATCAGACCCTCTATCAATTGGAGCAAATCTTATGGCGACCTGGACTCGGATTTCCAAACTGACTGTTATTACGATTATTATTTCACACCTATCACTCTGTTTCGGTCAGGAGAATAATCAGCCGTCGACCGAGCCGGCCGTTCTGGCCCTGGCCAATGAGAGCTTCGATCATCCGGAGCATTCAAGTGCCGGCTTTAAGTGCGGAATGGATCCGAATGTGACGAGTTCGGGCAAGCCGGCCCTGCTTCTTCTCTCGACGACCGCCAATCCCACGGCGGACGGTAACGCTTTTTGTCGAGTGGATGTCGCACCGTTTCTCGGGAAGCGAGTGCGAATTTCCGCGATGCTCAAATCGGCGAATTTGGCGAACTGGGGGGGAATCGGCATGGCGGCCATCGCCGAAAGCGGTAAATGGGTGCGATTCGACACGTCGAGCAATCAACTGCTGAACGGCGCGATTAATCGACCGATCCACGGCACGACCGATTGGTCCAGAATTGAAATTGTTTCGGATATTCCGACCGACACCTCGAAGTTAATGGTCGGCGTCCAAATGAAGGGATCGGGCCGACTCTGGATCGACGGAGCAAAAATCGAAGTGGTCGGAGAAGATGTCCCGACGACGGATGATCAAAACCCGCATCTCTGCAGCGATTATGCGCCGAAATACTCATTGGCGATGGACCCGGCGACAACTCGCGACGGCCATCCGGTAATCTGCGTGACGCCGGACACCTCACCTCGCGGAGCGCACTCATGGTACGGGTTGGTCGATCGCCAGCCGGATCAGTATCTGGGGCATCGGATTCGACTTTCAGCCTGGATGAAATGCGAAGGAACGAGTCAAGCGCATCTGAGTCTGGTCGCCGCGATGCCGGGACGACAATCCGACCGCGAAATCGACAATCAAGCAGGCCAGCCGGCATTTCGTCTCTCCACAGTTTGGCGGCAATACAAAGTGACCGGAAATGTGCCAGCCAACGCCCAATGCCTCACCGAGGGCAACTTTCTGTTCGGTGACGGGAAGGTCTGGATTGACGACATGAAAGTGGAGATCATCGACAATCCGGAGCCGTAAGGCCTGGCGTTTCAAGGTCGCTTCGCGTCGTCCATAGGCGCACTGCTGTAAACGTCAAGCGCCGGGAGGGCGTTGCCCTGGGCGTCGAAAAGGGCCATGTCGCCGCCGTTCCATTGGGGGCTGGCGTTGCGGCTGGGGACGGATTCGGGGTGCCAATAGATGACGCCGAGGCCGTGGCCATCGGGGGTTTGATGTACAGCGGAAACCAGGTCGGCGAGGAATTTCCGCTGGCCATCGGCGGAGATGGGCCAAGCCATGTTCTTTCGAGCCGACCATCGGGCGGCGTTCTTCCAAGGGTAGGCGGTTTCAACGATGACGATGTCTTTGTGAAAGCGGTTGGCGGTTTGGCGGAGATTGTCCTGGACGTTTTGAAGGGTGCCGTGCCAATAGGGGTAATAGCTTTGTCCGATGACGTCGTAATCGATTTTGTGCTCGGTCAGATGATCGAAGAACCATTGGGTGACGGGCCAATCGCCGCCGCAGTCGATGTGGATCATGATGCGGACGTGGTCGGAAGGCGTTGTGGCTTTTCGCACGCCGCGGGCGCCGGCGGAGAGGATTCGGCAGAAACGGTCCCACTGCTTGACGTCATCATAGGGCTCGGGTGGCTTGATGGGTTTTACGGTGCTGTCGTAAACCTTTACCGTGGATAAAGGGACGGCCACCTGTGCATCGGGCCAGAGCGTGCCGCCGGTGATCTCGTTGCCGATCTGAACGATTTGGGGTGGACAATCGTTCTTCTTCAGATCGGCGATCACATCAGCGGTGTATTTCTCAACGGCGTTTTCCAGGGCGTCAAAATCAAGGTTTTTCCACGCGGCGGGCTTGAGTTGGTGCTGGGGATCGGCCCAGGTGTCGGAATAATGAATGTCGAGGATGAAAACCGCGCCGGCGGAGGTGATCCGTTTGGCCAGGGCGCGGGTGTAATTCAGCGTGTTGACGGTTCCGCCTCGGCCGTTGGGATTTACAAAGAGGCGCAGGCGAAAGCAGTTCCAGCCATGGCTGCGAAAGATGGCGATGGCGTCGTCCGACTTGCCGTTGTCGGTGAATGGCACACCGCGCTGTTCGATCTGGGCCAGGGCGGAAATGTCCGCACCCAGCAGAAATGGCGAGGAGGAGGCGGGCTGGGTAGAAGCGGCAGGGGAGGAATTGGGAACCATCAGCAGGAACCCCATGAGGACGAGCAGCCGGAATTGGGACGAATTGCGGGGCATGGTACACCCGTGAAGCCAAAAAAAATACTGCGTGTCCGATAGTATATCGGACACGCAGTTTGTGCCCAAGGTACGAGGCACGCGAATCGGGGCAGAGCAGACTGCCCGCGGAGGAGGGTTAGCTATTTGACCATCCGCCGTCGGCGCGTGCCGAGCATAAGGCCGGACAAGCAGAGCAGACCGACGCTTGCCGGTTCCGGCACGGCGGTCACGGTGTAGAGGCTGGCTCCGGAGTTAAAGGTTGAGTTGGCGTCGGTCGCGGAGTCATAAGCGTTCGTCCCGAGCCAGGGATGGTAGGAATTATCCGTCTCCGCCGGGTAGCCCGTGCTGTCCAAGGCGCCATACGCGCCTTGTCCGATGGGGTTGGTGTAGGACGAGATGACGTCGAACAGAAAGCTGTTCCCGATGCTCAGCCCCAGGCTGCTCAGCGGAACCGTAATCGTGGCGAAAGTGGATCCGGTACCGCCCGCGGCATAGGCGGAGCCGCCGGTATGGTTCCAGCCGCCGCTATAGGTATAGGTGTCGTCACCCGACCCATAGGTATCGATCAGGGAGTTGACGCCAGTGCTGATACCGACGTTGGGTGCGGTATAAGGGTTATTGTTGAGAATGTGGTCGCCAATCGCAGCCTGCCCGGTAATCTGGAGTTCGACACCGAAGAAAATATAGGAGGCCATCGCTTGGGTGGAATTGATCGTAAAGCTAATGTTGCTGTTGTCGTTGGTGACCATCACGCTGCTAATCGCCCCACCGTCAGCGGGGGCACTGCCGTCGGCGGTGCCGGGGCCTAGGTAGACGCTTGCCGACGCGATGCCCGGAATCCAAGCCAATCCAGCGGCCAACGCAGCACAGCCCGTGATAAGAGAAGCCCGTCTTCGCATATTCCCTCCGAAATGAGTTTAGAAGTTAAGTCTCCGAACGCTTAACACGACTGCAATATATCTCAGGAAAAGCCGGCGTCTCTGGAGAATTGCGAATTAAAGCTCCGATTTTGCGACAATGGCGGCGGGCATGGAGCGGAATGGAGGGTTGGGCGGGTTATTCTGAGCGCTGCAAAGTCCGGTGATGGGGCCGAGGCCGGATCACGGCGGCCGCGGCAATGCCAATTGAGTGAATTAATCCTTCATATTTGCGACAAGCCGGGAAAATGGATAGACTCCCCGGCATTGGGAGAGACGAGCCGGGCCAAATTCGTTCACGTTGCGCTGGTATTGCCGACGGAGTTTGCGTACGCGCGGGGGGTGTTGCGCGGGATCATCGCGGCGACGCGCGAGCGCAACATGTACGCCGCGGGAATTCCGAGGCAAAAACGGATGGGTTTGCCGTGGCTGTTCCGGGTTTACCGCGGCATCTACGGGCACTCGAGCAAATTTCTCACCCGATGGTTCAAGGACTGGAACCCCGACGGGATCATCTGCCAGATCTATAGCGATCGGCTGGCGAAGGTTTACCGCGACACGGGCAAGCCGGTGGTGGAGTTGTTTGAAAGCCGGGCCAAATCGGAGTTTCCGCGTATTTTGCCGGACGACGTGGCGACGGGAGAGTTGGCGGCGCGGCATTTTCTGGAGCGAGGGTTTCGTCATTTCGCGTATTTCGGCGCGCCGTGGATGTTGTGGTCGCGCGAGCGCGAGGCGGGATTCCGGGCGGAGATCGAAAGAGCATTCCGGGAGCGCGCCGAATCGGGCCGGGCGAACGATTCCGGGCCGTTCACGTTCAAGAGCTATGGGTCGGTGGGGGACTCGGTTGCGGCCTTCGCCGGGCCAAACGAGCGCCGCGCGGCGGCAATGGGAGATTGGCTTCGGACCCTTCCCCGGCCCGTGGCGCTGTTCTCGGCAAACGATTCGTGGGGTTTTGAATTGCTCCAGGCGGCTCGCGAAGCGGGGCTGCAGGTCCCGGAAGACGTGGCCATCCTGGGCGTGGACGATGAAGCGCTGCTGTGCGAGATCGCGCATCCGCCGCTGTCCAGCATCCGCATCGGCGCCGAACAGATCGGACGAATCTCGGTGGCGCTGCTGGATCAATTGCTTCGGCGGAATCGTCCGCCTGCCCATATCCCGCGCGTTCCGCCGATCGAAGTGGTGACGCGGCAATCGACCGACGTATTGGCGGTGGACGACGCGGACGTGGCGGCGGCGCTGCGGCATATTCGACAGCATGCGGTGGAGGGACTGTCGGTCAAGCAACTGCTCGACGAGGTGGCGGTGAACCGGCGAACGCTGGAGCGGCGCTTCGTGAGCGTGCTGGGCCACACGCCCCTGGAGGAAATCCGCCGAATCCGATTGGAGCGGGCCAAAGTGTTGCTCCAGACCGATCTGCCGATTTATGAGGTCGCCCAGCGCTGCGGATTCGCAACGCCCGAGTACATGGCCACCAGCTTCCTGCAATCGACCGGCATGACGCCGACGGCGTATCGGCGGCAGTTCACGCCGCGCCCGCGCTGGCAGCAGTTGCCGCCGAATTGAGGGCGGTGCGGGATGTGGTCACAACCAAAAACATTTACCGCGAAGAAGCGAAGCAGCGAAGTTGCGCGAAGAAGAAAACAAGAATGGAGTTCAACTTCGCGAAACTTTGCTGCTTCGCTTCTTCGCGGTAACGCATTTGACCATAACCGATCGAGCGACAAAGCGGACGGAAATTGCGGGTAGTCAACGGAGAAAGCTGAATACAGCGGCAACTACTCACGCCGATGCCGGCGAGCCAAGATGCCCGCGGCGCCGAACATTAGAAGGCCCAACGTTGCCGGCTCGGGGACATTCGAAGTCGGCAGGGACAATCCATTGGCGGCGGCGAAGGCGTCGAGGGCCGCAACGTCGCCGGCCGTGTCGGCGCCGCTTACCCCCTGGTTGAAGTTCGCCGCCAACTCGTTGAAGTCGGCCGTGTTCACCAGGCCGTCGTAGTTGAAATTGCCTTGGTCCCAGCCGGTGATGCTCTGGTTGAAGTTCGCCGCCAGGATGTTGAAGTCCGAGGTGTTGACCAGGCCGTCCAGGTTGGCGTCGCCGAGAAGCGTATACATGATTTCGATCTGTCCGCTGGAAACCAAATGTGCGGGGTTGCCGGGATCGGCCGAATCCGCGTATCCGACGCCGTAGTTCGTGGAAGTGTAATGTGCCTCGATCGACGTAATGCCCGTCCCGCTCCACGTTCCGCCGTCATAGCCGGACTTGATGTAAGCGGCGATGGTCGTGATCGGATCGGAAGCGTGCCCGTAATTCAAGAAAAAGTGATTGTTATAGATATCGAACGTGCCGCCTCCCAAGACGGAAAGTGAAGACTGCTGGCTCGCGCCGGATTCCAAGGCTAATTGAAAATCGGCATTTCCGCTGATACTCAAACTCCCGGCGCCAAGCAGACCGTACATCGTTACGATTCCGTTTCCGCTTACGGACAACGACGTGTTGTTGGTAATTCCCGTGCTGCTTCCGACGTTAAGCACGTTGGGTAGAATTGTACCCGGTGTGAGTTGGACATACGCGCTTCCACCGGCGCTGCCAGCGGCGGGAGAGTCTTGCTCCACATTGTATTGGTTGTCATGCAGAATTGCCGTCGCGGCTCCGCCTGCCGCAGCGGCGCCGTTGTATTTCGAGCCGCCAGTTCCCCCATAAGCCTCGGCGATCAGCGTTGCGTTCTGCGGCCCGGTCGCTGTCGCCGTAGCCGCGCCACCGGCGCCGTTCGCGTAGAAGGTGCTATGGCTGCTCCCACCGTTGCCGCCGGTGGCGGTGGCGTGTGATGTCACTGCGTCCGGACCCGACCCGGTCACTGTCGCCGCCGCCGTCGCCGTCCCGCCATTTCCCGCGATCCCGGCACTTTGCGCATCGCCGCCATTTCCGCCCGTGCCCGCCGCCGAAACACTGGCGGCGCTTTGCCCCGAAGTCGTGCCGCTGCTCGAACCCGTCGCCGAAACGTTAGCAATCCCGCCAACTCCGCCGACTCCATCGCTCGCGCCGTTTCCTCCCGTTCCCAATCCGGTGATGGTTAGGTTCTCCGTCGCGGACAGATTCACGGTGGTCGTCGCCGCGCCACCGGCCGCCGTCGCCGCGCCACCACTCGTGCCTGCGTTCCCGCCGACCGCCTGGTAATAGGCGCTGACCAGCGATTCTCCACTGGTTCCCGTCGAAACCACCGATGAAGCCGCGCCGCCGCTGCCCGGCGTCGCCGTGTCCGAATTGCCGCCGTTACCGCCCCGTGCGATCTGCGCTAGATCCAGTTCTCCCGTCGTCGCTCCGGATAAAAAATTGCTGACGGATTCGGTCGCACCATTGCCCCCGGCCGCGCCCGAAGTACCGTTTCCTCCCGCGCCCCCATCCCCTTCCGCGTTGAGGATCACCTTCCCCGAACCTGTAAACGCCGACACGCCGGTGATCGTCGCTACCGCGCCCGCCTGCCCGGCGTACGCGCTTCCCACGCCCGCTCCCCCCGTGCCGCCAAGAGCGAACGCATACGCGCTGGCCGGCGCGGCCCCAAATCCCTGCGCCGATGCCCCAACCGTCGCCACTCCTCCGGCTCCCCCATTTCCCAAAACGCTTGATCCTCCCCAGCCGCCATACGCATTTGCGTAAGCATTCGCCGACCCTGCTCCCGATAAATCGTTGTCGGTGGCACTGGCCGTCGCCGTAGACGAACCCCCCACGCCCCCCGTTCCGGAAACCAGAACGTTTCCGCCGAACCCGCCGAAATAAATCTCGGTATTCGCCTGCGCCGAGGCGCTCACATTGCCCTCCCGGCTCAGCGAAATACTCGCGATCGAACTTCCACCGGCGGTGGCGCTGTTGTTGGCGCTTCCGCCGTCGCCACCGACGGCGTTATCCGTGCCGGTAATGTCCTGATGAATCGTCGCCCCTCTCCCACTGATGGTATACGCAGAGCTCGCATTACCCGCGGCGCCCGGGCTGCCGCTATCGGCGTTTCCTCCGCCGCCGCCCCATGCGTTCTGGAAGAACGTGAAGTTCGTACCACTGGCGGCCGGTACCGTGCTGAGGCTCACCGTTCCGCCGTTGCCCCCGTTCGCTCCGTTAACACCGGCGCCGCCACCTCCACCATAAAAATCGCCATTCAGCGTGGTCGTCCCGCCACTGGCCGTCGAGTTGCCCGACATTCCCGTGACCGTCGGCACACCGCCTGCCCCACCGCTGAATCCCGATCCGCTCCCCGTCCCGCCGCTGCCGCCACTGGCAGAGACGGTGGCTGTCAACCCATCACTTGTTTGATTGGTGACTGATGCATTGCTGAGCGTCGCCGACCCCCCTGCGCCGCCGTTGCCCGTCGCCGCCGCCGAGACCGAGCCGCCGTTGCCCCCATCTATCGTTGCATTCGCATCCAAACGCCCGCCCGGGAAGACGCTTCCGGTGGTCTGAAGAGAAATACTGCCGCTGGCTGATCCTCCGTTGCCGCCGCTGCCGCTTCCCAGGGTCACGTTGCCTCCATTGCCGCCTGTGGCCAGGCTTGAAGCGCCAATTCTACCACTGCTGCTGAGCGTGAGACTCGCCGTGGCAATGCCGCCGGCCGCGGCGTTGGCGTTCTGATCGTTTCCCCCATTGCCGCCGGTCGCCTGCATCGTTGACTCCACATTCGAGCCGCCGCTGGGAACGGTCGTGGTGAGAGTTGAAGTTGCCGATCCCGCGGCGCCCGCCGTTCCACCGTCGCTAGCGCCACCGCTACCGCCCGTTACATGCTGATCGAGGGTTTCGAACCCGTTGGGCGACCCGCCGGCGACATCGATCAGCGATTCGCTCGCCCCCGTTCCACCCGCGCCCAAATCCCTTCCCGCGCCGCCATTGCCCCCCGTAACCGTGGCAATGGAACTGTTATCCTGGTCACCGTTCGTGTCCACCTGGGAGGAACTCACCGACGAAATCGTGGCTACGCCGCCGTTCCCACCCGCCCCCGGGTTAGTCAGCGCAAGACCGTTGCCGGCATCGCCCCCATTTCCTCCCGTCGCCGTCGCCGACACGTCAACTTCATCGACGCCCACTCCGCTGGCCGATGCGCTCGCCGATCCCCCGGCTCCGCCGCTGCCGCCGCCGCCTAGTGATCCCTTGCTCGCTTGTCCCCCTCCGCCGCCGCTTCCACCGTTGCCGCCGGTCGCAACCGCGGTATCGTCGAAGTCGTAGGACGGATTGAGGTAGGTCGATTGCCCAATGCCGCTGACGCTCGCCGAGGCCGATCCGCCGGGGCCGCCGGCTCCCCCGGTGCCCCCCTTGGGCGCGGTGGGTGTGCCGCTTCCCCCCGCTCCCCCAGCGCCGCCGGTGGCGGTTGCGCTGTTCGTCTCGTCGGTGCTGCTCGCATTGGCAATTGCTCCGCCGCCGGCACCCCCGTTCTGCCCGGTGCCGTTAGCACCTGGATTTCCATCCAAGGAACCGGGAACTGCGGGTTCCGTGTCGGTCGCGCCAAACCCGCGTCCGCAACCTACACCGATTACGACCGACATCACCGCCATCGCCGTCTTCCGGCGGACCATTCTTCGTTCGAGCACCTTGCCTCCTTCAAAATTAATGCGGGCGATTCTAGGCGGGTACTTTGCTCAAACTCCACATAAATTATTAACAGGCGGTCCGAAGACGCATCCCTCCGAGATTATTTGACCACGCGGTGTTCCGTGACGCCGAGAAACGATCACGATTAGGCAAAACGACATCTTCATCGCTTTGCTTCAAGATAAGATTGACATGCAAGGTATTTGGCTGGTCTTAGTGGCTCGGCGGCCGCCCGCTCGAATACCTGCGTCGCCGCCGGGCGAATAAGCTCGTTCCGGTGAATATTGAAAGACCGAGGAACGCGGGTTCCGGGACACTGGACGTCGGTAAGGACAATCCATTTGCCGCGGCGAAGGCGTCCAAGGCTGCAATGTCGCCAGCCGAGGCGGCGCCGCTGACGCCCTGGTTGAAGTTGGCGGCCAACTCGTTGAAGTCGGCCGTGTTCACCAGGCCGTCAAAGTTGAAATCGCCCTGGTCCCAGCCGGTGATACTCTGGTTGAAGTTCGCCGCCACGATGTTGAAGTCCGAGGTGTTGACCAAGCCGTCAAGATTGGCGTCGCCTAACAGCGTGTAGGCCACTTCGATCTGGCCGGAGGACAGGCCGGCCACGACACCGTCCGCGCCGTCGGCATATCCGACGCCGTACAGTAGCCCATTGGTCGGCGTTTGTGCCGCCGTGGACATGATGCCCGGGCCGTTCCACGCGCCGCTGTTGTAGCCGGACTTGATATACCCCGCGATTGTCGTGATCGGGTCGCTGGCGCCGTAGGTGATGATGAGGTGGTCGTTGTTCACGTCCAGCATGCCGTTGCTGGTGATCGACAGCGACGTGAGGTTGATGGGGCTGGTGACGGCCGGGCCGGAGCCGCCGGAGACGCCGGTGGCCAGCTTCAGGGTTCCAGCGGTGATGCTCATGCTGCCGACGCTGAGGGCGACTCCGATGGTCACCGTATCGCTGCCGGATTTTGTGAACGCCCCGGTATCGACGATTTTCCCACCGGCGCCGCTGATGGTGTAGTTGCCCAGGCTGTTGTCGACGGTGACCGAGCCGGGGCTGATGGTCGTTGTGAGCGTCACGTTGTAAGCGTTGGGATTCGTGCCGCCGTTCGACGTGGCGTTGTTGGCGTCATTGAAGGTGACATTGTCGCCATCGGCATAGACCGTGGCGGCGGAGCCGTTGTTCCAGTTGTTGTTGATGATGTCCCAGGTCTGTCCGTCACTCGGGCTGGTGCCGCCAGCGTTGTTCCAGGTCAACTCGAGGGCAGATGCCACCGGTTCCAGCACGCCGCCGCCGCCAAGGGCGTAGGTCTGATCATCCAGATAGGCGTTGCCCGTCTGGCTTGGGTCATAATAGATGTTGAGGAGATCGCTCGGCCCACTGTTGTTGCTAATGGTGTCGGCGATGAAAGTCGAGAGCGAACCGCCGCTGTACCCATCCAGCAGCAGAGTGCGCACGTAGAGGGCTCCGGGGCCGTCGAAGTTCAGCGTGCTGCCGTCGGCGGCCAACTCCAGCGTGCCGATGGCGAAGTTGTTGGTATATCCGGCGTACGTCGGGCCGATGTCCACGCCAGGCCAGACGAAGGTGTGACTGTAGCCGCCCACGAGTTTCACCGTCGCCTGGCTCAGGTCAAACGTGGTGTTTTGCGTGCTTTCATTGGAGAAATTATTGCCAAGCACGATGGGGTTGCTCGACGTCGAGATGAAGGTGCTGTTGGGATACACGTCGATGGAGTTGGCGACGTAAAGCGAACCGGTACCGCTGATTTTGAAGAGACCTTGACCGCCGGGACCGAATGTTTGCGAGCCACCCACCACAAGATTGGAGTTCAAGCCTGAGACAACGCCGCTTCCGATATTGACGGAGCCCGCGCTAAGGAGGTAAGTGCCGCTGCCGCCGGGTGCGTACCCGATGTCGATATTACTGGTACCGGTTACATTGAAAGTTCCGCCGGTCTGGGTGAACGTGCCGGTACCGGCATAGCCAATAAGAACAGTAGAAAGTCCCACATAGTTTGTGCTGAGTACGCCGCCGCTGAGGTAGTAGGCGCCGTGTGAACCCGCATAAAGGCCGAGCTCAAGTTCCGAGCCCACGGTATTGGTCGTCCCCGCCTTTTGGTAGAAGTTCCCTGTACCGGAAACGCCGACGACTTCCGGATATTCGCTCGGCATATCGTTGAGCGCACCAGAGTTGAGGTTGTACGTACCGGACGATCCGACGCCGTAGCCAAGGCATAAATTGTAACCGGCCGAGCTGATCGTGTTGGTACCGCCGTTTTGATTGAAGGTTCCCGCGCCACCTAATCCTACTATCTGGAAATTAGCATTAAGAGAGCCGCTGTCGCTGAGGTTGTAGGCGCCGGTATCGGTGGCGTTATCCGCGACATTAAGTTGATAATTGACCGTGTTCATGCCGCCGCTCTGGGTGAAGGTGCCGTTGCCATTGCTTCCGCCGGAGCCGGAGTCCCCGACATCTTCGTTATTGCTCGTGAGATAATTGGCGGACATGAGGAGCGTGTTGGTCGCGCCACCCGTGCCACCCGTGAGGTTGATCACCACGTCACTGAGTGTTACCGAGTTGGGGTAATCATAGTTGACGGTGACGCCGGACGGGCCGGTGGTGGTGATGTCGGCGATGTCGCCGGCGACAGCACTGCCGGGGACGGTTCCCGGATTCCAGTTGACGGGATTGCTCCAACTTCCGTCGCCGGCAGCGCCGGTCCAGGTGATTTGGGCGAACCCGCGTGTGGGAGCAGCCGCGGAAACCCCAGCCGCGATCGCCGCTAGCAAAATCCCCGATGGCCGACGCACTCGCCGTGCGGAGCTTCCCTGTTTCATTTTCTCACCTTCCGAATGGTTGCCCGGTCAGAATTGCATGGCGAAGCGAAGCGCTCCGCTCGAAGCTGACCGGAGTCTATCAACGCCGGAACAGGAAAGCAAAAATATAATTGCACAATATCCCGTGCAAATTAGCCGCCAATGGGTATTTGCATCGGCCCGAGTTGTGGGGGTGAAGTTTTTTCGCCGCCAAGGTCTAACGCCAGCGTCGTCGGCCGGGCAACAGACCCGCGCACACGATTACGGCAATCCCAAACGACCCAGGCTCGGGGACATTCGAGGTCGGCAGGGACAAGCCATTGGCGGCCGCGAAGGCGTCGAGGGCCGCGACGTCGCCGGCTGCGGCTCCACCGCTGGCGCCTTGGTTGAAGTTGGCGGCCAACGCGTTGAAGTCGGCGGAATTCACCAGGCCGTCGTAGTTGAAATCGCCCTGGTCCCAGCCGGTGATGCTCTGGTTGAAGTTCGCCGCCAGGATGTTGAA
>Ga0209415_10011625_pt1 | contig 14795 bp, 14 predicted proteins | sample PeaSoiSIISIP2007_FD_187696 | JGI IMG/M metagenome (GOLD analysis project Ga0209415, IMG submission 187696) | Peat soil microbial communities from Weissenstadt, Germany - SII-SIP-2007 (SPAdes) (version 2) | ecosystem: Environmental > Terrestrial > Soil > Wetlands > Peat | place: Germany...
TCGAGCCGAGCCGGCTCTCGCACGCGCGCTCGCCGGCGACACTGGCAGGCGCCGGGCTGCTCGCGGCCGCGCTCCTCTATTTCGCGCCGCGCGCCCGTTCGTTCTGGATCTCGCTCGGCGCCGGGATCGCGGCCGGAGGCGCGGCGGCGACGCTCCTCGCCGGCGTCGCGTGGCGCGACGGCGTCCCGAACCCGCTCGTGCGCGGGGGGATCGCGTTCAACCTCGCCGACCTCGCCATCGGCGGCGGGGACGCCCTCCTCATCGGCGGCGCGATGCTCCATGCCTGGCGCAACCGCGACCGGCTGCACGAGCCTGTGTAGCGTTGTCCCCTGGAATCACCCGTTGGGGTCATTGTCAGCGGAATGGAGCGGACGATGATTCGCCCGCCAGGTACCTGCGGCTATCTGAGAAGGAGTGATCCAGTTGATTCGTTGGCGTCCCGCGTTCGCGGACGTGGAATCGAACTGAAGCATCGCCAGACAGACAGAAACGCCGGAGTGGGGCCGCCGAAAGGCGGCCCTGCTTCATGGTCCGGCGGCGACGGCCCGGCGCCTCGACTTCGGCGCGGCCGCGAGCTGCCCGCAGGCCGCCTCGATGTCGCGCCCGCGCGTCAGGCGTACGGTCACCGGCACGTGCGCACGCTCGAGCTCGGCCTTGAACCGGGCGATGTGATCGCGCGACGAGCCGTCGTACATGCCCGTCGGGTTGTACGGGATGAGGTTCACCTTGAAGTCGTCGCCGCCGAGGAGCACGCCCAGGGCGCGCGCCTGCTGGCGTGAGTCGTTGACGCCGGCGAGCATCACGTACTCGACGTAGACGCGGCGCCGGCGCAGCGCGACGTAGCGCCGGCACTCGGCGACGACGTCGCGTAGGGGATAGCGGTCGTTCACCGGCATGATCTGCGAGCGAAGATCGTCATCCGCGGTGTGCAGCGACAGCGCGAGCCGGATCGGCTCCTCGACCTCGTCGACGAAGCGGCGCAGACCCGGGAGCCAGCCGACGGTCGACACGGTCGTCCGCCTGGGCGTTATCCCGACGTCCGGCAGCCGCCGCGCCGCGCCCAGCACGGCGTCGAGGTTGAGCATCGGCTCGCCCATTCCCATGAAGACGGCGTGGTCGACCGGGCCGATGCGGCGGAAGTGCAGCGCCTGGTCGAGGATCTCGGAGGGGGTGAGGTTGCGGCCGAACGCCATCTGCCCCGTCGCGCAGAACGTGCACGTCAGCGGACAGCCGGACTGGGACGACAGGCAGAGCGACCGGCGGCCGTCCCGGTAGCGCATGAGGACGGCCTCGACCGGGTGGCCGTCGCCGGTTCGGAAGAGCACCTTGACGGTGCCGTCGCGCGCCTCCCGCTCGAGCTCGACCGACAGCGTCGAGAACGGGACGCGCTCGGCGAGCCGGTCGCGCAGCGCCCGCGGCAGGTTCGTCATCGCCTCGTAGCCCGCCGCTCCTCCGGCCGCCCAGGCCCACAGCTGCCCGGCGCGGTAGGACGGCTGCTCGAGCTCGCCGAGCGTCGTCTCCAGAAGCTCGAGATCCACGCGGGCACGGTAGCCCAGGGCATAGGTAGTTGGCCGTAGCGCCTATCGGCGGCCGAGCGGATGTACCTCGGAGCGCTGGAGGCGACGCTTACGACATGAAGATCGAAGAGATCATGACCAGCACCGTTTTGACCGTGTCCGCCGAGACGCCGCTCAAGGACGTCGCGCGGATGCTGACCGGCAAGCGGATCTCCGGCGTGCCCGTGTGCGACGCCGACGGAGCCGTGATCGGCGTCGTCACCGAGGCCGACATCCTGCGCAAGGAGCAGGGGTTCATGCCCGAGCCGGGCGGCATGCTCGGCTGGCTGTTCGAGAAGGCGGACGCGGAAGGAAAGCGCCTGCTCGCCCGGACGGCGGCCGAGGCGATGACCGCTCCGCCCGTGACGATCGCGCCCGACGCCTCCGTCTTCGACGCCGCCCGCATCATGACCACGCGGGGCATCAACCGCCTTCCCGTCGTGAAGGACGGCCACCTCGTGGGCATCGTCAGCCGGGCCGATCTCGTCCGCGCGTTCCATCGCACGGACGCCGAGATCGAGCGCGAGCTGAACGAGGACGTGCTCCTGCACACGCTCTGGGTCTCCCCTGCCGACGTCCACGTCTCCGTCGAGGACGGCGTGGTCGAGCTCGAGGGGACGGTCGAGAACCGCACGCAGGCAGAGCTCGTTTCCGCGTACGCACGGCGAGTCCCCGGCGTGGTCGACATCCACTCCGTGGTCACGTGGCGCGTCGACGACCAGGCACGGCGCATGGCCCGCATGCCGGCGCGGATCTAGTCGGCGATAACGGTCACTCGTACTGCAACGCCTCGAGGATGTTGAGGCGCCCGGCACGCCGCGCCGGAAGGATGGCGGCCACGATCCCGGCGAGGACCGCCGCGATCACGAAAACGACGAGCGTGATCCACGGGATCGTGAATGCCGGGTACTTGATCGCCTTCCCGACCATGAGCGCGAGGACGATGCCGACCGGGATCCCCAGCGCCGCGCCGATGAGGGCAGTGACGACGCTCTCGTGGCGGATCATGCTCCGCACCTGACGGCGCGTCATGCCGACTGCGCGCAGCATCCCGATTTCGCGCGTTCGTTCGTAGACGGTTAGCACGAGCGTGTTCACGATCCCGAACAGGCTGATGATGATCGAGAGGGACAGGAGAATGAACAGAAGGTTGAGGAGCATGTTGATTCCCTGCTCCTGGTTCTTCTTGAACTGGCTCTCAGTCGCGATCTTCGCGTCGGGGAAAGGCTTGAGGGCGTTCGTCAGCTTCGCCGTGTTCGCGGGTGTCACGCCACCCGCGATGTCGACGAAGGCGTAGACGTTCTGCGGATTCTGGTACTCCCGGTCGAACCGCTGCGCCGAGATGGTGACGTCGCCGTACGGCGCCCCGCCCTTCGGGGGCGAGTAGATCCCGCGGATGTCGAGGTTCATCGTGTGGCCCGTAGGCGTCTCGACGTGGACGGTCGAGCCGACGAGCAGGTGCTTCGCCTTTGCGTAGTCCTTCGAGACGAACGCACCGTTCTGGCCGAGCTCGCCCGGAGTCGCTTGGGAGCCGGCCTGCCACCTGACGGTGATGACCTTGCTGATGTCGCCCGAGACGCCGGTGACGCCGATGCGCGATCCGAACGCCTTGCCCTCGCCGGCGCGGACACCCGAGACGACGGTCACACCCGGGACCCTCTTCAGCCCATTCGCCGAAGCAATCGCGATCGGAGAGAAGTTATCGGTCGCGGTGAGCGCGTAGTCGCCCTTGAAGACGGAGTTGACGGCGTTCTCGAAGGTCGTCTTCAGCCCGGACGCGAGAACGGCCACGAGCGTAACCAGCGCGAGGCCGATCATGAGCGCCGCGGAGGCGGCTGCCGTCCTTGACGGGTTGCGCATGGCGTTGCCGCGGGCGAGCGCCCCGGCAGCGCCGCCGATCCGCGTCGCCGGCCAGCCGAGCACGCGCGCAAGCGGCGGGACGAGGACCTTCGCGAGCAGCGCGACGCCGAGAAAGACGGCGGCGGCGCCGATTCCGACGGCGAGCAGGCGCTGGGCGGTCGAGAGCGACCCGACGAAGAGCCCGACGAGCATGAGCGCCACCGCGCCGGCGATGGTCGAGAGCGCGACCGTCGTCACCGCAGGGCCGGAGAGCAGAGGCTCGAGGACGGCACCCTCGCGAACCGCCGAAACGGGCGCGACCCGCGTCGCCCGGAACGCCGGCCAGAGCGCCGCGAGCATCGTCACGACGATCCCTACCGCAAGCGAGACGACGATCGTCCGCGTCGCAAAGACTGTGCCGGCCTGGGGCAGGTCGATGCCGACGTGCACGAAGAGCGCGTTGAGCCCCTTCGCGAGGCCGAGGCCGAGGAACAGGCCCGAGACGGACGCGAGCGCCCCGATCACGCCCGCTTCCAACAGGACGGACGCCTGCACCTGGCGCTTGTACGCGCCAAGCGTCCTGAGCGTCGCGAGCTCGCGTGTCCGCTGCGTCACCGTGATCGAGAGCGTGTTCGCAATTACGAAGATGCCGACGAAGAGCGCGACGCCGGCGAACGCGAGCAGGAAGTCGTTGAAGATCGAGAGGAAGCCGTTCGTGTCCTTCGTCGCCTGCTGCGCCTCCGCCTGCGCCGTGCGCACCTGCGCGGTGGGCGGGAGGATCGGCTGGATCTCCTTCACGAGCTGCGCCGGCTTCACCCCGGGCTTCGCCGCGATGTCGATCCCGTCGAGCTTCCCCTCCTTCTGGAAGATCCGCTGCGCGGTGGGGAAGTCGAAGATCGCCATCGTCGCGCCGCCGAGCGACGAGACGCCGCCGATCTTCACGATCCCGGCGATCTTGTACTGCACGACTGGGCCGCGCGCGATGACGCCGATCGAGTCGCCGACCGCGTAGTGGTGCTTACTCGCCGTGTTCGCGTCGATGTCCACCTCGTGCGGCCCGACCGGCCAGGCGCCACTCGTCAGCTCGAGGGGGTTGAAGCGCTGGTCGCCCTTCGGGTGGACGCTGAACGCGAGCCCGGGAGCGCCGCCTCCGGAGATGACCTTGCCGTCGCGGCCGACGAAGTGCGCGAGGTCGTCGATGCCGCCGGAGGCGGCCGAGACGCCCGGCAGCTTCTGCACCTTTCCCAGGAGCGACTCCGGGAAGGACGGCGGCAGGCCGTTGTTCGAGTTGTTGTTGCCGAGCGCGTTCTTGCCGCTGATGACGGCGTCGGTCTTCGCGTACACGGTCGTGAAGACGGTGTTGAACGCGGACTTGATCGTATCGGTGAGGATGTATGTGCCGCTGATCATCGCCACGCCGAGGACGATCGCCAGCCCCGTCAGGAACGCGCGCAGCTTGCGGCCGAGGAGCCCCTTCAGCGCGACGAGGGTCACGAGCTCAGGGTGCTCATGACAGTGAGCACGTCTTCCGCGCTCGCGTCGGTGAGCTCCTTGACGATCAGGCCGTCGGCGAGGAAGAGGATGCGGTCCGCGATCACGGCGGCGCGCGCCTCGTGCGTCACCATCACGATCGTCTGGCCGTAGGAGTCGACCGAGTCGCGGACGAGCTGCAGGATCTCGCCGCCCGTCTTCGAGTCGAGGTTGCCGGTCGGCTCGTCGGCGAAGAGGATCGTCGGCTTCGTGATGAGTGCGCGTGAGATCGCGACGCGCTGCTGCTCGCCGCCCGAGAGCTCGGACGGCCGGTGCGAGCGCCTGCTGGCGAGGCCTATCTTCCCGAGCAGCTCGTCGAGCCACGCCTTGTCGGCCTTCTCGCCGGCGATCGAGAGCGGAAGCACGATGTTCTCCTCCGCCGTCAACATCGGCAGCAGGTTGAAGAACTGGAAGACGAAGCCGATGTGCTCGCGGCGGACCCTCGTCATCTCCGCGTCGCTGAGCTTCGTGATCTCGGTACCGGCGATCGCGACCGTCCCGCTCGTCGGCGTGTCGAGCCCGGCGAGCGCGTGCATGAGCGTCGACTTGCCGGAGCCGGACGGCCCCATGACGGCGACGAGCTCGCCTGCGCGGACGGTGAGCGAGACGCCGCGCAACGCGTCGACCGCCGTCGAGCCCTCGCCGTAGCGGCGCGTCAGGTCGTGCGCTTCGACGACGACGCCGTCGGTCCGCACCGTATCCGGCTTGCCGTATTCGCTCGTCGTCGCCACCCCGCCGCCACCTTAGCGGTTACCTGCGAGGAGAAAGCCGACGACGACGACGGCGTACGCGACGACGAGCAGCGCGCCCTCCCAGCGCTTAGTCTGGCCGTCCCGGATCGTTGCGCCTGCGAGCACGACCGCGCCCGCCATCGCGCCGAGCTCCTCCCACCGGAACGACAGCGGCAACTGGTGCGTGAAGAACAGCGAAAGAAGCATCACCACTGGGACCACCAACAGCGCGACCTGCGCGCTCGACGAGACGGCGATCTCGCTCGCGAGCTTCATCTTCCCGGCGCGGGCGATGACGATCGCGCCGCCGTGCTCCGCCGCGTTGCCGACGATCGCGACGATCACCGCGGCGATGAAGAACTCGCTCGCGCCGACGGCGGACGCGAAGCCGTGGATCGACTTGACGAGCAGCTCGCTCACGACCGCCGTCGCCAGCGTGGCGACGCCGAGCACCGTGAGCGCGACCGGCAGCGGCCACGCCTCCGACGACGCCTCCAGGCGCTCGAGACGCCGGTGGCGGTGCAGGTTGCGGCCGGTGACGGCGAGATACAGGACGAGGAGCAGCGCGGCGACGGGGATCGACACGACGACGGCCGTGTGCCGCTCCGACGGGCCCGAGTACCCGACCACGGCGGGGATCGCGAACAGGGCAACGGCGGCGCCCACCAGCCCGATCTGCGCGAGCAGCGAGCGGCGGTCGATCTCCTTCTCCGGGCCGACGAGCTGCGTCACGCCGAACACGAGCAGCAGGTTCGAGATGACGCTGCCGGCGAGCGAGCCGCGGACGACCTGCGGCAGGCCGTCGCCGACCGCGAACAGCGCGATGATCAGCTCCGGCGCGTTGCCGAAGCTCGCGTTCAGGAAGCCGCCGACGCCCGGGCCGGTGTGCTCGGCCGCGTGCTCCGTCGTCTCGCCGATCAGCCACGCGAGCGGGATGAGCGACGCGGCGCACAGGACGAAGAGCGTCGCCTTGTCGGGATGGACGGCCAGGTCGACGGCGATCGTGGCGGGCGCGAGGGCGAGCGACGCCCAGAGGATCCTTCGGCCCACGGCCCGGGTAGCGTAATGGCGCCGTGATCCGCGCGGTCCTCTTCGACTGGGGCGACACGCTCATGCGCTGGGAGTGGGACCCTGCGCTGCTCGACGCCGGCCACGCTGCGGGCCTGCACGCGATCGGCCGCGAGCCGTCGGCGGCGCTCACCGACCGCTTCCGCGAGGCGTACCTGCCGCTTCTCTGGATCCCCGGCACGCTCGAGGAGGTCGAGTATCCCGGCCTCGTCCGCAAGCTCCTCGCCGAGGAGGGGATCGACGTGGACGACGGCGACCTGGAGCGGTTCCTGGAGGCCGAGCACGTTGCGTGGCAGCCGGCGCGGATGCTCGCGACGACGACGCATGCTCTCCTGGAGGCGCTGCACGACCGCGGCCTCCTGACCGGGCTCGTGTCGAATGCCCTCGACCCGCCCGGCCTCCTCCACCGCGACCTGGAGGAGCTGGGCGTGACTACGCGGCTCGACGTCGCGGTCTTCTCCTCCGAGGTGGGGTGGCGGAAGCCGCATCCCGCGATCTTCGAGCGCGCGCTCGCCGCGCTCGGCGTCGAGCCGGCCGACGCGCTCTTCGTCGGCGACACGCTCGCGACCGACGTCGCCGGCGCGGCGGCGCTCGGTATGCACACGTGCCAGGCCCTCTGGTTCCGGGCCGACGAGGACGGCGGGGCGCCCGAGCCGGACTTCCAGGCCTTCACGCAGATGGACGTGTTGACGATCGTCTCCAGGCTCGGCGTTTTTGCAAGCTGAAAACAGGCGATCTGTCAAGTCTTGCGACGGCGGGAATCGTGCACCCACAATGTGGGGACATGAGCCACGTGTGGCAGCACACCGAGCCGGCCGTCCTTCCTCTCCGCCCTCAGGACGACGTCGAGTGCCGCGCCTGTGAGGTGCACTGCGACAAGGTCGTGTACCCGTCCGCCTGCCTTGAGCGCTCGTGCCCGTTCGCGTACGCATACGAGGAGCACGGCCACACGTTCATGGGCTGCATGCAGAAGATCTTCGAGGCGGAGATCGACCTCGACATGATTCGCGCCGCCGAGGCGCGGAGTGCCGGCTTCGGCGCGGTCAAGGCGATGCGCCGCCCGTTGCCGATGTGCCGCTCGGAGGTCGAGCAGTGCTACGAGGCGCGGACCGGCGAGCTCGGCTGCGTGAACCCCGAGTTCAACGAGCTGCCGGCGGGATCGCCGACGTTCCGAGTCTTCGCCCGTCTGGCCTAGCGTCGCGTACCAGCGACAGGAGGGCGACGCCGGCGAGCGGGCCAACGGCCGCCAGCGCGAACGCGAGGCGCCACGACGACGCGGCGACCGCGGCGAACACCGGCGGCACCACGGCGACGACGACGCCGAGCAGCGTCTGCTGAAAGCCGAGCGCCGCGCCGGTGCGGCGCGCTCCCGCGGCCTCGGCAGCGGCGGCGAATGCGAGCCCGTTCCACGACATGCTGAGCACGCCCGCGACGACGAACGCGGGCGCGAGCACGGCCAGCGGGCCGTCGGACAGCGCCGCCACCGCGGCGGTGGCGACGGCGAGCGTGAGGCCGATCGCGCGCAACGGGCGCAACCGCGTTCCGAGGCGGTCGGAGATGCGCCCGGAGCCGATGCGCGCGCCGATGGCGAGGACGTTGATCGCGGCGAGCAGCCCGGCGGCCGCGTGCGTCGACACGTGCCGGTGGTCGTGCAGGAAGAGGACGATGAATCCCGTGATGCCGATCTGCGACGTGAGGAACAGCGCCGTGCCGCCGCCGAGGAGCCACATGCGCGGGTCGCGCAGCGGGCCGGCGACGTCGGCCAACTCAGGCTCGCGCGCGGGGGAGACGCGCATGAATACGGCGGCGACGACCGCGCCCGCGATGCACGCGCCGCCCATCGCGAGGAACGCGGCGCGCGTTCCGCCCGCCGAAGCGAGCAGGGGAAGAGCGCCGGCTCCGAGCGCGCCGCCGATCGGGATCGCCGTCTGGCGGATGCCGAGCGCGAGCCCGACCTCGTCGGCGTCGAACCACGCCATGACGGCGCGCCCGCTCGCCGCGTTGACGCTCGCGCCGAGCGCGCCGGCCGCGATGAGCGTGCCGACCAGCGCAGCGAGCGTCGTCGTCGCCGCGGCGGAGCCGAGCGCGAGGCCGGCGAGCGTCAGCCCGGTCGCGATCACCCAGCGCTCGCCGAACCGGTCGGCGAGCAGGCCCCACGGCAGAAGCGTGAACAGCATCCCGATGCCGATGGCGGCCAGGACGACGCCGGTCGCGCCGAGCGAGAGGCGATAGTGCGACCGCAGGGCCGGCGCGAGCGCGGGCAGGCCGACGGACGCGACCGCGAAGCTCGCCTGCGCCGCCGTACCGGAGCCGAGGATCACCCAGCGGTAGCGCGTGCGTGCATCTCCTTCGCCTTGCGGACCTCGTCTGCGTCCGGCCCGTGGCCGGCCGGCCCGGCCGTCTCGAGGATCGCGGGGAGCCCCTGCAGGCGCGGATTGCCGAGGAAGACGCCGAGCCGCTCGCCGAGCACGCCCTTGCCCATGTTCGCGTGCCGGTCGCGGTTCGACCCGAGCGCCGTCGCCGAGTCGTTGACGTGCAGCGCGCGCAGCCGGTCGAGGCCGATCGACGAGTCGACCTCGTCGAGGCACGCGTCGAGCGCGGCAGGATCGGCCACGTCGACGCCCGAGACGTACAGATGGCACGAGTCGAGGCAGATGCCGAGGCGCGGGTGGCGGTCGAGGCGCTCGTGGATCGTCGCCAGCTCCTCGATCGAGCGACCGATCGTGCCGCCGGCGCCGGCGGAGTTCTCCATCAGCAGCCAGGTCTCGTCGGAGCAGAGCTCGAGCACCTGCTCCATCGCCGGCAGCACGCGCTCTAGCCCGATCTCGAGCCCCGAGCCGAGATGCGAGCCGACGTGGAAGACGACGCCGTCGGCGCCGATCCCGCACGCCACCTCCATCGTGTTGGAGAGAGCCGCGACCGACTTCGCATAGACGTCGTCGTCCGGAGCGGCGAGGTTGCAGAGGTAGAGCGCGTGGCAGACGACGCCGCCCATCCCGACCTCGGCGCGGCGCTCGCGGAAGCGCTCGAAGGTCGCGGGGTCGTGGTTCGTCGGCCGCCACATGCGCGGGCTCTGGGTGAAGATCTGCATCGAGTCGGCGCTGATCGCGACGGCGCGGTCGACGGCGGTGTGGATGCCGCCGGACGAGGAAACGTGCGCGCCGATCTGCATCAGCGGACGGTCAGGACGCGTTCCACCGCTCTACGATAGGCAGACCGTGAGCGTCCGCGTCCGCATCGCACCGAGCCCCACGGGCTTCCTGCACATCGGCACCGCGCGGACCGCGCTCTTCAACTGGCTCTACGCGCGCCACGAGGGCGGCGAATTCCGCCTGCGCATCGAGAACACCGACACGACCCGCGAGGTGGCGGAGGCGGTCGACCAGATCCAGGAGTCTCTGCGCTGGCTCGGCCTGGACTGGGATGGGCCGCTGACGTTCCAGCTCGACCGCACGGACGACTGCCGGCGCGTCGCCGAGCAGCTCGTGGCCGAGGGCAAGGCGTACGAGGACGAGGGCGCGCTGCGCTTCCGCATGCCGGACGAGGGCACCACCGGCTTCGACGACGTCGTGCGCGGGCGCATCGAAACCCCGAACGGGAAGCTCGAGGACGTCGTGCTCGTCCGCTCGGACGGCAGGCCGACGTACAACTTCGCCTCGCCGATGGAGGACGTGTGGGACGGGATCACGCATGTCATCCGGGGCGACGACCACATCTCCAACACGCCGAAGCAGATCAACATCATCCGCGCCGTCGGTGGGGACGTCCCCGTCTACGCGCACGTGCCGATGGTCTTCGGCATGGACGGCAAGAAGCTGTCGAAGCGGCACGGCGCCGTGGCGGTGGAGGAGTTCCGCACGGACGGATACCTCCCCGAGGCGTTGCTGAACTTCCTCGCGCTCCTCGGCTGGGCGCCGGACGGTGAGACGACGATCATGAGCCGCGACGGGCTCGTCGAGCGGTTCGCGCTCGAGCGCGTGAGCCCGAGCCCGGCGCAGTTCGACTACGCGAAGCTCGACTGGATGAACGGCGTGTACATCCGCGCGCTGCCGCCCGACGAGTTCGCGCATCGGCTCGTCGTCTGGCTCGGCGAGCAGGGCTACGACTGGGACGCGGAGCGCGTGCGCAAGGCTGCGCCGCTCGTGCAGGAGAAGATCGCCCGTCTCGGCGAGTTCCCCGACTTCGCCGGCTTCCTCTTCCACGACGTCGACGCGTCGGTGGACGGACAGAGCGAGGTCGTCCTCGCCGCCCGCGAGGTGCTCGCCGAGCTCGACCCGTTCACCGCGGAGGCGATCGAGGCCGCGCTGCGCGGCGTGGTCGAGCGGCTCGGTCTGAAGCCGCGCCAGGGCTTCCAGCCGATCCGTGTCGCCGTCACGGGCTCGACGGTGTCGCCGGGCCTGTTCGAGAGCATCGAGCTCCTCGGCCGCGAGACGACGCTCGAGCGGCTCAGCCGCGACTAGCGCCCGCTGGAAGATGCGCCGTGCCCGCCGCCGGAGCTGCGGTGACGGCGTCGGCAGATACACGTCGCTAGTCTCGTCCCCCCGGTGCACGGTCGAGGGTGGAACGGGCGGCTCCGCGGCCGGGGTACGGCGTAAACTCCGCGCCCGTGCCGGCCACAGTCCTCGTCGTCGACGACGAGCCCTCCATCCGCCTGCTCTGCCGCATCAACCTCGAGCTCGAGGGCTACGAGGTGATCGAGGCGGGCACGCTCGCCGAGGCGCGTGCAGCCGCCGCCGCGCACGACCTGAGCCTCGTCCTCCTCGACCTCCGAATCGGGCACGAGAGCGGCCGCGTCTTCCTCGAGGAGCTCCGGAGCCGCACGCCTCCCGTCCCGGTGGCGCTCGTCACCGGATCGAGCGAGCTCCATCCGTCAGGCGACGCCAGAGCGGAGGCGACGCTCTTCAAGCCGTTCACGATCGACGCGCTGCTCCGGACGGTGCGCGAGTTGGCGACCGGCTAATCTGCGGCCGATGTCGGCCACCGCTGTTCGCACGCCAGCCGAGTACGAGACCCGGCTTCGCGACTACTACTTCGAGCGCTCCGAGGAGGGCCGCGCGGTTCGCGTCGGCGAGAAGGAGGTCTCCGAGCAGGCGGCGATCGTCGCGCGCTACACGGATCTCTTCTCCGAGGCGCAGCTCGACGCGCTGCGCACCGCCGAGGCGGATGCGGCCGAAGACGAGCGCGAGCGGCTGTACCGCCTGCGCAAGACGTGCGAGGGCGGGCTCATCGCCGCGCAGCTCGCCGAGCAGGACGACGCGCTAGAGAACGCTGTCCTCGCCGCACGCGTCACGTTCAAGGGCGAGGAGATGCCGCTGCGCGCGGCGCACGCGCGTCTCGCCGTGCTCGAGGCGTACGCCGACCGCGAGCAGCTCGGCGAGCTCGAGCGCGCGGAGTCGGCGAAGCTCAACCCCGACCGGCTCGCGCTGCTGACGGCCGCGGAGGAGCTGGAGCGCGAGATCACCGGCGAGCTGGATCCGGTCGCGCGCGTCGAGGAGGAGAAGGCGATCTCGCTGCGCGAGCTCGAGCGCGCGCTCGTCGCCACCGCCGAGGCGACGACCGACGCGTACGGGCGCCTGCGCGACCGCTGGTTCGAGAAGCTGCTCGGGCCGGACCGCGACGAGCAGCCGTCGACGGGCCACGTCGCATACATGCGCCGGCTGTCTCCGCTCGAGTCGACGTACACGAAGGAGAAGGCGGTCGCCATCTGCCTCGCATCGACGGAAGCGCTCGGGTTCGACATGACGGCGATCCCGAACATCCGGCTCGACCTCGAGGACCGGCCGCAGAAGAACCCGCGTGCGTGCGTCATCGCCTCCGACCCGCCGGAGGTCGTCCACCTGATCACCCGCGCGCAGGGCGGCCTCGCCGACTACCAGGCGTTCATGCACGAGGCCGGGCACGCACTCCATTACGCGGGCGTCGACCCGAGGCTCTCGTACACGTTCCGGGCCATCTCGCGCGACCACGCGCTGACCGAGATCTACTCGTACGTCTTCGAGGCGGTGACGCGCGAGCCAGAGTGGCACGCCCTCCACTTCGGCCTGTCGGACGCGCAGGCCGAGGAGAACGCGCAGGCGACGCTCTTCCTCGAGGCGCTGCTCTATCGCCGCTACACCGCGAAGCTCAGGTACGAGCTCGGCTTCTGGTCGAACTTCGCCGAGGAGGGCGGACGGTCCCCGCGCGACTACGCGCAGCTGATCACCGCCGCCACGGGCGTGCGCTACGACCCCCGCAACTACCTCTCCGACATGGACGGCGGCTTCTACTCCGCCGACTACCTCCGCGCGTGGATCCGCTCGGCGCAGCTGCGCGTGTACCTCCAGCGCGAGGTGGGCGCCGACTGGTGGCGCAGCCGCGGCACCGGCGAGATCCTGCGCGCGTTCTTCGCGGAGGGAACGCGGCCGACGAGCGAGGAGATGGCCGCCCGGTTCGGCTACGAGCCGCTCGACACGGGCCCGCTCGTCGAAGACCTGTCCGCGACGTAGACACGACGAAGAACGGCGGAGGCCGGGCACGTGCCCGGCCTCCGCGGTCGAGGGGAGTGCAGTGGGGGCGGCCTAACCGCGGCCGCCGCTGAACCCGAGCGGGCTGAGGCCGTGCTTCGCACCTCCGAGGAGCGCCGCCAGCGCCAGGGCCAGCAGGAGGATGCGGATGAGCAAGGCGTACCGCATGAGCTTCACCTCCTCTCGCAGCTCAGAAGTGCACGTCGGCCAGAGTCGCGGCCGCCCGCCGATACCAGTGGGCCGCGCCGTCGGCGTCGCCCGAAGCACGGGCGACGTCTCCGCGCGCGATCCACGCGTTGGCGAGGTGGCTCGTCGATCCGAGAGCGGCGAACGTCTGCTCCGCAGCGTCGATCCACATGCCGGCGGCGGTCGTGTCGCCCTCGGCAGCGAGCGACTCCGCGACGATGAGCTGCCCGTTCCCGAGCTCGTCGCGGAAGTCGGGCCTGCCGGCGAGCATCTCGACGGCGCGGCGCGCACGCGCGCGTGCATCGGCCGGGCGCCCGGTCCGCAGGTACACCTGCGCGAGCGAGTTGACGGCCTGCGCGAGATCGGCGTCGCTACCGGCGCGCAAGGCGGTCTCGGTCGCGCGGAGGAGATGCGCCTCGGCCGCCTCGGTGTCGCCGAGAAGGAAGTGGATCCCGCCGAGGTTGTTGAGGATGCGCGTCATCGCCAGCGCGTCGCCGTGCCGCTCGTACAGCTGGAGCGCGCGCTCGGCGTGGATGCGCGCCGAGAGCCAGTCACGCCGGCGCTCGGCGACGAGCGAGACCTGGAACAGCGCGTGCGCCTCGGACGGTTCGTCTCCCGCGTCTAGGGCGAGCTGCAGCGCACGGTCCGCGTCGCGGCCGGCCGCATCCCAGTCGCGGAGGAACTGGTGGCAACGCGAGCGCCATTCGTGCGCGTGCGCGGCGAGCAGCGGCTTCGGCTGCTTCGCCCATCCGTTCGTGTCGAGCGCGCGCGTGAAGAGCTCGGTCGCCTCGGCGACGTTCGCCCGCTTGAACGCGACGCAGCCCTGGCGATACATGACCTCCGCACGGTCGGCCGCGTCGAAGTGGGGGGACCACGCGATGCGCTGCGCGCAGTCGAGCACCGTCTCGGCTTCGTCGAGGTTGCCGCGATACATCTCCGCCCAGCCGAGCGCGAGCTGGTGGCGCAGTGCGAGCGCAGGCTCCGCCTTGACGTCGTCCCACACGTCCTCGAGCTCCTCGACCGCTGCGTCGAAGCGGCTGGAGGCGATGAAGGCCTCGGCGCGCGCGAGGAGATCCGCACCCGCCGTCCCCGGATGACCGAAGGTCGTAACCGGGGGGAGCTCGTAGACGAGGGCTGCCGCAGCCATCGCCAGAAGCATCGGCCGGGTCGGCCCCGGCGTCGATTCTCGCTACCGCCTGACCGGCCTCACCCGTTCGATGCGGCGGATGTACCGGAAAAGGGGGTGGGCCGCCTTGCGGCGGCCCACGTCTACCAATCCGTCATCCCCCCGTCGCGGAGTCGCAGTTAGCCGGCGACCTTGGTGGCGCAGAGTGCGCCGGTGGTGACGGCGGAGTTGGTGCCGGTGTCGGTGGCGAAGCCGT
>Ga0209415_10011626_pt1 | contig 14794 bp, 13 predicted proteins | sample PeaSoiSIISIP2007_FD_187696 | JGI IMG/M metagenome (GOLD analysis project Ga0209415, IMG submission 187696) | Peat soil microbial communities from Weissenstadt, Germany - SII-SIP-2007 (SPAdes) (version 2) | ecosystem: Environmental > Terrestrial > Soil > Wetlands > Peat | place: Germany...
CAGCGCTATCAGGGGATCGATGCGAGCCGCCCGCCTCGCGGGAAGATAACTCGCCGTTAGCGCTACAGCAACCAATAAGAGCGAGATAACTAAGAAGGTGGACGGGTCAGTAGGCTCGACGCCAAACAGTAAACTGGAAAGCAAGCGGGTCAATCCAAATGCGCCGATTACGCCGGCGCCCCAGCCGATAAAGGTCAGTTTCAGCGCATCTACCAGCACCATGGCGAGCACCTGGCGGTGGTGTGCTCCGAGGGCCGTGCGGATCCCGATCTCTTTAGTTCGAGCTTCGACCGAATAGGAAAGCACTCCATAGAGCCCGATGGCGGCCAGGCAGGCGGTAAACGCGCCGAAGAGGCCCAGCAGCAGCATCTCGAATCTGCGCGTTGCCAAAGTGACTCGAAGCATTTCTTGCATGGTCTGAATCCGGTACACGGGCTGCTCCGGATCTAAAGAAGCGACGGCGGCACGGACCGCGCGGCTGAGAGCGCTTCGACCGGCGGAGTGACTCAGGGCACCCGGCCGCAGCACGAGATCCATCTGAGCCACAAACCGGCCTTGCGGATAGTGGATATAGATGTATTCGCCTGGCCTGGCATCCATAGCGGGACATACATCCGAAGCGACTCCGACGATCTCCGCGTGGATGCCCTCGGGCGGCCCGAATTGGATAGTGAGCCGCTTCCCGATGGCCGACTCACCGGGCCAATACTTACGCGCCATACTCTGGCTGACGATGACCACCGGCGGTGCGCCGGTACGGTCGGTCTCGCGGAAGGCGCGGCCCTGGACCAGATCAATTCCCATGGCCTGGAAGTAGCCGGGGTCGATGCGGCGGATATCGGCCTTCAGGGGGTGGCCGGCCGGCGGTTCCGGCCGTCCGTCGATCCGGAATGCGTTGTCGAAGCCACCGTCGGAAAAGGGCAGTCCGTCGATGGCGCCCACGGCACTCAGTCCCGGAAGGGCGCGGAGGCGGTCGAGCACCTGCTTGTAGAAGGCGTTCTGGCGCTCCACTGAGTCATAGCGGGTGGGCGAGAGTGCCAGCCGCATAGTGACTAATCCCTGGGGGTCAAATCCGGGATTGACTGCCGACACGCGGCGGAAGCTTTCGATCATCAATCCGGCGCCGATCATGAGGACCAGCGCCAGGGCGATCTCGGCGATCACCAGTGTGGTGCGGGCCGAGTAACTGCCGGCCCCGGAAGAAATCGAACGGTCACTCGATTTCAATCCTTCCTGCGGATCGGCCTTGGACGCGGCCAGCGCCGGCAACAGGCCGGAGAGCATTCCCGAGGCGGTGGCTGCCAATCCCGCAAAAGTGAGTACCCAGGCATCGATGTGAATCTCCGACGCGCGCGGGATCTCATCGGGGGCGAGTCTCAGCAGCGCGCGCACGCCCAATTCCGCGATCAAAAGACCGGCGGCGGCGCCTGCCAGCGCCAACAGCATGCTCTCCGTGAATAACTGCCGGATCACCCGGCCGCGGCTCGCTCCCAATGCGACGCGGAGCGCGATTTCACGCCGGCGCGCGATGGCGCGGCCCAGATTCAGATTGGCCACGTTGGAGCAGGCGATGAGGAGCACAAACCCTACCCCGCCGAACAGAATGAGCAGCGGCCCGCGGGCGCGTGCAATGGTGTTGTCGAGCAGCGGAACGACCGTGCCTCCCTGGCCGAGGCCGGTGGGGTGTTGACGCCGGATGTCGCGCACAATCCGGTCGACGTCCTGGCGGGCCTGCTGGATGGTGGTGCCGGGTTTGAGGCGCGCAATCACGCGCAGGTAGTAAGACTCGCGCCACCGCATGTTCTCGGGTGTGATTTTGCGCTCCAGCGGGAGCCACACGTCCACGTCGTCATCGAACAGGCGGAAGCCCGCCGGCATCACCCCGATAATGGTGTGGCCGCGGTCATCCAGCCGGATGTCGGCGCCGATCGCCGCGGCGCTGCCGCCGAAGCGCTCCATCCACAATGCGTGGCTGATGATGGCGACGCGCTCGGCGGCGGGCGAATCGTCGGACCCAACGAACAGACGTCCCGCGGAGGGGCGGAAGCCCAGCGCCGAAAAGAGGCCGGCCGACACCAGGCCTCCCTTGACACGGTCCGGGACTGCGCCGCCGGTGAGATTGTAGCTGGTGGTGGAGAATGCGCCCACTTGTTCGAAGCTGCGGTTCCGGTCGCGAAGATCGAGGTAGTTGCCGGGCGAGAAGCTGACCGAGCCCGGCGGGTGGCCCGGCAGATTGAAGGGGGGGTTGGTCTCCCAAGCGGTGACCAGGCGATCCGAATGGGGATAGGGCAGCGGCTGCAGAATCACGCCGTTCACCACGGTGAAGATGGCGGTGGTGGCTCCGACGCCTAAGGCCAGGGTCGCGAGAGAGACGAGGGTGAATGTGGGAGCGGCCTTGAGGACGCGCGCGGCATACCGGATGTCGCGGCCGAGGGTCTCCAGGAATGCAATGCCGTTCATCTCGTAGACCTCCTCACGGATCTGGGTGGGGCTTCCAAACTTCAAGTGGGCCGCGCGGCGGGCGGATTCCCGAGACATGCCGCGGGCGATGTTGTCGTCTGTTTCGAGGTCCAGGAAGGCCTGGAATTCGCGCGCATGGTCGCGGTCGCGGTGGGTGCGATGGAAGAAACGTCGCCAGCGCATTGATTTACTCCACTAGACGTTCGAATTGAGCAGCCGTTAGTAAAAACCGATATTCTGCCGGCGGCATGACCGTTGTCTACTAGCGATTCTAATTGAGCGCCGTCCCTGGCCATCGCCCTTCTCCAGCAGCACGTAGCCCAGGTTGTTCAAGCTCAGCAGAAGATCCGGGTGGGTGTTGCCCAATTCGGCGCGCGCGGCCAGATATACCGAGCCCATGCCCCCTTCCCCCAGGGACTGGACGATTCGATATGGGCCAATGCGGTCTCCGGGCGCGGCCGAGGCCGCCGCGGCCACCTGGCGCGCCGCGTCTTCGAGCGGCCGCTCGAGGAATCCGAAACTGTGTTCAGCGGACTGCAGCAGGGATTCCAACTGGCGCTGGAGGTCGAGGTCGCCGCCGCAGGCCTGTTCGAGAAATGCCGGGCGGGCCGAGGGATCGAGGTCACAGGCGGCGTGAAATAGATCGTCCAGTCGCCGCCAACGGTCGGGATCGGCTGCCGGTTGCATGTTCAGGCCTGCGGTGGCATTGGGATCTGTATCAGTATAAGCGAGCTTGACAGCGCAGTCATCCATTGGTAATCTACACCTAGATTACCTATGCCTAAGACGGAACTGGTTCCCGGCACGCTGGTCATGTTGATTCTGCGGGTGCTCGGGCAGGGGCCGATGCACGGGTACGCCATTGCCCAACGCATCCGCCAGCTCTCGAGCGACGTGCTGACGGTGGAGGAAGGGTCGCTCTACCCCGCCCTGCAGAAGATGCTGCTGAAGGGATGGGTGAAGGCCGAATGGGGCGTTTCCGATACCAGGCGGCAGGTGCGGTCTTATCGCCTCACGGCCGCCGGGCGGAAGCAACTGGAGCTGGAAGTGGCGGAGTACGGCCACGTGAACCGTGCGATTCAAGCGGTTCTCAAAATGGCATGAAGGAGCGGATTGATGGAATGGCTCAGGCGGATCTGGTACCTGCTCAACCGGCGGCGGCTGGAGCGGGAAATGGAACGCGAGATGGCCTGGCATCGCGAGATGATGGGCGAAATGATGTGCGGCCGGAGGTTCGGAAGCGAGCTGCGCCTTCGCGAGGACGCGCGCGAAGTCTGGGGATGGACGTGGCTCGACCGGCTGTGGCAAGACCTGAGCTGCGGCGCGCGGGTGTTGCGCAAGTCGCCCGGGTTCACCGTCACGGCGGTGCTGGTGCTCTCGGTGGGAATCGGAGTCACCCTGACCGCGGTCCGCGTACTCTTGACCGAGCTGAGGCCGCCGGGGATACCGAATCCGGAAACCCTGGTTCACCTGACGCGGCGCTCGCCGGCCGGCCACGATACCACGGTCGCGTACCCGATGCTGGAGTTTTACCGGGCTCGCGCGAAGTCGTTTCAGTCCGTGATGGGGCGAGTCGATTCGACTGCCATGGCCGGCGATGCCGCGGAGGCGTCGGCCCAGACCGGAGTTTCCTTCGTCACGGCGAATTATTTTCTCGAAATGGGGATGCGGGCGGCGTACGGCCGGCTGCTCGATCCAGCCACAGATGAAGCTCCCGGCGCGGAGCCCGTGGCGCTGCTCAGCCGGCAGCTTTGGGAGCGGCGATGGGGCGGCGACCCGGCGGCCATCGGCAGCACCATCCGGCTGAACGGCAAGCCGCTGCGCATCGCGGGCATCGTGATTTCTCCGCGGGAGAACAACGTCTGGGTGCCACTGGTGAAGCAGCCGTACGTTGTCGAGGGGAGCACCCTGCTGTCGGATTGGAGCGGCGGCGTGCAGGCACACGCGCGTCTCAGGCCGGGTGTCAGCCCACAGGCATCGGAGCAGGAGACGAAGGCGCTGGCGGCAAGCCTGCGCGAGGAGCGTCCCAAGGACATCATGCCGGGCGAGTGGCTGGACGCGAAACCGGCGGATCGGCTGGACTTCGAGAATGCGGCCGCCGCGGCGATAGCAGCTACGCTGGTGCTGCTGGTCCTGGTGGTGGCGTGCACCAACCTGGGGATCCTGCTGCTGGCGCGCGGAGCGGCGCGCGAGCGTGAGGTCCGGATTCGCATGGCGCTGGGGGCGGGCCGCCGGCGCGTGGTGCGCCAGTTGTTCACCGAAAGCCTGCTGCTGGCATCGCTCGGCAGCTTGTGTGCTTTGCTTCTGAGCTCGACCGCGATGCACATGCTGGAGACCCGCTTCAGCCGCGCAGAGCCTGTCCCGGCGCACGTGGACTGGCGCGTGGCGGCGGCGACGATGACCATCGGACTGATCGCGGCGGTGAGCTTCGGTCTGGCGCCGGCCTTGCGGCTCACGAGCGGGGCGCCACGAGCAGGGCGCGCACGCACCGTATTTCTGACGCTGCAGGTGGCGGCCAGTTGCGTGCTCCTGATGCTGTCCGGATTGCTGGTTCGGAGCTTCGAGCGGCTGATCGCGACGGACCCGGGGTTCGACTACCGCCGGATCGCCGTGATCCAGCCGGGCTTGAGCGATCACGGTTACCGCGACGCGGCGGCGCTCACGTACCTGCGGAATTTGCGGGAGCGGGTGCTCGCGATTCCGGGGGTGGAGCGGGCTTCGGTCGTGTGGCTGGCGCCATGGGGCAACGTGTACAGCCAGACGAGCCGGGGCGGCTACCGGATGAGTCTCAATCACGTGGATGCGGAATTTTTGGAGACCTTGCGGGTGCGCCTGGTCCGCGGGCGAAATTTCGAGCCGGGGGAGCGCGATGCCGCGATCGTAAGTGAATCGGTGGCGCGCTGGCAATGGCCGGGGGAGGATCCGCTGGGCAAGAGACTGAAAGTGGGGAACGGGACCGTGATCGGAGTGGTGCGCAGCGCGGGAACGTTCAATCTGCGTACCGAGGACACGCTGGGAGCGTACTTCCCCCTGGCCGCGGGAGACGCGCCGGGATCGTCGCTGGTGGTGCGGGTAGCGGGACGTCCCGAGGACTACGTGGGACGATTCCGGGCGGCGGCGAGAGGCTTGGACGAGAGACTGCAGCCGAATGTGCACTCACTCCACAGTCAGTACGACGAGGCCATCGGAGACAGCCTTCGGTTGGCCGAAACCGTCGGCGGCCTCGGAACGCTGGCGACCCTGCTGGCGGCCATCGGACTGGCGGGACTGACGGGTTACACGGTGAGCCAGCGTACGCGGGAGATCGGCGTGCGGATGGCGCTCGGCGCTCGCGGGATGCAGGTGGTGCGGGCGGTCCTGGCGCCCATGGCGCGTCCGGTGGCGATGGGATTCGCGGGAGGGATGCTGGGGGCGGCGGCGATTGCGTCGGCGCTGCACAAAGAGATTTTCGGATTGCGGGTGCTGGATCCGCTGGCGTATGGGCTGGCGGTTGCGCTGTTCCTGGCGGTGATGGCGCTGGCAGCGTGGGCTCCGGCGCGGAGGGCCATGCGGGTGAATCCGAGTGAGGCGCTGCGGCACGAGTGAGGGAGGTGGGACAGACGATCGGTTTGTGTCGTCTGTCAACCCGCTACTTGGCGCCGTAACCGGCAGGCAATACTTTGTGCGGGTCGACCCGCACCACCAGGTACACAATCTGGTCGGACACGATCTCACTGAACCAGTGCGGCGTGTTGGGCGGGATGATGACCACATCGCCGGGACCAACCTTTCGGCTCACCCCATTCTGCACCGTTCCGCCGCCGGTGCTCGGACCGTTGAGCACCTTGACCACCATGCCTTCGGGCGGAGACTCGCGCGGGTTCTCGATGCTGCCGCCGGTGACCAGCGTCGCGCTGCCCTCCATGATGTGGTAGATCTCGGTGATCTGGCTGTGTTCGATGGCGCCGCCGGCGGGGCGTCCCGCGGTCTTGGCCCGATGCACGACGCCGATGCCGACATTGTACTCGTCGTTGACGCTGACCACCCGGATGGCATGGTCGCTGACCGCCGCCGAGGCGGTTTTCTTGACGGTAGCCTGGATGTCGTCGTTGGTCACGTCGGTGGCCGTTCCGCGCGGCAGGTGCGGCGTCTGGGCGTAGGCGACGCTCGGGACGAAGAGAAGCGCGATCAGGTGAATGTTCCGCATGGTCCCTCCCTTGGAAATCTATTCTACACGGAGCGGGCTATTGCCAGAACCGATTCCGCCCACCGCGCCGATGGGCCGGGGCGTTTTTCCGGTCGTATCCCCGCTCACGGGCGCGGAAGGCCACCTGGGTGGCCAGCGCGACGCGCTTCTCGCGGGTCTCCGGACGGACGGCTTCCTCGATCCACAGGATGATGTGGTTTTGCTTTCCGACGGGAAGCCCTGAGAAAGTCTCGTGCAGATCGGCCTCCCTGAGGGCCAGGGCGAGGTCAGGGGGCAGTGGGAATGCGGGCGGCTTCTCCGGCACCGACAGCACCACGCGCACCAGGTCGCCCGGCTCGATCTGCAGCTCGCCGCGGGTACGGGCATTCAACTGAAGCCGGTGCCTTCCACCGCCCATGGGAACCAGGCTCGCCTGGATCTCTGTGTCATCTCCCAGCGTGGCCACGATCGGCACGGGGCCCCGGCGGCCGATAGCTGCGCTGACATCCTCGGGAATCTCGAGTAAGTACATGGGCGCGCCGCCGTTGCGCTTCACCAGGGGAACTGTAAATGCGAAGCGGCGGGGGCCACTCCTGCCATGGCTCCCGGTGGGTGGTCCAACCATGCCGGAATTGTAGCATCGCAGAACGCACTAGTATCATGACCGCGAGATTCGACGCGAATCCGAAACCGCTCGCTAACGCTCGCGGCTCTGTCCGTAGCCCCGACCGGTGAGGGAGGGGCTTCCACACTAAGGTATCGAAACGCCCGGCCGAAGACCTAGTTTTCCGATGGCTCTTCCAAATGATCCACGACCAGCACGTCGACAGGGCCCCTCTCCGAAACCAACTTCAAGCCGAGCTGCTCCTGAAGCGCGGTAAAGATAGAGGGTGGTCCCGAGGTATCAGGCGCCGCGGCGGGCAATCGATCGCCGGCGACATCCGCCGAAACCGGTTCCAGCGTCCAGGTCAGCTCCACGTCAAAGTCCCCGGTCAGCCCGGTCTTATCGGCCGTGAATCGACTGACAAACGGCGCCAGGCTGGTGGCGAGCTGTGTCATCGGGATAGCTTTACCCGAAAGAGCGCCGGGGCCAATTCTGGTGGCGCAGTTCGGTGTACGGCCCGGTTCCGGGGGTGGGTGAGGGCCGGCCCGCCAGGCAGCGCAGTCAAAAGCCGACTTAGTCAACTGCGGCCCGAGCTTCCCATCGCTTCTGGCGAGGACCAGCGCAAAAATGGGCAGCTCGCGCGTCTCGTTGTGAACCGCCAGTTTGAATCGGTCTTTCAGCAGCGCTCGCAGGAGTGCCTGTTGTGGCGGCGCCGGACTATCCTCGACTTTAGCGGCGATATCGTAGCGCCTGGTCGAAATCCAGGCCGGTGCTCCAACCAGTTGATAGGGCTGGATGCGGTATGCAACGCGGAGCAGTTCGCGCACCGTAATCGCGGTAGCGGTCAACCGGCCGCCCGGGGAATACTCGGACAAACCGCGGGCATCCACGGCGTTGTTGGGCTTGACGGAAGCGACGTAAGAGAATGGCTGGGCCGTTGCGGATGGCGTTTGCGCCTGGCTCGCAGGCGCATTCCAGAGACCGATGGCGATGGACGCGGCCGCCGCCAACAGGAACTTCCTTCGAAAATCGCGGTTCTGCGCGATGCGGGTGAGAATCATCAGGGCATTCCGCTCTATGCTGTAAAACCAACAGCGTGCTGCAAAAATACCACTAGTCGCGGTGGTTGTCAACCCGCAGATCGGCGGGCCTTCCACGGCCAACCCGGCTTCCACGCCGTAGGCGTGGGGGTTGGTCCTCGGATCGGGCGGCACAAATTGAATCGATAGACTCGCGTCCACCGCAATTTCTGCCGGATGCGCAGGCCACCACCAGCGGGTCTTCCGAACGCGTTGGAATCGCCTGCGGCAGGAGTGAATTTGAGCCTTGGCTCAGCATCAGCCTGGCGGCACGAACGGGTTCACGACCTCGAGCCCGCGAATAGCACGGCCCGGCAGGTCTTCGGAGTAGAGGCGCGTAACACCACATTCCAGGCAGGCCGCGATGATCATCGCGTCCCAGAATGAGCATCCGTCCTCTGCGTGCAGAATGCGAGCGCGTTCTGGAATTCCGGCTGTCGGCAGCACGAGAGGGAAGAGACTCAGATAGTCTCCCAGGCGGCTCCACGCGTCGACCACCGTGAAGCCCTGGGCATTCAGCTTACGCGACGCAGCCACGAATTCACACGCGACCTGCCAAAGCAGCACACCATCGGCGGCGTTCGAAATGAGATCGAGCGCGGTTTGCTGTCTCTTCAGATCGGCTCTGTCACAGGCGTAAATGAGGATGTTAGTATCAAGGGCGATCATGAAGTTCGTCCCGGGAAGGCAAGCGTTCACGGGAGAAGAAACTCATTCCCTGGATCCCCAACAGGAGCCGATCAAGGGCTACGGACCGGTCCTCGCGCGCAGTCTCATCGTCGAGAGCCTCGACGATCAGGCGCACGCGCTGGGCCTCACGCAACGCCAGTTGCTCCTTGGGCTTGAGTACACCGTGTGTGTAGATCGCCTCCGTAACCTGAGCCATTGTTCCAGTCCCCTGTCACTAGATTAGCTCGCCCAGCTCGTCCCATCAAGTTTCCGTGCGGCGCGGTTCTCAGAAGGATATCGTCCGATGGGCCCGTTTGTCCCGAATTGAAGCCGCCGGCCCGGCGCTGAATCAGTCCTGTTCCGAGAGTCCATCCATCCGGCGCGCCCTGGCGGGCTGCGCTAAAACATCGGAAACCAGGCCGGCGACCTGTTTGGGGAGGAACGGTTTGGAGATCCGAAGACAGTTATCGAGGTGGGCATTCTTCACAGCCGGGATCGAAAGCCGACATCAAGATAAACCGGCTGTTGGGGCATTTGACCGCCCGCCTGCGAGCCAGTTCGTGCCCGTCTATTCCAGGCATGACGACGTCGGAGATTACGAGGTCAGAGCACGGCGGTGATGCGCATATCTCGATGGCTGCTTGCGCGTTGCTGGCAGTATGGACTTCATGACCCGCCCGAACCAGTACTTTCCGCAGCAGGTTTCGGATCGGCTCTTCGTCATCCACAACAAGGACTCGTGGCATTCCCCCCTCCGAACCCCAGCCTGAACCAGGTAACAGGGCTTATGATACCTAAAATATCTAAGGTCAAGGCGCATTCCGGAATCGAGGAATTCTCTGGAATTCCGAAGCCCGGTAGAATTGCTGTATGGCCGAGGCGCGCGTGCGGTTCTACGCCGAGCTGAACGATTTCCTTCCGATGGAGCTGCGCTTCCAGGAACTCTCCTATGGCTTTCTCGACGTGGCCACGGTGAAGGACCGGATCGAATCGTATGGCGTGCCGCACACCGAAGTCGACCTGATTCTGGTGAACGGAGAGCCGGTCGATTTCACCTATCGCGTCCAGGATGGCGACCGCGTGAGCGTGTACCCCGTCTTCGAGGCCTTCGATATCGCAGGGCTGACTCGCCTGAGGCCTGAGCCGCTGCGCGAGCCGCGCTTCGTTCTCGACACGCACCTGGGCAAGCTCGCGGCGTACCTGCGCATGGTGGGGTTCGACACGCTCTACCGCAACTGCTGCACCGACGAACAACTGGCCGCGGTCTCGCGGGACGAGCGGCGGATTCTGCTGACGCGCGATGTGGGCCTGCTCAAACGCAGCGCCGTGACGCACGGATACTTCGTACGCGAGACCGATTCGCGCCGGCAGCTCGCCGAGATCGTGAGGCGCTTCGACCTGGCGCGCCTCATGCTCCCGTTCTCGCGCTGCATGCGCTGCAACGGGGCGCTAAGAAGCGCGGCCAAGGAAGAGGTCCGCGACCGCATCCCGCCGGGCGCGGCGGAGTTGCACGAGGAGTTCCGCCAGTGTGGGGAATGCGGCCGGGTGTACTGGCAGGGCGGGCACTACCGGCGCATGCGGGAGTGGGTGGAAGCGCTGAGATTCCAGTGACATAGACCACGTTGGGGGTTTGTAACTGCGGACCGGCGAAGGGCCACCGGGGTTCGACGACGAATTCACCACCTGAATTGCGGGAAGAACTGCACTGTCGTAGATTCGGAGAGTCCAACCACGACGTTTGGGTGTATACTCAGCCTAATCCGGGCGCCAAAACGGATATCCAGGGTGAGGGCACGGTCGTTGCGGCGACCCGAGCTTCTCTTTCGAGGAGGATGGAAGACTATGCCTTTTCCAAAAGGGGCCCGCTTCGGAGCGGTTGAAACAGTGTTTTCCCGGCTGCCGTTTCAGCCGACGGTGACGCTAACGAGTCAGCGGGCAAGTCGCGGCGCTGTCCATTTCGCGGGGTTGATGTTTTGGCTGGGCCTCGCTGCGGCGTGTAGTGCTCAGTCTGTGCCTGTGGGCGTAGCGCCGGCATCGGGCAGCGGAAGCGCGCAGACTTTCACGTTCGAGTTCTCGAATCCCTCCGGAATCGTGAATGTGCTGATCAACCACGTTGCGGATCCGCGGTTCGCATGCGACCTGGCCTATTCGGTGACGTCTGCGACGCTGAATCTCGTGGATGACTCTGGGGATACGGGTGGACCGTACGCAGGTTCGCTCCCGCTCGGGAGTTCGAGCACCATCCGGAACAGCAATTGTTCGGTGAATCTGGTCTCGGCCGTGGGGAATGGCGCCGCGCTGGCGCTGACGCTGAACATCGCGTTCAGCCCGAGATCTGGCAACCACCTCATATATCTGGCCGCTGGCGACCAGAGCCAGGGGAATACGGTCTGGCAACCGTTCGGCGTATGGCAGGTGCCCTTCACACCGGCTGGGACGATCAGTGTGACGGGCGTAAATCCGGCGCGCGGTGCGGCGCCCCCAGGTACGAGCCAGCAGTTCACTTTCACATTTGCGGACACCCAGGGGGCGGCCGACATTGGTGTCGTGGATGTTTTGTTCGTGAGTCCCGCCCGCTTCCAAGCCGGTCCGTTCGCCAATTCATGCTATGTGGTCTTTGTTCCCAGCGTCAGCACGATTTTTCTGATAGATGATGCGGGTGACTCCGGCGGACCATTCGCAGGATCCACTGTGCTTCCTAGCTCGGGAACGGTGTCAAACAGTCAGTGCTCGATCGCGGGCACGGGGAGCAGCGGGAACCCGCTGGCGCTGACGCTGAATATCACGTTCAAGGCAGCCTTCAGCGGCAACTGGGCCGTGTACTCAACCGCTCGCGACAAGGTCGGAGGCAACAACACGGACTGGCAGCCAGTAGGAACCTGGACCGTGGGTGGGTCGCAGTCTGGCGGCGGCGGTAGCCCCACCCCCCCCACGATCACCGCGCTCAGCCCCAGCTCAGCTACCCCCGGCGGGGCCGCTTTCACCTTGACCGTGACTGGCATCGGGTTCGACGCCAGCACGGTGGTGCAATGGAACGGAACGAACCTCGCCACAACCTTCGTCGGCGCCATTCAGGTGACGGCAGCGGTTCCGGCCAACCTGATCGCCAACGTGGGAACGGCCATCATCACCGTGGTAACGGGCGGAGTCGCCAGTGCGGCCGCATCCTTTACTGTGAGCGCCCCACCGCCGCCAACGCCGCCCTCGGTGGGCGTACCGAGTCCCGCCATGGGCAGCGGCAATTCCTCCAGTTTCACGTTCACTTTCACCGACCCTCGCGGATATCAGGATCTGGACGTCGTCAATATACTGGTCAACAATGTCCTCGACGGCCGACACGCCTGCTACCTGGCGTACTCGGTGCCGTCCAGCGTCTTGTACCTGGTCGACGACGCCGGCGACGGCGGCGGACCATTCGCGGGCTCCGTGGCTCTCGGCAGCACGGCCCCCATTTCAAACAGCCAATGCTCGGTGGTCCTCACGTCCGCCGTGGGCAGTGGAAACACGTTTACCCTGACGCTGAATGTCACGTTCACCGCGGCGGCGGCAACCGGATTCTCTGCTCTGCGGCCCGAGGCGCTCACCGCCGGGTTCGGCGGCAACCGGATTCTCTATTCGGCGGCCCGCGACAAGGCCGCGAACAACTCCGGGTGGCAAGCGTTGGGAGTTTGGCAGGTGCCCTTTACCCCGGCCGGAACCATCGCCGTCACCAGCCTGACTTCGGCACGCGGTGCTGCGCCGGGTGGCACGCCCGGGTCCTTCGTCCTCGTTGTGACCGACAATAAGGGCGCCGCAGACATCGGCGTGGTAAACCTGCTGGTGAACAGTTCCATCGATGGCCGCCAAGGCTGCTATCTGGCCTATTCCGGCGCCTCCAACTCGCTGCTGCTGATTGACGACCCGGGCGATGTCGCAGGGCCGTATGCGGGGACGCTGGCCCTCAATGGACAGGGCAGCATCCAGAACGGCCATTGCCTGCTGACCGGCACCGGGACCTCCGTGCAGACCTCCGGCAACACGCTCACGCTGACGTTGAACTTGACGTTCAAGGCAGCGTTCGCGGGCAACCAGATCCTGTACGCCGCTGGCCGCGACAGCCAGGACTTGAACAATACCGACTGGCAAGCGATGGGAACGTGGACCGTGCAGTAGGGCCGGTTGAGGAAACTGAGTGCCCAGACCGAATCTTTCTGCTTTTCGCGAGGCCGATTCTCGCGGAATTCCGAGCCGACGGAATCCGGACGGCCGTCACGTTCGAGGCGTCCAACGGCTCCTGCCAAGTGCGGGAGATTGTTCGCGAAGTCGGACAGAATCGAACGGCGAGTTCGACCATTCCGATCGACGTTCACTGACCACGCGCAGTCGTCGGGCCGTTTACGATACCCTAAGAACAGGAGCACGACCCCATGAGCCTCGACATCTCTCCGGAAACCGAAGTTCGTCTGACCGCGAAGGCCAAGGAACAGGGCCTCTCCACTGACGCTTACCTGGAGCAACTGATGGACCCACCCAAGGGCGTACGGGGGCTTGACATCCTGAAGGCGGCCGGCATTCAGCCGCCGAGCGCCGCTAATGGCAACGCGCCAGTGCTGCCCGCCTGGCATCTCGGCGTGCGCGGTACCCTTCGTCGCGTCGAAATCTACGGCGATGAAGATTGAGCCCGGAGCGCTCGACGCCAATATCCTGGTATACGCCGTGGAAACCAGCGCTCCACAGCACGCCGTTTCGCGCGCCTTGATCGAGGCCGCCCGCGATCCAACCACGGCCTTGTATCTCACCTCCCAAGTGCTCTGCGAGTTCTATTCCAGGTGACGAATCCCCGGCGCGTTGCCGTCCCGCGTTCCCCAGCCGAGGCTCTTGAGGCTATTTCGGATCTACTCGCACTGCCAGGCATTCGTCTGCTGCCCATACCTGCGGAAGCCGTGAAGGGCTGGATGGCCCTCTTGCAACGCCATCCCGTGACTGGCGGCGCTGTCTTCGACCTCCAGATCGTGGCAACCATGCTAGCCAACAACGTTCAGCGAATCTACACCTTCAATACGCGAGATTTCGAGGTGTTCCCCGAACTGACCGTCACCCCGCCTGACCCATCCTGAAAACCATGTTCATCCGGCGCCCCTGATCGAGGTTGATTTACCGGATGCGAACACATCCCTGCATGCTGGGCGCGAACCGCCGCGCGCCGGCTTCCAAACTCCAAACGTGCACCGCCGCGCGGAATGAGAGAAGATAAGCATTCTCAGGATGCGAACCTGCATGCCCGGCGGTCCGCGGCACCCGACCCCTACAGCCGCCCGCGTGCCCGCATCCCCGGAACGGCGAAACAATGGCTCTCAAGAAATCTGAACTGTACAGCTCTCTCTGGTCCAGTTGCGACGAGCTCCGCGGCGGCATGGACGCCAGCCAGTACAAAGACTACGTCCTCGTTCTGCTGTTCATCAAGTACGTCAGCGACAAATACGCCGGCGTGCCTTACGCGTCAATCGTCGTCCCCAAAGGCGCAAGCTTCAAGGACATGGTCGCCCTCAAAGGCAAGCCCGACATCGGCGACCAGATTAACAAGAAGATCGTCGCGCCCCTGGCCAACGCCAACAAGCTGTCCGACATGCCCGACTTCAACGACGCCAACAAGCTCGGCAGCGGCAAGGAAATGGTCGACCGCCTCACCAACTTGATCGCCATCTTCGAAAACAAGGCGCTCGACTTCTCCAAGAACCGCGCCGAGGGCGACGACATCCTCGGCGACGCCTACGAATACCTCATGCGCCACTTCGCCACCGAGAGCGGCAAGAGCAAGGGCCAGTTCTACACCCCCGC